>WBZN01000203.1_pt1 | contig 77014 bp, 70 predicted proteins | sample 5204281 | NCBI WGS metagenome assembly WBZN01 (sample SAMN12344347, study PRJNA552823) | activated sludge metagenome | biome: Activated sludge suspended growth; feature: Nitrification reactor; material: Wastewater; isolation source: activated sludge from nitrification reactor of wastewater... | reverse complement strand
CTGGAGCCGGGCGACGCGGGACTGGAAGGCGGCGATGAATCAATTCGCCATCCTGTATGCAGAGCGGTTCAATCCACGTGTGGCGTGAAACTAACCCGCCTCACACACAGAAAATCTGACAGGCCCGCAATAGCGTCAATAGCGGCAAGATCAGGGCTCGGGAAGGGTTCACCTGGCGCCAATCCCCACACGTCCGTAAGGCTAACAGGAGTGTTCGACGCATATCTATATAGGTTCAAGCCCCCTAATAGTCCTATTGGGTCGGCAGTGATGAACCTTCCAGATACTGGTTCGTAATACCTCGCTCGGTAATAATAAAGTCCCGTCTCCTGGTCCAACTCCCTCCCCGTATACGTATACGGCTGATTCACCGTGCCCGGGGACTCCAGGATATTCCCATAGGCATCGTACGCACACGCTTTGGCCACGCTGCCGGTGCTGCCAGTCAACTCCGTGACCGACCCCAAACCGTCTTGGTGGTAGAACAGCGTGCCATTGGCTACCGGCGTGGTCGTGGGCACAGAGGTGGAGGCCACGACCAGCGGTGTGCCAAGCGGAGTCGTCGAGGCAAAGGTCGCCCGGGCGGGAAAGAGGAGGCGGCTCTCGACCACCTGGTTCGTGGCTTGGTCCCGCGTCACGAGATACAGCGGGGCGTTCCCGCCAATGCCGCCCGTATCGATCAGATCCACGGCGAGCGTGCCGGTGGCCACGGCGGCCATGACGTCGATCGGCGCCACCGGCTGTTCGAGGCCCGTCGAGTCGATCGGTTGGCCGATCGCCGGCGCCGGCATCCCCGAGACAAAGACAAAGCCCACCGACAGCTGGCCGTTCACCTTAATCCCATCATCCACCACCGGTCCACGCAGGCCATCCGGTGCGGAGGCCAGCACCACGACCTGCCCGCTGCCGAGGCCCGGCACCATCGGCGTCCGGCTCACGGGCTCGTCGATGCCGGGGCCGTGGGTATAGGTGGCTTGGAGCACGTTGCTGCCGTTATACTCCAGCAGGATATCTTCCCCATCGTAGACGTAGCGAGTGGTCTGGCGATTGGCCACTTTTTCGATCCGTCTGCCCAGGCCATCATACCGATAGCTGCTCGTCGTAACAGCCGTCGGATTGCCGGCGGCAAATTCTTCGACCTTCACCAGCCGATTCTCGGCATCATAGCTGTACGCGGTAAAGTTCCCCGTCGCGAGCAGGGTCTTGCGCGTGAGATTGCCGTTGTCGTCGTACTGATACGTGAAGTTGGCATCGGCCGTGAGTTGGTTCCCTGCATTGACGACGCTCCCATTGGTCGTTCTGTTGCCCACCGCATCATACGCAAAGGCCTGCGGATCGAGCAGCAAGGGATGGCTGGCAGCAGTCAGCCGATCCAGCTGATCATACCCGAACGCTTGGACGCCTCTTCTGTCCGTGAGACTCGTCCGGTTGCCGACATTGTTGTAGGCATAGTCCGCTTTGTTGATCGGCGTGCTGGTGGCCGTCAACTGGTGGAGGATACTCGTCACCTGGCTCGCGGGATCATAGCTGTAGGTGCTCTGCGTCCCGTTGGACAGGGTCACACTCGTGCGGCGCGAGAGCGCATCGTACGCATAGGCGGCCACCGGCTGGTTCTGCGCCCGGCTTTGTACCTCCGCCAGCGTGAGCGTCCGGCCATAGAGCCGCACTTCGTCGATCTCGCCCTTAAAATGCCCGCCGCCGCCCGCTGTGTTCGGGTCCTGTCTCCGTCCGAGGTACTGCTGGTTCACGTTGGCCAGCGTCCCACTCAGGGTGGCGGGCCCAAAGACCGTCGTCAGGGTCAGCGGCTGGCCATTGACCCAGAGCTGCGCCGTGCCGGCCACAGTATCCACCGCGGCCGCGACATGTTGCCATTGACCAAAGGTGATCACTGGGGCCGTCGAGCGGAAGGTGGAGCCCGACACCGTGGGGCTGGTCGTGGTCCGCACGGTCAATTGCAGCGTACCGTCTTGTAACAGGGCCACCGAGAAGCCTTCGCTCACAAAGGGATCGCGGCGGGCCACGATCCAGGCTTCCGCCCCGCTTGGCACCTCCGGCTTGATCCAGGCGTCCACGGTCGCGGTGGTGCTGAGACTATCTAGCACCGCTGAATCGGGAATGAGCACGTAGTCATCGATCCCATCGAAGGCAAAGGCCTGCTGGCGCACGCCGCGGTCGAACGCGGTCCCCAGTTGGAGCGTGCCATGTTGGCCCCCGACGGGATCGATCGCGCTGCCGTCGCCGGGCCATGCCGCCAGCAGCGTGGGCAACGGGGTGGCCGGGGCGTGGGGCTGCGTGAGGGACTGGAGGCGATTGACGGCATCGTACGAGTAGCTCGTGATCTGGACCGGATCGGTCAGCGTCAGCCGGTTGCCGTTGGGATCGTAGCCATAGCCCAGCGTCACCGCCGGTTGGTTCGGCGAGCCGTCGGTCTTCACACTCAGCAGCCGATTCGCCTGGTCATAGCTCATGGCCAGCACGCTATCCGGATCGGTCACGCGGGTCAAGTTGCCCACGAGGTCGTAGGCGTAGCTGGTGATCTGGGTGCCGGGCAGGGTTTTGCTCAAGAGCTGATTCACGGCATCGAAGGCGAAGAGGATGTCGTCGCCCTTGGGGGTATGCCGGGTCGTGAGATTATCGTTGCCGTCGTAGGTGTAGGTCTCGACTTTGCCCAAGGGATCGGTGGTGCTCAGCAACCGGTTGCGGCTGTCGTAGGCGAAGGTGGTGGCTTGGTTCTTCGCATCCGTGACCGTGAGCAGGTTCCCGTTGCCGTCATAGGCGTAGCGAGTAATGCCCGCATTCGGGTCGGTCACCTGGGTGAGGCGATTCATGACATCATACGTGAATGTCGTCACGTGAGTGAGAGCGTCCGTGCTGGTGGCCACGTTGCCCGCCGCGTCATAGGTCAACGTCGTCGTACGGGTGAGCGGATCGGTCGTGCTGAGCAGCCGCCCGAGGGCATCATAGGTGAACGTCGTGGTCTGATTGAGCGCATCCTTGGTCGTGAGCAACAGGCCTTGAGGGTTGTAGGTGAACGTGGTCACCTGGTTCAGGGCGTCGGTAATCGTCAGCGGGTTCCCCTTGGCATCATAGGCGATCTGCGTGAGGTTGCCCTTCGGATCGCGGATGCTGGTCACCTGATTGAACAAGGGTTCATAGGTGAACGTCGTCGTGGCCGCGATGGCCTGCTCCGTCGAGGTGAGCAGGTTACCCTTGGCATCATAGGTCATCGTGGTCACAGCGCCGTTGGGCCGCGTGATCTGCGTGGGATTCCCCTGGGCATTGCGCTGAATGGTCGTGACCCGGTTCAGCGCATCGGTCTGCTTGGTGACCCGGCTCAACGCATCCAATTCAAACGTCGTCGCCTGCGCCTTGGCATCAGTAAACGTCGCCCGATTCAGACTGGTCGCGCTCAGCGGCGCCGGATTGCCGGCCGTGCCCTGGCCAGTGGTGAAATTGGGGACGGCCACGGTCTGGCTCGACGCCAGGGCTCGGGTGGCCCCATCCGGCAACGTGGCCTCGGCAAACCGGCCGGCGGCATCGTAGCGGTACTGGAAGACCTGATTGCGCGCATCGGTGCGGCGAATCAGCCGGTGCTAGGCGTCGTAGGCGAAGGGCACCGCCGTGGCATCCGCGCCACGCACCCGCTGCAGATTTCCACTGGCGTCATACTCCAACTGCGTCACGCGCCCCGCCGGGTCGGTGACGCTACTCACCTTTCCTCCACTATAGGCCAGCGTCGTGACCTGCCCGGTCGGATCGGTGATAGCGATTCCTAATCGCATCATAGGCGCGGGCTTACCAGGTGGCAAAGAGCTGAAGCCGGATTCCTTGAAGTAGCGAATATGATCGTAGCGAACGGATGGACGGCGGCTTGGGCTCATCACCCGCTAGCGGGAGTGCAGGGCATCCAGGAAGCTGTCGCCCCAGGGAAGTCTCGTCGCTCCCAAGGCTTCACCAATCGTCTGCGCAAGATCGGCAGCCGTCGTCCTGGTCCCGAGGTTCACACCCCGTGCGAGGCGCGGGCCGGTCACCAGGCAGGGAACATATTCACGTGAGTGTCCGGGATTGGGTCTGGCGCAGTCGAACCCGTGATCGCCCGTGATGATGAGGACGTCACCGACCTTAAGAGCGTCTTGTAGATCACGCAGCCGGCGATCGACATGTTGGAGTGTGGACAGGGTCTGCTGCAGATCTGGACTCATGATCGGCAGATTCGCATAGATCAATCCGCGAGGCGCTTTGCTGAACATGCCGATGACTTCGTCCATGACGGCAGGAGCATCAAAAATGGGCACAGACCGGGTGACGCCTCGCCCGCTGAACAGGTCGCCGACTTTACCCACCCCGAACACCAGCTGACTGGCTTGGCTCAAATGATCCAAGAGCGTGAGGCCCGGAGCTTCCACGGCAAAATCCCGGCGACGTGCCGTAATGGCAAATTGTCCCGACTGGCCGGTAAACGGATAGGCCACCACACGAACAATCGGCATCGTCGCCTTGAGCCGCCGTCTGGCCTCACGTGCCAGGCGATACAATTCCTCCGGCGGGACGACCTGTTCGTGAGCGGCCAGCATGACGGTCCCGGCGGTATCGATCCACGCGATGGGCATGCCTGATTTTTGGTGTTGGACTCCGAACTCGGCGATCGGTTCCAGGTGAACTGTGCGGCAATTGCCGAGCGTCTTTTGTCCCAATGCGGCTTCGAGATCGGCAGCCAATTCGTTCGTAAAGGTCTCATAGGGACGCGGGCCATCTTCGATCACATATCCGGCCAATTCCCAATGTCCGGCGAGGGAATGCTTGCCTTTGGTCGTGAACCCCAGCATGCCGTAACACCCCTCAGGCTGAGCCAAGGGACGAATGCCTTGAAATTGGCCGAGGAGACCGAGGCCGAGTTGTTCGAGATTCGGGAGGGAAAGACCTTTGGAGATCGCAGCCAGCCGCTGCAGCGTATTGCAACCGGCATCGCCATATGATTCCGCATCGGGAAGGGATCCGATGCCAAATCCATCTAAGACCAGCAGGACGATTCGAGTCATCATCGGGGCACTATATCAAATCCGCTGAAACGAGCAAGCCAATCTCACCGTCTAGCAGGCTGCGGAAAGACTCGATGATTGCGTCATACCTCGCAGCCGTCTCGCGTCAGAATTGCCCGCAGGATGCGCAAACAGGCCGTCCAGCAAGGCCGCAGCGAAGAAGATCCGAGCCGTACCCTTGCGGTACGTTGATGGTCTGAACGAGGCGAGAACGCCGCTGGCGGACTCTTTCCGCATCCTGCTAGGCAGAGCGACACCTGTTCTAGGCACAACTCGCAAGACGGCTCAACGATTAGCGGCCTGTTCTGCCCGCCATTCAGCCAGGACTTTCAGACTGGCGCTGGTGCCGATGCGGTCTGCCCCCGCCTCCAACAACGCTCGCGTCGACTTCCAATCGCGAATGCCGCCGGAGGCCTTCACCTTCGCCCGTCCGGCCACGGCCTCCTTCATCAACCGCACATCTTCCACCGTGGCGCCGGCTTGATTGAATCCCGTCGAGGTCTTCACATAGTCCATGCCCGCCTCGACGGCCAGGCGGCATGCCGTAACTTTTTCTTCGCGCGTGAGCAAACAGGTTTCCAGAATGACCTTGTGGTTGACTCCAGGCGTGGCGCGCACGACGGCTGCCATATCCTGTCGCACAAAATCATGGTCGCCGGATTTCAGGCGGCTGATGTTGATGACCATGTCCAACACCCGCGCGCCATGTGCCACGGCCTCGATCGCTTCCGTCACCTTCGCATGGGTCGAGTGTCCTCCAAGAGGGAACCCGATCGGAATGCCGACCTGCACTGCCGTCCCGGCAACGGCCGCGACCGCCTCATCCACGTAACAGGGCGGCACAAAAATCACGACAAACCCCTGCTCCTTCGCCTCTTCACAAAGCCGCAACACATCCGCCTTGGTTGCTTCAGGACGCAACACGGTATGATCCAACAGACCTGGTACATTCTCATTCCACGACACAAGTCCCATGTCTCTGTTCCTTTCAGATAATGACTCTCGATGGTGTGAGCGAACGCAGCGCAGCGAGACGTGGTGCAGGCGGAGGCCACGACACGATCACGCGCCGTGAGTCACGAGGCTTCCTCTCGCGCGCTTGCGGAAGGGCTGCTTTTGATACTTTTCCACGGCTTGATTATGTTCGGCAAGGGTTGAGGAGAACTGATGAGTGCCATCGTTGCGCGACACGAAATAGAGATAGGTCGCCTGCGCCGGAAACAGTGCCGCACGGAGCGAATGAGCGCCTGGGCTGGCGATCGGGCCCGGCGGGAGTCCCTGCACACGATACGTATTGTACGGGCTCATGACGGACAGGTCGCGTTTATGAATATTGCCGTCAAATGCCGGGAGCCCATAGATGACCGTCGGATCGCTCTGCAGGGGGATCTTCTTGCGCAACCGGTTATGAAACACCGCCGCGATCAATTCCCGCTCTTCCTTCGAGCCGGTCTCCTTTTCGATGACAGATGCCAGCGTCAACACTTGATGCAGGGACAGCTTCATGCGTGTGGCCTGTTCCTGCAAATCGGCACTCCACACATGATGAAGCCCGTCAACCATGGCCTTAATGACTTCACGGGCCTTGGCTCCGCGAGGAAACGAGTAGGTTTCCGGAAACAAGTAGCCTTCCAGCGAGTCCGCTTCGATTCCAAGCGTCGCAATGAACGTGCGGTCACGCACCAGCTTCGAAAATTCCTGAACGTCGGTGACTTGCTGTACCGCGAAGACCTCGGCAATCTGGGCCAGGTTGTAGCCTTCAGGGATCGTGACGGGATGCAGTACTACGCGGCCCGACAGCAACTTGTTCAGGATATCCTGCGGCGACATGCCGCCATCGAGTTCGTACTCGCCCGGGCGGATTTTGCGATCGCTGTCGTGCGACCGACCGAGCAACAGGAATGCCCAGCGGCTGCGAATCAGCTGCTCGCTCTTCAACATGCCCGCAACCTGCTGAAAGGTACTGCCGTCAGGAATCGTGACGATCTTGGAGGGAGGCTTAGGAAGCCCGCTGGCGACGGAACTTTGAGCCCAGCGCAGCACGAGTAGCCCCGCGATGGCCGCGAGCATCACTGTCGCCAGAACCAGTCCCGCAATTAAGCGCTTCTGCATCATCGACTCGTGGTTCGTCAAAAGACCAGGGATCGTCTTCGTGGGATTCGGTTACGGCCTGCTCTTGGCCCGACGACGGCTTCTCCAGGCTCGCGAGATAACTCTGGAGCAGAATCGCCGCGGCGATCCGATCGACAATGCCTTTCCGTTTCCGGCGCCCGACATCGGCGGCAATCAACAAATCCTCCGCCGCACAGGTCGTCATCCGTTCATCCCAGGTCACCACCGGGACCGACAAGGCCGGTTCCAGCAACTGGATGAACTCCTGGACTACCTTGGCCGCAGGACCGCTTTCCCCGTCCAGTCGAAGCGGTAAGCCCACGAGTACCTGGCCGACCTCGTGCTCACGCACCAACTCCTGGATATGTCGAATGTCTGCCTCGGGATTGCGCCGGTAAAACGTTTCCAACGGCTGGGCGGTCCACCCGAGCTCATCGCTCAAGGCAAAGCCGATGCGTTTGGATCCGTGATCGATCGCGAGAATCCGCTGGCCTTTCATCAGTCTACCCTTCCAAGGCCTTTTGGACCAACCCAAAAACTTTTTCGAGCGCCGGACTGAGCCCGTCGGGATTTTTTCCGCCGGCCTGCGCCATCTCGGGACGACCACCGCCGGTCCCGCCGACTTCGACCGCCATCTCCTTGATCAATTCACCGGCCTTTAAGCGACCCACCAGATCCTTGGTCACCACCACCAGCAACGACACTTTGCCGTCGTTGGCTGCTCCGAGGGCGACAACGCCGCTTCGAAGCTTGTCGCGCAATTGATCGGCGAGCGCCCGCATGCCGTTCACATCGAGGCCATCCGTTCGTTGCGCGTGCACGTGCACGCCCTTGATCTCGCGTGCCTGCGCGTCGCCGGACGACGTGCTCGCCATCTTGAGCTTCACCTCCGCAAGTTCCCGCTCCTTGTCCTTCAGCTGCTCGCTCAATTTCCGAGTGCGCGCCACAACTTCGCCCGGCGCCACCTTGAGCAAATCGGACATCTCGCGGACATCCGCTTCCAGGCGTTTGAGGGAATCCAACGCTCCACTCCCTGTCAAACACTCGATCCGGCGCACCCCGGCCGCGACACCGGATTCAGAGACGATCCGGAACAATCCGATTTCGCCCGTACGCCGGCAATGGGTACCTCCGCACAATTCCTTGCTGAACGTGTCGATCTGCACCACTCGCACCCGGTCGCCATACTTGTCGCCGAAGAACGCCAATGCCCCGCCGGCGACCGCGTCCTGCACGCCCATCACATCCGTTTGCACCGGCTGATCCAGGCGGACCTGTTCATTAACGATCGATTCGATCTCGTCGATGTCACGAGACGACATGGGCCGGAAGTGGGCAAAGTCGAAGCGCAGGCGATTCGGCGCCACCAGTGATCCGTACTGCTTGACGTGCGGCCCAAGCAGATCGCGCAACGCGGCATGCACCAAATGGGTAGCGGTATGGTTACGCGCGGCATCGTGCCTGGTACGAGAATTCACCGACAACTGGAGCCGTTCCCCTTCACGAATGTGACCGGATGTCACCACGCCCTTATGGACGATCAACGTCGGCACTGGTCTGGTAGTCTCGCGAATCTCCACGCGACCGTCAGTTCCGCTTAACACACCTTGATCGCCGGCCTGTCCACCGCCTTCCGCATAAAATGGCGTGACGTCGAGCACAATCTCAACTTCGTCGCATTCGCGGGCCTCCTTGATCAGACGATCACCCTGGAGGAGTGCCTGCACCACGCCTTCGGAATCCAGCCGGTCATAGCCGACGAAGGTGGTGGTGCCGACACGCGCCGCCACGTCGCTCAAGGCCGGCCTTGCCGTTTCGTTCTCGAATCCCCCGGTCTTTCTGGCTCGCGTTCGCTGTTCTTCGATGGCCGCTTCAAAGCCGGCTTCGTCGAGGGTCACCGCTTGCTCGCGGCAGGCTTCCGCAATGAGATCCATCGGGAATCCGTACGTGTCGTACAACTTGAAAATTTCCGTTCCCTGCAGCACAGGTTGGCCTGACACCTTCACCTTCGACAGCATGTCGTTCAGGATCGGCAGCCCTTGGTCCAGGGTGGCGATAAACCGTTCTTCCTCACCACGCGTCGCTTCGGCCACCGTCCCGGCCGCTGGCCGTAATTCGTGATAGGCCTCGCCCATGTGGGCAACAACCGTCGCCGTCAGCTCATGCAGGAATGGCTCGGTGATACCCAGCAACCGGCCATGACGGGCCGCCCGCCGGAGAATTCGCCGGAGCACATAACCCCGCCCTTCATTCGACGGCAAGACGCCGTCGGCCATCAGGAACGTAATAGCTCGAAGGTGGTCGGCAATGACTCGCATGGAACGATCCGACTGCTCCACCGCTCCATACTCAGCACCGGCTCGCCGCCCGATTGCGGCCAGCAATGGCGCGAACAAATCACTGTCGTAATTGCTAAGCCGGCCCTGTGCGACCGCCGTGAGGCGTTCCAGCCCCATGCCGGTGTCGATGCTCGGCTTGGGGAGCGGATTGAGTGTCCCGGCGCTATCGCGATTGAACTGCATGAACACCAGGTTCCAGATCTCAATGACCCGGTCGCCTTCACCGTTCGGCGTATCATCGCCCGGCACCGACGGCCCCTGATCGAAGTGCAGTTCCGAGCAAGGCCCGCAGGGACCCGTATCGGCCATCTGCCAAAAGTTGTCTTTTTCGCCACACCGAACGATCCGGCTTGGTGACACGCCGATTTTTCGCCACAACCGATCGGCCTCGTCGTCTTCACGAAAGATTGTGATCCACATCCGATCTTTCGACAGCCCGACCACCGAGGTCAGAAACTCCCAGCCGAAGCGGATGGCGTCTTCCTTGAAGTAATCGCCGAAGGAGAAGTTGCCGAGCATTTCAAAAAACGTATGATGACGCCTGGTATAGCCGACATTTTCGAGGTCATTGTGCTTGCCGCCGGCACGCAGACATTTCTGCACGGTCACGGCCCGCTGATAGGCGCGCGTTTCTTCACCCAGGAACACCCGTTTGAATTGATTCATCCCGGCGTTCGTAAACAGCAACGTCGGATCCGCCTGTGGAATCAACGGCGCGCTCGGCACCGCCCGATGGCCCTGCTGCTCAAAGTACCGGATGAAGGCTCGCCGCAGATCGTTTACACTGTGACTCATAACTCGTCTAACCCCGTCTCCAAGTCGACTTGCGTGACTTGCTGAATGGTGTCGTCATCAAACCCGCGTTGCCGCAAAAATCTCACCCACTGGAGCGGACGCATGGTCATGCGCCCCTCTAACGCCCGGCACGCCAACTCCTGTTCGGAAATCGACCGGTAGGCACTCTGCAAGGCCCGCTCGGCCACCGGGTCTTCGAAGCCTCGGCCGAGGAGTTCCAGCTTCAGCCGCTCACGCCCCATTGGGCGTCGCGAGAGTCTGGCTTCCGCCCAGCGAGTGGCATAGGCTTGATCGTCGAGATACCCCCGTCGCTCCAGCTCACGCACCACCGCATGCCCCTGCACCCGGCTCGCCCCTTTTTCTAGAACGTACCGCTGGACCTGAGAAGCCGTTCGCTCGGCGCGGGCAAGGTACCGGATCGCCATCGTCAGGAAATCCGTCGGCGACTCCGTGCGTCGTGATCCACCACGTCCAGCCGACATCCCACTCCCTATGATGTCACTCGCGCACTATGGCCGCGCTTCTCGTCCTGGCGAATGTCAACCTTGCGCTCAGGCTTCTCCTCTTTCGCCTCTTTGGCCTCTTTGGCCTCTTTGGCCTCGGCTTTCTTATCGGCACCACGCAAGGGCAGCCCGGCGAGTTCGCGCACCTTGCCTTCAATTTCCTTGGCAATGGCCGGGTTGGTCTTGAGAAAATCGCGGACGGCTTCACGCCCCTGGCCCAATCGTTCTCCTTTATAGGAATACCAGGCGCCGGCTTTCTCCACCACACGCTTCTCGACGCCCATATCGACGATCTCGCCCGACTTCGAAATCCCCTCGCTAAACATGATGTCGAATTCCGCCTGCCTGAATGGCGGGGCCATTTTGTTTTTCACCACCTTTACCCGGACGCGGCTGCCGGTGACATCCTGCCCATCCTTGATCGACTCGATCCGGCGAATATCGAGGCGCACGGACGAATAAAACTTCAATGCGTTGCCGCCGGTCGTGGTCTCCGGATTGCCGAACATCACACCGATCTTCATGCGGATTTGATTGATGAAGATCAGAGTGGTCTGCGACTTAGCGATGGCGGCCGTCAGTTTACGCAAGGCCTGAGACATCAATCGCGCCTGCAAGCCCATATGGGCATCGCCCATTTCGCCTTCAATTTCAGCCCGAGGCACCAGGGCCGCCACGGAGTCGACGACGATTACATCGATCGCGCCGCTGCGGACGAGGGTCTCGGCAATTTCGAGGGCCTGCTCGCCGGTATCCGGTTGCGACACGAGTAAGTCGTCGGTGTGTACGCCCAACTTCTTGGCATAGGTCAAATCCAACGCATGTTCGGCATCAATAAAGGCGGCGACGCCACCCGCTTTCTGCGCCTCGGCGATCGCATGCAAGGTCAGGGTTGTTTTGCCGGATGACTCCGGTCCAAAAATCTCGATCACCCGGCCACGAGGGAATCCCCCCACGCCGAGCGCAATATCCAATCCCAAGGACCCACTCGAGATCGCCGGCACATCGGCAGGTCGATCCTCGGTCCCCAGCTTCATCACCGCACCCTTGCCGTATTGCTTTTCAATCTGAGCCAGGGCTAGGTCCAACGCGCGTTTCTTCTCGTCTTTTTCAGTCATTCCAAACTCCTTCTCGCGACATGACTCGTGAAGTATGCCTGTCTCGCATGCCGTGGGAGACAACGCACCAGCCGGCCATGAGTTGACCACGCGCCAGACTCAGACCAGGAACGCAGACAGAACAGCGGATTATACCGGACTTAGAAGGAAGAAGCCTAGCCCAAGACCGCGTGGGTAGGCTCACGCGCGAGCCAGATCTATCATTGAAGCCGCTCCGACCATCACCCAACGCGGGAGAGAATCCTTTCGCCGCCTCTTCCCTCTCAACTTCCCTCTCAATCAGCCCAGACTGTCAAAATTCCTGAGCCTTGTCAGAACCACCACAATGCCAGCACACCTTTCGCCGCGCCGGATCGGCCGCGTCTCGTCAGCTCGTAAAAGGTATGACCATCATAACTCTTTGAAAAATAGCCGGACCCATAGAACGAGCGCATCATCCATCACACTCACTGCCGGGCCTGCAGCACGGACCGTTCAACCGGAAAAACAAGCGGACACCCTGGCACCAAGATTGCTCCTCTTTCCCATCATGCGGGCCTGACATCTCGAACGATAGAGGAGGAGCCCATGTCACAGGAGTTGAGACAGAATACAACCGGTCGCCACATGGCCGATTCCAACCAGTCCGCTCAGGGCGGACGCGATCTGACCTACGATCAAAAGAAAGCCGCAGAAGCTGCCTTTCGAGGCGAACCGTTCAACCCGGCCTGGTCTGTGGCCGCAGCAATTGTCTATGAAGGCATTGTCTCCGCCATGTGCCGGATGCAGGTCGCCGCATTGACCGGTCCGACCGTAGAAGCCGTGGAGGAATGTCTCACGAGGTAACGGAACAATCTGCTGGCGTCGCGCCAAGCATTGCCCTCGTTATTGTGCCGCGGCCAGCGGGCAGGTCCACAACGGGGAATAGACTGGCCCCGCCGGCCGCAATTCACTTCTCATCATGACCAGCGTGGTGATCGGCAGGACACCGATCGTTACGGGTTGATCCAACAGGCCGCTTTGAGCCAGTCCTTGTCCGACCTGCCGTTCCCCTTCTTTGATGCGTGCCAATGTCAGATGCGGACTCAACGGCCGCTCCTCCGCCGCGAGTCCCGCCGCCCGGCACAGGTCCTCAACCATCCGTGACAATGCCTGGAGTCGCGCTCCCTCGTTCCCCTGCTCCCAACTTTCCAACGGACCTGCCCACAGGACCCTCGGTTGCTGTGGTCGCGGAAATGTCCCCAGTCGCGAGAAGGGCACCTGGATCGGTCGATGACCGGCCACTGCCGACGCAAGCGTCATACGTAGCGACTCGATCACGTCCTCCGGCGTCTCGCCGAGGAATCTCACGGTCAGATGCATGGAAGCCGGCTGGACCCAACTGATGCGCGCCTGACGCCCGACCGTCGGTTCCAGCCGTCGTTTGAGATCCTGCTGCACAGCCGATAAGGCGGCGCGAAAATCCGGCGGCAACTCGACGGACAGAAACGCCCTGATCATCCGCCACCTTTCTTGAGCAGCCACCGGCGCAGCAGATCCAACGCCGCCTGCGCGGAACGTTGCTTGATGACGCTCCGGTCACCGCCATGGAAGCGGCATTCTTTCGTCATGGCGTCGTTCGGCCCGCCGTCGAGGCCCAGGTAGACAAGTCCTACCGGCTTGGTCTTGGTCGCTCCCCCAGGTCCGGCGATGCCGGTCACACTCAATCCCACCGAGACGCCGCTGCGCTCACGGATGCCTCGCGCCATCGCGGCCGCGACTTCGGCACTCACCGCGCCATGGCGATCGATCAGCTCCGAAGGCACCCCCAGCAAGTCGATCTTTGCCCGGTTGCTGTAACTGACTATGCCGCGATCCACGTACGATGAAGATCCGGGCACCTGCGTGAGCCGATGGCCGATCAATCCGCCGGTGCACGATTCGGCCACGGCCAGGGTCATGTGCCGGTCGGTCAATAACCGGCCGACCACCGATTCCATCGTGTCGTCCCCCTCCCCATACATAATGTCACCAAGCCTGGTTTTCGCTTCTTCGAACAAGCGGTCGATCGTTACAGGCCCCGACTCCTTATCCGGCCCGGTGAGCGATACCATGACTTCCATGGGAGAGGCATAAATTCCGAGTTGGATCGCCGTTCCTTCAGGAAGCAATCCTTCCAATCTCTGATCCACGAGTGATTCCGGCACGCCGGAGGTATGCAGCACCCGCCGGATCACCGGAGTGGCAGGGATCCCCTTGTGCTTACCGATCCACGCCTGCAGGCGTGGCAGGACTCCGTTATGGATCATCGGCTCCATCTCACGTGGCACTCCGGGCAAGGCCGCAAGGAACGTGTCTTTCCAGATCACGGCGAACCCCGGCGCCGTGCCGACCGGATTGGAGAGAATGTCCGCACCGGCAGGGATCATCGCCTGTCGCAACTGCGCCTTTGTCGGCGTTCGACCCCACTCAGCCAATCGGGCGACCATTCCATCCAGTGCGGTCTTGCGTCGGCTCAGCCGTTGGCCGGTCGCCTGCGCGACCGCTTCCCGGGTGAGGTCGTCGATCGTCGGTCCCAACCCGCCCGTGACGATCACCACGCGGGCGCGCCGGGCCGCCGTCTTGAGCACCGCCACGATATCGGACAACTCGTCACCGACGATCGACTTGTATCGAAGCTCCACCCCGCATGCCGCCAGGCGATCGGCGATAAACAGGGAATTGGTATCCATCCGGCCACCGAGCAGGAGCTCGGACCCGATCGCAATGGTTTCAGCCGTCCAGGCTTTCGACTTGTTCATGCAGAATCAACCTTTATGCTCGGAAAAGGCGTTGAGGGGATGGGCACATTATTCGATCTGGGCGAAATCGAGCTCGAAGCTGACTTTTCCGCCACCGGATGGAAACACCATGAGCGTCGTCTTCGCCTGGGGGTCCAGATCGGCATAGGGGAATTGAGCAATGACTTTCGCGCGATAGGCGGGTTGCTGGGGCCAGACGACCGTGCGATCGCCCCGCGCGTCAAACCGCACCGAGGAGGGTTTCACCGTCCGCCCCACCTGCTCCAGCACGACATAACTGTCGGCAGCGAAGTTCACGCGCTCGCCGAACAGTACGACAGTGACGAGGAGATTGCCGTTCGCCATCACCTGCGCGATGTCCTCCTCGGTGGGAGACAGAGCCCGCAACGATAAATGGTTAGCCATCACCAACAGACTGCCCAACTTCGTCATGATGAATCCGCGCGGAGCCAGCTCTTCCTTCGCGCCGAACCACGTATGCAGTTGATCCGGGGACACACCCTGAGCAGCGGCGGCCTTCCCCCGTTCCACCGTGGCTTGAATCTGTTCGGGAGTCGGCTGCACTTCAACGGCGAGCGACACAGCGGGGAGGCCCATCCCTGCGACGACGAACAGGTATGGCGCGAGTGTGGAGGCGGCAGACCCTCGTCGAATGCTACGCATGATACGGAGCCAGTACCAGATCGATAGGGGCGTGTCAATTCGCGGGCCGCGCACCCCGCGCTCGGTTGACAGCCTAGGAGATGAAATGCTAAAGAGCTAACTCTTATTCTTTTACATTATCAAGAAGTTGCCTGGAGGGTTCCTCATGTCCAGCCCCGAACAAGCGCCCCGCCGTCAGTACGTGAATTTCACCTTCTATAAATTTGATCCGGCCTGGCGTCGGCTTCCTGAAGATGAGCGCACGCGCGGAAAGCAAGAGTTCCTCCGTGCGGTGGAGGAATACCAGGGTAAAGTGCTCGTCATTGCCTATACGACCGTCGGCATCCGGGGCGACTGCGACCTCATGCTCTGGCGCATCAGCTACGAACTCGAACTGTTCCAGGAAATGAGCACCAAGATCCTGGCGTCCGGCTTGGGCAAGTACCTGCTCAACCCCTATTCGTACCTCGCGATCACCAAACGCTCCATTTACGTCGACAATCACACCCACGAGAATCAGGAAAGCAAACGGCTGACTGTTGTCCCGGGCAAGGCGAAGTACATCTTCGTGTACCCGTTCGTGAAGACCCGCGAATGGTTCTTGCTCACCAAGGCCGCGCGACAGGGCATGATGGACGAACACATTGAAGTCGGCCATCGCTTCCCTTCAGTCAAACTGAATACCACCTACTCGTTCGGTCTCGACGACCAGGAATGGGTGGTGGCCTTCGAAAGCGACAAGCCGGAAGACTTCTTGGATCTCGTCATGGCGCTGCGGGAAACCGAAGGCAGCCGGTACACCTTACGGGACACCCCGATCTTCACCTGCATCCGCAAGAGCCTGAAAGAAGCACTAGACACGCTCGGCGGCTAAGATCGTCTCACACGCCTGGGACAGTTTGCACGGCCTTCGATCACATGATCGAGGGCCGTGTACGTTCTACCCCGACAAGCCATCAGACGATCGCCTTCCTCACATCCATGTCAGCTGACGCTCAGACTCACACGGCCTCCGATCACCGCGCAGCCTTATACTCGGCGCTTCTTCCAGGATTGGGCCACCTGCTCAGCGGGCGGTACACAGCCGCCCTGTTCTATGGTTTCATCACCATTCTCCTCATCATTCTGAGCCTGGGACTGGGACGCGTTTCCGGTCGAGCCGCAGAGGTGTTCTTCTTCATGCTCCTCGCGCTTCCCTGGTGGGCGCTACAGAGTTACGACGCCGCACTCGGACCGGCCACATCCGGTTTCCATCTCGCGCGAACCGCCCGGCAAGCCTGGGCGGAAGGGCATGATATCCGGTTCCTCGGCCTCCTCTTCCTGGTCAGCGCCGCCAACGATGCAATCCTCATCGCCAAGAACCCCGACTATCTCTTGCCGTTTTTCTGCACGAAATTGGACGGAGCTGCCGGCTTCGTGACCAAAGCCCTGTCACCATTTCTTCATACCTGGGTAGGATACGGTTTTTTACGGGTCAAGAAATGGGCTCTGCTGGTGTATCTGGTCTATGCCGCCTACGGCACCACCAATGCGCTCGTCAACCTGACCTGTTTCGGACCGGGTCGCATCCGGAATACCCTCCTGGTCGCTCTCATCGCCTTTACCTGTTATATCCTCTGGCGCCGGCGGATGTTCCGGCGTTGACCCGCTTCTGATCGGCGATGAACGATCCCATTTTGACACTCGCCTCGAGCCTGTGTTACCTCTAATACCGATACCATTCTCCATCCTCAGACGGAGCAGCTCCAATGGCCGAAAACAACGCGGTCTATGCGATTCGCCATCCTGACGGTTCTGTGACCCTGTATATCGACGAAGAATATGCCATCGACCGCGGCGTCGACCCCGCCAAGCTTGTACGGGTCGAAATCCCGCGCGAACTGTTCGTCAGCGGCAGCATCCAGCACATTCGGGAATACGTCGCGGTCTACCTTGAAAATAGCCATCAGGGCACGGCCTGAGCGAACCTTTTACCTCGCAGAGAGGCCACACCATGTCCGCGTTACTTACCTCGGAACTTATTGCTTCCACCATCGAACAAGCGCCGATTCAGGGCAGGGTCATGCTCAAGCTGCTGCTCCTGCAGCATTTTGACATCACGTCGGAGGAAATCAGCTACATCGTGACAGACCGGCCTGATCCCCGCTGCGTCGCCGGCTCGAAGCCCCTTCACCAGATGGTTAAACAAGACGCCTTACGGGATGTGACCAATCGAAGAGACGAGTATCGGCGCCGGGTCCGGCTGCGACGGGAGCGCCTCTGGCTGCAAATGGAAGCCATGAAGGGCATGATCGCGCTGGCTGAGGGCATGATTCGAACGGCTACCGACCTGCTAAGCACCCGTTACAAGCTGGAGGCTGAGGCCGTGGATGCGATCAAGCAAGGTGCACGCGCCGCGGTTCCCAAGCCGGCAATTCGACAATTAAACCGGCGATGGGACGAGGACGATATCTCCGCCGAGGCCTATCAGGAAGCCAGGCTCGGACTGGAAGTTCAAGCGCAACTGCGCTTGATGGAGAAGTACAAGAAGCGCCTCGAAGTCTCGGAGCGGGAATGGAAGTCGATCAATGCCGCTCCATTACAGGATCACGAAATCGGCCATATCTGGGGTATCCCGGCGGGAAGCCTGGCCGCCCGAAAGGTCAAACACCTCCATCACTATCTGCATGCGATTCAAGCAAACCTGCAAAAGGTCTCAGCCCAGGCGGTCCCGACGACCGTAGCGCTCGATCTCTGGAAGGAAACGCTGTCGGTCTTGGGCCAACGACCGGTTGAACGTTCCATTGCGCACTATGACGGGCTTGAGCGAACCGAAGAAGCCTTGGTCGAAAAACTCCGGACGTTTGCCTGGGGTACCCTCGGGGAAGACCTGGAAGCGAAGTTCTGGTTGTCACTCGTGCATGGCGCCAGCTCCAACGCCGTGCACTCTGAAAATACGCGTTCCGTCTTCGGGTTGCAGCGGCTACTGGCCGTGCTGGCGGAAATGGATTCCAGTCCCGACGCCCTCGAAGAAGAACTGTTGGCCCGCACAGCACCGACTCCCAAGGTTGTGCCGGAACTCACCAGCGAAGCAGCTCAACCAACGACGGAAGAAATGGGACAGATGCAACAGCATGTGCTCACCAGTTTCATCGGTGAGTTACACGACGATCTTCGGCGATAAACTTCTTTCGGCAGCTGCATGATCCATTGTCGAACAGCGGCTGGCTGGCAGGGCGTCTGAAGATTTTATTACGCCACCGCCTTCTCAGCGTCGAGTGAATTTTGTATAATCCAACTATCATCCAACAGGGTCACGACATGATTCCTCTTCGATCTATGGCGAGAATCTCGGTGCTGATCTTGTGCATGCTGGTGCTTTCTCTGTCGATGATGCCGGTTGCTTCACTCTCCGCGGCGGGTCTCGTTGAAGTCACAGAGCTTCTGGCCCATCCCGATCATTACAACCACCAAGTCGTCACGGTCAGTGGACGCGTGAGCAGTTTTCAGCTCGCCACCAATCGTGACGGTCAACCGGCATTCGGCTTTCTCTTGCAAGACACTGCGGGAACGGTGAAGGTAGTGGGACTAGGCAAGGCGGATGTTCGCGAAGGCGACTACGTCGTGGTCGAAGGCATTTTCAGCCGATTACGCCAGGCCGGTCGAGCCATTGTCTACAATGAAATTAAGGCCACTTCGGTTCAATCCATGGCCAAAATGAACCCGGACCTGGTCGGTTAAGCTTCCGCTCTTTTTGCTGGCGTACTGTCCTCTGCGAGTCGGCTTCCCTCCCGCTGGATATCGATCACTCTGACATCGAAGACCAGGATCTTCCCCGCAAGCGGATGGTTGAGGTCCAGGACAATGACCTCCGGTTTGACCTCCGCCACGTAAGGAAAGACCACTCTCCCGTCCGGAGCCGTCGTCTCCAGCTTCGCCCCGACGCGTTGAGCTTCCAGCGGCACACGATCTCTCCTGACTTCGAACACCCCTTCCGGATGCGCCTCGCCATACCCATCTACGGGCGCCACAGTCACGCGTTTAGCGGCACCTCTTGCCATACCTTCCAGTCCCGCCTCCAGCCCGCGCAGGAGTTCATTCTGCCCATGCGTATAGACCAAGGGAGCCTCACCGACGGTCGTGTCAATGATCTGCTCGTCGTCGAGACGAATGGTGTATTCGACGGAGACGACGTCTCCCTTGGTGACGTGCATGCGCCAGACTCCTTTTCAGACGGTCCTTGCGGATGTTATCGATCAAAACCCGTGCGAATCCTTCGTCCACACATTCGACAGCTGCATCGCGGGGGTCGTTGCCGGGATCGCGCCGACTTGAACCACCCTAGCACGGCCGCAGCGCATGGTCATGCGAATAGCAGAACCTCGATATAGAGCCGCTGCGGAGCCCGCTTCGGATGGTCCGAGAAAACATGATGGAAGGAAAGACGGGAGACAGGAGCACACCGCTGACGCGGATTACCAATGCCGGAAGGGACCTGAATCAAGATGCACAAATTTTCCGCGTGGATAATATCCGACGCCGCCGCAGCCCAGTCGCAACGCGACTTCCCGAACAGTCCGCAAAGACACCCCGGGAATCTGCACATCGACGGCCTGCCCCGACACGTGATAACTATGACGTGCCGCGCGAGTCCCCATCCTGATGAGTTGTTCGTTATATTCCTGCGACCGGTAGGCGGACACGATATGAATATCCCGCCGGCCGCCGATGCGCTGCTGCACGAGAGTCACGAATTCGATGAGCTGCACGTCCATCGTTGTCGTTTCATTGGTATGGTGGCACCGGAGAAAATAATTGAGCTCATCAAGCGCGGACTGATCGTATGCGCCACCTTCGGTTCGGAATGTGACCGACAAACGTTCCTCGGTCTGCAGATTAAATAGACTGATGCGCCCGGCAGGGAGTCGCGACGCTCGCGTTGTTGCAGGAAGAGCCAGATTGGCGACGGCCAGCGCCGTGCCCACGGTAACCGTGCGCAAAAAATCCCGTCGACTCGACAGAGACAGGGCCTCAGACGGCATCAAATTCTTCTCCTGACGGAAGACACAGGCCATCTCTCGCGGACGTCCTCGGAGCAGCCGTCTCCGCCATGGACCAAGCAGCGCCCGCTCCAATTGACTGAGGCGGACTGCAGGCGACACAGTTTGAATTGGGCTGACGATACCTCGAAAGGAACCAGGCCAGCAGAGATCGGAGGACTCTTCTTCTTAGCAAATACCAAAGAAGCGGTCAACCAATTTACACACCTGAGCGACCTGTTCCTGCTGCACCGTCGCTCGCCCCGTCCCTGCCGCACCCACCCGCAGGAGACACTTCCGATGCGATCAATGCTCCGTCATCGAAGCGCGCAGCGAAACACCTGGAAATCGTCGCGCCTCAAGCGATCGTTCCATTCCATATTGGCGAAGCCGCCGGTACAGCGTGGAGCGGCTGATACCTAACTCCTGCGCAGCCCGGCTCAAATTCCCCTGCGAGAGCGTGAACGCTTTCATAATCAAGTCTGTTTCAATCCGCTGCTGATTGACCTTCAGTGAAATGGAGCCGTCATCTTGCGGCGAGGCCTGGCGAGGCAGATCCAAATCGGCGGCGGTGAGATGCGTGCCTTCCGCCATGACGACGGCGCGCCCGATCCGGTTGGATACCTCACGCACGTTACCCGGCCATGAATAGGCCTGCATGGCCTCCAGCGCCTCACGGGTAAACCCGTACAAAGATTTATGGTAGTGAGAGGCGGCCTGTCGCAAAAACGCCATGGCGATCAACGACACATCCTCGCCCCGCTCCCGCAAAGGGGGCAGATTGATGTGGACCACCCCTAACCGATAATACAAGTCCTCCCGAAAGGTGCCCTTCTCGATCGCGTCCTTCAAATTCACATTTGTCGCGGCAATGATCCGGACGTTCATCTCGATCGCCTGATGCCCGCCGACTCGCTCAAACGTGTGATCCTGAAGAAAGCGCAACAGCTTGACCTGCAACGCGTTCGGAAGTTCACCCACCTCATCGAGGAATAATGTCCCGCCCTGAGCAAATTCTACCTTTCCCTTTTTCTGGCCGACGGCGCCCGTAAACGCGCCCCGCTCATAACCGAAGAGTTCGGATTCCAGGAGACTTTCGGGAATGGCCCCGCAGTTGATCGGAATGAATGGCCCCTGCCTGCGCAACCCCCGCGCATGGATCGCGCGCGCGGTCAGTTCCTTGCCCGTGCCGCTTTCGCCGGTGATCAGGATCGGCGCATCGCTCGTCGAGACCTTGCGAATGGCATCGAAGATCCGGTTGATACTGGCGCTCATACCGAGCATGCCGCTGAATTCTTCCGGCCGGCCGACCAGCATCGCTCCACGCGCCTCCTGTTCCAGATCGGCCACTCGCGCGACGCGCTCGAGACTCTGCTGCAATTGCACTCCATCCGCAGACTTGGCCAGGACATCGCACGCGCCGCATTGAATCGCGCGCACCGCCACACTGCGCTCCGGTCGGCCGGTGTAGGCGATCACTTTGCCGCCATATCCGGTCTGACGCAATTGTTGGAGGATATTCAATCCGTCTTCGGCAGAGGGCTGTGACGGCGAATCGATATCCAGCAGCATGACCGAGGACGCCTGCTCATGAATAGGAAGGAGCGACTCCGTCGTCCACAGTGCCGTTGAGACTTCGAACTGATCCTGAATCAATGCCTGCACGGCGGATACCGTCGACTGATCAGGTGCGACAATCACTACGCTCTGTTTCGCCATGATTCGGCTCCTTTCGGCTGGTAAGACCACGGGCGCCGGTCAGGCAAACCATCGTCTCACGTACGGCAAGTTAAAGTGCGGCTCAGGCCCGCATGACGGCTCGTTACGAGAGCGTCGACGGCGGATCGAGCGAGTCGCACATAAACACATCGGCGCCGAACGCCTTCGCCAGCGCTGACGAGGTCCCATTCGTTTCCCTGCTGGCCCGATCCAGCATGGCAATGATCGGGACTTGCGGGCAGGTTTCTCTCAACCGGGGAACCGTGGTTTGCAGCGGCGTGGACAATGAGGACAACCCGACCACGATCACATCAGGACGCAGCTCCTGCAGGCGATGTTCCAGCTGCGGAGCAGCAGACGTCATGGTGGCTTGGTAGCCATGTAACGCAAACCAGTCGGCATAGCGGTACCCGCTCGTGACATCTTCGTAAATCACCGCGACCGTCGGCCGTCTTCCAGCGCGTGCCCCATTTCCGCCCGTTGATGGCACCATAAGCCCCCCAGATGGATCGCATCAGGTTGTGGTATGCACGTTCGCGAGTTGAACCAACCGCTGCTTCATGTGCGGGCCCCACCAGGTGAGGTCCTGCAACATCGCGGCTTCGCGCGCGGTCAGTCTCGTCAGCAGATCCGACCAGCCATGACGGAATGAGCCCGTTCGTCGATCCACGGACGAGCGCTCGGCAGCCGCATGGCCTTGCGCGGCGTCAAAAAGGGCCACTAATGTCGCGGTATTAGAAATCCAGGCCCTCGTCATTTGGGAGAGCATAGGCCCGGAGACTCGACGAAGCTATCGATAGAGGCGCGATTCGTGTGTCACAATAAAACAGTGAGGACTCGTCATCGTTTGCACGACAAATCCGGACACTCCGGTCCTCTCAGATGACGAGACCATGTTGCAGGGCATACCGAGTCAGCTCGGCATTATTTTTCAAGTTCATCTTGTCCAGAATTCTCGCCCGATACGTGCTGATCGTCGTCACGCTCAGATGGATGCTTTCCGCGATATCACTGACGGTTTGCCCCGAGGCGATGAGGCAGAGCACTTCATACTCCCGATCCGACAATCGCTCATGCGGCAATTTGTCGCCCCCGGTGCGCACGGTTAACGCCAACGCTTCCCCCACGGAAGCACTGACATATTGCCCGCCCGCCATGACCTTCTTCGCCGCATGCACTAACTCTTCCGGCGCACTTGCCTTCGTGAGATATCCCGCGGCGCCCGCCTTGAACATCCGGATGGCATACTGATCCTCAGGATGCATGCTCAAAATCAACACCGGCAACGTGGGCGCCAGTTGCTTGAGTTCCTTCAAGACCTCCGGACCGCTTCGTCCGGGCATGCTGATGTCCATGACGACCAGATCGTAGGTCTGTTCGCGAACGTGATCCAGCATCTCCTGGGCATTTCCGCATTCAGCCATGCTGGCCCCTTCGAACCCTTCTTCGAGAATGTCCTTCACTCCGCGCCGGAAGGAGGGATGATCATCGACTACCAACATTCGTACGGTCGCTGTGTTTCGCATTGTTCCCTCCATCATGCCCTCTCCTTTTCCTTAACGAGGCAATTGCAAGGTAATGCTCGTGCCATTGCCTTCCAGAGTGTCAATCTGCACATCTCCACCAAGGAGTCCTGCGCGCTCGCGCATACCGAGCAGGCCGAATGATCGCGCATCGGCCAGTCGTTCCTGAGGGATTCCGCGCCCGTTGTCACGAACCTGCAGCAACAGCCCCACGCCCTGATCTTCCAACCGCACATGCACTTCCGTCGCCTGGGCATGGCGGGTCACATTGGTCAACGCCTCCTGACAAATACGAAACACGGCCGTGGCTTGTTCCGGGTCCACCCGCAAATCCTCATGGCTGACCGCGCAGTGGCACGTAACGCCGGTACGACGCTGAAAATCGCGGCATTGCCATTCGATCGCCGCAACCAGCCCCAGATCGTCCAACACACCCGGGCGCAATTCCGCGACGATCCGCTGCACGGACGTGATCGTGCTGTCGACTTGCTCCTTCATGCCGCGAATTTTTTCATCCACCTTGGCCCGGTCCTGCGGGACCAGCCGTTCTCCCAGCAGACCACCCAAGCGGGACAAATCGATTTTCAGGCACGTCAAGCCGACTCCCAGTTCGTCGTGTAACTCCCGCGCAATGCGCCCGCGCTCTTCCTCACGAATGCCCTCCATCCGCCCCGAGAGCTTCCGCAGCCGGCGAAGAGAGTCTTGCAGTTGCGCTTCCGCGCGTTTTCGATCCGTCGTATCTTTAAACACGACGACCGCGCCGGCAAGATCCCCCCGTTCGGAAATAGGCGTACTCACGTATTCCACCGGAAAACTCGTCCCATCCTTGCGCCAGAATGCGCTGTCCACCTGCTCGCGAATCTCGCCGCCCCGGATCGTCTCGACAATAGGGCACTTCAGCTCGCCGAACTGTCGGTCGCAGAGATCGGGAGGAAACACCAAGGCATGTAACGATCGGCCGATCATCGACTCCACCTCCCACCCGAACATCTTGGCCGCCGCCGGATTCACAAACGTCAAACGCCCCTCGCGATCCACCCCGTAGATGCCCTCTCCCGCCGAATTCAGGACGACTTGATTGTGATAATGGAGGCGATCCAGTTGTTCCTCCGCCGTCCGCCGCTCGCTGATATCGCGCATAATGATGGTGAAAAAGAGATCGGATTTTCCTTTCCACGACGTCACACTCAACTCCAAGGGAAACTCGTCCCCTTGCTTCCGGCGGCCGACGAGTTCCAGTGTCTTGCTCGTCGAGTGCATTCGTTCCAGCACACGCACGCGCTGAACATTACGTTCCAACTCCTCATGATACGGCTCCGGAATGATCGTCGTGACAGGCTGGCCGATAATCTCCTCGACCGAGTACCCAAAGGTTGCCTCGGCCCCCTTGTTCCAGAAGGCCACCTTCATGAGGGCGTTGACGAGCACAATGGCATCTTTGGTCGATTGCACGATCGACCGCAACCGTTCTTCGCTGACCCGGAGCGCATCTTCGATCCGGCGGCGTTCGGTCACATCCCGGATGATGCCCAATACGCCGACGACACGTCCCTGACGCAGTTGTGGCGTGCCGACGAATTCCCCCGTGACATACCCGCCTTGTTTCGTGCTGATCTGCATCGAACAGGTCAGCGGCGTGCCGCGTTCGAGAATCGCCTGCAACACATCCTGACAAAAACCTGCGTCGTCGGGATGCAGCAGGGTAGCGAGCGGTTCGCCGATCCATTGTGAGCGAGACCAGTTGGTCACCGTCTCAAACGCCTGGTTGAGAGACGTCATGGTCGTATCAGCCGAGAGCGTGAAAATAATATCCCGCGCGCCTTCCACCAGACTCCGGAATCGATATTCCGATTCAAAGAGCGCATCCTGCGCCCGCTTGAGCCACGTGATGTCATGGAACACCACGACGGTCCCGCACAATAATCCCGCATCATCTCTGATGGGTCTGGCGTTGATACTGACCCATCGCCCCGGCACCCCTTCCGAAGCCCGCATATAGACTTCGAGCCAATCGACTTTTTCGCCTCTCAAGGCACGGGCCAGCGGCCACTCGTCGCGCTGAAACGGCGTCGCCGTGTCGCCATGGAAAAATTCATACCGGTCCACCCACTCGATCGGGGGAATCTCTCCGGGAGAAAACCCCACGATACTTTCAAGAGCGGGGTTCGCCAGGACCAGTCTTCCCACGGCATCGGTGACGACGACTCCGTCTCCCATGCTTCGCAACACCGAGTTGACGATTCTCGTCTGCTTATCTAAGGCTTCCTCTGACCGTTCCAGCGCCGCCGCCCGGTCGTGGAGCGCCCGTTCCGCTTGTACAATGCCCGCCGATTGGGTCCTGACCGCATCCTCATACACTCGCAGCAACTGTTCCGCGACCGCCACACGCGACTGATGCCGCAGACTTGCCGGCGGCTCAGGGAGAGAGCCGGTGTGGTTCTCTCCATTGTCGGTGCGAGAGGCTTCATCAAAGGCCAACAACGAGGTTTTCAAGCTCAGGGCGAGTGATTTGCACAGCGCCGCGGTCTCGCGCGGCACCGGTGTCTTGGAGAACAAAATCACCGCGAACAAATCGCGCGACGGTAACATCCCGCCGAAGCACAGGACCGACTTCACGCCGTATTTCCCGACAAACCCGTCCTGCACGGGCACATAGGAACTTCCCGCCGCATCGGGCACATAAAACACGTTATACGTCTTCTCTTCCAGATCGACCAACCATTCACCGTCCGGTCGGACGTCGAACTCCGTGGACACGCCAAACTGATGCAGGAGTTGCGAGAACATCGGGAACTGTTTCACGAAATCGGCACTGACCATGGGAATGACGCGGTATCGGTGCGAGCACTCGACACGATTCCAATCCGGCTCTGCACCGGCGGAGGCCACGAGGGTGAAACAGCGCAAATCCGGATACGGCGCGAGCCCGCCAAGCTTTTCTTTGACCAACTGCTGATGTTCAGCATCCAACCGGCTGTAGGAAATGGTCTTGAAGCACCGGACGAGGACACAATCACGCTGCCCCGTTTCCGGATCGCCGAGCGTCTCGAAGAGGTAGTGCACCGCTTTCGAGGCCGCCTCCTGCAACGACGTCGACTGCTCGCCCAGCTGACGCAGGACGGCGGAGCATTCGGTCATTTCCAGCAGGGAAAAGCGAGCCAGACTATACACAGGCGGGCCCTCGGGTGAACGATGGGGGATGACTGATCAACGCGCCACTGGTTGACGTGTGCCGGGAGATGCCGAATCGTGAAGGAAGGCGCGTACAGAACTCAGGCCGTCCATAGCGAGACGCAGAACGGCTCTGAAGCCGAGTCTAGTTAAGGGCACCAGGCTTGTCAAGGCACGGAGAACGGAGACGACCGGACGCAGAGTCAGAGAACACGGAGAGGCTGTTCGGATCGACGACCAGCGGACATCGCCCGCTATCGAGAAGAAAGGTCCCGCTCCAACGCGTGCGACAATAACGCCGCATCGGACGCATAGGTCAGGCGCCGCAATGCTTCCGTATGCTCCACCCACTGCACTTCTTCCACCTCTCCGTCGGGGACACCGCTGAGCTCGACCGGCGCCATTTTGAACCAGACCACCGTCTTGCGGAACCGATGCCCCTCTCGCTGAAACCAATATTCGGTCGTCGAGAGATCGGTCTCGATGCGGCAAGACCAGCCCGTCTCCTCCCGCACTTCCCGCACGGCAGCCTGCGCCGGAGTTTCGCCTGCATCGAGTCGTCCCTTGGGAAACGACCAGACCGGACGGCCTTTCATGTCAGAGACGCGGATCAACAACACTTCCTGCGGCCGCAATACCACGCCGCCTGCCGAACGGACCAGCCCTCCTTCAGTCATGCCGCGCCCCCTTCTTTCGACGCGCTGTGGTTCGTAGAGACTCCGCACGATTACGCATGGCGGGACAATCCTAAAAACCATGCGAGGAGGCGATCCTGAGCGCGGTCGGGCAATAGCCACTTCAACGCCGCTCTGAAGCGCGCGTCCCTGCCGACAAGGTAACGGGCGCGTGGCGACGGCACGGTCAGCGCGCGAGCCACCGCCCGGGCAACCGCCTCGGCAGGAATCGCACGGGCGGAGGCCGCCGCCATCACTTCCTGCATCCGCGACAAGGGCTGCGCATACAGGGCCAGCGCTTCAGGCGCGATCACGCCGAGGGTGCGTGTGGCCGACATCGCGGCCCGCTGCCAAATCTGAGATTGAATAGCGCCGGGCTCGACCAACGTCACCGCGATTCCCCAGGGCGCCAGCTCCAGGCGCAAGGCATCGCTCATCGCCTCGAGCGCAAACTTGGAACCGCAATAGGCGCCGAGAAAGGGTGTGGACGCCAGCCCGGCAATCGAACTGATGTTGACGATGCGCCCCCGTGCCCGGCGCAGCAACGGGAGCAAGGCCTGCGTCACGGCCAACGCGCCGATGACATTGACCTCAAACTGCGTGCGGACCTCGGCGAGGGGCAACAGTTCCAACGGACCAGCGACAGAGATCCCGGCATTATTCACGAGCCCGGACAGCCCCGCTTCCGGCAAGGCCTCCGTGAGCGTTCGGCTCGCCGCCGCGATCGAGTCGGGGTCGGTGACATCAAGCAGCAGCACACGAAGACGAGCGGACGTGGAACGAGCCAACGCCTCACCATCCTCCTTGCGGCGGACGCCGGCCCACACCGTACAACCCAAGCCGTCAAGATAACGCGCGCAGGCCGCGCCGATACCGGATGATGCGCCGGTGATAAGGATGGCGCCTTGCACTCACATGCTCCCCTGTTGAGAAACTCTTCGCCACGCGAGGTCGCTCGTCGATGGTTCCGTCACGCCCGAGATTATCACGCGCATGGGGTCAGAGGCATCAGAGAGTCCGACAGAAGAGCCCTTCAGGATTTTCAGTAGGGAACTACGCGCCCGAAAAGAAAGACTCAATGTTTCCGGTTGTTTGTTTAGCGCATGGTGACGACATCCGATGATCGGTCACCCTGCACGGTCGGCGAATTTGACAATCGGGGATCCTCATCTAGACTTGAGTCATGCGCGGACACACTTTCTTTTCCAGAAGCGGCACAGTGTCGGGCATCGTCGCGCTCTCCGCCCTCTTGCTGTTAGCGTCTGTGTCGTTCCTGCCTTCCACCGTCCATGCCAGCCGAACTCTCGTCGTGCCGGTCACGGTCGCGACCTACACCGAAAACCAAGTTGGCTTCCCGACGTTCGTGCTGAAATGGGACGAGGGTGCTCAGCCGGACCCATTGGCGTTGCGGTGGGGTCGCAGCCAGGTTCCTGTTCGCGGAACCGGCATGACATCGATCCAGCATGCGTTCCAGTTTGCCGTCACCCGTCTGGGAGCTTCCATTCGCCCGACGGGAACCCTGTCACTCTATGCGACGTTTACGGGTCCGCTCAGCGAAGAGGGATCAACGGCCGAGGCAGCCTTGGCGATTGGTTTCATCGCCCTGCTGAAGGGTGACCAACTGAGACGAGACATCACGATCACGGGCACGTTGCAAGGTGATGGTCGAATCGGGCAGGTGAGCCAGGTGGCGGAAAAAACAACCGCTGCGGCCAGAGCGGGCTACCACGTGCTACTGGTACCGCGGGGGCAATTTTACGCCCCGCGAATCAATCGAGTCAGTCTGACTCCGGAGTCGAACGTCCTCGTCCGCGAAGTCGACACGATCGAAGAAGCGTATGAAATCATGACGGGGAAGAAGCTTTAGCCTCGCCCCCCTCCCCATCATTCCGCATTCTCCCCGTAGAACCCGCATGCCACACCGTTCACGGATGCTACGGATCGGCATCACATCCAGTTGTTGATCAACAGGAACGCCGCCCAGTAACTCGGGTGCGTGTGACCGCGCTGAGAGAGAATTTTTTGCTGCGCCCGCTGCAAGGCCACGGCCTTCGAAATCGCGGGATCCTGAAGCTGCCGGTAAAATTCCGAGACGAGTTCCGTCGTTGTTTCGTCGTCCGACGTCCACAAACTTGCCAACGCCGTCCTCGCCCCGGTCTTGACGGCGATCCCCGTCAGCCCGAGTGCCGCACGATCGTCTTCCGCGGCGGTTTCGCACGAGCTCAACGTCAACAGATCCAACGGCTGTCGCCGGTATTGCTGAAGCCCGACCAACTGAGACAAGCGGTCCATCGTGATCTTGCCGTCATGAGCCAACACAAACGAATCCTTCGCCTCGGTGCCGACAACCGTGTGGGACGCCACATGAACAATCCCCAGTCCCTGATCCTTGATCTCCTCTTCCAAGGTCGGCGCAGAGAACTGTTTGTTCATCAGCAGTTTCCCGCCATACATCGTTCTAATCGCCTGCACTTCAGTCTCCGCATAACGCGGCGCAGCCTGGCCCTCGACTGATTCGGTCAGACCGACCGACAGCAGACTGCCTTTGCGCCGTTGAGCAGCATTCATATCCGTCAGCGCCAGACTCGGCGTGACCGCCACGGCGAGTGAATCGACGAGAAAATGTCGGCCATCATGCAACGCGCCCATCGGAATAGTCCTGAGCGGACCCTCGGCCACCACCACGAGCGTATGCGCCGCGGTCCCTTGCAAGTCTTGCTGAATAGGCGCCACCAGCCACCCGTGCAGCGTCTGCGCCGAAGACAGGTAATTCTGCGATTGGGAATCCTGGATCAACCGCCTAAACGAACGAATTTCCTTCGTCAGTTTGTCTCCCGTGACAGGGACCCTGACCTGCTTGAGGCCATTGGTGGTTTCCAGAAGCAGTTCAAGGCGGTCAGAGAACGCAATCGGATAGACCACTGCCGTGCCGGGGGCCAACGCGCCCGCGCCGCGATGGCTTGCCACCGTCGCAACACACTCGTCCTGGAAATAATCCTGCAGCTCGGCTGCCCGTGAGACTTCAATCGTCTCTTTGACCTTCACGAGCAACTGTTCATTCTGCTCGGGCGTCTTGGCCGCGGCCGCTTTCCGCAACAAGACATCCTCATACTCCGTAAACAACGGCGCCACAGACTCGTAGTACGAATGGTGCCGCCCCTGGTATCCAGTGGAATATTCGTAATGAATCGGCTTGAGCAGCGTCACGGCTCGCTGATAGGCGGCCAGGGACTCGTCTTCCTTGCCTTCCGCGCGTAGCAACCTCGCCGTCTGCCATTGCCAGCGATACAGAGATTCCGGCGCATTGACCTGTTGCGCCGCAAAGGTCGCCTTCCGCGTATACTCCAACGCCTCGGGATTGCGATGCTCCTGCTCCCGCACTCCACCCAGATACCCCCAGGCATACGATTGCCCGCGCGCATCGCCGATGCGTCCGGCGACTTCAGCCGCCGCGGTAAAAGCGTCCGACGATTGCCGCAACAGACCGGAAGCAGCACCAGGAGAAGCCACGGCCTCCGTCGCTCGTCCCTTCCCTCCATCCGACTTCCGTGCCGCGCCGGATTTCCCTGTCGACGCGGCCAACAACTCCTGATATCCAAGACCGATGTTCAACAGGCCGGCGGTTTTTGCCTGACTGTCCCCCAACCCACGCACGTCTGACCAGGCTTGGTCGAGATGCCGATGGGCTTCACCCACTTGCTGGTTTTGCAGCAAAGCCATCGCACCATTGATCTGTGCCGTGGCCGCCAATGCCTGCTGCTTCGATTCAGTGGCAAGGCTCCGGCTCTCCGCATAGACGTCGATCGCTTCGGCAAATTGCCGGCGTGCCGTTAGGGCATTACCCAGGTCATTCAAAATCCCGGCGACCAGCACGGGCTTTTTTTCTTCGCGCGCCAGCGTCAAAGCTTTGGTCAAATGTTCGGTAGCGGGTTCGTCCTTTCCAAGCATATGAAAGGTGTTCCCGAGCTGAGCAAGAATCGTCGCCGTGAGGCCGCGCTCGCCGGCTTGTTCCGAAAGTTTCAGTGCGGCTTGCAACGTCCCTTGCGCGCGGCGGATCTGCCCTTCCTGCTGAAGCGCATGCGCCATGTTGATCAACGCCTGACTTTGTTCCTTGACCTGCCCGGTTTCTTCAAACCCGCGCGCCGCGTTCATCCAGTGTGCGGCCGCCTGGGCGAACGCGCCTTGCTGAAACTGTGTCGTTCCCTGTCGCATTTCTTGCGCCGGCGTGATCGACGAGGCGCCTGAGCCGCCCAACAATTCCAGGGCCATTCCGCTTGCAGGCCAGGTGAGGCCGCTCAACGCAAACACCCCAATGCTCAAGAGGGTCAACGGCGACGACAGGGTGCGGGGGCCTGCTGCGCCGGCGGTCCCATGGCTCCGCTTCATGCCGCGGCGAGTGACAATATTACGCTTCATAGGCATGACGTCCTCCTTGGGGAACTAGCACCCCTGCCATGATTCCATAAGTTGTGCGGTCGTCTGACCCTGAATGTGTGCTGCCGAGGCGGGCGGCGCGACAGGATCGACATCGCCGCCAATCTCTTCCAGCACCACGGGCGCGGCCAGTGATCGGCCTGGCTGCGAAGGCGTGACGTCGCGCGAAGCTTGCACCAAGCTGCTGAATGCCCCGTCTTTTCGTGCCGCGCACCGGCTGGTCAATAACGGAGCCGGCGGGGCCGGAGCTTCCTGCGGAAGCACCATGGCGGCGCGATTCAAAAACGCGACCGGTTCGACAGGATTCGCCGGATTCACGTTGGCCGCATTCGCGGTCGCAAGAGGAGGAAGCCCGCCAAGATTGACCCCCACGACCTGAATTTGCGTCACACGTTGCGTAAACGAATTCGTCGTCGAGTTGACCTGCGCGCCCGTCGGCACGGTGACGTTCGGACTCACATCGATCGAGGCGGGAATGACTCCACCACCACCTGCGACGATCAGCGTTCCGGGTAACGCTTGAACCTGACCATTGCCCGCCGCGCCGGAAAAGGGATTTCCGACAAAGGCCTGCGTACTCATCTCTCCGCCAGAGCTCGTGCTGCCGAGCATGACCCGTTGCGCGGTGATTTTCGACCCGTTGATCTGAATGCCTCCCCCCATCAATCCGAGTACAGCTCCGGTCTGCAACACCGTCGAGGAGGATGAGAGGACGATCGTGCCATACGGCCCCTGGCCTAAAAATCCGAACGCAGCCGGTGAGCTGGCGGATAAGGTCGAGTCCAAACCCAGCAGGGTGGTGCTTGCGGTGAAAATTCCGCCATCACTCAAACGCAGTTGCTGAGCGGTGCTGAAGTACGCAGACCCGGACACATTCAGGTGGGCCGATGGGCCGAAGATAATGCCGGAAGGATTTAAGAAGAACAGGTTCGCATTCAGGGCCTGTACGGTGCCGTTGATGTTGGAGGGCGAGCCTCCGATGACCCGGCTGATGACGTTGGACACGCCACCGGGGTTCACGAATGACGCCACATCTCCCGCGCCGACGGAGAACTGGTTGAAGCTATGAAAGAGGTTGGGACCGCCTCCCGGTCTCGTTCCGCCGGTAATGTTGGTCGTATTCCCCGACGTGCTCAGAGTGGTGCCAAGGCCGCCCGGTCCGGAGGGAGTGGCGGAGATGTTCGTGGCCTGTCCGTAGGCGATCGATCCGGTCGAGCCCAGGAGCATCAGGAAGGCGAGATATCCACGAACCAACAGCGGCAATCCTGCGGGGCGACATAGCATGGTCAATCTCCTCATGTGATAAGAGAGGCCCCCTCTCTTACCTTAAACGGTGCACAACTTCAACACACACACTGTCGGACTCACAAGTCGAAAGTCGCAGACATGGCCGATAGGCCCTAGCCATTAGGCTCTACCACGATGCAGCACTTCCTCGCGCCACGGTTCGCGCGCGATCCGTCAACAACGTCGCCGATGGGATCAGGCCATCCACGCGCGCCGGCAGCGTGAGTATCCCGGCGAAACGAACGCCTCCGCCGACGCCGGTCACTTGTCCGCTAGAACGCTTCAACCACCAATTGCAGATGGATCCCGTGGTCCTGCAGGTTGTCGCGATTGGTATCGTATCGCTTCAGCTGTTTTCCGTAATAGAGTTCGAAATGGCTCCCGCGCCAGAAATTCCAGATCACACCGGCACCAAGGCTTGCCAATGTTTTGGGAGGAGTCCCGGGCGTTTGGACAGTGGTTTGCCAACCATGGCCAAAATCGAAAAACGGCGCCAGAAAAACGGAGTCCACACCCGCCTTCGTCGTATACACCGGCACCCGGGCCTCGATCGATAACATGGCGGCGTTGTCGCGGATCAGCGTGAATTCCCGATAGCCGCGCACGCTGTAGCGTCCGCCGACGGCGATCTGTTCAAGCGGGAACAAATGATCGTTGGATAATTGCACGACGCCACGGCTGACCAGTTGAGTTCGCCAGAGAGGAAGCTGGCGGATCCACTGGGCTTCGCCCAACCAGGAGAAGAACCGCGCATCCGGCAGGTTGGGATCGCCGTTGGCGGTCGCTCCCATCGCTCCGACACCGACGGACAACCGAGACAGGAGGGAAATCACTTGGACGGCAGAACGTTGGGCATATTCCTGACCGAAACGCAGCGCCGTCACACGGAATCTCCCGTTCGGGGCGCCCGTGATCAATTCCTGAGGAACGCCTCCCACCGTGCTCTCATTCGTGGCATGTTCGCCTGTCAGGGAAAAGGCCAGTTCTTGATCAGCCTTCCGGATCACGGGGTGCCTGACCGCGAGGCCGAATATTTGAGCCTTGTTCTTGATATTCAATGTATCGAACGGCGACTCCTCGACGCCGAAATCAAACCGGCGATATTGCAGCGCGACGGTCGTGTCGCGAGGACCTACCGGAATTTCATATTTAAAATTGAGCATCGGGTTGACGCCGGCCGAGCGACCATATTGCAAACTCAGCGTATCGCCGAAGCCCAGCAGATTGCGGTGCGCCAGCGTGATGAACCCTTGCTCCGCCCCGACGACGGGAGACTGATAGTTGTTGAATTCCAACCAGGCCTTGAGCGGGTTGGCTTCCTTGACCTTCACATTAAGCGTATTTTCTCCAATGGTGGCGCCCGGCAACAATTCGGCATTGATCCGTTCGATCCGGGGGTTGGCTTGCATCACGCGCAACCGTTCCTGGAGCGCTTCGACCTGTAGCGGAGGGCCGGCTGCCAGATTGACCCGGCTCTGAAAATACGAAGGCCGGAACCACTTGGTATCCTCGACATTGACCTGCGTAATCTTTCCTTCGATGATCTGCATGGTCAGGGTGCCATCGGCGACATCCTGCTCCGGGACCACCGCACCGGACGTCAAATAGCCATGGTTGACGTAGTAATACGTCAGCGCGAGGCGCAATGATTCCAGATCTTCCGCCGTCAACTCGCGATTGGTATAGGGCGCGGTGATTTCCGAGAGTTGCTGGGACGTAAAGGCGGTATTGCCGACCAGCCGGATCTCCTTGACCGTGATCTTGGGTCCCTTCGCGGCCTGATCGAGCGCGCCCGGGGGCGTCGGGGTCGGAAGCTCAAGTGAGGGAGGCTGTGCGGGTGGAGGCACAACAGGCAACTGCGGCGGCTTCGGGGGCAACGGGCCGCCGGACTGCGGCGGCAACGGGCCGGTCTGCGAATAGGCCGGCACGACCAGCACGCCAAGCAACACCAGCGTCGCGACACCCACAACCGCCCCATGCCAGCGACGCAGCATGGTCTCGCATTTCCCGCGCCGGGATGAACGGCACCATGCGGCCGAGCACACCTCGACCTGCCTGTTGATTCCTGTTTCCTGCCCCACTGATGTCTTCACACAAGCCATCAAGGCCTCCCCTCTTTCTTGATGACGGGGCACGGAAATTCGTCAGTCAGTGCCCGTAAAATCATCTGCTGGTCATATGTTTTCTGAATGACTCTGCTGCGGACCGACGCATCACGCACTCTCGAGAAACAACTCACAGTCGCGCGACAGTCGTCTATCGGCCGTGGCGATACGTAGGTGTTTGGAGAATCCGTCTTGCGAAGGAACTGCTTATAACATGTCTCGACGCAAATTACTCCAGGGACCCCAAAGTTTTTTGGTCGGGAGGAATGGATGGATCAGGTTGACACAAAGCCGGCGGAGACTCACGGTTCTGCGGGACCGGACACGAGGGCGGCAGATCCACGCAGCTGGAATCTTGAGGGAGACCGTGTCTACTGGGCTGGATGGTCTACGTATTTCACGATGAGTGTCCGCCGCGTCATGACAATGGCGCAGTCTCGAACCCCACGCCGGGCCACAGAATCCCCGCAGGAGCGTCTTCTTCAAATCGGGCGGTGAAATGCCGCAAGCGAGGCGCTTCGTACGTCATGACCAATCCGCCGATGGCATCCCGGCGATGGAACAGATCGATCAGCGCCTCTGCCACAAAGGCCAGGTGCTGGTTCGTATACACCCGGCGGGGAATCGCCAGTCGCACGAGCTCGAGTTCCGGATACATCTGTTCGTCGGTCGACGGATTCCGCGTTCCGAACATCACGGTTCCGATTTCGACGGTGCGAATGCCATAGTCCCGGTACAGCGCGACGGCAAGGGCTTGCGCCGGGAATTGCGACTGGTGCAGGTGCGGGAGGAACTCTTTCGCATTCACATACACGGCGTGCCCGCCGGTCGGCTTCACGATCGGCACGCCGCCCTCTTCCAGCAATGCCCCCAGCGCCCGCACCTGCCCGATGCGATAACGCAGATACTCCTCATCGAGTACTTCTTCGAGTCCCCGGGCCATCGCTTCCAAATCACGTCCGGCCAGTCCGCCATAGGTGGGAAATCCCTCGACGAGGATCAGTGTGTCGGTGACATTCTGCGCCCATCGATCATCGTTGAGGGCCAGAAATCCACCGATATTGACCAGGCCGTCTTTCTTGGCCGACATGAGACAGCCGTCGCCCAGGCTGAACAATTCCCTGGCGATGTCACGCACCGGCCTGTCCGCATACCCCGGCTCGCGTTCACGGATCAAAAAACAATTTTCCGCAAACCGGCAGGCATCGAACAACAACGGAATGCCGTAGCGATTCAGCACCTGTCTCGTGGCGCGGATATTGGCCATCGAGACGGGCTGGCCGCCTGCGCTGTTATTGGTGATGGTGACCAGGGCAAACGGAATTCGCGACGGCCCGATCAGCTCGATGGTCCCCGCAAGTCGAGCCACGTCCATATTGCCCTTAAAAGGCAGTTCGCAATGCGGATCGTAGGCCTCCGTGATCACCAGATCCTTCGCCTCCGCCCCCTGGTGCTCGACGTTGGCCCTGGTCGTATCAAAATGCATGTTGTTGGGCACGCACATGCCGGGTTTGACGATCGTGGAACACAACACATGTTCCGCCGCCCGTCCCTGATGCGTGGGAATGACGTAGCGGTACCCGAAGAGCCCGCGCACGACCGCTTCGAAGTGATAGAAACTTTTGCTGCCCGCATAGGACTCGTCACCGACCATCATCCCTGCCCATTGGGAATCACTCATGGCCGACGTCCCGCTATCCGTCAGCAGGTCGATGGCGACACTGTCGGCCGGGACATGAAAGAGGTTATACCCGGCCTCGCGGAGCAACCGGTCACGCTCTTCGCGGGTGGTGCGTTTGAGAGGTTCGACGACTTTGATCCTAAACGGCTCGGATGGGAAGTTCACGGATCGACCTCCTGAAGTAGGCCAACTGCTCGTGAAACGGAGCGGCTCCCTGGTAATCGAAGACGTAGCGCGTCATGTCGAAGAGCGGCGCCGGATCGAGTTCTCGAATCATGTCCGGCTTCCATGAAATCTGCAGCCGATTGATCATCGTGATGGGCGTCGGCGTGCCGACCATGCCGAGCGGCACGCTGCCGTACGTTTGCGAAAAAATCAGAATTTCCCGATCGAACATCGCGGTATTCATGTCTTCAGCCGCGCCGTATTTTCTGAAATCTTCTTCCAGTCGCTGGAAGGCCGGCGAATGAACCAGCGCCTCACGAAAGGCATAAAACACCTTCACGCCGGCGCGCCGCTGGTCGTCCATCACCTGAATGGCATCGGCCACTGTGGCGTCCTGTTGCATCTGCTCCTGCGTCAGAATCAACAGACGCCGAATCCGGACGTGCCGCCGCGCCGCCGCCTGATTTGCCAGCAGATAATTGGGATACAGCGCTTCACCCTTTTTCCAGATATTCCAACGTTCCATCATGGCATCGACGGACTGTTCCGCCGTCTCCATGAGCCGCACGGCTTCGGCGTTCGCCGCTGCCCCTTCATACGTCAACGTTTGGGCCTCCAACTGCTTTAACTCCCGCCCGATGGCTTCCACCTTCTTCGGCAGATAGCGGGGCCGCTTCGGCACGTGCAGCATCACGTCCACCGCCGTGAGGGCCAGAGTCCAGTATTCCTTAGCCTGTTTGGGAGCCTTGTCTTTTTGCGCGATCAGCAATAGTTCGACCGGATTTTTGTCGAGCAGCTTAGCCATCTTGATGCACAGTTCCGGCTTGGGAATCTTCAGGCCGCGCCGCATCAAATTGGCTTCCGGCTGCGCGATGCCCAGTTTTTCGGCCAGCGCGTAATCGCTGCTCAAATCATACCGGTCCTTGACCGCATCAAAGTACCTGGCAATTTCCATCGTGTCGCTCCCGGCCACTCGTAATCATTCCCGAACCGGCGATCGTTCATTCATCACAACCGGCCGGTATGTCTGGTTCATCCTCTCGCAGACGCCCCGACCATCCGTTCCTCGTTGGGCGCCAACTCCTTTTCGATCGCGCGACAAGGAATGATGCCCGCTTCCAGCCACTCGACTTGCCCCGACAGAATGGCTTTCGCCAGGGGATACAGAGTGGAATCATCGTCCCACGACGAAGTCCGCCATGAGAGTAACGGCTCAGGATCAAATGCGGCGCTGGTTCTCGAACAGAAATAGCTGACGAGGCGCTCCATATGCGCCTTGCCCTGCTGCTCTGGCCGTGACTTGTACCACAGCACTGTTTCGACGGCAAAAAGATGCATGGCGGCGGTCACCAGACGCGTCATCAACCGCTGCTTCCGTGCCAGCCCTTGCCGGTCTCTTGCTGCAACCCATAACGTCGTGCGTGCCAGTTCGCGACTCTTTCGCGCCACGAAATGCTCCCACATGGGATCGAATGAACCGGCTTTAGAATCCTGTTTCTCAAAGACCGACATCCCGCCCAGGGATCTCATCGCCGTGTTGACAAAGAACGGTGTCGCCCGCACCATGTCAGCGATGTGAACGTCGAGGAACGCCTGACCATGGGTAAAATACCGGGACAGCCCCTCTCTCCCGATCCAGAGCGTCAGGATGCCGTTGCTGCCCTCCCAAATCACGTTGATGAGCGCGTCCCGGATCATCCGTTCGATCGGCGCCGGCAGGTCGCCATGCAGACGCAAAGAGTCCGGTGTCTCAAATGCGCGCCCGCCATAGATGCGGAACAGATCGAGCAACGATTCCAGGAGCCATTCCGTCGCCAGGATTTTGGCAGCCGCGGACTCTAACCGCACATCCTGCTTGGTATCGGCCCAGATGCCGGTGATCTTCACGATCGCTTCCAACGCCAGCACGCGCGAGGCCATCAACACGATCTTCGCGCCGATATCGGTGTGTTCGCCGATCGGGCGATCGTATTGCACACGCTGCTTCGCGCGCAGCCGAGCCAGCCAGAGACATTGCTTGAGATTCCCGAGGCAGGCGGCGGGAAGCGTGAGTCTCCCCACGGTGAGACTTTCCAGGGCGCGTCGCAGCCCCTCCCCCTCTGCTCCGAGCCGGTCCGCGACCGGCACCCACACGTCACGCACATGCACCTGGCCGTTATAGATGCCGCGCACGCCCATAAAGCTGAGACGCGTGCAGGTGCAGCCTGGCGCCCGGGTCTCGACGACAAAGGCACCGAATCGCCGCTCGTCCTTGGGGCGATGGATGTCATGGGGGGCATCGACAATCTGTGCGATCACGACGAGCCACGACGCCAGGAATGCCTGGTGCCCGCGCGGGGCATTGGTCGTATACAACTTTTCACCGGTCAGTCGATATCCAACCAATACGCCATGTTCATGGACCGGGATCGCATAGGTCTTGAGATCCCAGATATCGCAACCCGCCTCTTTTTCCGTCAGCGCGAATCCGGAGACTTCTCCCCTCGCCAATCGGGGCAGCCATCGTTGTTGCTGTTCGGAGTTTCCGACCAGTTTCACCGGTTCGGCCACCCCGATCGAGTTGTGTGCCGACAGGAGGACGGTGGTGGCCGCATCATGACTGCCCATCAACGTCGCCGCCTCGTGATATTCCGATTGCGTGAAGCCGAGCCCGCCGTAGCGGCGTGGAATTTTGATGCCGAACGCCCCGATCGCTTTCAATGCGGCCAACACATCCTCGCCGATGGCGCCCTCTTTATCGATCGTTTCGGGGTCCACTTTTTCACTGAGCAAGTGGCGGAGGGTGTCGAGAAACTCTCTCGCGGCGTCGCTCCTGGCAGCAAGTGACGCCTGCGTATACAGATGCCGCCGGACATTTCCCTCGAGCAGGCCGGAAATAAATCCGGAATAGATCCGCTTATCACGCGCCGCTTCGGCCGCCGCGAGCGATCCCGTGAACATGCGGTCTCTGTTCGCCATAAAAGCCTCCTGCTGCCCTGGGTCAGTGGGCCTTCCGCCAAGCAGCCCCGATGCCTCCGATACGCGCAACTGCCGCGGCGTTCGGCACCACACGCGGGGCCGCCGTGCATGCAACATGGTTGAGCCGGTCGAGGCGTTGCACGGCGCGGGCCTCGAAGCGCGCGCGCGAAACGGCCATGCCGTGCGACGCAAACTGCGCGGAGACGCTCTCGAATTGATCTCTGACCAACGTCATGACTGACACATATCCGGCCCGCAGCAGGTGGATCCGATCGCCGTAACTCAAAAAACTGCGCTCGAACAACAGCGCATCCTCCTCCACCGGAGAAATGACCAGGACCTCTTTGGTGGGATAGTCGTGCTGGAACCGTTCCAAGGCCTGTGAGAAGCGCGCGTCAAAATTGATCCGCGAGGCCTGTTCACCGATGGACAAAAACCCCCGATCCCGCAGACGGCCGACCTTGCCGCCATGGTCGGGGCCATCTACCGGCAGCCGGCGTTGAGGCGGGCGCGCCATGGGATTGATCATGATCATGAAGTCCACATGCTTTTGCACGGCAACTTCAAAGAACGCCATGCGACCGATTCCTGCATCGATATAATCGCGCCCCTGGATACGGACCGGGCAGAAATAAATAGGAACCGCCGAAGAGGCCGTCACCGCGCGGGCTATCGGCACCTCCCGCCAGCCTTCATCCCCGAACATGACACTCTCGCCTGTTTCGAGATCGATGGCCGGGATATACAGTTCCTTCGACAGGCCGGCGAAGGAATTGCTCAAGCCCTTGGCCTTGTAGAGGCCTGCGAGATAAAGGGCGAACGGTTCGAGCGTATAGATCCCGCTCGGCAGCGCATCCTGGGCCTTGTCGAGCAGATCGATGAGCGTCATCTCGCCATAGTGCCGCACATAATATTTGAGGAGCGGGACCAGTTGGCGGGTCACGCGCCAGAACGTCTTGAGGCCCTCGCCGATGGCCGGAGAAAACACATTCCGATGATCGAAATAATACGGCCTCGTACCGGAGAGATTCGTATCCAGGATGTCCAGCGGTCGCACGCCATTGGCGATCAAGGACACGCCCGCCGCCCCCGCGCTGACGCCGACGTAGAGATCGAGGTCGTTCATGGTCATGCCGTCCTCGAACAGGTCATCCAATGCGGTCAAGGCGCCGATCTCAAAGAGGTAGCCCGTGAAACCGCCACCGCCTAAGGCCAAGGCCCGTTTGCCGAATGCCGATGCCATGACAGCCTTTCATCGGCAGAGTTGCCTGCACAGCCCTTAACGGTCCATGAAATGCGGTTGACGTTTCTCCAAAAACGCCGCCAGGCCTTCCCGTTTATCCTCTGTCTCGCACAGTCCGCCGAACAGGCGCGCTTCCACCACCAACCCTTCCGCCAGGCTGCTGTCCGCACCGCCGCGAATCGCACGCAAGGAGGCGCGCAAGGCCGGCAAACTTTTGGCGGCCATCTTTCGGGCCAGGCCTTGAGCCTGGTGCAAGAGATCTTCAGGCGGGAAGACCTGAGAGACTAATCCGAGCGACCTCGCTTCTTGCGCCGAGATGGGATCACCGGTGAGGATCAGTTCCAGCGCCTTGGATTGGCCGACGATTCTAGGAAGCCGCTGTGTTCCGCCGAATCCCGGCATGATCCCCAAATTGATTTCCGGCTGACCCAAGCGGCTGTCCTCCGCCACGAGCCTGATGTGACAACACATCGCCAGTTCCAGGCCTCCCCCCAGACAGACGCCGTTGATCGCCGCAATGACGGGCTTCTCCAGGGATTCGATCCGGTTCAGGATGGCCTGACCTTGCCGTGCGATGGACTCGCCCTCCTGCGAGGAGGCAATCGAGGCCAGCAGGCGAATGTCGGCACCTGCAACAAAAAACCGACCCGTGCCGGTCAGCACGACCGCTTTGATCGCATCATCCTTGGCGAACCCTTCGAAGACCTGACTGAGCTCGCCTAGCAGTTCCGGCGTGAGCGTATTGGCCGGCGGATGGTGAATCGTGACAGTTGCCACCGCGCCATCCCGGTGACAGGCGAGCATGGAATCGGCTGTGGTCGTCATAGCAACCTCACCTCATTGGAGCCATGGTTGGGGCATAGGAGAAAAATCCCCTGCCCGCCGCCTGCCCTGTAAACCCCGCATCCACCAGGCGACGCAGCATGGGAGCAGGCCAGAACCGGATGCCCACGCGCTCCTGGAGTTCGTCCAATTCCTGGAGCACGTGATCGATGCCGATCTGATCAGCCAAATGCAGTGGACCGCCCTTCTCGCTCGGAAATCCCGTTCCCGCTGCCATCGAGAGGTCGATATCACGCGCCGAGGCGACACCTTCCTGCAGCGCGATGACGGCCTCATTCACCATGGCCAAGAGCGGACGCAACCGGCTCCATTTCGCCGGCTGCCGCCCATTGAGCTGCCACACCTGCATTCTCAGACGTTCGAGATCGAGGCTATCTTTCTCGACGGCGCCGTAATCATAAAACCCCTTCCCGGTCTTGATCCCGATCCGTCCCGCCTTGACGAACGCCTCCAGCAGCGGCGCCGGCGCCATCCGGGGCCCATACGAGCGGTGCAGGATGCGTGCGACATCGAGCGCGATGTCCAATCCGACGCTATCCAACAGGGCAAACGGGCCGACCGGCATGCCGAAGGACACCATGTCCTGGTCGATTTCCTTGATGGAGATATCGTCGTCCTGGAGGCACCAGACCGCTTCATTCAAATAGGGAGAGAGCAATCGATTGACGAGAAACCCCGCGCACTCCTTCACGATGACCGGCTGTTTCCGGAGGCTCTCCGAAAACCCGACCACGTCATCGACCGTCTGCGGATCGGTGCCCAGGCCGGGAATGACCTCCACCAGCGGCATCGCATAGGCGGGATTAAAAAAATGCAGGCCGATCACCTTGGCCGGGCGCGTGGTGGCAGAGGCGATGGCCGAAATCGACAGCGCGGACGTATTGCTGGCCAGAATGGCACTACGGGGACAGATCCGGTCCAGCTCCCGGAACACCCGCTGCTTGAGCGGAAATTCTTCCGACACGGCTTCGATGACGAGATCGACATCATGAAGCCCATCGAGATTGGGCGAGGCCGTCACCAGCAGCATCTTCTCTTCCAATTGTTCGGGCGTCATCTTGCCCTTCGCCACGCGGGCCTGATAGATCGCCCGCACTGTGTCGAGGCCCCGCCTCGCCAGAGATTCGTCCCGATCCGCCAACACCACCGGCAGACCGGCAAAACTCACCACTTGCGCAATCTGCGCGCCCATGGTGCCTGCACCAACCACTCCGACTTTATAGATATACATGGCGTCACCATTCAGTGGTCTGCTTTCAGCACTCAGCTCTAAGTACTAACAATTCACCCCTCCTCCTCACACCTGCTCCAGCACCAGAGCGGCGCCCTGTCCGCCGCCGACACACATGGCTACCGCGCCCAGCGCCGCGCCACGCCGCTTCATCTCGTAGAGGATCGTCGTGACCAGACGCGTGCCGGTCATGCCGACCGGATGCCCCAGCGCGATGGCACCGCCGTTCACATTCACGAAATCCCGCTTGAGTCCCAAGACACGCTCCACGGCGAGGTACTGCGCAGCAAAGGCTTCGTTCACCTCAATCAGGCCCAAATCAGTCAGGGTGATCCCGGCACGTTTGAGGGCCAGCGGTAACGCTTCCGCCGGGCCGATACCCATGCGAGTCGGCTCTACCCCAATGAACGCGTAACTCTTGATGCGGCCGAGAGGGCGGCAGTTCAGATCACGCGCACGCGCACCCGACATGACAATGGCGGCGGCCGCCCCGTCATTAAGCGGGCAACTGTTCCCCGCCGTTACGGTCCCGCCCTCCTTGAACAGCGGCGGATACAGCGCCAGCTGCTGCTCGGTCAACCCGACATTGGGCCCTTCATCCTGGGTCACGGCAACCGGCGGGACCTCGCGCCCGGCCACCGATTTTGGAACCATCACCGGAAACACCTCATCTTTGAGCCGTCCTTCACGAATAGCTCTGAATGCGCGGCGGTGGCTTTCCACGGCAAAGTGATCCTGCTCCTCATGGGTGATACCGAACTCCTCCGCCAGGTTCTCCGCTGTCAGGCCCATCAACTGACCGCAAAAAGCGTCCGTCAACCCTTCCCAGATGCTGTCGATAAATTCCGCGTGACGGAGGCGCTTTCCCCACCGCATGTCCCGTGAGACAAACGGGGCGCGGCTCATGCTCTCGACTCCCCCGACCACCTGGACATCCGCATCCTCGCTTTGAATGTTTTGATAGGCGTTCACGAAGGGCTGGAGGCCGGATGCGCAATTGCGCTGCACCGAATAGGCAGGCGTCCGCACCGGTAGACCGGCCATCAACGCGATCACGCGCGCGACGTTGTAGGCGTCGCTGGTATGTCCCACCGAGCCGATGATGACCTCGTCGATGAGCCGGGGATCCAATTCGGCCCGCGCGATCACCTCGCGCACCGCCAGTTCGCCCATCCTGTGCGGCGTAAGATCCTTCAGCGCGCCCCCGAAGGTACCGATGGGAGTTCGTGCGGCGGCGGCAATCACGACCTCTTTCACGGTAGCCTCCCTTCGGATCTCACACGGCTGTACGCGGGGTCTGTGCACTCCCGACAGCAACCTCCGCCTCATCACGCAAAGCCCTTCGCAGCACTTTTCCGATGATGGTCCGTGGCAGCTCGGAGCGAAACTCAATGGCGACCGGCACCTTGAACCGCGCCAGAGACGTGCGGCAGTGGTCGATCAACTCCCATTCAGTCACAGACGCTCCTTCGTTTGGCACGACAAACGCTTTCACCGCTTCTCCGTAGTGACGATCGGGAATGCCCACCACCACCGCTTCGTGCACCGCCGGATGCTGGAAGAGAATTTCTTCAACCTCCCGGGGATACACGGTCTCGCCCCATGGCTTGATCACATCCTTCTTGCGATCGAGAAAAAAGAAAAATCCCTGCTCGTCCCGCCTGACGATGTCTCCGGTATGGAGCCAGCCGTCTCGCAAGACCGCCTGCGTGTCCGCCGCTTTGTTCCAATATCCTTGCATCACTTGGGGGCCGCGGACGATCAATTCACCGGCCTCGCCTGCCGGGAGGTCTCTGAGTCCGGTCTCCTCGTCGACGATCCTCGCGTCGGTATCCGGAAACGGTAATCCCATCGAACCGGGAGGATGGTCGCGTTCGACCGGGTTGCAGTGTGTCGTCGGGCCGGCTTCGGTCAGTCCATACCCTTCGGAAATTTTCACGCCGCTCAACCGTTCAAATGCGTCCTGCACTTCGGCCGGGAGTGGACTCGCCCCGCACAGACAGACTCGTATCGAATGGAGATCGTATCGGCGGACGTTCGGAAGGTCGGTCATCATCGAAAACATCATCGGCACGCCGGACATGATAGTGACGCGATGGTGCTGGATCGCTTTCACCGCCTCGTCGGCGTGAAAGCGCGGGAGCAGAATAATCTGTGAACCGGTCGCGACCGCCAGATTCTGGCAGGTGTTCAACCCGTAGCAGTGGAATAGCGGCACGGCGCCGAGAAACACTTCCTTCCCCTCGCGGAAATTCGAACACCAGAAGCGGCCCTGCATGGTATTGACCACCACGTTGCGATGCGTGAGCATCACGCCTTTGGGCGTGCCGGTTGTTCCGCCAGTGTACTGGATTTGCGCTAACGCGCCTGGTTCAAGGGTCGGAAGGGGCTTGCCATCACCTGTGCTGTCCTCCCGTTCAAGCAATGCACAGAAGTCATACACCGGGGGCTGCTTCTCAACGGCAATCCACCGGTTCGACCAACGTGCCTTGATCGGATAGAGCCATCGCTTCACGGGCGGGAGAAAATCCTTCAGGCTGGTGAGAATGATCCGGCGCGGCAACCCGGCGCGTTCACGTATGGCCTGAATGCGCGGGTAAAACAGATCCAACGCGACGATGGTGTCACTGCCGGCATCGCTCAGCTGGTCCTGGATTTCCCGCTCGACATACAGTGGGTTCGTCGGCGTCACAACGGCTCCCGCCTTCAAGACACCATAATACGCAATCACCGCTTGCGGGATATTCGGCAGCATGAGGGCAACTCGATCGCCAGTCTCGACGCCCAACCGTCGCAGCCCCAGCGCGAATCGGGTGCTCAGCTCGTTCAACTCCTGGAAGGAAACTCGTGTGCCGTAGAAGAACAGGGCGGGCGATTCGGGAAATCGTGATGCGGAGCGCCGAAGTAGATCCGGAATCGTCCATTCCGGATAGTCGAAGGTACCGGAGACACCGGGATCATACCGGCTGATCCAAGGCCGCGACATCTGATCCTCCACCCCTGACCCGATCAGGGAGGTTACCCGCGCAGCTCGCGTTCCAGTCCTTGCACCGGCCGCGGCCGTGCCTGCACTGCTCCGACCAGCTTCCCTTCAAGTCCCATCCAAAACCCTTCGAGATAATCGAGCACGGCATGCATGCCACGACGAAAGTCGTCTCTCTCTGTATCGGACATACAGGCACGGGAAGCCCCCGCTTCGCCATCGATGGCCCCGATCGCATGCTCCATCGCTCGTTCATGTTCAGACTCGAGTTGGCGATGGAAAACGAAATAGGTCATGTCCATATCCGCATACCGCGTAGCCTGCAAAACCGTCAGGCCCGGGATCAAATGGTCCCACATGGTGATGGCCATATTCTCCAGACCAAATGACGCGCCCAACGCCATCGCATGGTTTCCACTTGCGTAGAGATTCTCCATGCCTTCGACATAGGCCTTGGTAGACGGACGCATCGGCGTGGTCATCGCGCTGTGAATGTCGATTCCCAGCGATCGAAGGAAGTTGCGATACAATAATTCATGGCGATGTTTCACGCAGCCGTCACCGAGTTCCGAATAGAGGACCTTCGTCAACTCATCCGCAACGGCTTCATCTTCGGTGTTGACCAATTGGGCGGCGAGAATGCGGGGGAAGAAGCGCGAGAAGTTATAAAATTCGACGGCGAACTCCCGAAATTCTTTATCGCTCACATCGCCGGCGAGAAACCGATCGAGGTAGGGATTATTGATCGCGCCATGTCGCAGCACATCCGAGCGCACTTGTTCGTAAAACGACATCGTGCACCTCCGGCATCGTCTCGGAACGCCGTTCCATTGCCTGCTCGCGTATGATTGCCTCGGAAATATCATTCACCATGACCAAATAATACAAAATCTATATTGAATGATGCAACTATTATGTTGTAGAGTGTGGTCATGCGTGAACGACCAGGACACACCGGCACATGAACGCGGCTCAGGTTCCCGCAACAATGCTGAGGAGGAACCGCCATGAAAGAAGCCATCGGGGTTGATCACATCACCTTATGCGTGAAGAATCTGGCGGCCACCAAATATCTGTTTACGCAGATTCTCGGCTTTGATGTCATCTGGTCCGCCCAGGACGTGGGAAGCGAGAAGTCCAGCATGGATACCATCGTCGTCCAGCGGGGCGAGGCGAAAATCGCCTTGATGCAGGGCCGAAACAAGGAACGGAAATCCCAGATCTGTGAATTCGTCGAAACCTATGGAGAAGGCGTACAGCACGTTGCCCTGGAGGTCGATGATATCGAGGCGGTGTGCCGCGAGTGGGAGAAGCATGGCGTCCGATTCAGCGGAGACATTAAAGATGGGCGAGACGGGTTCGGGCCCCTCCGGCAACGCTTCACCTACCCGTTGTTCCCGGGCTGCGGACTGTTTCTCGAACTGACCCAGCGGCAGCATGGCGCGGAAGAATCCAAAACGTTCGTCCGCGCGACGGTGGAATCGTTGTATCGGGACATCGAACGGGATCAGATCAAAGGAGTGGCACGGACCATCATCGATTACGACACGCTCCCGCTTCCGTTCGAAGAGGAAGTCGAGGCCGCGTCGTTCCGGCATGCATCGTAAAGACATCGAGCCGCACCTGACCTGTCAGGAGGTTTCCGATGTATCTGGTCAAAAAAGGTCCCGCTCCCAATCAGGCCCATGTGGGCATCCCCGAGGGACTACACGAAGAGGAGCACGGGCGCCGCGGATTCAGCGGGCCTGCCTCGCACCTCTACCATACACACCCGCCTACCGGCTGGAGCCGGATCGAAGGCCCTCTGCGGCCGCGCGCGTTCGCCTGCACTGACTTGCCGACTCCCGATCACTATGCTACCGACCGGCGACCACTCCTGATCTTACAGGGCCCCGATGCTCGTGTGTCGCTTTCGCGACGTGAAGCCACCATGACGCATTTTGTGCGTAATGCCGACGGGGACGAACTCGTGTTTGTCCACAGCGGGCGCGGAACCTGGGAGACCGATTACGGCCTGCTGCGATATGAGCCTGGCGACTATCTGGTCATTCCGAAAGGCACGACCTATCGCATCCATGTGGATCACCCCAAAGAGCCGGGCCTGTTTGTGATCATTGAAACGCCCGAGCCTGTCGAGCTCCCAGATCGAGGGCCTCTCGGCCGGCATGCGCTGTTCGACCCTGGAGTCATCGTGGCGCCGGAACCGGCTCCGCCACCAGTTGATGCAAACAGCCGTCATGAATGGGAGGTGCGGATCACACGCGATCAGGAAGTCACGCGCGTCTATTATCCCTTCTATCCCATGGATGTCGCCGGATGGAAAGGCGATCTGTGGGTGGCCAAGCTGAATGTCCGGGATTTTCGTCCGGTCACCAGCCCGCGCTACCATCTCCCCCCCAGCGTTCACGTCACATTTCAAGCCGGGGGACTCTTGATTTCAACCTTTGCGCCAAGGCCGCTGGAAAGTGATCCGGAAGCATTGCGCGTCCCCTTCTACCACCGCAACATGGATTACGACGAAGTCCTGTTCTATCACCAGGGAGAGTTCTTCAGCCGGGCCGGCATCCAGGCCGGCATGTTGACCTTACACCCTCAGGGCATTCACCACGGGCCGCAGCCACAAGCTATCGCTGCCAGCAAGGCAAAAGAGCAGACCAATGAAGTCGCCGTGATGATCGAATCACGCCACGCCTTTCAGGTCATGCCGGAATTGGAAGCTGTGGAGTTGAAGGACTACGCCATGAGTTGGAGCCGGACATGAAACTTGTCAGCTTCGAGGTTCACACTCCGGTCGGAACCTTTACCAGACTCGGCGCGCTTCGCGGAGGGACCATCGTCGATCTCAATATGGCCTATGCCCGCCTGCTCGCCGACCAGAGGGAATCGAGGCCGCGCCGCCTCGCCGATGCTCAAGTCCCGGCCACAATGATAGACTTTTTGCAGGGCGGCGCCTCGGCAATGGATGCGGCCCGGCGCGCGTTCGACTTCGTGGCGCAGAAGGATACCTCGCCCAAGGGCCCGGCCGGTGAAACGATCGTCTACCAGCCGGCTGATATTCGCATCACCGCGCCTCTTCCCAATCCTGCCTCCCTCCGCGATTTCATCGCCTTCGAAGACCACATCGCCGCCACGTCGAAACGACGGGGCCAACCGATTCCGCCTGAATGGTACAAGGCACCCGTGTACTACAAGGGAAACCATCGGACCATCATCGGACCGGATCACTCACTGCCCTGGCCGTTAAACACGCACAAGCTGGATTACGAGTTGGAGCTGGCCTGCGTCATTGGACGCGAGGGTATCGATGTGCCGGAACGTGACGCCGCGCAATACATCGCCGGCTATACGATCATGAACGACTTCAGTGCGAGGGACATCCAGTTTCAAGAAATGGCCTGCCGGCTCGGGCCGGCGAAGGGGAAAGACTTCGCCACTGCCATCGGTCCTTGCATCGTGACACCGAACGAGATCCCTGATCTGGCTTCGCTGCAGATGATTGCCCGCGTCAATGGAGAAGTCTGGTCGCAGGGTCGTTTTGGTTCGATTCATTGGTCATTCCCTCAAATGATTGAACATGTGTCGCGGGGGGAGGCCATCTATCCCGGCGACCTGTTCGGTTCGGGCACGGTCGGCGGCGGCTGCGGCCTGGAACTCGACCGGTACCTGCAGCCGGGAGACTGCATTGAATTGGAAATTCAACCCATCGGTATTCTCAGAACCACGATCGCCGGGCACAACAGCGCCGCGCGCGAGGAGGCATGATGCCAGTTGTCACGAAATCTTCGGAGGCCGCCATGCTGGAGCTGGTTGAACGACAGCGAGCGGTCTATGATGGATCGGACATCGATGTGAGGATGCAGCACCTCATTCGAGACACGCCCCACCCGACCCTGTCGTCCTGGGATATTCAGCGCCTGCTGCGCGCCTCCCGCGCCGTGTATTTCGACAGCCACGTGGGGGTCGTGTCGGGTCACCATACTGAAGTGTACCTGCGCTTCGAATCCATCGCGCGTGTTCCCGACCTCGTGACGATCATCGCATCCAACATGGCCGAGTGGATCCTCCAGACATTTCGCCATGACCCGCCCGCCGGAATTCTTACCACCTCGTCCGACGCGCGCCTCCTGGCGGAGCGAACCTGCGAGATCCTGGCGGCGCGTCTTCGCTTGCGCACCGTGCTAACGCCGTTCAATCACGACACGGGCAAGATCGGCACGGAGATCATCAGTGGAACGGTCGAACCGGGAGAGCGGTTTCTTTCGTTAAACGACGTCACGACACGCGGCATGTGTGTCAATAAATTGGGCAAGGTCATTACCGATGCCGGCGGGCAACTTGCGGGCATGATGGTATTTGCCAGACGAGACAGCGGACAGTTTCCATTCGTGGATGAACTGACGGCGACCTATCCGTTCTACTTCGGAGTCGATCTGGACATGCCGCAGTGGGAACCATCCGATTGTCACGGCTGCCGGGACGGCAAGCCATTGGTCTCCTGGAAGGACCTGCCCGCATTGTGATGTGAGACGGAGCATCGATATGGAGGAGGCAGCTATGGACCAGGCCGTCGTCGCACAGGACATCAAACGCAGCGACCTCCTTGACATGTATTTCTATCTTCGACTGACGAGGAGCCTGGAGGACCGGATCACGGCCCTCTATCGACAAGGCCGGATCGTCGGCGGCGTCTATACCAGCCACGGCATGGAAGCAATCGCCGTCGGCTATGCCTCAGCCTTACAGCCCGATGATGTCATCGCCCCCTTCCATCGAGATATGGGAGCCTTCCTGATTCGTGGGTTCTCTACCGGCGAAATTATCGCACAATACCTCGGCAAGCAGACCGGGCCCACCAAAGGCAAGGACGGCAATGTGCACATGGGGGACCTGAAACGAGGCATAATCGGCTTCGTCAGCCACCTCGCCGACAACATGCCGGTCGCAGCGGGCGCGGCACTGGCGTTCAAAATCAGAGGAGAGTCTCGCGTGGCCTTCGCGGGAACCGGTGACGGCGGCACGAGCCGTGGCGACTTCCATGAGGCCATGAACTTCGCTGCAGTGCGCAAACTCCCGGTCGTGTTCTTCTGCACCAACAACCAATATGCCTACTCCACGCCGGTCCGTTACCAAATGGCGATCACCGATGTGGTGGAACGGGCCAAGGCCTACGGCATGCCGGGTGAGATCGTCGACGGCAATGATGTGGCGGCCGTGTATCTGGCTTCCCGCCGCGCCATTGCGAAGGCGCGGTCCGGCGAAGGTCCGACCTTTCTCGAATTCAAAACCATGCGCATGCACGGCCATTCCGCACATGACGCGGCCACGTACGTCCCGCGCCAGTTACTGGACGACTGGACAACGAAAGACCCGATTGTGCGCGCAGAACAGCTGCTCATGCAGCTGGGCTACGGAGATGAATCATATTTTCATGAAGTGGGAGAACGCGCGAAAAAAGACGTCGATGCAGGGACTGAATTCGCCGAGCGGAGTCCGCTGCCGGAAGGCCGCGAAACCTTGGTCGGCGTATTCGCCACCGAAGATGAGGTGTTGCCATGACGACCGCGACCGCCGCGCAGGAGACCCAGACCACCTACGTCGATGCCATCTCGCAGGCATTGGATGACGAAATGCGCCGCGACGAACGGGTGTTTCTCATGGGTGAAGACATCGGCGCGTACGGCGGCGCGTTCAAAGTGACGGACGGGTTCTTCAACAAATATGGCGAATGGCGCGTGCTGGATACGCCGCTGTCGGAGTCCGGCTTTGTAGGCGCCGCCATCGGCGCAGCCATGATGGGATTACGCCCCGTGGTCGAGATGCAGTTCGCGGACTTCATTTCCTGCGCCTTCGATCAGATCACCGAGGTCGCCGCGAAGAACCACTACCGCTGGGGAGCGGCCGTTCCTCTGGTGATCCGGGCACCCTTCGGAGGTGGTGTCCATGGAGGTCCGTTTCATTCCGAGTGTCCGGAGGGCTGGTTTTTCCATTCGCCCGGCCTCAAGATCGTCGCGCCCTCGACGCCCTATGATGCCAAGGGTCTCTTGAAAGCCGCCATCCGCGATCCGAACCCGGTTCTCTACTTCGAACATAAGTTTTTGTATCGACGGATCAAGGCGATTCTGCCGCAGGAGGACTACATCGTTCCCCTGGGCAAAGCCGACGTGAAACGGCCCGGCCGCGACGTGTCCCTTATCACCTATGGAGCCATGGTCCATCTGGCGTTGGAGGCGGCGGAGATGCTGCAGCAAGAAGGGATCGAGCTGGAAGTGGTGGATCTGCGCACGCTGATCCCTCTCGACAAAGAGACGATCTACGCCTCCGTACGCAAGACCAGCAAGGCGATCATCCTTCATGAAGACAACAAGACCGGCGGCATTGGCGCAGAAATTTCCGCGTTGCTGACCGAAGAATGTTTCGACTGTCTGGATGGGCCGATTCTTCGCATCGCCCCGCCCGATACGCCGGTGCCGTTCAGCACGCCGTTGGAAGAATTCTTTTTGCCGAAGGTCAGCGACATCGTCGCGGCAGCCAGAAAACTGGCAGCCTATTGATGGTGCAGGCCATTGTAAACGGGTATGCAGGAGAGGTGATTCGTGGCTACCGACATCGTCATGCCGCAACTGGGGGAAAGCATCGCTGAAGGGACCGTCGTCAAGTGGCTGATCAAGCCCGGCGGTGCGGTTGAAAGAGACCAGCCTCTCCTGGAAGTGGAAACCGAAAAGGTGGCACTGGATGTGCCGTCTCCGGCTGGGGGTGTTCTCTCGGAAGTGATGGTCCAAGAGGGCGCGACAGTGCCGGTGGGCACCGTACTCGCCAGACTCGAGACGCAACCGGCGGCGGAGGGCGTCGTGAACCGGGTCGGCGGCGTGGGTGTGCGCGCGAGGCAAGGCCAACCGCAAGGCGACCAGCACTATTCGCCGGTCGTCAGGCAACTGGCACGAGAGCATGGGGTGGACCTCGCCCTTCTCACCGGCACCGGCGAGGGCGGCCGCGTCACGAAAAAAGATCTATTGGATTATGTGTCGGCGCATCAACATCCCAGTCCCGAGCCGCCACCAACCGCGAACACCCAAGCCGCCCCTCAGCCTCACGACATTCCTGAAGAGATCATTCCGTTTACCCAAATGCGGAAGACCATTGCCGACCGCATGCTCCTCAGCCGCCGCACCTCCGCTCATGTCACGACATTTTTTGAAGCGGACTTCAAGGGCATCGACGCCTTCCGCATCAGTCGCGCACTCACCTACCTCCCCTTCGCGATCAACGCCGTCACTCGCGCCATGAAAGAGCTACCGCGGCTGAATGCCTCCTGGGGAGACCAAGGCCTCGCGATCAAAAAGAACATCCATATCGGCATTGCGGTCGCACTCGACGAAGGGCTCCTGGTCCCGGTGATTCGTCACGCAGATCAGAAGGGGCTCACACAGTTGGCGCATGAGGTGGCTGACCTGGCAGAACGGGCCAGGAACAAACGACTGACGCCGGACGAAGTACTCGACGGCACGTTTACGATCACCAATCACGGCGGGTTCGGCAGCCTGTTCAGTACGCCGATCATCCACCAGCCACAGACGGCAATTCTCGGAGTGGGGTCGGTCCAGAAGCGCGCCGTGGTGATCGACGACGCCATCGCCATCCGCCCCATGTGTTACCTGAGTCTCTCCTTCGACCATCGGATCATCGACGGCGCGACAGCCGATCGATTTATGGCCAAGGTGAAACAACATCTCCAACAGAGCGACTGGGAGAAACTGCTGTGACTGCCAGACACCATGCCGTCATTGTCAGCGCGGTTCGAACGCCGATGGGGAGCTTCAACGGCGGATTCAGCTCGATCCCGTCAACCCGATTGGGCAGCATCGCCATTGCCGACGCGTTGAAACGCATTCATGTGACGGGAGAACAGATCGATGAGGTACTGATGGGATGCGTGCTCAGCGCCGGGCTCGGGCAGGCTCCCGCCAGGCAGGCGGCGATCGGGGCCGGATTGCCTCACCGGGTCGGGGCCGTGACCGTGAACAAGGTCTGCGGCTCCAGCCTGCAGACAGTCATCATGGCGGCAAGGGCGATCGCCCTGGGTGACGCGCAGATCATCGTCGCAGGCGGGATGGAAAATATGACCCGGGCGCCGTTTCTCCTGGAGAAAGCCAGACAAGGCTATCGGCTCGGGCATGGGGAACTGACCGATAGTCTGATCAAGGACGGACTCTGGGATGTGTACAACCAGTTTCACATGGGCAAGGCCGGAGAACTCTGCGCCGCCAGATATCAGTTTTCGCGGCAGCAGGTCGACGACTTTGCCTTAGAGAGTTACAGCCGCGCGCGTGAAGCCATCACCGCCGGTTCATTCACCAGGGAGATTGTTCCGGTCGAGGTGCCCCAGAAAAAGGGCGCACCCCTCATTGTCACAGATGATGAGGAACCGAACCGGGTCGATCTCTCAAGGCTGCGTCAGCTGAAGCCCGTATTCCAGGACGACGGAGTCCTCACCGTGGGCAACTCCCCGTCCTGCAATGACGGCGCGGCCGCAGTGGTCGTCATGGCGGAGGAAGAAGCCCATCGACTCGGGCTGCCACCCATGGCTCGTATTGTGGGATATGCCGGAGCGGCGCTCGCGCCGGAATGGTTCACGATTGCGCCCATCGAGGCCATCCGACGGCTCTTGAAGCAGACGGAGTTGACGGTCAGCGATATCGACCTTTTCGAAATCAATGAAGCCTTTTCGGCCGTCTCTTTGGCGATCACTCGTGAACTCGGCTTGGATGCCAAGAAGATCAACGTCAACGGCGGCGCCGTCGCGCTCGGTCATCCCATTGGCGCCACCGGCGCGCGCATCTTGACCACGCTGCTGTACGCGATGGAGGAACGTGATGCCCATCGCGGAATCGCGAGCCTCTGCATCGGCGGCGGTGAGGCGCTCGCACTACTCGTAGAACGGCCCAGAAAAATACAGCATCAGTGATCGCACCGACGTCGAAGCAGCAGGCAAGGAATCGCACATGACCATTGACGACATCACCACCATCGGAGTCGTCGGCGCAGGGCAAATGGGGCGCGGGATCACCCAGGTGCTGGCGACCGCAGGCTGGAATGTGTTGCTCGTCGATGTCACGGAAGAGGCGCTGGAGGACGCGACGAAAAAAATCTGGCAGGGCGTCACGAAAGCCGTGGAAAAAGGTGCGCTGCGAGGTGATCAGGCCGGATCGGCCATGGCGATCATCCATCCGATACGGCACATGCAACGGCTGCGGGAGGCGCAGGTCGTGATCGAAGCGATCCCCGAAGATCCGGCCATGAAACGGGCGTTATTCGCGCAACTGGGACAGATCTGCGAGCCCTCGACTCTGTTGGCCAGCAATACCTCCTCGATTTCCATTGCCAGCCTGGGCATGGTATCCGGCCGGCCCGACCGTGTCGTCGGCATCCATTTTATGAACCCGGTCCCAGTGATGCGATTGGTCGAAGTCGTCCGCGCCATCGGCACTTCCGAGCAGACGATGCGCCTGGCGCTGGATCTCGTGCGACGCGCAGGGAAAACCGCCGTCGTCTGCAAGGATTTTCCCGGCTTCATCGTCAATCGGGTCCTCATCCCGATGATCAACGAAGCCATCTTTGCGTTGGAGGATGGAGTGGCGGCGGCGGAAGCCATCGACCTGGCGATGGTGGAAGGCACCAACCATCCAGTCGGTCCCCTGGCCCTGGCAGACCGTATCGGCCTCGATACCGTGCTCGCCATTTGCGAGGTCCTGCATCAAGACCTGGGTGATCCGAAATTCCGTCCCTGTCCCCTGTTGCGAAAATACGTGGAAGCCGGGTGGCTTGGTAGAAAAAGCGGGCATGGCTTCTATGAGTACGGAGATCAGCCGGTGATGCATCTGACCTGATGGTCCCGTTCCGCGATTGGAGGAACGCGTCATGAACGAGCGGAAATCTCGATTCACATCCCTCTCCGGTTTGGATATCGAGCGGTGTTACGGGCCCGATCATCTCAAGGGTTGGAGCGCCGAACAGGATCTCGGGCAACCGGGCGCATTCCCTTACACACGCGGCTGTTACCCCGGCATGTATCGCAACCGGCTCTGGACCATGCGGCAATTCGCCGGGTTCGGTTCAGCGGACGACACGAACAGACGCTTCAAGTATCTGTTGGATCACGGTCAAACCGGCCTGAGTGTGGCTTTCGACCTGCCGACCCTCATGGGTCTCGACTCCGATGATCTACTCGCCCGCGGCGAAGTGGGGTATTGCGGGGTGGCCATTTCCTCCCTCTCCGACATGGAGCGACTGTTCGACGGCATCCCGCTCGATCAAGTCACCACCTCCATGACGATCAACGGACCCGCCGCCGTCCTCTTCGCGATGTATCTGGCCGTTGCGGAGAAACGCGGGATCCCGTTCGATCGGCTGGGCGGGACAATTCAGAACGACATTCTGAAGGAGTACATCGCCCAGAAGGAATGGCTGTTTCCTCCGGAACCACATCTCGCCTTAATTGTCGACACCATCGCGTATTGTGCGGCTCATGTCCCGAAATGGCATCCCATCAGCATCAGCGGGTATCACATCCGGGAAGCAGGTTCGACGGCGGTCCAGGAACTGGCCTTCACGCTCTATAACGGTCTGACATACGTCGAGGCGGCCGTGAAGTCCGGGCTCGAGGTGGATGCGTTTGCGCCGCAACTCTCCTTTTTCTTCAACGTCCACAATGACTTTTTCGAAGAGATTGCCAAATTCCGCGCAGCCAGACGGCTCTGGGCCCGTGAGATGGAACGGCAATACCATCCCAGAAATCCTCGTTCACTGCAGCTTCGCTGTCATGCTCAAACCGCGGGCTGCTCCCTCACCGCCCAACAGCCCATGAATAACGTGGTGCGGACCACCCTGCAGGCCCTCGCCGCCGTGCTCGGTGGCACGCAATCGCTTCATACGAATTCCATGGATGAAACCCTGGCGCTGCCGACCGAAGAAGCCGTGAAGTTGGCGCTGCGAACCCAGCAGATCATTGCGGCAGAAAGCGAAACGGTGAATACGGTCGATCCGTTGGGCGGATCGTATTTTGTCGAGACGCTGACGAACCGCCTGGAAGAAGGAGCCCTGGAGCTTTTCCGAAAACTGGACGGGCTCGGCGGCATGGTCTCCGCCATCGAACGCGGGTATCCACAGCGGGAGATTCTGGATGCCTCGCAACGCTATCAGCGTGAGATCGAGCGGCAGGAACGGAGCATTGTCGGTGTGACGACGCATAGAGAAGAAGACGCTCGATCCATTCCCATCCTGAAGATCGGTCCGGAGGTGGAGCAGGAACAGGTGGCCCGCTTGTCCGACCTTAAAAAATCACGCGATCCTTTCAAGATGGCCGGCTCGCTGGAGGAGCTGCAGGAAATGGCTTCCTGTCACCAGAACCTCATGCCCCCATTGATTGAAGCCGTGAAGGCCAAGGCGACGTTGGGAGAAATTTGCGCGGCGTTGAAAGAAGTGTATGGGACCTATCGCGAACCGGTGGTGTTGTGAAGCGGCAGAAGCGGGATGTGACAAATGAAACTCGGAGCCTTTGACATTCACCCCGTAACCGACGGCCGATTCCGGCTGGACGGCGGCGCCATGTTCGGCGTCGTCCCGAAAGCGCTGTGGCAAACCTGTTGTCCGGCAGATGACCTGAACCGCATTCCGCTCAGTCTGACCTGCCTGCTGATCCGGGCCCACGGGAAACATGTGCTGGTGGATACAGGACTCGGAGATAAGGAAGATGCAAAATTCCGTTCCCTGTTCGCGGTCGAACGGATACCTACCTTACAACAATCTCTCACGCAGCACGGTCTGAGCCGCGACGATATCCATATGGTCATCAATACACATCTGCACTTCGACCATGCCGGAGGCAACACGATGACCAACGGGACCGGCGCATTGCTGCCGGCCTTTCCCAAAGCCACCTACTATGTCCAGCAAGGAGAGTACGACGATGCGACACACGCCAACGAACGGACCAGGGCCAGTTATCGCCGCGACAATTTCACGCCGGTGGCAAACGCCAACCAGTGGGCATTTCTCCAGGGTGAAACGGAACTGCTGCCGGGGGTGACGGCCGTTGTCACACCCGGGCATACGCGCGGCCATCAGAGTGTCAAAGTGGAATCCGAAGGCCGGGTCGCGTTTTTTCTCGGGGATCTCATTCCTACTGTGTCCCATCTCCCCCTTCCCTATATCATGGGATACGACCTCGAGCCTGTTCAGACACTCGACAGCAAACGACGGGTATTGGAACGTGCCTGCGAAGAACAGTGGCTCCTGATATTCGAGCACGACCCGCTGATCCAAGCCGGATACGTCAGCAAAAATGTGGACGGGAAATATGTGCTCCGGGAGGTGACCCTATGACCGTCGCGGCGACACCCCTGCGGATTTTGATCGGCAAGGTGGGATTGGACGGGCATGACCGGGGAGTGAAGCTGGTCGCCCGCGCGCTTCGTGATGCGGGCATCGAAATCATTTACACGGGGCTTCATCAGAGCCCTGAACAGATCGTCACGACCGCCATCCAGGAAGACGTGCAGGCCATCGGCCTCAGCATCCATTCCGGCGCCCATAATTCCTTGTTCCTCCGTATACTTGGACTGCTGCGTGAACAAGGCGCGGGAGACATCGTGCTGTTCGGTGGAGGGATCATTCCCGACGAAGATGTGCCACGACTGAAGGCGGCAGGCGTGCAGAGGTTGTTTAGGCCCGCCACACCGATGCACGACATTGTGGAGTTCGTGAACGGGCTTCGAACCGAACGGTGAGAGGATTTCGGCCATGCGTGTGTTGGACACGGCCGTACGGCAAGAATCGGACGAGTTTCGCCGAAACAAAGCCCATTTCGAAGGGCTGATGGCCGATCTGCACAAACATCTGGAGATAGCGCGGGCCGGCGGAACGGCCGAAGCCATCGCGCTCCACAAGCAACGCGGCAAACTGACCGCACGCGAACGGATTTCCGCGCTGCTCGACCCGGGCTCGCCATGGCTGGAACTGAGCCCGCTCGCCGCCTTCGGTCTCTATGACAATCAGGTGCCGTCAGCCGGTCTGATCACCGGCATCGGCTCGGTGTCGGGACGCTTCTGTGTCATCGCAGCCAACGACGCCACGGTCAAAGGCGGCACCTACTTCCCGATGACCATCACCAAACATCTCCGCGCGCAGGCCATTGCGCTGGAGAACCGGCTGCCGGCCATCTACCTCGTGGATTCCGGCGGCGTCTTCCTTCCGATGCAGGCCGAGGTCTTTGCAGACAAGGACCATTTCGGCCGGATCTTTTTCAATCAAGCGCGCATGTCTGCGGCCGGTATCCCCCAACTCGCCGTGGTCATGGGCATGTGCACGGCCGGGGGCGCCTATGTCCCGGCGATGTGTGATGAGAATGTCATCGTTAAAGGAACCGGCACGATTTATTTAGCCGGACCGCCGCTGGTCAAGGCCGCGACCGGCGAAGACGTCACTGCCGAGGAGCTCGGCGGCGCCGACTTGCATACGCGCCTGTCGGGCGTGAGCGACCATCTGGCGGATGACGATCATGATGCCTTGGACATCTGCCGTTCAATCATGGCCACCTTAGGACGACGACCCCCGAAGCTCCGGCGAGGACAGATCGACGAACCGCTGTATCCAGCCGAAGATCTCTATGGACTCATCCCCGCGAACCCGCGGCAACAATGGGAGGTCCGGGAGGTGATCGCACGGCTCGTGGACGGCAGCCGCTTCCAGGAATTCAAAGCGCGCTACGGCCCCACGCTCGTCTGTGGCTTTGCGCAGTGGATGGGCCACCTGGTGGGAATCGTGGCCAACAACGGCGTGCTGTTGTCGGAATCGGCACTGAAAGGCGCGCACTTCATCCAGCTCTGCGCCCAGCGCCGCGTGCCCCTCGTGTTTTTGCAGAACATCACCGGCTTCATGGTCGGGAAGGACTATGAAAGCCGGGGCATCATCAAAGACGGCGCGAAGATGGTCCAGGCAGTATCGACGGCGGAGGTCCCGAAATTCACGATCCTGATCGGCGCCTCCCATGGGGCCGGGAACTATGCCATGTGCGGGCGGGCGTATGGCCCGAGATTTCTGTTCACCTGGCCCAACGTCCGGATCTCGGTGATGGGTGCGCAACAGGCGGCTCAAGTGCTGGTCACGGTGAAAGAACAACAACGAGCGCGAGAAAAGGCTGCGTTCTCGGATGACGAACGCCGTCGCATCACCGAGGCAACCCTCCGGCAATATGAGCAGGAAGGCAGTCCCTATTTCAGCAGTGCGCGTCTGTGGGATGACGGCATTCTGGATCCTCTCGACACACGCCGCGTCCTCGGATTCTGCCTGGATCTCGCGGCATTGTCGCCCCTGAAGGAAACCCATGCGCCGGTATTTCGTATGTGAGCAGCCATAGGAGGGACAGATGCGGCCATTCACCAGGCTCATGATTGAATCGAATGCCGCCATGGCGCGGGTGACGCTCAATCGGCCCGACCGCCGGAATGCCTTTGACGACCAGATGGCGACGGAACTCCGGGAAGCCTTTGAAGACCTGGCGCATGACCCCTCGCTCCGGGGCATCGTGCTGGCCGCTGCCGGTTCCGTCTTTTGCGCGGGAGCCGACCTTCAACGGATGCAGGCCGACGGGCCGGCATCCCAAACCCCGGCGATGCGTGATGCCCATCACCTGCTGCGCATGTTTCGCGCCATCGATGAATTTCCCTGTCCGGTTATCGCCCGGGTGCAAGGCTCGGCGTTCGGAGGCGGACTCGGTCTCTTGGCCGTCTGCGATATTGTCGTGGCGGCGGAGGAAGCCACCTTTGCCCTGAGTGAACCCAGACTCGGGTTGATTCCGGCCGTCATCGCGCCGTTTCTGTTGCACAAGGCGGGCGAATCCTTCCTCCGGCGGTATGGCCTGACCGGCGAGACCTTCTGCGCATCGACCGCTCAGCGATACAATCTGGCCCATGACGTCGTTCCGCAGAGCAATCTGGATGACCGCATCACCGAACTGAGCGACGCGATCATGCAACTGGCGCCCTGTGCCACCAGGGAAAGCAAATTGTTGTTTCACCGGCTGCGGGCCTTGTCCGATAAGGACCGCTTGGCCTTGGGCCCGGAATACAATGCCCGCGCCCGTTGTGCGCCGGAAGCAGCCGAAGGGCTGCGAGCCTTTATCGAAAAACGGCCGCCCTCGTGGGCTCAGCCACGCGAGCGGAAGCCGCAGGAGGCGACCACGTCGGACGATGTTGTCCTTCGCCACACATGAGTCGCGCCAGTTGCCGGTCCGTATCATTGAGGTCTCGCCTCGTGACGGACTGCAACATGAAGCCCTGTTCGTGCCGACGGCGCGCAAGATCGATCTGATCAATGCCCTGTCACGCACCGGGGTGACAGAAATTGAAGCCGGCTCCTTTGTTTCGCCTGCCGCCATTCCGCAACTGGCCGACTCCGATGAGGTCTTCCGCGCCATCGACCGGGTTCCCGGCGTGACCTATTCCGCCCTGGTGCCGAACGAACGGGGGCTGGAACGGGCACGCGCAGCCGCCGTACGGAAAATCGCCGTCTTCACGGCCGCCTCGAACAGTTTTACGCGCCATAACATCAAGGCGACCGTCCAGGAATCCCTGCTCCGCTTCACGCCGGTGATCCAGGGAGCCAAACGCGACGGCCTGCTGGTGCGCGGCTACATCTCCACTGCCCTGTGGTGTCCCTATGAGGGTCGCATGGCGCCGCAGCGGACCTTGGATGTCATGTTACGGCTGCTCGATCTCGGTGTGGATGACGTCTCTCTGGGAGACACGCTCGGCAGGGGCTCGCCTGTCGACATGCGCGCGTTGCTCGATGTGGTCATGCCGCATATCGACCCGATCCGCCTGTCGCTGCATGTCCATGACACCTACGGCATGGCCGTCGCCACTGTGCTCACGGCCTGGGAGGACTATGGGATCACGGCGTTCGATTGTTCGGCAGGCGGCCTCGGCGGGTGTCCCTATGCGCCCGGTGCAACCGGCAACGTCGCGACGGAAGATGTGGTCTTCGCCCTGAAGGCTTCCGGAGCTCTGGTTGCAGTGGATGAAGGGCTGATACTCGACTGTGCGAATCAGTTGGCCTCAGCGATCGGACATCCGCTCCGCTCACGACTTTCACAGATATCGAAGCCCCGTATCGGACAACCGGCACTGAAGGGATGACGTGAACCAAGTCACTGCGCATCGATCTTTCTTCCCACACGATGCCGCCGAGCTGGCGAGGCAGGTCGAAGCCGGCGATGTGAGAACCGTGGCGCGTGTCATCACCTGGCTCGAAAACCGGGACCCACTCGGAGCGGCGGTACTCGCACATGTGGCGCCCTCACCGAATCGCGCCTTCGTGATCGGCGTCACGGGGTATCCCGGCACGGGAAAAAGCACGTTGATCGATCAGCTCATCACCGCCTATCGCCGCCTGGGACAAAAGGTCGGCGTGCTGGCGGTGGACATCAGCAGCCCCGTGACGGGAGGCGCCGTGCTGGGCGATCGGATCAGAATGCAGCGTCATACGGACGACCCACAGGTCTACATCCGCAGTATGGCAACACGCGGTCAACAGGGCGGGCTCGCGGAGGCCACGCAGCAGGCCGTACGCGTCCTGGACGCCGCCGGCTTTGACGTGATTCTCATCGAGACGGTCGGCGTCGGCCAGAGCGAAGTCGACATCATGCACGTCGCCCACACGGTGGTCGCAGTGGTTGCGCCGGGACTCGGCGACGACATCCAGGCCATGAAAGCCGGACTGTTGGAGGTCGCAGACATCGTCGTGGTGAACAAAGGCGATCGCGAAGGGGCGGATGAGGCCCTGCGGGATTTACGTGAATGGTGCAAGACGGTGATTCGTACCGTGGCCTTGAAGGGGGAAGGGATCGCGGAGCTGATTGCGGTCATCGCCGAACACGAACGGTGGCGGGATTTGGACAGGCCGGCACTCCATAATCGGAAAGGGCCTTCCATCAACCTCGGTTCGCGAGCGGGATAACCCTGTTGCTGTGATGGCCATGAGGTGGCGCAATGCTGGCCGATCGTCTGGCTCGCTATACCCAGTCGCTCCGGTTCAATGAGCTCCCCGGTGACGTGGTCCATGAAGTCAAGCGGCGCCTTTTGGACAGTCTGGCCTGCGCCTTCGGTGCCTGGGCTTCGACTCCCTGCCGGATCGCCCGGGAGATGGCGCTCGCCGTGAAGGTGCCCTGCGGAGCGACGGTGTGGGGAACGAATCACCAGACTCTCCCGGACCTTGCGACCTTCGCCAATGGCGCCATGGTCCGCTACCTCGACTTCAACGATACCTACCTGTCGAAAGAGCCGGCCCATCCCTCGGACAATATCCCCGCAGTCCTCGCGGCGGGGGAAACGGTGCATGCGTCCGGCCAGCTCGTTATTCAGGCCATCACCCTGGCCTACGAAATCCAATGTCGCCTCTGCGACGCCGCCGCCTTGCGGCCTCGGGGCTGGGACCATGTCACCTATGGGCCGATCTCCTCCGCACTCGGCATCGCCAACGTCTTCGAACTCACGGAGGCGCAGACGCGCCAGGCCGTCAACCTGGCTGGTGTGGCCAATATCGCATTGCGCCAGACCAGGGTCGGCGACCTGTCGATGTGGAAGGCCTGCGCTTTTTCCAACGCGGCGCGCAACGGCATGTTCGCCGCCCTGCTCGCCCGGCGTGGCATGACCGGCCCCGCCCCGATCTTCGAAGGCGAAAAGGGGTTCATGAAGCTGGTCTCCGGACTATTTGAACTGCCGATGCTGGGAGGCGAGGCCATGCCGGGCGGCGAGCCGGTTCCCTTCAAAATTCTCAAGACCTGCATCAAACAGTTTCCCGTGGAGTACCACGCGCAAAGCGCCGTCGAAGCCGCCCTGGCGTTGCGAGCGGAGCTGATCGAGACGGAAGGGAAAACCTGGCTCGACAAGCTGGCCGATGTCGAGATCGGCAGCTACGACGTCGCCATCGAAATCATCGGGCGTGATCCCGAAAAATGGCACCCCAGCACGAGAGAAACCGCCGACCACAGCTTCCCCTACTGCGTGGCGGTGGCCCTCGTGGATGGCCGCGTGAACATGAATTCGTTCAGCCCCAAACGGCTGCGCGATCCGCGTCTCCACGAGCTGATGAAACACATCCATGTCGTAAAATTGTCGGAACTCGAACATCGCTACCCGATGACCATGCCGACTCGCCTCACGATCAGAACGTCGCGAGGCTCGACCTACAGCCGGCAAGTAGACCAACCCCTCGGTCACCCCGGCCATCCGCTCTCTGATGAGGAAGTGGAAGACAAACTCCGGCGCCTGGCGTCCAGACGCATCGATCGTGCGCGACTCGACCGCCTGATCGACTTGGTCTGGCACCTGGAGGAACAGCATGACATTGCCGCATGCATGCCGCTGCTGAGGGTACGCTCATGACATTCGATCAATCGACTGGCGACAAAGGACAACAATTGCGTGCGGTCTTGGCCGGTCGTACGGTGGCCATCCCTGGAGCCTGTAATGCGTTGACCGCCATTCAAATCGAACGGGCCGGGTATGAGGCCGTCTACGTGTCGGGGGCCGCCGTGTCTGCCGCGCGCGGCCTGCCTGACATCGGCCTCATTCCATTGGCCCAGATGGTAGAGGAAGCGGGGACCATCGCCAGGGCGGTCGCCATTCCTGCCATCGTCGATGCGGATACGGGATATGGCCCGCCTTCAGCCGTGATGGAAGCCGTACGGAAATTCGAACAGGCCGGAGTGGCCGGCATGCAGATCGAAGATCAAGAAGCGGCCAAAAAGTGCGGGCATCTATCAGGAAAACGCATCATTCCTCTTGGTGACATGGTCGCCAAGATCACAGCCGCCGTGGATGCAAGGCGCAATCGGGATTTCGTAATCGTGGCGCGCACCGACGCGCGAGCCGTCGATGGGTTGGAGGCTGCGATTGAACGAGCGCGGGCCTATGCCCAAGCAGGCGCGGACATGTTGTTTCCCGAAGCCCTGTTGTCCGCCGAAGAGTTCGGAACCTTCGCCCTGGCAATGCGGAAGGCGGGTATCGATGTACCACTGATCGCCAACATGACGGAGTTCGGCCGGACGCCCTATCTCAGCGTGGACGAATTTGAAGCGTTAGGCTATCGCGCGGTGCTGTTTCCCGTCAGTGCGCTGCGAGTCGCCGCAAGAGCGGTCGAAAAGCTCTTGTCGGAACTAAAGTTCTTCGGCTCCCAACGGAATTGGCTCGATCACATGATGACCAGGCAGGAACTGTACGACCTGATTCGATACGAGGATGGCCAGGCATCGATGCGGAGGTCCCATGAACCAAACCATGCAGGAACAGCCAACGGCGAAAGATCACGACCATCCTGAATACAGCCCAGGCCTGGAGGGGGTGATCGCTGGGGAGTCGGCGATCTGTCAGGTCGATGAAGGGGAAGCGGGACTGCGGTATCGAGGGTATGCAATCGGCGACCTCGCTGGGCGAAGCAGTTTCGAGGAGGTCGCCTATCTTCTGCTCTTCGGGCACCTGCCCGGCAGAATGGAACTGGAGGAATTCTCACACCTCTTAGTGCGTCATCGGCGACTCCCGGAACAGACGCAACATTTCGTGGAGGGTCTGCGCCCCGGCATGCATCCGATGGACGTGTTGCGGACCGGGATTTCCCTGCTCGGGCTAAGTGATCCTGATGCACAGGATGGGTCCCGCGATGCGAATCTCCGCAAATCGGTGCGGTTGCTCGCGCAAATCCCTCAGCTGATCGCGGCCAGCTACCAGGTCATGACGGATCGGCAACCCGCAACAGCCGATTCCCACGGAGGCTTTGCAGAAAATCTGCTGAGCCTCGTCGCCGGTCCCCGCGATGGTGAGATCGGGGCAGCCATGGCCAAGTCGCTGAATGTCTCGTTGATTCTGTATGCGGAGCATGAGTTCAATGCCTCCACCTTTGCCGCCCGGGTCACTGCGTCCACCCTCACCGACTTGCATGGCGCCATCACGGCGGCAGTCGCGACCCTGAAAGGTCCACTCCATGGAGGCGCCAATGAAGCGGTGGCCGCGATGTTGGTCGAAATCGGCCGGCCGGAACATGTGGAGTTCTGGCTACGCGACCGGCTGGCACACAAACGGCGCGTGATGGGCTTCGGCCACCGCGTGCTCCGGCAAGGCGATGCGCGGTCGGCCATCATCCAGCGCCAGGCCGAGCGATTGAGTGATCTCTGCGGCGACCGCAACTGGTATCAGATCGCCGCCACACTCGATCGGCTCATGTTGGAGGAAAAAGGACTGCGCCCGAATCTCGATTTTTATACGGCCGTGGCCTACCTCCTGATGAGCATCCCGCGTGAACTGTCCACGCCGTTGTTTGTCTGTTCGCGCATCACCGGCTGGTGCGCGCATGTCATCGAGCAGCAGGAGCACAACCGGTTGATCAGACCACGGGCGCTGTACACGGGCCCCGCGCCGAAAGCCTATGAACCTCTTGAGCGACGTACGTGACCATATCGAGCAGGCGCGCGACGCGACGGGACACACGGCAGATGTGCCCTGGGCCTCGTTCGCGGAATTCTTTCGCTCCCGCATTTACGATCCGCAGCTCGTCACGCGAAATGCCCTCACGTTTTTCGACGACGAGCGCCGTGTTCACCGGACCTACACCTATGCCGAACTGGGGGCGATCGTCGAACGGCTGGCCGGAGTCTTCCATACCAGATTCGGCTTGACGCGAGGAGACCGGATCGCCACGCTGCTCTTCAACCATGACGTGACGGTACTGACTTATTTCGCAGCCTGGACGCTGGGAGTCGCGGTCGTGCCGATCAACATCGAGGAACCGCTCGAAAAGAAACGCTACATTCTCGAACATTCAGAGGTGTCGACGGTCTTCTGCTGGCAGGATGCGTATGACGAGGTCTGCGCGCTCCAATCGGACATCCCGACGTTGCGCAACGTCATCGCGCTCGGCGATGCCGGTGTTCTCGATAACCACGGGACTGGAGGAAGATCTTCCCCGAACGTGGCTGCCCGCTCGCTCCGCCGCTCCCCGTCAGGCTCCCGGCTCGATGACCATGCGCTGATCGTCTACACGTCCGGGACAACCGGCCCGCCTAAAGGGGTCATCCTGACGATGGCTAATCTCTTGATCGATGCGGATGCCATCGCTGTGTCGCATGGCTTCTGCGTCACTGATCGTCTGATGTGCGTACTGCCCATCCACCACGTGAACGGCATCGTCGTGACGCTGATCACCCCCTTCTACTGCAAGGGCAGTCTGGTGCTGAACCGGAGATTCCAGACCGAGAGGTTCTGGCGTCGGGTCCATGCGGAACAGGTTACCTCGGTCAGCGTCGTGCCCACGCTGCTCGAATTTCTCCTCGATGCCGATGAAGACATCACCCCCTACGATCTGAGCCGTCTCGGCGGCCTGATCTGTGGCGCCGGGCCCTTGTTGAAAGATACTGCCGCACGCTTCGAGGATCGCTTCGCTGTCCCCATCCGCCATGGCTACGGTCTCTCCGAAACGACCTGTTACTCCTGTTTCCTGCCGAACGACCTGACACAGGCGCAGCACCGTCATTGGTTGACCGGATATGACTTCCCCTCCGTCGGAGTGCCGCTCCGACACAACCTCATGGCGATTCTCGACGAGCATGGACGGTCGCTGCCTCCGGCCGTTCACGGAGAAATCTGTATTCGTGGTCGTACCGTCTGCGCCGGCTATTTCAAGCGTGATGAGGCCAACGAAGCCGCTTTCCAATGGGGATGGTTCCGGTCGGGAGACGAAGGGTTTTATCTTGCCGATGAGCAAGGCCGGCCGTTCTTTTTCGTGTCGGGACGCTTGAAGGAACTCATCATACGCGGCGGGGTGAACATCTCCCCCCTGGAAATCGATGACGTCTTGAAAACGCACCAGGCCGTGAGGTTTGCCATGGCCCTGCCGTTCGAAAATCGTTATTACGGCGAAGAAATTGCGGCCTATGTCGTACCGAAAGATCCCGCCTCCCCACCGAGTGAGGCCGATCTCCTGGCGCATTGCCGCACGCGGCTCCCGTTCGCGAAACAACCGAAGGTCGTGCTCCTGGGTGATGACGTGCCCTATACCTCGACGGGAAAACCCAAGCGGCTGGAGCTAAAAGCCAGATTGGCTGGTGTTTTGGCGCAATACCGCGACAGACAGTTCAGGGATCAGTGATTGCACAAGTGGAATGAGGTCATTCATGAGCACGCTGTTCAAAGGATTCGAACGGATCGAGGAAGCACGTGAACGATTGTCCGGCGCAAGTTTTCTCGCCGGACTCTTCGACGGGAGGCCGGACTTCGAGCTGCTGCTGACGCCTCCAGAGCCCCCCGAAGAACAAGCGGCCGGCGCGGCCTTCTGTAGACAGATCGAAGCATTTCTGCGGCAGGAGGTGGACCCGGAGGAGATCGAGCGCGAGGCGAAAATTCCCGACGCGGTGATCCGCGGCCTGTTCAAACTCGGAGCCTTCGGCATGAAAATTCCAAAGGCCTACGGGGGTCTGGGTTTCTCCTATACCAACTACGGGCGCGTCCTCACGTTGATCGCAAGCTGGAGCAACATTCTCGCCTTGACGGTGGCCGTGCCGCAGTCCATCGGCATCGCCATGCCGATCCTCTTGTTCGGCAATGAAGATCAGAAGCGGAGATATCTTCCGCTGGTCGCAACAGAAGCGCTCTCGGCATTTGCCCTCACGGAACCGCTGACCGGATCGGATGCCGCCAATGTCCGGACAGAAGCGGTCCTCGGCGCCGACGGCAGCCACTTCCTCGTCAACGGCGAAAAGCTCTGGTGCACGAATGGACCGATCGCGCGGTATGTCACACTCATCGCCCGCGTCCCGGCTCGACGAGTGGTGCGAGAGGGACAGAGCACCTGGATGCCGGTGCCTGAAGGACATGGAGCCGACGACCGGGTTCATACGGCGTTCATCTTGGATATGTCCGCTCCGGGGGTGCAGGTCCGTCAACGCTGTCAGTTCGAGGGGTGCCGGGGAATTGAAAACGCGCACATGACGATGCAGCAGGTCCGGATTCCGGTCGAGCACGTCATCGGCGAGGTGGGAAAAGGGTTGAAATATGCCCTGACGATTCTGAACGTGGGGCGCGGCATCAGCATTCCGGCCATTTGTCTCGGCATGGCAAAGCAAGCCTGGCAACCGACCTTGGATCGTGCCAATGCGCGCGTCACCTTTCAGAAACCGCTGGCGGAGCGCCAAACCCAGCAGATCCGGATCGGAGACATGGCCGGACATTTGTTCGCCATGGAAGCGCTTTCGATGCTGGTGTGGCGGCTGGCGGATCAACATCGTCATGACATCCGTATTGAGGCCGCAGTCGCGAAGATTTTCTGCTCCGAGCATACAATTCAATTTCTGCGAGACGCGCAAATTCTGTTCGGCGGCATGGGGTACGAAACCGCTGCCTCAAAAATGGCGCGCGGCGAAGCGGGATTCGGGATCGAGCAGCTCGTGCGGGACGCCGAGATGTATCGCATCGGTGAGGGGGCCACGGATATCCTGCGGCCTTTTATCGTGCGTGAAGGGTTGAGCCATCATCTCGATCGCGCGAAGCCACTCTATTCGGGCGATCTGTCGATTCTCGACCAGCTCAAGCAACTCGTGAAGCTGGGAGGCTTTTATGTGCCCTGGTATCTACGGCACTGGGTGAGACACCCCCTGCCGGCGAGCCCGGCCTTTGCGCATCCGCAAGTCAAATCGGTTGTCCGGTATATCGAACGAACCAGCCGACGCCTGGCGCGGGAAATTTTTTATGCGATGGCGCGCTTCCAGGCTGCGTTTCAAGACGAGCAACGGGTGCAGAACCGGATTGAATCGGTCGGCGAAGACCTGCTGGCCCTGATCGCCACGGTACTCTATGCCGAGCAGCAAACCAGAGTAGAAGGACGCACGACGGTGTGGGAGTTGGCCGAGACGTTTCAGGTCGCCGCGCGGCAGCGGATCACGCAACGGTTGCGCGAGATGCGGCATCACTGCGACGGGCTGACCGCAACGACCGGGATACAAGCGCTGAAGGGATATTATCCCGGCCTGTCCGACGGCATCGTCCATCGACGACTGGATGATTATCGTCGCCGGCAGGACGTTGCGGAAGCGATGCCCATGGCCATGGCGTCCTTGTCCTTGCACCTGAAGGATAGGCGTCTCCCCACACCCGTCAAGGCGGAGTCAGGCGATAGATCGACGTGATCGCTGAATGAGTAGCTACGTCTTCCCGAGCCCCAGGCCGGCGATCACCTCGACCTTCAACGGCTGGTTGGATTCGCCCATCAGCAGGGTGCGCATGGGAAAGGGAATTTCGATGCCCTGGGCGTCGAAGGCCTTCTTCAGGCGGCGGCGGTATTCGCGCCCGACTTTCCATTGCTCGGCCGGTTTCGTTTTGATTCGCGCGCGAATCGTCACCGCACTATCGGCAAAGTTTTCGACTCCCACGATTTCGATCGGCTCGATGATCAGCGAACCGACCGCCTGATCCTGGCGCAGCCCTTCACCCACCGCCCGCATCACCGCCACCACCCGATCCGTATCCTCGCGGTAAGCCACGCCCATATCGAGGACAAACGCCGACCAGTCTTTGGTCATATTGGACAGGGTATTGATACTCCCATTGGGGAACACGTGGACCACGCCGGAGAAATCCCGCAGAGAAATCGTTCTGAACGTGATGGTCTCTACCTGTCCGCCGGTTCCATTGATCACCGCCACATCCCCTAGCCGGATGTGATCCTCCAGGATAATAAAGAATCCGCTGATCAGATCCCGCACCAGATTTTGCGCGCCGAACCCTACCGCCAACCCGAGGATTCCTGCGCCGGCCAGAATCGGGGCAATGTCCAACCCCACGACCTGCAACGATTCGATGATGACGACCGCCCAAATCGCCGACAAGGCGATGGTCCTGAGGATCCCGGTCAAGGTGGCGGCCCGTTTCTGAGCCGTCCCCGCCTGTTGATCCGCCGTGTCGCTCGTAGCCACCATCACCCGTTCGAGTTGCAGAAGACCCAGGCGGGAAAAACGCAGTGCGACATAGCCGACCACAAAGACCAATCCCACACGCAACAGGGCCAGACCCACGGTCGTGGCCATGCTGATCAGCCACGGCCAGGCGGTCTCGATCGAGAGTCCGGTCATCATCGATGTTCTCCTTTCACGTTGTCAGTCGAACGGGAAGGCAGCAAAGAACCCGTCTGTTGCAATGCGTCCCGATCATAAGTGTCCAATCGTCGGATGCGCTCAGCCTGGGCATGGACGGTCTCGGCCAAACGATCGACCTCACGAGCCCGCCGCAATCGCGCCCCCAGCGAGACGATCGCCACGAGACAGGCTCCGAGTGCGGCCGACCCCAGGATGACCGGGACGAGGGTGGTGTCATAACTCCACAGGAGAAACCGCACACTGACGGCCTCCATGTTTTGGAGCGCGAATACCGCCAACACGAACAGCCCCCCCAACGCGATGCCTCTGCTCACCATACGGCTCCTTTCGACCGTTCGCCCTCGCTCACCCGGCTGCCCGACTGCCACCTCGCAACCATACCCAGCCCACGAGGCCGGCGACCGTCGATGCGCAGAGAATCCCGACCTTGGCCGACAACTGCAATGGGCCAGGCGGAAAGGCCAGCCCGGCAATGAACAGCGACATGGTGAATCCGATGCCCGCCAACACACCGGTGCCGGCCAACTGTCGCCACGTGACCCTTTCCGGCATCGACACGAATCCCACCCGCAACGCAGCCCAGGTGGCGAGCAGGAGGCCGACCGGTTTCCCCACGAACAACCCCGTCATGATGCCCAGGGCGACCGGATGCGTCAGATGGGTCCACCCCCGTTCGCATCGAGCGTGATGCCGGCATTGGCCAAGGCGAAAAGCGGCATCACGACGACGGTCACCCAGGGATGCAGCGCATGCTCTAAGCGTTGCAAGGGCGTCTCCACATCCTTGTCCTCCATCTCCAGCCGCTGCGTCACACGGTGACGCTCTGCGTTGGCCAACGGCGGCCGATCGGCGGAGGTGACCACCTCAAGTCGTTTCAACAGCGCCTGTCCCCTCGCCACGAATTCGCTGCCGTTCACGCGTGTGCAGGCCGGAATCGTCATGGCCGCCAAGACGCCGGCGATGGTGGCCTGCACACCGGAGAGGAGAAGCGCCAGCCACAACAGGCCTGCGTACGAGCCCGCCCACGGCAAATTGGCCCAGACCATCGCCACCACCGTCGCGCCCAAGAGCAACAGGCCGCCGCTGGACTCGGCATGGACGAACGTGTCGAAGGGTTCAACCACCGGACGGATCAATGGCCTCTCGCGTTCGTCCGAGTGGCGTCTTTGGCTGAGTCCCATGCGTCGCTGACTTCCCCCGCATCCTCTGTGCCCTTCGCCCATCGTAGTGGGAGGGCACCGTCTATGCAAGCGAAGGCGTCACAATCCTGTGGGCAGGATGGGAGGAAGCGGCTTACTTGGCGATGGTGATGGCGGGGGTGGGCGTCTTGGAAATGTCGGTGACGGTCATTTGATACAGCTGCGCCAACACGCGAAACGTCCCCAAGTTCCATGGGTCCAGTTTGCCGTCCTCATGGGACGCCTTGGCGATCGAATACCAGTGGCTTTCAAATTTCACGGCGAAGGCGGCATTGTCCGGTCGGAAGTCGGCCTCGACGATGTCGAGCGTCCGCACAGGGTTGAGGACCACCTCGCCCGTGCGTTCGTCTGGCTCGACAGAGAATTCGGGGTCGGCGGCGATGCCGTTGGCGAGGAATCGCATAATTTTATTGAAGCTTCGAACAACCAAGAATCCGTGCAGGGGATAGTCCCCGCCCGGCCCGTCCGGCCGGATATCGATGAGGATATAGTTCCGTGGATATCGTTGCGCCTCCTCATGCAACAGACGACGCTCCTCATTGGGCAGTTGCATGGGATCGTAGTTCGTGATGACCGTCCGACCTGTCACCCGGCGCCGGACGGTGAGGGCGGGCTCCTCATTCACGCCGCCGATGGCATACCCACGATCCAATGCATCGATGATCTTATCAAGCCCTCGCACCACATCACCCGAGCCCGAACGTGCGGAGAGCGGCAGCGCCAGGGTCTGCTCGAAGATCAACGGCGTGACTTGGAGCTCCCGCGACAGGTTCAACGCCGAAAGATGCATCACGCGACGGCGGAACTCCCGATACTCCTCCTCGAAATACGGCATGTTGCGGTAGAAGGCCGACTCGCCGTACCCGCTGGCTTGAATGCCGCTCGCCATCAGGCGGAGAATGATCGCGGGCTCGACACCCTGCTGAAACATGAAGGTCACGCGGCTTTCATCGAACGGGGTAAGGATACGGCTGGTAAACTCTTCGCCCTGAATCGGGACGATCGTCATGGTCGGACGTTCAGCCATGCTGCCGCCGAACGACAGGCCGAGGGAGTCCGGCCCAGGAGAGACGAAGGTATGCGTCAAGCCGGCATTCGCCTGGAATTCGAACGTCGCGGCGACACTGGACACACCGGTGAAGTGCTGCGGGAGAAAATGCCTCGACCGGGCGATGTTGAGCAGCAGCATTTCGGCTTCGACCCGCCCCACCGCTCGATCATATTCGAGGACGGCCTGATGAAGCGCGATCGGCGAGAGACAGCCCGCCGACAGGAGAGACAGGAGCCCCAGCACGACGGCGCTCAGCACTGACCGCAGACAGGATGGCTGCGTCCCGCAGACGTTCATCGATTAACTACCGTTCCAACGCCGCGAGTTGCTTCCGCGCCGCTTCCACTTTGTCACGGTGATCCGGCTGGGTCTCGGCCAGCTTGACGTAACTGCGGTAGGACTCAATCGCGTCCACACGCTGGTTCTGAGCGATGAACGCCTCACCGAGATTGAAGTAGGCGACGGGATCGTTGGGCTGTAGAGACGCCGCCGTGCGAAACGCGGTCAACGCCTCATCCACCTGGCCTTTATTCAACAGGGCCACCCCAAGGTTGTTGTGGGCGACCACGCTCTTCGGTGAGGCCTGCAAGGCCACTCGATAGGCGGCAATCGCTCCATCGAGATCGCCCTTTTTCTGCAGCAGAACCGCCAGGGCTTCCTGCGAAGACGCATGGGTCGGACGGTAGGCCAACATGGCGCGATACTCGCCGATGGCTCCATCGGTGTCTCCGGCTCTGTCCAGCAACTGGGCGACATCATAATGGGCCACCCCCTGTTCGGGGTCTAATTTCAACACCTCCCGGAACGCTGCCAGCGCTCCGTCAAACTCGCCTTTGGCCTTGAGCGCCAACCCGAGGTTATAGTGGGCATCCGCATTCTGAGGCTGCAGACGGACGGCGGTGCGGCCGGACCCGATAGCGCCGTCGAGTTCCCCCTTCGCCAACAGGGCGGCACTGAGGTTTAAGCTGTACAAGGCGGCCGCCGGCCCGGCTTGGAGTCGCAAGGCCGCGCGATACTCTCCGATGGCTTCGTCGAGTAATCCCTTTCGTTGCAACACCAGCCCGAGGTTGTTATGGGCTGTCGCATTATCCGGCTGCAGCCGCAAGGTCTCGCGGTATTCCTCGACCGCCCCGTCGACCTCGTCCTTCGATTCCAGCGCCAGGGCGAGATTGTGATGGGGCGCGGCATTGCCGGGTTGCAGTCGAATGGCGTAGCGATAGGCCTCAATCGCCTCGTCAAGCTTGCCCTTTTCGCTCAACGCCACGCCGAGGTTATTGTGAATGGCGGCGAACTCAGGTTGTACACTCAGCGCGGCTCGATATTCGTGAATAGCCTCATCGAACGCTCCCTGTGCTGCCAACGACAGCCCCATGGCATGGCGCGCCTCAGGAAAGTCGGCCCGCTTCTGAAGCGCCGCTTTGAATTTTTCCACCGCCTCCGCGTAGTTGCCCTTCGCGTGGAGTGCGACACCCGCGTAGTACAGACTCTCGGCTTCGCCGGCCTGCACGCCTGACCGCGGCTTTTGTGGAATGATTTGAGGACTGGACGCCCGATGGCGATGCGAGGCTCGTTTTTTCGCTGCCGGTTTGGCATCGTGTGCCAGGGCCGTCGGGAGTTGCCCGGCGAAACAGAGCATCGCGAGCAGGGCCATTGAACAACGAGTGAAGGACCGGGTCATCGTCACCCACATGCAAGATGAGAAGGTGCGGTATCTTGCCGATCGCACGCAAACAAATCAAGCCCTCACGCACACCATCTCCCTCCTCGACCTGTCGAATCGCGACGCAGTTTTCCTCGCACCGTCGGTAGACACCTCAGGGCTTCTTCGGCTATGATGGCGATTCGTTTCAGCCGGCCTTCGATACGACCGTGGCGGTGTAGCTCAGTTGGTAGAGCAGCGGACTCATAAGCCGCGGGTCACCCGTTCAATCCGGGTCACCGCCACCAATTATATCAATAACTTACAGACATCGATTTTTCAGCGGCGGGTGAACATGTTCACCCGCCGTTCACCAATTCAGACGAATTTCGTTGTTTCAAGGTGGAATCGAACCACCGACCTGCGGTTTACGAAGCGATCCCGAAGTAATTTCTCCACCTCATTCCACTCCACAAAAACATACAGAAGAGCCTGATCCACCATTGGGTTAGGTGGTTCGTGCTTCGTCCTGTGTTGTGGTGCCTAAAACCGTCGAAAACGGTCTCGATGGTTACACTGCACGCCTCGCTTGTTGCGGGGCGTGCAACCTATTGAGGTCTGGTCCGCACGCGGATTCGAGAGCGGTCTACGATGATGAGAGACGTGGTGAGTTCAGCTTCGGTGACCTCGTGAGCAATCGACCCAAGGCCTGTTCGGTTTCTTCGATCGTTGTCGGCCACACCCGAAGGCGCACAATGCCATGGTGTCGCTGTGCCGGAAAGGAGCGGCCATCGGCGAAGTCTTCATCGAAGGTCACAACGACAGCGCTCTGCTGCTGCGCCCAGGCAAAGACCTCTTCATCAGCTTTCCCGGACAATCCCACATCGCCCGTGTGGAAGACGGCCCAGGTCGGCTTCAACAGCTTCAGCCATGAAACGACGGCTTGGGGGACATTTTGGTCGAGAAGGATGGTCAGGCTGTCAACGACCACCTGAAATTCCCCCCGGTGCGATCACGTGAAATTCCCCCCTCCGGTTGAAGCATCTGCCTTCTGATCGCGACCTCTTGGTCGGACCACCTGCCCATCGTCGTTCCTACGGCCGTTTACGAAGCCGAGGTTCCGTCCGGGCCCGCCTCGGCGGCGGTTTTCGATGTGACCAGCCCGGCTTTGAGCTTCTCGCGGAGCCGATAGCTCTTTCCTTTGATGTTGATGGTGCTCGAATGGTGGAGCAGGCGATCCAGAATGGCCGACGCGATGACCGGATCGCCAAAGACCTCGCCCCAGGCGCCCAGGCTCTGATTGCTCGTCAGGATGATGGCACCCCGTTCATAGCGACGGGAGACGAGCTGGAAGAACAGGTTCGCCCCCTGCCGATCAATCGGGATATAGCCGATCTCATCAACGATGAGGAGGTGGGGTTGGGCGAGGAGCCTGAGCTTGTCCTCCAACCGATTCTCGGCTAAAGCTGTGCTAGGCTCGAAAAAGTGGACGCCTTCAACCTATGATCTGAGGTCTGGAGGTGGGGGATGGAACACTTACCGCGACAGCCATATACGAAGGAGTTCCGGGAGCAGGCCGTGCGGCTGGTCCTGG
>WBZN01000202.1_pt1 | contig 77689 bp, 72 predicted proteins | sample 5204281 | NCBI WGS metagenome assembly WBZN01 (sample SAMN12344347, study PRJNA552823) | activated sludge metagenome | biome: Activated sludge suspended growth; feature: Nitrification reactor; material: Wastewater; isolation source: activated sludge from nitrification reactor of wastewater... | reverse complement strand
GCCCGCACAGGCCCGCAGGCCGGCAATATCGCGCAAGGGCGGCGCGCCGAACGAGCGGCGGTATTCACGACTGAACTGCGAGGGGCTCTCGTAGCCGACCTGAAAGGCTGCGCTCGTGGCATCCAACTGCTCCGTGAGCATCAAGCGCCGCGCTTCGTTCAGCCGCAACCATTTCTGGTACTGCAGCGGACTCATGCTGGTCACCGATCGGAAATGATGGTGGAAAGTCGATGGACTCATGTTGGCCCGTCCCGCGAGGTCTTCAATGCGCACCGGCTCCATGAAATGCTGTTTCAACCACCCGATGGCCCGTGCGATCTGGTGGCTCTGACTTCCGGCGACCGCAAGCTGTCGCAGGAGCACCCCCTGCCCGCTCATCAGCATTCGATACAGAATTTCCCGTTGCACCATCGGCGCCAGGATCGCGATATCCTGCGGCTCACCCAGCAACGCCACCAACCGTTGAAACGCCGCAAGCAACGGCACCGTGGCCTCACCGATGGCCATGCCGCGACTCGAGGGTTGTAGTCGTGCCGGGGGAAGACGGGTCTCGACCAGCAACTGCGAGAGCGCGCGGCGGTCCAGTTGCAGCAGCAGACTGAGATATGGCTTGTCCCGACTCGCCTTGGTCACCTGGACGATCGTGGGAAGATCCACGGACGTGATCAAGACATGCTGCGCATCATAGTCGTAAACCTCATCGCCGAGGACGACACGCTTGGCCCCTTGCGCGATGACACAGATACTCGGTTCATACAGATGACTGACCGGCTGGGTTGGAGCCTCCCGCCGATACAGCGACAAACCCGGAATTGCTGTTGCAAGCTGATCGCCCTGTTCGGTCAATCGGGCAATATCGGTGGCAAGCGCAGTAAGCAGGCCTGCCGGGCCGAAGTGCGTCGATACCTCTGTTGTTCGATGCGTATTCTTGATGGACATGACGCTGAACCTACCAGAGACGAACAAACGGTACAAGCCAACTCCAGAGAGATCGGAGGATTGGGCAATAATCGAGGAGGATCGCTCTACCAACCCAAGGTCGATCAGGCATACAATATCGTCAGAAACGAGACGCCGGTTCTTTCCCTCCACTCACACTCCATCCGACAAGAGGTAACCACATGAGCAGAATGCCCAAAGAGAGAATGGACAAGGCCTTGGCCCAACTGAAGACCATTTCCCAGGAGGATTACGCCAAAGTGAAGGGCTTGGCCGCAATCGTGAGGCCGCTGCGAAGCGTCTTATTCAAGACACCCGACGAATACGACATGACCGGCTGGAAAGATCTCGTCATCCCCTCCGACGACGGCATTCCATTGGAATCCTGGTATATCCCGGCCAAGGGCGGCGAGAGCAGCAAGCTGATCATCTTCAACCACGCGCTGCCGATGTGCCGCGCCGGATTTCCGGGCCATTTGGGGGAACCCTGGAGCCAGTACGACGCAGTCGAGATCGACTTTGTCATCCAGTACAAGCATTTGACCGATGCCGGCTATAACGTGCTCACCTACGACATCCGCAACCACGGCAACAGCAGCGCCGCCAACGGCGGACTCAGCGGGATCGGCCAATGGGAATGGCGGGACTGCGTCGGGGTGAAACGGTATGTGGATCGACACCCCAGACTCGGCAAGATGACCGTCGGCCTCTACAGCCAGTGCATGGGCGGCAACTCGCAATACCATGCCATTCACCGCCACCCGGAACTTTTCTCGAACGTCCGCTGTATGGTGAGCCCCATGGTCGTCTCCATGGCGGCCATTTATGATGCCTTCTCCGAGTTGCAGGGCGTGAGACAGTATCAGGAACTCATCGATCTGGAACTGCTCAAGATGGGCGCGTTTGTGGCGGCAGAAATGACGCCGCATCTGTGGGCCTCCAGCGTCAAGATGCCCGTGCTGATGGTGCAAGTGCTCAAGGATGCCTGGACCAGAAATCCTGAAGATGCGCAGAAAACCTTTGATTTGCTCGGCAGCAAGGAGAAAGAACTCTTCTGGATCGAGAATACGACCAGGCGTTTCAAGGATGGCTACAATCACTTCGGCAGGCATCCGGAAACCGTGCTCGCCTTCCTAGCCAAGCATATGAAGTAAGGCCGTGGATCCGACTCGCGGCTGCCGACCGGAAAGGCGAACTGCCGGTGACACCTCAACGAGGATTCGTAGCGGCATCGAGGCCCGGGAATTCCGGTGCCTCGATACCCGAGTGATTCAGTGGGTGACGTTCCGGCCCAGACCGTCGCCGGGAAGCGACATGGCCTGGACGGCGGTCGGCATGGTGCTGCAGTCTGCTGCCACCCTCTAGGCGCTTGGGTGCTCTGCACGGCTATGCGCTCTCCCCCTGCCGCGCGTTCAGCTTCTCCGTCCGCCCTTGTGAAACATCCGCGCTGTGCTCTACAATGCCCCCGATAGAGACGATCGGCACCTTCCTACAATTCAACCCATAATGGTATTGCCTTACAGGAAAGACTCTGATCCATGTCTCACTATTTGAAACTCTCCCTCTGTCTGAACATCACCCTGCTGGGCTTCCTCCTCACCGGCTACGTCGGCCCCAGTGTCAAGACGACCTTCATGCCGGAGGTCGAAGCACCGATGATCGGGAGCCACACGAGAATCCACCCGCTCGGCATCGTCATCGGCTCGGTCACGCTTGGTGATCGAGTGTTCGTTGCGCCGGCCGCCTCGGTTCGTGGTGATGAAGGGCGGCACATCCACATCGGCAACGATAGCAATGTGCAGGACGGAGTCGTGGTCCATGGCCTGGAGACGTTCGAGGGCGACCATGAACTCCCGGAGAACGAAGTCGTGGTGGACGAGAAGGCCTATTCGGTCTACATCGGAGATCGTGTGTCGCTGGCCCACCAATCCCAGGTTCACGGACCGGCCAGGGTCGGCAACGATACCTTCGTCGGGATGCAGGCGCTGGTCTTTCGCGCAGAGTTGGGAAACCGTGTCGTCGTCGAGCCGGGGGCCAAAATCATCGGCGTGAAGATCGCCTCAGGCCGCTATGTTCCCGCACTGTCCGTCGTGACAACACAAGAGGTGGCCGATAGTCTGCCGCTCATTACAGATCGTTATCCGTACCGGAATCTCAACGAGGGCGTCGTTCGAGTCAATGTTCAACTCGCTGAAGCCCTCCAACCACAGGCCATCGCGCGATAGGCACCCAGTGGACAATGGATCGCATGAGGCGACCCTCCCATGCTACCCGGGAATCTCCGCCTCGACGAGTTTCGTAAGCAGGAGCAGCGATTCCTGCCAACCGAGATAGCAGGCTTCCACGGGAATCACCGCTGGGATCCCCTCTTGTACGGCGGTCATCTCGGTGCCGCACGACACCTTTTTCAACGTAATGGTCACGTGCATATCTCCCGGCAAATTCGGGTCGTCGAACGTGTCCGTGTAGCGGATCCGCTCGTAGGGCAAGAGCTCCAGATATTTCCCGCCGAATGAATGGCTCTTTCCAGTTGTGAAATTCGTGAACGACATCTTGAAAGTGCCGCCCACCTTGGCGTCCATGTGATGCACTTTCCCGGTGAACCCGTTCGGCGGCAACCATTTCGCCAGCGCGTCCGCATCGAGGAAGGCCCGGTAAATTCGTTCCGGCGTCGAGCGAAGCACGCGGTGAAGACGGATGACGTTGGTCGGCATGTTCCTGGCTCCTTTCTATAGAAAAAGCCTCTCGTCCGGCGAGAGACTTCAAAACAGAATGATCTGCGCAGGATGCCAGGATTCAAACTCCGATGTCCAGGCGACGCATCTATGTGGCGCAGGAACGAATGGAAGAAGCAGGATCGGTCTGCTAGAGTAGCGACGGCGGCAATCCGCCTCAATCGACCGGCTCCGTTTGAAGAAATAGTCACACACATTGGCAGTGAGATTCAGCCTCGGACTCAGCAGACTGGGTGGATGCGCTGCCTACAAAAGGATGGCATCATGGACTTCCGGTATCGTTCCGGCCTTCACCGACTCGTTCCTCTCGTGCTGACCTGTGGCATCGTCCTCTTCAGCCTCACTGGCGCCGGCTGCCAGACCGCCTACTATGAAACGATGGAAAAGCTCGGCTATCACAAGCGCGACCTGATGGTGAGCGACATGAGAAAAGCCCGAGACGCCCAACAGGACGCGAAGGAGCAATTCAAATCGGCCCTCGATCGCTTCACCAAAACCCTGAATATCCAGGCCGGCGAATTACAGGACAAGTACGATGCGCTGAACGAGGAATATCAACAGAGCGAAAAGAGAGCCCAAGCCGTTCGGGATCGCATCGCGTCGGTGGAGAACGTATCCGACGCGTTATTTGATGAATGGACCGCTGAACTGAAGCAGTATTCCAACGCCACGCTGCGCCAGAAAAGCCAAAAGCAACTCACCCAGACGCGCAGCCAGTACGCGCAATTGATCAAGGCCATGAAGCGGGCGGAAGCGAAAATGGATCCGGTCCTGGCAAAGCTGAAAGACCATGTCCTCTTTTTGAAGCACAACTTGAACGCGCAGGCTATCGCCTCGCTCAAGAGCGAATTGACTACGGTCGAAGGCAACATCGACTCACTGATCAAGGATTTGAACGCGTCCATTCAGGAAGCGGATTCCTTCATCGCTTCCATGGAGAAGGACAACGCGTGATCGTGGCAGATGGACGCCCTGCAACCGCGCCTTCGGTGTTGATCGACGGCAGCCGGCTCTCAGCGTGAGGTAGTCGCCGCGCAGATCTGCCGGACATGGCCCCGCAACCAGCGATGTGCGAGATCCGCGTCCAGCCGCGGGTGCCAGAGCAACGATACCGTGAAATCCGGCGTGGAGACCGGGAGCGAAAAACTATGCATGCCTGCTCGCAGAATCCCCGTATGGCGTTCAGGGACTGTGGCGATCAGATCTGAAGCACGGGCGAGAGCAATCGCCGTCGCGAATCCGCCGACGACCGTGACAATGTCCCGTTCCAGTCCAAGCCGCTGCAAGGCTTCCTCAATCGGCCCCTTTTCAAGCCCCTGCCGCGAGACGGAGACATGCTGTCCCCCGGCATAACGGGAAGGCGTGATCCTGCCTTTTGACAGCGAATGCCCCGCTCGCACGACGCCGATCAGACGATCCCGGAACAATGCTTGAACACGCAACTCCTGCGCAGTCGTCTGCTCAACCACACCGGTTTCCAGATCGACAGTGCCGTCGCGAAGCGGCGCGCTATCCTTATTGGCCTTCTGAAGGAAATGCAGCCGCACGCCGGGAGCTTCTTCGCCGACCAGTGCAATGAGATCCGGCCCGAAGTTTTCCACGAAACCTTCGCTGGTCCGCAGGGTGAACGTCCGGACGAGCCGTTTCAGATCGAGCTTCTCCGCAGGGCGCAGAACCGCTTGTCCCTCTTCCACGATATGACTGACCCGTTCACGCAGTTCGACCGCTCGAGGTGTGGGGACGAGACCGCGGCCGGCCCGTACCAGGAGTGGATCGCCTGTCGTCTCACGCAATCGCGCGAGCGCCCGGCTCATGGCCGACGGGCTCAGTCGCAGCCGTCTGGCGGCGCGAGCCACACTGCCTTCCGCCAAGAGAACATCGAGGGTGATCAGCAAATTGAGGTCGGGTGTGGACATGCGCCGACCATACCATAGCTTGACCGGGATATGGCGTCTCGCGCACGAATAAAGTGCGGATGAGGCGCCTTCCGCCATGTCGTGTGGGACGCTATACTTCCGACAGTTCGATGATGAATCCGCCCGAGCCACACGCGCGTGCGAGGCAACTCACAGAAAGGTCACGATTATGGAACCACAATTTTGGCATGACAGGTGGGCGAAGAATGAAATCGGCTTTCACAAAGGTGAGGCCAACCCGCTGTTGGTCACGTATTTCAAGGAACTCGCTCTGGCGAAAGGCAGCCGGATTTTTGTGCCTTTGTGCGGGAAAACGCTGGATATTTCGTGGCTGCTGTCCAACGGCTATCGCGTTGCCGGAGCCGAATTGAGCGCCATCGCTATCGAACAATTGTTCACGGAGCTCGGGACCAAGCCCACGATCACGAGGAATGGTGGTATCGACCGTTACCATGCGCCCGACATCGACATCTTTGTCGGCGATATCTTCGATGTGACGAACACGATGCTGGGGCCGGTTGATGCCATGTATGACCGGGCTGCGCTGGTCGCCCTCCCGGAGAACATGCGCAGTCGTTACACTGCACACGTCACAACCATCACGAATCACGCGCCGCAGTTGCTCGTCTGTTACGAGTACGACCAACGCGCGGCGGAAGGTCCTCCGTTCTCAATCAGTCACGAGGAAGTCCGTCGACACTATGCGCATCGGTACCAGTTACGGCTCCTCGCCAGCGAAGATGTGCCCGGTGGACTCAAGGGAAAATGTGCGGCCACGGAACATGTGTGGCTGCTTCGAAAGAACTGATGATGATTATGCGATTCACGGCAGGACGAGATAAGACACAGGACGCGATGACAGATCCGACACCTTCGATCCGCTGGATACTCACCAGCCTGTCGTTATCCATGCTGCTGTCCTCGATCGGAACGAGCATCGCCAATGTGAGCCTGCCGACGTTGACGCAGGCGTTCGATGCCTCGTTTCAGCAGGTCCAGTGGGTCGTCATCGCGTATCTGGTAGCCATCACCACCGTGATCGCCAGCGTGGGCCGGCTCGGTGACATGACCGGTCGCCGTCGGCTCCTCCTGATCGGTGTCGGCCTATTCACCGTCGCCTCTGTCCTCTGCGGTGTCGCTCACACGCTCTGGCTGCTGATTGCCGGCCGCGCGGCGCAGGGTCTGGGAGCGGCCATCATGATGGCCCTCACCATGGCATTTGTCGGTGAGACGGTTCCCAAGTCACAGGTCGGCAGCGCCATGGGACTGCTTGGAACGATGTCCGCGATCGGCACCGCGCTCGGCCCATCGCTCGGCGGCATGCTGATCTCCGAATTCGGTTGGCAGACGATCTTCCTGATCAACCTGCCGCTGGGGCTCCTGATTTTTCTTCTTGCGCACCGATTCCTCCCCGTCGATCCTTCGCGACAGGCGGTTGATCGGGTCGGGTTCGACCATGCGGGGACGCTGCTGCTTGCGCTGGCACTCGCAGCCTATACGCTCGCCATGACGATTGGACGCGGCAGCTTCGGAACACGCAACATGGCACTGCTGGCGGTCGCGCTACTTGGAGCCGGACTCTTTCTGCTCGTCGAAGCAAGGACCGAAGCCCCGTTAATCCGCTTGACCATGTTCCGCAACCCTCTGCTGAGTGCGAGCCTCACCATGAGCGCGCTCGTCTCAACGGTGATGATGGCGACGTTGGTAGTCGGGCCGTTCTATCTCTCGCGGACGCTCGGGCTCAACGCGGCGCTTATCGGGTTGGTGTTGTCGGTCGGCCCCTTGTTTGCCGCGCTGACCGGCGTGCCGGCCGGTCGCCTTGCGGACCGCCTTGGCCCCCAACGGATGACCGTCCTTGGGCTTCTCGGAATAGCCACCGGTGCCTTCCTCCTGTCCGTCATACCGGCGACGCTCGGGGTCTACGGCTACACGGCCCCCCTCATGGTCATCACCGTCGGTTATGCGCTGTTTCAGACAGCCAACAATACTGCCGTCATGACGAATACTCGCCCGGAGGAGCGGGGCGTCGTGTCCGGCCTGCTCAACCTGTCCCGCAATCTCGGGCTGATCACCGGGGCTTCCGCCATGGGGACTGTGTTCGCGGCCGCGGCATCGACCATCGACATCACCACGGCGCCTCCCGATGCCGTCGCCACCGGGATGCGAACCACGTTTGCAGTCGCGGGGGTTCTGATCCTCCTCGCGCTCGCCATCGCCGTGGCAACCTATCGCCGTGATGGGTACGACTGGGCGGTCGCTCCGACAACAGAGTCATAAGCGAACAGGCACCATTCCGGCTGACCCGTTTGTCGCTCGTCGTCGGCACATGGCTGTCACCCAGCTTGCAAACTATGCTCCGCGAGTCCTGAATGGCTCCTGGCTGGCCCGCGATAGACTCAACCGGCGATACCACGTAGAATAACTCCGGTTCTTCTTGTCATCCCCGTGCAACACGGCATCAATTGGTCGGCTGCCGCTCAGCCTTGCACAGAAGCGGCCGCTGCCCCCAGGGAGCTACATGCAAAAGACTCGCATCATCTGCACCATCGGCCCCGCCACGGAATCCTACGAGATGCTGCACAAGCTCTACGAGGCCGGGATGAGTATCGCCCGTCTCAACATGTCCCACGGCGACCACGAGTCTCACGCCAAGGTCATTCAACACATCAAATCACTCAACCGGAAGGTGAAGTTTCCCATTCCTATTCTCCTGGACACGCAAGGTCCGGAGATCCGTACCGGCGACCTCTCCAACGAGCTCGACCTGCGGCAGGGCGACATTGTCTCCGTCACCACCCGCGGGCCGATGAACGTCGAGGAAAGCTCCATCCACATCAACTATGCCGACCTGCTGGAGGCGGTCAAGGTCGGAGACCGGATCACCGTGGACAACGGGCTGATCAACTTTGAGGTGCTGGAGAAGCACGAACGTCACATGCGATGCCGCGTTCTAGACGGCGGGCTGCTGAAGAGCAAACGCCATGTGAATCTCCCTGGGGTCCGTGTCAATCTCCCGTCGATCACGCAAAAAGATATCAAGGATATCCTCTTCGGTTTGGAGCGGGATGTAGACTTCATCGCGCTGTCGTTCGTGCGCGAGGCCGGAGATATTCAGCAACTGAAGGATTTGATGGGCGACAAGGTCGGGAAGGTAAAGATCGTCGCCAAGATCGAGGACCAGGAAGGAGTCCGGAACCTGGAGGCCATCATCAAGGAATCGGATGGCGTTATGGTCGCGCGCGGGGATCTCGGGGTGGAGATCAACCTGGAGGATCTGCCGAATGTTCAGCGCACCATCGTGCGGCTGTGTGCCGAGTATGGCAAACGCGTCATCGTCGCGACCCATCTCCTCGAATCCATGATCCACAATCCGCATCCGACCCGCGCCGAGGTCACCGACGTCGCCAACGCGATCTACGAAGAAGCCGATGCCGTCATGCTGTCCGGTGAAACCACAGTGGGAAAGTATCCGGTAAAGTGCGTCGAATTCCTCCGCAGGATTGCGCTGAAATCCGAAACGATCCCCGGATTACAGTTTGCGAAACATTTGCGCAACGCGGAGAACAAGCAACAACTGGCGGCGGCGGCGGTGCAGCTCGCCGAGGGGGTCAAGGCCAAAGGCATTGTCGTCATCACCAGACGAGGGCTCATGGCCGATCTCGTCGCAAACTGCCGCCCGTTCGCCACCAACATCTATGCCTTTACCAACATGAGCCAACCGCGACGGACCATGATGCTCAATCGCGGCGTCCTCCCCTTCAAGATCGATTTCAGTTCAGACCCCGAAAAAACCTTACAAACGGCGTTCCGGATTCTGAAGGACCGCGAGGATTTTAAGGTTGGAGACAAGGTCGTCATCATCTCGGACGTCCTCGCCCAACAACGGGTCGATTCGATTCAGATTCGCGATGTCCACTCTGACGACATTGTCCCCGACATAGCCGCAGTGAGTCATTGAGCGAACCCCTCACCGGGCGATTGTCCTCGTTGCCTGTTCTAACAGGACGGTGAGTCCGGGCGGCGATGTTCGAAATCTATCACACCATTTCGGCTGTCCAGTTCGATGACGCAGCACTCCTCAAGCAGCATCTTCAGCTGCTTTCGGCCGCGCTGGACGCGCGACTTCATGCCGGGCAGAGAGAGCCCCAACCGGTCGGCGGCTTGTTTCTGCGTGAGTCCCTCCAGTTCAATCAGAGTCACCGCTTGACGATACTCCAGTTGCAGCCGTTCAATCATCGGCCGGAGGCAACCGGACAGTTCCAGCCCTGCCAGCGCCTCCGGCTCCTCAAGCGAGTCTGAATGAATAGGCGCCATGTCCTCCGCCGACCCGCTCGGCAATTCCCGGCGACGGCCGGGCGCCCGGTAGTAGTCGATCAAGACGTGCCGGGTGATCTGAAATACCCAGGAGACGAACCGATCAGGCTCCCGGAGTTCATCAATATGCCGATGCACTCGCATGAACACTTCTTGCAGCAGGTCATCCGCCTCCGATTCGTTGCCGACTCGTTTGGCGATGAAAGCCCGCAACCTCTCGTGGACTTGCTGCCAAATCTCAGCGGCTTGATGCTCCATTATCTCCTCCACGGACTGATTGCGGTATGACCTCAGAAGTTGAAGTCCTGCAGGTTTTGGCTCCTGCGCCGCCGGGAGCGGGAACACAGCAACCGGTATTGGCCAGCGGCCCTTCAACGGGCAGTTCTTCATGCACGGTAAACACCTCCCAGGCGTTGCCGTCCGGATCGGAAAACCATACCTTATCCTGTCTGGCGTAGCAGCACGCGACATTCGCTTCCACCCGGGCGAGGACGCCGGCGTTCTGCAGACGTGTTTTCCAGGCTGCGACCTCCTCGATAGACTGCACCTCTACCCCGAGATGGTCCACCGCACTAATTCGGCCGGTTGAAGACAGCAAGGAGAAATTCAGGGCGGGCTCCGTCAGATCGAACTTGGCATAATCGCTCGTATACTTCTGAGGCGCGACGCCGAACACCTTCTGATAGAACTCCACGGAAGCGGGCACGTTGTGCACATCGAGGGAGAGATGAGGTCTCATGATGAGCGCCTTTCTTCAGGTTTGCCGAAGACGTGATTGTCTTCATCCCTAGAGACGGAGCTCGTTCGAAAAGGATGCACACCCCTCCCTGACCCACCCCGACACCCAGATGCAAACGACCACGCGGCCCTACCCATACGAGACACGGTATCGCAACTCAGCGAAGCCGGGCCCCATCGCGCGGGCCGAGTCAAGGATGAGTGAGGGCGATGTGATCCGGCGCGGCAGGAGGGGCTTGCCCGATCCGAGGGTGACGGAACCGACCTGCACGATCAGTTCGTCGAGGAGTCCGGCGTCATAGAACTGCCCGACCAATTCACCTCCCCCGACCAACCAGACATTCCGGCCACGCGCCGCTTCTCTCATTTGCGCATGAACCGGGCACACGTCGCCCGCTACAAACCGGATGTCCGCACCTTCGACGCGGGAAAGGCCACGACTTGAAAACACCCAGGTAGGCTGAGAATAGGGCCAGGCAACCGGTTCGCGCCCCGCAGCGTTGATGACGTGGCGCAGCATCCACTCATAGGTGGCAGACCCCATCGCCAAGGCGCCGACCTCCTTGATGAACGAGGAATACCCCGTCTCGTTGATATCCCCAAGGGGAAAGAGCCAGTCGAGAGAATCGTCGAGAGTGGCGATGAATCCATCGAGGCTTGAGGCTGTGTAGTACTGGGTGGTCATGGGCGATCCCTCTCCTTGCAGGCACACACCGATTTAGCTTGTTCGACAGCACGAAGCAGCGGGAAGGCTGAAGAATGCGTCCGACGGCGCACCTTGCGATCGCACGATTCGCGCGCTCACCCTTGTCGCCAGGATGACCCGCCGAATGCACGGACGGCCAAATAGGCCACGTTGCGCTTCCAGTACGCGACCTTGCTCCGCGTCATCAATTCCAGAAAGAGGTCATCGGCCTCCTTCCGGTCAAAGCGCTTGTCGGCGGGCGTAACTTCGCCGTCGGGCAATGTCACAGTTCCGGCTGAGCCATAAATCAAATCGTGCACGATAGGCGCAACCAGCGAAAGCTCAAATGACGCGATGAAGCCCCACAACAAACGTGGAATACTTGCCAAGTCGGTCTTGAAGCCGCGCTTGGCCGTCACAATGAACCCATCCAATGCCGCACACCGACAATCGTCGAGCAAGACCCATTCGGCGTTGTTGTACGTCACAGCCGGGTCGGGCAACTCCAGCGCCCGGCGTAGATTCGCGGAGCCGACGGCTGGTTTCGCCGCTGTCGCGTTCGCGAGGTGTGACTGAATCTCACCGATCGATATCTTCCGATTCGCTTCGCCGATGTCGAAGCTGAACGATTTGGTGAGAGCCGCCACGAGACTATCGTTGTCGGCCAACGCGGGCGCCTTGCCCGTCGCGGGCCGCTGGGGGGGAGCGGCACGCTCGACGACCTTATCACGGCTCACCGTGAGGGATATCGATCCGTCGCCGTCGCTCATGGTGATGGTAACCGTTTCCCCATTCTCGATGTGCTGGTCGATCCGCGCAAATTGCTCGATGAGTTGCGTGAGGTACGCATTCGTGTGCGTAAATTGCGCGTGGACGATGTCCGGCATAGAGTCTCTCCTTAATATACCCTCAGCAGGCTTCCGGCTCGTTCCGATGCACTGCCGGCCCACTCCTCCCCCGTTCGTACGATCGGAAGGCGGCCTGTTCCCACTGCGCTGGCTAGCGGGGAAGCGGAATGGTCAGCAGGATGCCCCCCATCACGTCATGCGGCTTGAAGTCTTTCTTTGGACTGTTGGGGTGCGCGTTGTGGCAACTCACACAGGTCTGGGACAGGGCCTTGTCCGGGTACAGTGCCTGGAAGACGGGCCTGCCCCCCTCGGTCGTCACACCGGTATGGGGACGATCAGGATTGATCAGGATTTCGGTGAGACCGGCTCGCTCGAAGTCGGTGGCCGGACGATTCGTCTTATTGATCGCCCAATTGCTGATGAGCCGGAATCGAATTCCATTGCGTTGCTGCGCAACGAGCCGACCCGATTCCAGCAGGAACTGCGCAGGAAGGGGAAGCCTGGAGGTCTCTCTCCAGTTTTCTGCGGCAAAGACGATTCCCCGCAACTGCATCCGCTCCACAATGTCGGTGCTGTAGAACTCCCGATCGGCTTGGATCACGCTATGCACATAATCCGCGACCATATCGGCCGGCAAACAGGGGGCCGTCCCCGCCTCCTTGCTCGCGGCACTCATCGTCCCCTGACTCAACAGAACGGTGGCCACGATGCCGACTACGAGACCGGTGCAAAATCCTGTCCCCTTCATGCTACACCCACCTTTCTTGTCCGCGCGTGGTTGTCTCGCTCCCCGACCGCAGCCATACACCCGCCCGGCCAGAAATTGCAGGTCGCTTCCCGCAAAAGCATACGCCGACACAGCGGAGAAATCGAGATTATGGACCAGCCTGTTTCTGAACCGGTACAATGCCGGAGGTGAGGTCGTCTGAACGGTGATTCCAATCGGTGGAGAGAAGACTCAGCAGTCGCTTCAGCGGAAATGCAGCCAATGACAGGCACATGTGATCCGGAATCCCATGAGTGGGCCAGGCATGAGCACGTCATTGTGTTCGATGGTGTGTGCAATTGGTGCCATACCTGGGTGAATGTTTTAATCGATCACGATCCACACGAGACGTTCAAGTTCGGCACCCTACAGTCCGAGCAGGGACAACAGATTCTGCATGCACTGCAGCTTTCGACCGAAGACTTTTCGACCTTCCTCCTGCTGGAGCAGGCCCGCGTTTACACCAAATCCACGGCGGCGCTGAGAATTGTGCGGCACCTCCCCGGCTTCTGGCCCCTCTTCTATCTGGGCATTCTGATTCCGCGCCCCGTTCGTGATGCGCTATATGACTATGTTGCGCGCCATCGGTACCGATGGATGGGCAAAACCGATGCATGCCGGGTCCCCTCCCCGGACCAGCGCAGACGGTTCGTATAGTGCCTGCTGGCGGAGAGTTTCGCTGCACGCATGCACCTTCGCGCCTTGAGCCATTCAGGGGAACGGCGTAGACTCCGCTTTGTAACGATGGCGCCGGCATCGAGGCCCTGTGCATTCTCATACCTGATAGAGGGGAAGAACCTATGAACCACTTGCTCACGGCATCCCTATTCGTGGCTATCGCGCTGTCCGTTCCATCACCCGCGGTCGCACAAACATTCCCACCGTCGGTCACACAAAAGATTCGCGCGGCACAGAAGGAGGTCAAAACGATCGGCCTGGCGGAGTATCGAAAAGTCGTGGAGAGTCCGGGCGAGGCGTTAATTATAGATGTACGCGAGCCGCAGGAGTTTGCGGCCGGACATGTTCCGGGGGCGGTCAACATTCCCCGCGGGCTTGTCGAATTTCAGATCTGGAAACAGGTCGGGTTTCCAGCCGAGCCGGACACGAACAGGCCTGTCTACCTGCAATGCCAAAACGGCAACCGCGCGTCGCTCGCAGCCCAGTCACTTGCGGAGCTGGGGTTCACCAATACCACGGCCGTCGTGATGCGCTTCGAGGAGTGGCAACAGGCCGGCCATCCCCTGGTGAAGTAAGCCGTTTCTTCACGCGCGATGAGCGCTTCGTGACACCACTCACAGATCCGCGGACAGAAGCCGTCTTGGTTTGATTATTCAAGCGGGAACTATTCCCGTCTGACACCCGGCAAGCGCTTTCGGATGAGTCGCGTCGATTGTGAGCAGGCACTGCATACATCCACCGCCACCAGCCGGTGAGTCAGTCGGCCGATCCAGTCAATGCGAAACGCGGCACGGTTCGGAGAGGCTCAGGACGACCCGATAGGCATCGGAATGATAGAACTGAGGCAGTGTGAACGAGAGCTCATCCTGCTCCACTGCGAGCGCACGATCGAGCGTGACAACAGGCGCCTCGAGAGGACCGGATCCCACATCGGGGATCTGCTCGGCGCAGAGATGCACCGTCCCGCTCTGCTGCGAGGACAACAGGCGCCCGATATTCTGCAGCACGACGTGTGTGTCGTCCGGCGAATAGTCTTCGTATTTACCCAACAAGAGCCGTACCCTGCCGGCGGTCTTCTCCAGCGCGGCGAGGGCATGGAGCTTGGGACTATCCGTCATCGTGTACAGCCGGACACCTTCCATCTCCGCATAGGTCTTATAGACGTGCCACCCCGGCCGTTTCTGCTTCCGATCGACATACAACAATCCGTCCAGCGTAGGATTATCACAGGTATTTTCCACGTAGCTCCGGCTCATGTCCTGAGGATCAGGCCAACAGGAGCGCATCGCACTGAGGATGTCCGCCCGCTCATAGGCGGCAATCACTCCCGCTGTATAACCGGCACTCGTCCAGGACTCCTGCCCCAGGATCTCATTCACTGAAATCGGCCGCGCCAGACCGTGAGCCTTCAAGTAGTCGCGCAACTCATTCACGTACCTGATGGCCTCCGATGGATCCGCATATTCATGATAGGCCACGACGTCGGGAAAGACCCCCTTCGAATCACTCCACTCGAGAAAGGGCTTGAGTAACCGGTATCGACTCACGCTCGGCCCGACGATCTGCGCGCCGGGAATCCGCTGCTTGATGCGCTGATAGGCCAGCCGCCAGCCTTCTTTGAGTCGTTCGTTGTCATTGAGAGGAACCGCCGCAAGATCGGGTTCATTGTAAATATCCCAGATCACCGACAGTTGTCGCTGCAGTACCTGATCGATCACATGATCCACATGTGCCAGCCAGGGCTCATAGTTGTCGTCGAAGCCGATCTGATTGATATCGAAAATCTGCAAGGCGCGATGCTCGAAGACCAGTCCGAGGGTGAGCTGAAACTCCGTCACCCCGGCCTGCTTGAGCCGCTCATAGTTGTTCAGCACATAGCCGGCATTCCCGCGAAAACTGGTCGGCTTCAAGGGAAGAATCAGTTCCATCGGCGGGTCCGTCGGTTCGATACTGACCAGATATCCGTTGGCCCGATGATTCATGGGGCCCTGCTCGACGGCCAGGTCGACCCTGATGGTGCCGGCCGGACTCCAGGGCGCGTACAAAAGCATGAGTCCGCATGTCAGCAGGCCGATGTTCGAGGCAAGTCGCACAGGCTCCTCCCATGACGCATTTCAATCACAACAAGACCAAGATGTTCGGTTGTACTGCCGGCAACGCGCGGGGGTCAAGACGGAGCGGGTAGAATCAGGCCGCGATACAGAGTTCGCGCCATCGTGGGAGCTGAGACTGAAACTGTTCGCGCGCCAGATACTGCTGATCCAGACCTGGGACTTCGATCGGGTTCTCACCCGGCAGGACCTGGGCCTCAGCCATGGCATTCGCCACATGCACGGCGGTCACGGCACAGAAGCCGGATCCCTTGTAGTCGTCAGGATGGTGGTGATAGGCCACCGCTTCCACGATGCCGTCTCCCAGGCCCCAGATTCCAAGCAGATAGGCCCCGACATGGGCATGATCGGCCCCGAATACCTGCCGCTCTGCTTCCCAATCAGGCATCTGTTTCGTCCGTATCAGCTCCAGGACTCGCGCGTACTCATCGGGTTTGTTGGCCACCAGTACCAACACCCCGACGTCGTGGAGCAAGGCAGCGGTAAAGGCTTCATCCGTGACCTGCTGACTCGCACCGGCCTCCTTCGCGATTCGTCGCGCGCAGCTGCCGGCGAGCATCGCATGCCGCCACAACTCATCCAGTGAAAACGACGGGAGCTGCGCATGGTCGAACTGCGCGAACACCTGACTGGAGAGCACCAGCGACTTGATCGTATCGAATCCGAGCAGCGCCACCGCCTGCTCCGGATCGGACACATGGGTGCGAAGCCCGAAGAAAGCGGAATTCACGAGCTGCAGGATCTTCGTGACCATGCCGAGATCTTTGGCCACAATGCGGGAGGCCTTTTTCAACGAGGCCTGCGGAGCCTGCATCTCCTTCATCAACTCCTGGTAGATCGACGGGAGACTCGGCAGCGTTTTGATTTCGTTCGCCAGGCTGCGAAGAGCCGGATTGGCCAGCACGTCCCGCAATGCCTCCGCCTTCTCAATGGTCGCTTTCAGTGTAGCGACGTCGAACGGCTTCTGAAGAAATCGATGTGCGACCGACGCGGACCGCAGATAATTGGCAGGGCTCTGGTCTCCGGACAACACGATGCGGATCGCCTGCGGACAGACCTTGCGCACCTCGCCGAGAAATTGAGCGCCGTCCATCCCCGGCATCGTCATGTCCGACACCACCACGTCGCACGGGGCCTCACGGATGGCGGCCAATGCAGCCGTGGCGGAAGGATAGAACTCCATCGCCCATTCGGCCTGCATCGGAGCCAGTGTCCGTTGTAGATGCTTCAAAATCTCAGGCGCATCGTCCACAAAGACCACACGTCGCATCGTCCCCTCCTCCCGGCAGGATCTTTCTCCTCTTCTCATCGGTCAGCCGCGGAATAACCTTGAGTCGGTTCAGAAGAAATCAGCAGGTAGTCGGGGCACGCTGATACGTCGTGACAGCTACGGAAACAGGCAGAGGATGACGGCAGGAGGATCAGTTGCGATCGAGATCCCAACTTACGATGTCGGCGTTTTTCCCTTCACCTCCCGGGACCCCGTCGGCCCCGAAGGAAATGATCTCGAACTCGCCTCCCTGTGTAGACGGAGTCGTGTACTTGTATGGAGCGCCCCAGGGATCGACCGGCACTTTGGGAAGATACCCGCCGGCCTTCCAATTCGGGGCGGCAGGACCTGATGCGGGTCGCTCGACCAAGGCCTTCAAGCCCTGCTCGGTCGTGGGAATATTGCCGTTGTCGAGCTTATACAGTTGAAGGGCACTGTCAATATTCGAAATTTGAGCCTTGGCCGCGGCCCGCTTCGCATCTTCCGTTCGCCCCATCACGCGGGGAATCAACAGCGTCGCCAGGATCGCGAGGATCACCACGACGATCATCACCTCAATGAAGGAAAATCCTCCGCAGGATCTCAATCTATTGAGCTGAGTACCGCAAGAATCGGTCACCGTCCCGGTGCAACGAGAGCCTGATCTGTTCGGATCGTAACGCCATCCCATATGCACGCTGCTCCTTCTATCGACAGACCTGGAGGACCTTCTCCCCCGCAGACTCACGTCGGTCGGAAATTGTAACAGGAACTTCGCTCTCACTGTAGCCCAATTCCTTCAGACCTTTCCAACCCGAATCCGCTCAGGGCCGTGCGATCTGAAACAGCATGACACCCGGCTTCAGCTGCGCGCGTGGCAGCACGCTCTGATGCATCCGAAACGTCGGCAGCGATGCCACCGGCGTGATCGCCTGGACGTGCATTCCGGCGGTTCGACATCCGTCCGCTACCGTTGAAGGACCAACGACAAACGCGACGGCGCCCGCCAGAAGCTGCCGGGCTAGTTGCTGCATCCTGGCCGCCACCGCATCCGGTTTGGCATAGAGGCTGAACGGTGTCCACTCGTAGGCGAGATCGTACGTCTTGCTGTTCAGATCTCCGCTCTCCTCGGAACAGGCGATCATGCGCACATGAGAGAACCAGTCCAATCGTTGTGTGCCGGCCCACAGGTTCCATAACATCTGCGCCTGCCGCTGCGCGAACGCCGGGTGGTCGTAGAGCACGGTGCAGGCGCGCGGGCGGTCGCTTCCGATACAGGTCGTTATTGCCGCGTCGAATCGGCTGATCAACTGATGTCCTGCCCGCCCTACCTGCGCAGCCAACGGGCGATCCTGCTCGATGAGGTCCTGCAGATAGTCCGCGACGAACGGCTGCGTCGACAATTCACCAATCTCACGTTCATCGTCCGGATAGAGCAGCACCGCACCAAACGCCTCATCCGGATTCACCACCGGCGCAGCCCCTCCGAATACGGCGGTCCAATCGATACCGGGCCGCGCCGCACTGACCATTGGCGGTCCGGCAATGGAGCCCCAGCTATGGCCCAACGGAAGCACCCGGCGGGTGCCTCGATCCACCAACAGGAGCTGCTCCTGCTCAACTGCCACGCCACGCTCGCAGGGCGCGGCACCCCGCCGATCGAACGGTTGATACGAGAGTCCGGCGGGATCATCCCAGCAGGTGGCCTTCAAAATCCGTTGCCCGTGAATCGTCACACAGAGCTTCTGCGTCGCGTCGACATGCCGTCTGGGCGCATCCGGCACCGGAAGCCAGGTCACCATGTGCGACCGTGGGGGATCCATGAACAGGGGAAAGGGATCGCCCCCGCCCGGGATCTGCGGGGAGAAAAAATTGCTGAACAGCCGGTAGGCCGCCTCGGACGGATAGGTGGGGATGCCTCGATACCGCAGAGCTCGTGGGGCTGGCTTTGTCCGGTTCTGATCGTCATACAGCCCGCGAATCAATTCAAACAACGCCGACCCGGTGCCGGGCAGCAGCGAGAGAAACAGCTCCACCACCGGCAGAAAGTCGATCTCCTCCCAATGCATGGCTCCCATACATGCCATGAATTGCTTGGAATCGAAGGTCCCGTCCGGCAGGAAATAGATCGCATCCTTCCGGTGCCGGATCGTGGCAGCGCCCGTGGCCCCGATGGTGACATCCTGATCGTTGTAGAAGAACCGGACTTCCTCCAGTGGAACCCGCATCGCTTGCGCCGCCATGCCACGAAGATCGTCCGCCCTCAGTCGTTGCCACCCCGGCTTGCGCGATAAGTCCAGGGTCATGGCATTCACCAGGCCACTGGGAGTCAGGCCGACCCACGCCCCCCAGTCAAGATGCACCCTTGCCCGCAGGAGGCGGAGCGTGCCATCGACGGGCCCCCATTCACATTCATGCAAGGGATGACCGTCCGGATCGGTCGCACAAATACGGCGGCCATGGCTTCCATAGACGACGAGATGGCCGGTCGGTTGTTGAGCAACGGATCCCGCCACAGCCGTCAGGTGTGGCAGGTCCGTGAGATTGGAGGGAAAGGTGAGCGTGCCAGGACGCCTGAGAATCTCATGTACCAAGGAATCAGGCGGCATTTACTCGCGGATTTGACCGCTCCCGAGCACCACAAATTTTGAACAGGTCAATTCCTCAAGCCCCATCGGCCCTCGTGCGTGGAGCCGTGATGTGCTGATGCCGATTTCCGCCCCCAGGCCGAACTGGTAGCCGTCGTTCAGCCTGGTCGAGGCATTCACGAGTACCGCGCCGGCATCGACCTCGCGCAGAAACCGCATGGCGCGGGCATAGTCCTTGGTCACAATCGCCTCGGTATGCTGGGATCCGTAGGTGGCGATGTGCTCCAACGCTTCGTCCATGTTCTTGACCACTTTGATCGCGAGGACCAGATCCAGAAATTCCCGGCCGAAATCGTCATCAGCGGCCGGCGTCACCTCAGGACAAAGCTGGCAGGTCTTCGCACAACCACGGACGTCCACCTTCGCCGCTGTGAGTTTCTCTACCAGGAGCGGCAGCCAGGTGCGCGCGATACTGTGGTGGACCAACAGGGTCTCCATGGCGTTGCACGTCGACGGCCGCTGCACTTTTGCATTCAAACAGATGCGCTCGGCCACCTCGGGATCGGCATCCACATCGACATAGGTGTGACAGACGCCTTTGTCATGTTTGAGCACCGGGATCGTCGCGTGTTCGGCGATCGTCTTCATCAGCGATTCCCCGCCTCTCGGAATGATGAGATCGATATACCGGTCCTGTTTGAGCAACAGCTGGACGACCTCACGCTCCGCGCGATCGACGAATGTAATTGCGCCCGCCGGCACACCGGCCTTCTCGGCCGATTCACTCAACACCCTGGCAATGGCCACGTTCGAATGCAAGGCTTCGGATCCGCCTCGCAGAATACAGACGTTTCCCGACTTGAGACACAAGGCAGCCGAATCCGCGGTCACATTCGGACGCGCTTCATAAATGATCCCGATGACCCCGATCGGTACGCGCATGCGACCCACTTGCATCCCGTTCGGCCGCGTCCACATTTTCGGCGTATCTCCGAGCGGGTCCGGCAATCGCGCAATGTCACGAATCCCTGCCGCCATCTCCCGGATACGCTCTGCCGTCAGCCGCAAACGATCCCCCAAGGCTTTTCGCTCCGGCGTGGCCTCGAACTGTTCGAGATCCTTCTCGTTCTCGGCCAACAGCTCCGCCTCATGTTCTTCAAGTCCGTCGGCCATGGCCTCCAAGGCCTGATTCTTGACCGCCGTCGGAAGGCTGGAGAGCCGACCGGCCGCTCCCTTGGCCCGTTTGACCAGGGTCGTGACATATTCTTCCGGAGTGAGCACTTCAACGGGAGCTTCCAGCTCCGGAACCGGGGATTCGGTGAGATCTTGTTCCATGTCGTGAATTCCTGCTGCTGGCCGCAGAGAAGGCCCGATGCCTCAGCGTAACGGCCGATCAAGATGGTGAACGAAGGCGCGGCGATCTATAGCGGAATAGGATACTGTGGGGTTCGGAGTCGGGTCAAGGGTTGCGAGCAGGACCCGGTGTCGGCGGGACACCCGGAGCAGCTCCATGCGGCCCTGGTTGCATCGGCATTGTGCCGGGAGCCAGGCCCATCATCGGCGGCATCAACATGGACATCGATGAGGGATTGGGATGTTGAAACATCCAGTCGTAATACGTTTTTCGGCCTTCGAAGTGACGGACCGCGAGGGGAAAATCGCGCTCCTTGATCGGTTTCGCTTTGCTCTTGCTCCGGACCCCCATAATACCGCCGGTCGGTGCGCGCATATACTCCCAATCCCCGCCGCTCATCGGGTCCTGATAGACCCTCCGCAGATACGGCTTGGGGGTTCGCGTCAACTCCGCCAGCGACTGAGGATAGATTTCGGTGGGCAGGATACGCCCGATTTTCATCGTATTTGAATAAAGGGCAATAGCATTTTGAATTTCGATGCCCTTGGCCATGAGATCGGCTTCTTTCTCGCGCTGAACCATGACGGTCCATTGGCGGGCAGCGGCGGATACGGAGATTCCGATCAACACGATCGAAAACATCAAGGCCAGATAGGTAATCCCGTCATTATTTCTGAGATGACCACGCACCCCCATCACCCGCCTAATTCGGTTGCCCCTCAGCCCCTGGCGCATCCGTGACCGGAATTACTTGCGTGATTTTTGAGGCCACATCCTGGAGCGTAATCTCACTCATCGAGACCGCCTTCACCAACACCTCGCCGGCGATCACTTCGCCGACCTGCACCACGTGCATCTCATCATTCTTCACGACCACGGCCATGTTCTTTTTTTTCTGCGAGCCCCCTCCCACCGCCATAAACCCCACATACCGGAACTGGTTCAATTCCGTCGCAATTCGCAGCCGTTCAATTTCTTCCGGTGTCGGCCCTTTGGGCTCTTCGACCGTCGGCTCCTCCTCGTTCTGCGGTGCTTCCACCACCGGTTCCTCTGCAGGCGACGCAGGCTTGGCAGGACCGCGCCCTCGACCGCGACGAGGAGCCGGAGGCGGCGCCACGACCGGCTCCGGCGGAAGGAGACTGGCAAAAATATTGCGCGGAGTCGAAAACGTGGCTTCCCGCTGCCCCTTAATGGCGGCCAGCCGTTCAAGATGCACTTGTAGATTGCCACCGGACGCGGCCGCAGCCGGCGCCTTGCCCACCGTCCGCTGTCCGCTGACATGCGTCAGAGGGACTCGCTCCTGTTCGCTGGAATGGCCGAATTGCCAGACGAGCAACCCGATCCAGAGGACCACGAGGGTCAGCAGCAACAAGCCTTGATTTTTGCTGACTCGATTCATATGAGTTACGGAGTCGGGGATTGCAAATGTTCCCCGCGCAGATAGGTCGAAATTCGGATATTAAAGGTCAATTGCTGGTCCTGTACGTTCCCCGATCGAATCAAGTTGAGGTCTTCAATGAACAACAGTTCCTCGGCCGATTCCAGGTTGTGCAGAAAGCGGCGCAAATCCTCATATCGACCGGTCACCGTGCCCTGCAGGACGGCTTTCGTCGCGTCGGGGACGGCGGTCTTCTCTGTCTTGTAGGAGAGGGCCGGCAATGTCACCTGGTCCCGCTTCGCCTCTTCGGTGACACCCAGCGCCAGCGGCGCAAAATCACGGAACAACGGTAACACGGCCCATACCCGTTGGAGATCCGCCTTCGCCTTCTTGGCTTCCTTGTGTCGATTCAACTGTTGGCGGGCTTTGAGCCAGTCGGCCTCAAGACGCACCTGCTCCTGCTCTGCCGCCCCCAAGACCAGCGCATGAATGCCGTAACTCAGGACACACAGCCCCACCACAAACGCCACCCATGGAAGAATGGGCGCATAGGGTTGCCGCCAGGTCAATTGCAGTCGATCGAGTCCTGGAAACATCATGGGTTGCGATTCCGGTAGCGTAACGAGAGGTCGAACTCGACCAATCCATTTCCCATCACCCGGTGCTGCCCGAGGACCGGTTCCTTGAACTGGGGATGATCCTGAAACGTGACCGTCAAGGTCGTCACGTCTTCCAACGCCCGGGCGGAACCGGTGAGCATGATCGTGGCGTTAGCAGGATCGAGCCGGATGCTGTTCACCGCGATGCGTTGAGGAATGGCACGCTCCAACTCCGTCAAAAAACGGGTCCAGGAAAAACTCCGCTTCTCGATGAGGTGATTGGCAAACTCAATCTCCTTGGGCAGGACTTGCAAGGCGGCCTCAGACAGATCCAGGCCTTCTCGCTGCGCCTCTTTCAACAGGTCCCGGTCCCGGTCCTGCACCTGGTTCAGGGCTGACTCCATGGATTGGACATCCTGCCAGACTAACCAGGCCTGCGAAATATCCCACAGCATCGCCAGACCGATCGCCCCGGCCAACAGCATGATCACCAGCCGGGCCGGAGCCAGGTACCAGCGATAACGGCTGCTCAGATTGATCGCGAATGCGCCGCTGCGTGCCGAGGGCTGCCCGATACGCAAGGAGACATCACGAATGGCCGACACGAAGTTGTCCAACGACATGGCTTATACGACCCCTGCAATCGCCGATAATGCGGCACTCGTCCGCGCCCCCGAGATGGTGCCCCCGCCGTACTGTTGCACGCGGTCCCATTCCAGTTCCTGCACCGGCACGCCCAATCCCTTCTCCAACTGCTGCCGCAACCCGGCGCCCATGGCTTCATCGGCGATCAGCACGGCATGGCTGATGGCCAACTCCGGCGTCTGCTGCTGACAGGCATAAATGGAGTCCGCACACTCTTGCACGATACGATTGAGCGCCATCTGCTCGGAACCCGACGCCAAGACGCCCACCGAGCCAATCCCGCCCTGGAGTTTCGACCGGAGAAAGACCAACGTCCCATTGTGAAAAATCAACGCCGTGACTCCCCCGTCTGTGGCATTCACCCATAAAAAGTCAGCGGTCGAGCGAGCCGCACGCCCCGTCCCGTGCGCCCATAAGTTGAACAGTCGCAAACTTGCGACATCGACTTCCTGAGGAATCAACCCTGCGGCTTCGCAGACCGCTTCATACTGAGTCAGCACGGCTTCTTGCACCACGACCGCCAGCACGGTACAGGGCCCATCACCGGATCCGCCCGGATCGGACAGCACCTGCGAAAACACTTTGGCCCCGCTGAGGGACAACAGCTGCTCCTGCCCCAATCGCCACCGCACCAACGCATCGCGCTCATCGGAGCTCCAGGGAAGGTCCTGCAATCGTAACACCGCCAGTCGTACGGCCAGATCCGGCAGAATGATGGTCGCGGCGCGCGGGACGCCCGGAGTGGAAGAACGACCGGGGGCTTGAGTGGTTGCCGAACCGGCTATCGCCCGGATATGCGTCTCCAGTTCGTGGGGGGAGATGATGTTTTGTTCCAACGGAGACAAGCGAACGATCCCCTCGGGCAACGCGGACACCACGCACTGGTACCGCGGCCTTCCGCGCCAGTTCCGATGCACCTCCGCCCACGCCAGATCGCGCGCGCCGATTTTCAGACAGTACTGCGGCCGGCTGGTGATCCAATCCCACATCGGTTATCGCTCTTCGCTAAACGTCACGCGGTTGATTTCGCGAAGCGTCGTCTCGCCGGCCAGCACTTTCTTCACAGCGGATTGCCGCAATGTGATCATGCCGTCCGTGACCGCGCGGTACCGAATCTCCGACAGGGCGCGATCGGCCAGAATCATTTCCTTGATCTCGTCGGTCAGGTCGAGGAATTCAGTAATACACTTGCGGCCCCGATAGCCGGTGTCGTGGCATTCCGAACACCCTTTCCCCTCATAGAACGGCGCGCTCTTGAACTCATCGTAGTCGAGGCCGGACTCCTCAGCAAGCGCCTGGTCAAGCACGACCTGATGCCGGCAATCGGGACAAATCACCCGAATCAGCCGCTGGGCCAGGACGCAGGTCAACGCCGCCAGAAAGTTGTAGGAATCGATGCCCATCGAGGCGAAACGTCCGATCACATCGAACACGTTATTGGCGTGCACCGTCGTCAACACCAAGTGACCGGTCAAGGCCGATTGAATGGCGATCTGCGCCGTTTCCGCATCACGAATTTCACCGACCATGATCTTGTCCGGATCGTGTCGCAGAATCGACCGCAACCCACGGGCGAACGTCAGGCCCTTCTTTTCGTTCACCGGGATTTGCACGACCCCCGGCAACTGATACTCCACCGGATCTTCGATGGTGATCAGTTTATCTTCCTGAATGTTCATTTCGCTGATCGCGGCGTAGAGCGTCGTGGTCTTTCCGCTTCCGGTCGGACCGGTCACGAGCACCATCCCGTAGGGTCTCGTAATGGCGCGACGGAACCGCTTGAGGTCCTCCGGGTTGAAACCCAGACGATCCAGTCTCAGCGTCGACACGCCCGTGGTAATCGCCTCGCGGTCCAGAATTCGGATCACGACGGATTCCCCGAATACGCTTGGCAAAATCGACACCCGGAAATCGACCGTCTTCCGGTCCAGCCGCATGCGAAAGCTGCCGTCCTGCGGGACGCGCCGTTCGGCGATATCGAGGTCGGACATGACCTTGAGGCGGGACACCAACGGTGGGTGCAGCTTCACGTCGAGCGGATCCATCGCCGAGACCAGAATACCGTCCACGCGAAACTTGACCGTGGTGGCCCGATCCGTCGCCTCAATGTGAATATCGCTGGCCCGTCGCTGCATGGCGCTCAACATGATCGTGTCGAGGAGTTTGACCACCGGGCTCTGATCTTCGCCGAAATGATCGACGGTCAAGACCTCTTCGCCCCGTTCGTCCTCCTTCACCAGGACCGACCGGTATTCCGCCTCTAATTCACGCAATGCCTGACTGGACCCTTCGCTCCGTTCCAACGCCGATTGGATGGCGCTTCGCGAGCTCACCACATAGTGGAGCGGACGATTGAGCAGAATCTCCAATTCATCCAGCGCCAGGAGGTTCTGCGGATCGGAAATCGCTATCGTCAACACGCCAGCCTCGTCCTTCACCGGCACGAAAGGATGACGCCGCATCAACTTGACGGAAATCGTGTGATAAAACTCGGAGTCCACGCGGAACCCGGTGAGCGCGTCATAAGGCAAGCCATACTGAGCGGCCAATGCCTGCGCCAGTTGCGCCTCGGAAATGGTGCCTTCTTCGACGAGCGTCTGGCCCAAGGCGGTGGTGCTGCCTCCCAAACGGGCAACGACCTGATCCACGGTTCGTCTCGGCAAAATGCCCTCGCGCACCATCACATCGGCGAGCGACAGGCGAGTGAGATGGCGTTGCATCAGCATATTCAGTCCCTCCGACCTCGGCACGGGTCACGACGCGTCGGGCACTGGGTCCCGCCGTATCGTCGGATTATTGAATCGTCCCGGCCATCTGGAAAATCGGCAAATACATAATGATGACGATGCCCCCGACCAGGAGCCCCATCACCAGCAACAACACCGGCTCAATCCAGGTGGTCAGCGCACTGAGCCGCACGTCCAGATCCCCTTCATAAAACTCGGCCACGTCACGCAACATCGGTTCCAGCGAGCCCGTCTCTTCACCCACCGATAACATTTCAATCGCGAGTTTGGGCAGGATCTGGGGGCGCTCGATTGCGGCCGCCAGCGTGCTGCCTTCACGGATTTCGTTCACCGCCGACACCAACCCGCGGGACACGAAGCGGTTCGAAACCGCACCACGCGCGATTTCAAGCGCTTCCACTAAGGGCGTGCCGCCGGCTAAGACCGTGGCCAGCGTGCGGGTCAATTGGATCGTGTGATGCTCCACAAGAATCATTCCGAGTAGCGGCAATTTCAACAGGCTCCTGTCCACGGACAAGCGACCGGCGGAGGTTTGATACCACGCCCGTCCCATCACCACCGCCACCACCGCCACGATCGCCACCGGAATCAATTGCGCCTGCCCCATATGGATCACCGAAATGAGCATGCGGGTGGCCGTCGGCAAATTGGCGGATGATTCACCATACACCGAGATGAATGTCGGCATCACGTAACTCAGCAGAAATCCCACCACCGCAACGCCGACCACCACGAGAAAGGCCGGATAGGCCAGCGCCTTGGTGACTTTCTGGCGAAGGCCGATCATCAGCTTCAAATACGCAATGTAGCGCTGCAACACCTCCGCCAGATTTCCGGACTGCTCACCGGCACGAATGGTGGCGAGGTACAGATCCGAGAAATAGCTGGAATGCTTGCCCAAGGCTTCGGAGGCCGACGCCCCGCCACGAATATCCTGCCGGACGGCTTTTAATGCTTCTCGAAACGGAGCTCGTTGTGTGCGATCGATAAGCAGATCCCAGACCCGCAAGACCGGCAGCCCCGCTTTGATCAGGGCCAACAACTCCTGATTGAACACGAGGAAATCTTGAAGGGGAAGCTTTCCCCAACGGCCTGCCGCCAGACCCGGCACACCGAATCCCGCTCCCCGCCTGGAGAGACGGAACACCAACAGACCGTCGGACTCGAGCTTGGCTCGCACCAAGTGCTCATCTTCGCCTTCGATGTGTCCCTCGAAGGTCGTGCCGTCTGCGCGAGCCGCTCTGTATGCGAATACCGCCATGAGTTCATTCGGATGGACACATCACGCGTTGCCCCGGTCTCTATCGGACGAGGGTTTTCAGCGAGACCGGTTGCATAACCGCCTGCTGCAGCCGGGACTCCGGCAAACGGAGCGTCCGTCCAGCAACAATGAGATTCGTCGGCAAACCATTGAGTGATTTCAGCGCTTCCAGGCTGACTTTGTGCCGGTGCGCCAGTCGCCACAACGTATCCCCCCCCTGCACGACAATCGTCCTGACCGGCTCCGCGGCGGACGGGGTCGGCATCACGATCGGTGACGCCTGAGGAACGTCTGAGACCGGAGCAGCCTCACCATCGGCAGGGGTGGATTGTGGAACCGCCTCCCCGCCATCCTCAAGCGGCTTCACGGCCGACTGTTCCTGTGTCTCCGCAGGGGCAGGCACCACTTCGTCCTGGCCGGATGACGCACGCTTCCGTTGAAGGCGAACCCCGACCGGTGGGTGCTGAGCCCGGCTGTGGAGCGGAGCCATCGTCTGCGCTACCCGCTCCCGTTCGGTACGTGAGGATGCTAACTCTTCGCGCTGCAATTCGATGACTTGGCGGGCATCCGCCAACCGCCGCTCGGTCTCCCGCAACATGCCCTGTAGTTGCGCCCGCGCCACTTGGGCATCCGCTAATTCCTTTCGCTGCTCCTCAAGTTCCGTGCGCAATTCGGACGCCGTGCGCTGCGCTTCACGCACCGCCGTCTTGAGGGAGTCCGCCGTGACCTGGAGATCGGTGGGGGTCGATTCCGGACTTGGCGTCACCCGCGCGCACCCTCCCCAGCACAACAGACTCAGCGTTGCCACTATCGAGCACCCGAATCGCACGCCCACGACCGTCCGCCAAACAGGACCCGCTTGTTGGATCATGGTATTCATTGCCTTACCATTGGTTGTAGGGAACTCCGTTGGTGCCGACCAAATCGGACCCGGAAAACACATCGACCATGCCGCCCTCCCCCTCGTCGACCATTTCCTGCCACGTCGTGGTGGAGCCGGTCAACGGATCGGTCGGCACCCGCCGAAGATAGCCGGCCGACACCAACGCCTCGATGGTCTCGGGGTACTTCCCTTTATCGGCACGGTGCTGGTCGATCACATCGCGCAACGAAAATAAATCCTGGCGCAGCGCTCCTTCTTTCGCCTTGATGATCGCCGCATGGTAGGACGGCACGGCCAACGTGGCCAGAATTCCAACGATCGTCACCACAATCATCAGCTCGATAATCGTGAACCCATGCGGTGACGAGAACGCCCATGTGCGCTTACCAGTCTCGGTATTTCGTGCCATCCAGTGCCAACTCTTGACTATGAGTCGTAACATCGTACACATCTTCTCCGCACCAGTCCTTCACACTGGCGGGATCTCGATAACAACGCAGGCGCCAGTCGGCGGCTCCGGTCATGGGATCCAGGGGAATCGATCGCAAGTATCGCTTGATCGTCGTCCCGCGCACCGTCGCCTGCTCCCCCGTCAGCTTCACTCCCAACAATACATCCAGGGATTTCGGGTAGCCATAGGGCCCGGTGACGTCTTTACAGCTCAACTTGTTCTTGACACAGGCCGGCCCCGTCAGGGTATCCCCGTCACGCGACCATTCCAGGTGAAAGGTATCGATCGCGGCCCGGATCACCCTCAAGTTCTGCCGCAGTTCGATCTCTTTCGTCCGCTTGGTCGAAACCTTGGTGAACGGCAGGGCGACTGAGGCGAGGATGGTGAGAATGGTCAGGGTGACGAGCAGTTCAAGCAACGTGACGCCGGACTGTTTCACCGCACTCTCACCACTCCCACGGCTTCACCGGTTCCCTCCGGACTGTCGAGATCGTCATGCTTGGCCATCTGCAGGCGCAGCGACGACACTCCCGGAGATTTGGCGAGAAACGTCAATCGCAACAGGCGCCCCTCATCTTTTGTGGCGCTTGCGGACCGATGCAGGCGCAATTCGATCAGGCCCTCGGTAGAGGATGGCGTCGCCGTTACTGCAGCTTTACCGGCTTCGGTCCCCAACACCTCGCCAAGGGTGGCATCCCGAAACTCGAGAATCTTCGGATCGAATTCCAGCGTAAAGGTCTCGGTATCCAACCCGCGGGCCTGTGTCGCCAACACGTCCACCCGTAATTCCTTATTCATTTGAGCCGTGACGTCTGCAGGCTGGAGCGCCAGCTGAAGTTCAAGAGGAACAAGATCGGCGCTCGCCACCGCCCCCTTGGAATGTTTCGAGGCCCCTTTTTCTGCGAGCTTGCCGGAACCGCTCAACGTGGACAGTCGCGCCGAAATCTTTTTCGGCTGCATGGCGAACAGAGGCGACGTGGAGTAGACGGATTCCGTTCCGGACCAGAATGCCTGCCCCTGCGGACCCGGAAGCCGCAACGAATTCACGATATGCGGGGTGATCGTCAGAATCACTTCCGTCGTCACCCGTTGAGTCTTGAATGAACTCAACAGATTGCCCAGGAACGGGATGTCACCGAGCCAGGGTATCGTCACCTTGGTTCGACGATCTTCTTCCTGCAGCAGTCCTCCCAGAACGATGGTTTCGCCGTCGCGCACATTCAACATCGTCTCGGCGGACCGGTTGCCGAACTTGAATTGTGTGATCGGGGGGGATTGCTGCAACAAGACGACATCGCCCAGGCGAATCACCTCGATCTTCATTTTCAACGCGAGTTCGTTTGCCAGGTGGATGTTCGGTTCAACCGTCAACTTGACGCCGGTGTCGCGAAACTCGATCGATGTCACGGTTGACGTCGTCGGAACGGCGCCCGTTGCGGCCTGCCCGGGCAACACGTTCGTGGTGGAGAGCAGGATGGGTTGCTTGTCCCCGATATTGACCTCGGCCTTCTTGTTGTTCAGTACACGCACTTTCGGTGCCGCCAGAGTCTTGGCGTCTGTGACTTGCTTGAAAAAATCCAATTGCACATTGGTGGGAAGTTTGAACAGATAGCTGTCCTGTCCCAGGCTGGCCAGGTTCCGATACGTGAACTGTTGCGCGATATCCCCGGCAATCGCTCCCGTAAATCCGGGCGGGATCAGCGCCGCACCGATTTGTTTGGGATAAGACAATCCATAGGTCTGATCGACGGTGCGATTTACTTCCAGTACTTCCACGTCGAAGAGGACCTCTGAATCTTCACGATCGTTCGCCTGGATAATTTTCTCCGCCAATTCCACCTTTTCCGGCTGGTCCCGAATAACAATGGTATTCAGCGCTTCATTGCCATGAATGTGCTTCACATCCAGCATGGACTTCAGCAGCGCCACCATGTCCTTCGCCTTGGCGGACGATAGGTAGAATGTCCGGATCATGAGGTCCTGATACTGTTCCTGCTTCTGTTTGGTGTTGGGACTGATGATATAGAGCGTGGGGCCGGCCTTCTGGGCAAACAGACTGTTGCTGTTCAAAACCAGCGACAAGGCCTCATCGAACGGCTTGTCCTCCAACGAGATGGTGACGGGATCGTTGCGCACATCCTTGTCGAACACAAAATTGACATGCGCCGCCTTCCCTAACGCCTCTACCACTTCCTTCAGCCCGGCATTGCGGAATTGCAACGTCACCGGCTGCTTCTGCCGGTCGTCGCGATCCACGGCATGCTGTTCTGCCGAGAGCCTGGCCACGCCCTCCAGCGCTTCTTTATAGGTGGGATCGAGTTCCACGGCCCGCATATATACCGCCATGGCCTCACTCGTCCGACCCAATTGCGCCAGGCGCTCTGCCTCGCGATACCGCTCACGCGCTTCCTTGAGTCGCAAGGCTTCGGTCAATCCGGCCTCGTGTTCCTTGCTTGTCGGCTCGATCGTCAGGGCGCGTTTAAATTCTTCGGCGGCCTGATCGAACTGGTGGTCCTTCAGCAGCTGTCGGCCTCGCTCATCATGCGCCGCGGCTGCGCGCTCCCGGGCTACCGAGTATTTGTTTTGCAGTGACGGCTCAAACGGATCATCCTTGAGCGCCTGTCGATAGGCGACACTGGCCTCTTCCCAGTTTCCAGCCGCGAGATGCTGATCGCCGCGTTTGACGTCAGGAGAAACAAACGTGCCACAACCGGTGATCAGGAGACCACACATAATCCAGGCCGTCGAGCTCAGAACCCGACAGCACCCATGGTCTCTCGTCTCAACGTGTGTCGTGCGGAAGGATGAACGCATAGATCGGATCAACAAGATGGCAACCTCTTTGGTATATCAAACTGACACAGACGCGACAATCAGTTTCTCGCTTTGGACGGCAAGTGCCATGCCATCGTCCCGCACCTCTTTCGGCAGATCTGTGACGAGGCATTAGTCGGTCAGCACATGGAGCCGGCGGAAGGGACTGCGAGGCCGGACGATTAGTCCGGCCTCAGGGAGAGGGAAGAATCACCAGTAGGATTTCGGCAGACACTCGGGAGCGCGGGTGAAAAGTCTCCGTCTGATGATGTCGACGCAGCCTAGAGCCTCCAATACTTGACCGATCCAGGCAAACTGTCCGGGCTCAGCACACTCTTCACGTCGACCACCACATTATTCCGCTGCTTGCGCAAGGGCTTCAGCAGTTCTGAAACGCTCATCTGCATGTACTCCCGATGAGCCACGGCCAACACGATTCCGTCCAGTTGTTTGAGCTGATCCCAAGGCGAAAGGCGCAGGCCATACTCCCCCACCGCCTCTTCCGGTTCCGCTAGCGGATCGTGCACCACGACCTGAATGCCATATTCTTTCAGTTCGTTCACAATATCCGGCACTCGGCTGTTCCGTAAATCAGGAACATTTTCCTTGAAGGTCAGCCCCAGGACGCCGACGCGTAAGTCACTGACGGGTCGTTCTACCTGGCTCAACAGCTTCACGGTCTGTTCGGCCACATACTTGCCCATGCTGTTGTTGATGCGTCGGCCGGCCAGAATCACCTCAGGATGATATCCCACGGATTCCGCCTTAGCGGTCAGATAGTAGGGATCGACTCCGATGCAGTGCCCCCCGACCAGGCCTGGGCTGAATTTGAGGAAATTCCACTTGGTTCCCGCCGCCTCCAGAACGGATCTGGTATCGATTCCCAAGCGATGGAAAATCAGCGCCAGCTCGTTCATCAGCGCGATATTCAGATCTCGTTGGGTGTTTTCGATCACCTTCGCCGCTTCAGCCACCTTGATACTGGAAGCCCGATGGATTCCGGCCTTCACCACCATGGCATATGTCTGCGCGACAATCTCCAGGGACTCCTCATCCTGGGCCGAAACGACTTTGATGATTCGTTCCAGCGTATGTTCCTTGTCTCCCGGATTGATGCGCTCGGGCGAATATCCGATTTTGAAATCAATGCCGCTCTTCATTCCGGATGCTTTCTCAAGTATCGGTAGGCAGTCTTCCTCTGTCGCACCGGGGTACACCGTTGACTCATAGACAACGATGGCTCCGGGAGAGAGATTGGAACCGATCAGTTCCGACGCCTTTTTCAAGGCGGTCAGATCCGGCTGGAGCGCCTCGTTAATAGGGGTCGGGACGGCGACAATGATAAAATCGGCGGCTTTGAGATCACTGGGCTCGGAAGTGTACCGAACGCGACTGGCCTTTAAATCTTTGGATGACACCTCCCCGGTCCGATCAATTCCTTTGCGCAGCTCATCGACCTTGGCCCTATTGATATCAAACCCGATCACCGGTGCAGATTTACCGAACGCCACCGCGATCGGCAATCCCACATACCCCAACCCCACGACTGCAATCTGCCGCTGCATCTTCTTCGCCATGTCACTCCCCTCGTCAGTCATCGCCGCCACGTCACCGATGTCGTAAAAAAGAATGGCAGAATATCTCCCATCCGTCAACGATTTCTGGAGACAAAGAGAAGATAGTGAGAATACCGTCCGGCGTAAACCATCGACTGAATCTCAGCGTTTGGGTTGATTTGCAGGTGACTCAGCAGATATACCTTTAGTGCCTCGCTTTCATGAAACCGGAGGCGGCCGGACTAGCATGCACCAACCAGGCTCGATCCTGAGCGCAACCATGACACCACCTATGATCGAAGCAGCATGAGATCTTCATCTGGAGAGCACTATCTTGCTCTCGACCACGTCAGAGCACTGGCAGCCCTTCTGGTCTTCACGTGGCACTTTACGCACGCGTCGACCGGGTTTCCGATCACCTTTGACTACTCCCCCCTCCTGTTCCCGTTGTCTGTGCTAGATGAAGGGCATACAGGCGTTGCCCTTTTTATGACCCTTAGCGGCTACTTGTTCGCAAAATTGCTTCAGGGAAAAACTATCGACTACAAGGCATTTCTTTGGAACCGAGCCATCCGCCTACTGCCGTTGCTTGCTGTCGTGCTTCTCGCTAATGGGGCGTATTTAGTGATTAGAGGGAAAACTACTCTCGTTGATTATGCGCACACTATTGCAGAAGGCCTCATCTTCCCCTCGCTACCTAATGGAGGATGGTCAATCACCGTTGAATTTCACTACTATTTGATTTTGCCCCTATTCCTTTACATGGTTAGGAAATCGAAGTGGTTACCAGTTTCTATCATTCTCAGCTCCATAATTGTGCGCACCTTGGCATATGGGAAGGCAGGAGAGGTCCAATCCTTGGCCTACTGGACTATTGTCGGTCGCATAGATCAGTTCGCCCTGGGCATGCTAGCATTTCAGCTGCGATCATTCGCTGCCAAACGCCACGGTTTCGTAGCTTTCTACCTCATCTCGTTTTTGCTGTTCTACTGGTATTTTGATACTCAGGGGGGCTTTATGGCAGCCCCTTCTTACCCCTCCCCCAGTCGGCTTTGGATAATTCTTCCGACGGTCGAGGGACTCAGCTATGCGGTAGGTATCGCATGGTATGACAGCTCATTTTCTCCATCGAACGAGGGCTTTTCAAGATATGTGGGGTATGCGGGTGCCTACTCCTACTCGATCTATCTTCTGCACTACAACGTGGTTTTTCGCGCCGCCAGATTCATCAACGACCACATCATGGACCTGTCCAATTTCTATTTGGCCTGTGCATGGTCGGCTGTCTGCTTTCTAGCAATGATACCCATTGGCTATCTCAGCTTTCGGTTCATCGAACTTCCGTTTCTTAAACACAGGAAGCGGTATGTAAATTCCTCCTCCAAAAACGTGATATTAAACGAAAACGGCCCACGGTCTGGTCCGGCCGTGAAGACTAGACCACGCAGGGCAAAACATTCGCCGACTGGGGCCACGCTCGGAATCCATGATCGGTAAGCCTCAGACGCGTCAAGCACCCTGGTCCACGGGCGATCGGCTGCTGAACAATGCGACTTAGCGACAATCTCGCAGAAATAGGTCGACCATAATTGAATTATGAATTCACCATTTTGTCCTATAGTGTTCTCTAAACCAAACAGGCCAAACACTCAGTTTGCATTAGGCACGGATACGCTTGACTCACTTCGTTGAGATCAAACATGAAATTATCAAATGGTTGGCAAGCCCATACCCTCTGATGTAACGTAGGCAAACGCTGCAGGCACTGATCTTGCCTTCACAGAGTCTGAGGGAACTAGCTGGCCACCTTACCAACCAATACCATTTTGGCTGCCTACAAGGGGATAACCATGCACCGCAACTCACGTACCAAGGCCTTCAAGAAATTGACGACAATCGTGTCCGCGATGACACTATGCTTAGGAGTGGTTGCTGCTCCTCAGACCTACGGAGCAGGCGTATGGACGAATGAGCCAGCCGGGGCTAACGTGGTCCTGGATTGCCCTTTTAACAGTGTACAGGGATGCGGGATTCTCGACGCATACTCATCCTCTCAGATTACGTCAGATTCATCAGCCCCCATCTCACCGAGTAGCGTCGTAAAATCAACTCTCTATGCCGGGAATTCAGCCGGGGGGATGCAGCTTAACTATGTGACGCCCCAAGTCTATAGAGAGATGTACGTCGGGCTGATGTGGAAAACCAATCCCGAGTTTTTTGGTCGGCAAGTTGCAAACAAACTATTCTTTGTGCGTGGACCCGCGTCAAATGGATTCTTTGGTATGATGGGGGGCCCCGGAGGTGGGAATTCAGCCGGCTCGCCCTCATTCATATTTTTCGGACACAATTCTGGAAATGTGAACAATGGTCACACTTGTGGAGGCGACGCAATTGGGCTGACATGTTTTCCAAATGCCGGTTCGGGACAGGTCGCTCCTGCAGGTACATGGTTCAAGTTAGAAGCCTATCTAAAAGCCAGCACGACGAACACCTCACGAGATGGCATTGTTCGCTGGTGGGTCAATGGAGTCCCGGCCGGTAATTACACCAACATGAATCTCTCATCCCTCGGCCTGAACGAATGGGTCTGGTCGGAAACCTGGGACGGTACAGTCAACCCCGTACCGTCTGTGGACTGGAGTCATTTTATTGACCATCTGCACGTTTCCATTCCAGGCGGGGGCAGCACTGACCAACCTCCAGGGCCACCACAGACGCCATCATTACGAAGTGTTACCACTCCCTAGATCAACCGCCAACCTCGACAAGATTGGAATAGAGTCGGATCAGGAGGCTTTGACTGTTTTCAGCACCACATCGAGCGCCTGAATGGTTGCCAGGTGATGCCCTAGAAAGATTTGAGCTCGCCTAGGCAATCGCTTTAGCCATGTACGCTGATGGAAATCGAGTCGCACGATCTCGAACCTAGCATGGGAATAGTAGTTATAGTGGCTGAGTTCTGTCGTACCATCCACCGTGAAATAATCAAATGTCCGTTCCGTGAAGAACTTTACGTGCGTGGGATCCTGAAAGGCTCCAGCGGAGTTGTAGTATGGGACCTGGATATGCACCACTCCTCCTGGTTTCGTCACTCGCCATAACTCCTCCATTACGTGAATCGTGTCATGGAGGTGCTCAAGAATATTGTGTAGCGCACAGGCATCAACACTGGAATCTGCAAAAGGCCAGTAATCTTTGGCAAGGTCACACACGACACTCACTCCTGGCTGAGGACTGATATCTACCCCTTTGTGTCCTGGAAGAATTGACTTTCCACAGCCCAAATGCAGTTTTATCTCTTTCACAAGATACCTCTCTAGACGTTAGGCACAGAGAAAGCTGGGGAGAGAGCTTACTATTGGTGGGGGCAGGAGGGCATGCAGAGCTCGCCACAAACTCGAACAATATCTGAAAGGAGGCGGGACTCCCCGCCACAACGCTCGGCATAACGCCTCCCAGACTCTGCAGTTTTACGACGCAAGTCATCATCGGTCCACACTTGTGCGATGGCAACCGCCAGGGCTTCTGGATCTCTTGGTGCCACGATGACCGCCTCGTCCGTCAACATACCCCTAGTGGCCAATCCCTCTGTAACGATGACACATTTCCCCATCGCCATAGCCATGAGATACAAACTTAGTCCCGGCGCATACATCGTACTGGGCAATAACGGCACCACCACGATTTTTGCCCGACGGATATACTCGACCCAACTTTGCTCCCCTTCATTTTTCGCTGCTGTCAAATTGTTTGGAAGGTTCGAGAGATCCACATCGGTGGCAGATCGTTTGAGTAGTGCAGTTTCTTCGTAAAGGAGAAACCCTGGATAATCAACCCTGCGCATAGCTTCGATAAAAGTTGGGAAATCCCGGTAACTTCGGCCGGCAGTAAAGACGTATTCCTCGGCTTCAGGCCCGTGATCTTCCAGCGCCATCTTCTCCCAATAGTTGACCTTGAACGGGACAAACACACACTTGGAGGAAGAAATCCCATAAATCTTCTCGTATTCACTCGTATCCTTGAAATGCAGAATGAACCGATCGACCTTTCGAAGCAACAGTCTCTTCACCCAGGCAATGACGGACTGTTTCCAACTTTGTGGGCGAGATAGAATAAAGTCCACAGCCACAAGCTTGCACGTACTGAACGGCCACAGTGATTTCGCTAAACAGAATCCAACCACTCTCCATGTTCCTCCTGTCAATACGAGGACTTCCTTGCCACGTGTCCGAGCGAACAAACATATACCATCCCAGAAGGTTTCTTTCTCTCCCGCATATAGACTGGTCGCTTCATGCCGCTCGGTTTTCACTCCATCAAGCCGACGCAAATTTGAAATCATCCGTAACTGTGTCCGGGACGTCATGGTCTTAAGATCGCCTTTCGACGAGAGATTTCCCCTGTGCTGATCTCGTCGCTTTTCATTCTCCGTGCGGTAGCATCCTCGTACGCAGCCACAAGGCTACGACCGATCGTATCCCAAGAATAGGTCCGCCTTACAATATCGACAGCTTCTTGGGCGAGTCTCCGTCGCAGGGCCGCATCACCCAGTAGCCGTATGATTTGCCCGATAATTGTCTCGGGCGTATCTGCAATGAGAAGATGCGTTCCGTCGCGTAAGGCCAAACCCGATGCAGCAAATGTTGTACTCACTATCGGCACACCCATCGCTAGAGCATCGAGGATTTTCAAGCGCGTCCCTCCCCCATCCGTGATGGGACAGACGAATATCGTCGCCTTCTGGAAATAGGGACGCACATCATCGACAAACCCCGGGACGTGCACACGTGAATCCCTCTGACTTAACTCACGCAACCAAGCGGGAGGATTCTTCCCGACCACATCAATTTCAATCTCTTTTATACGATCAGCCAGTTGAGGCCAGATTGAGTTGAAAAAGAATGTAATTGCACCCTTGTTGGCCAGCTGATCAAGACGGCCGCAAAACAACAGTCTGGTGCCTCCAGGATCTTCGCGCGGCGTGAAATATCCGATATCGACCCCATTTGGGACGACATGGATATGACTTTCTTGGCATGAAGGTTTGAGTAACTGTCCCTCGTCATCAGACACCACCATGTTCACATGAAACAAGGGGCACCAATTCCGCTCCGCAGCAAGCAGGTGCGCCGCCTCGCGTGACCAGAAAACGCGCCACGGTAAACTTGGTTCACTGGCAGCTCGCCTTTGAACAAGGGCCGACTCGATATCATGGTGATTCAGCACGGTGCCAGCAGAAGGAACGAGGGAACCATATGGGGATAACCCCAGCGTATCGATATGTACCACGTCAAATTGGAGTCGACTCGCCAGTCGTTGAAGGCGCTGCGCCATTTCCTTCGACCTTAACCAGCGAAACTCATAGGGCTCGCCTGTTAGCAGACCACCCAGTGCGCGCCCATAACGACCAATGGCCCATGCGTCTTTTGGTAGCGGAACCCACTCTACACTGGCACAAAAATTCAGCAATGCTTTCACGCAATGCTCGGGTGTAACTTCAGGCGGCCTGGATGCCGGCTGATCAAACACAAGCGCATGTACTTCGTGATACTTAGCCGCCTCCTTCAACAAGTTGTAATTTCGCTGAAGCGGCCCTCCTTTGGGCGGATAGGCAAGATTGTGTCCCAACCAAAGAATCCTCATCCCCGATTCCTATTAGTTGGTGCTTTGGAGTAAGGAACGGTCATCTTGCCCAACTATTCTGCGGCGATCATATGCGCGAGTTCGCGACAGTGAGCCGGCTGGAGCAGCAAATAGTTTACGGACCAGTGCCCCACCGGACGTGGACGAATGAATTTTCCATCAAAGAAATATATCTGGTAGCCGTAGTGCTTCATGAGACGGAACAACTGATGGGGCGGGGTTCCCTCCTCATCCGGATCCCCCCCTACTTCCATTAGCCACGCCGGTTTAGATTTCTCGAAAAACTTCGTCCCCCCACTCACTACAGCCAACTCGTGCCCCTCGACATCACATTTGATGAACGTAACCTTGCTGGCGACGTCAAGAAATAGCGAATCCAATGACCGCATCGGCACGGAATACTCTTTCATCGCCTTGCTTGACTCACCCTGCTTTAAATCAATCTGTGCTCGATAAAAATTGTTACCTCCATACTCATGCTGTGGTACCCGCATCACGGCCATACCATCGGCCCTCGACATAGCATAATTCATGGGAACAACATTCCCTAGCTTGAGTTTTCGGACAATGCCACTCATCACTTGAAAGGTGTCCGGAATAGGCTCGACGCTGTAGACTTTCCCTCTATCTCCAACCAGAGAGGAGAGAACGTTCGTGTACCATCCGAAATTTGCACCCATATCGATGACAAAATCCCCTGGCTTCACAAGCTCCTTCACGGGCTCCACATCGTCTTCCCAAAATGTCCGTACGGAGGGTGCGTAGTAGTAGGTCTTTACCCACGTCAGCACTGGTGCCGGAAGCACATTAGCAACCATGAGCCGTATAAGATGTTTAGACAACGGGTATTCTCCTCTCGGATCTGGGACGGTTGCGAGCTTGACAGACCGACTCTGTAGACTATCGGATTAACCTCCTTGCGGTCATAATGACCGATACATCTCGGCCGTTCGATCGGCCATCAGGCTTGCACTAAACTCATGCTCAACTTGGCCGCGACCCGCAACTGCGAACGCTACTGCTTTGGATGGGTCTTCGATCAACAATTTGATCGCTGTCGCAAGCTCGTCGGCACTGGTTGGACTAACCAGGACTCCAGAATAGCCATGTGACACGACTTCAGGAATTCCGCCGACTCGACTCGCAATAACTGGCCGACTCAGAGCAAACGCCTCCAACAGGACCATCGGAATTCCTTCATGCAGAGAGGGCAGAACAAAAACATCCATCATATTGATGAAATCATAGGACTGTTCCTGGTGGCCTGAAAATATTACTGATTTACCTAAACCCATCCGACTCGCTTCGGCTTCGAGCTGCACACGCAGAGGCCCCTCGCCGACAAAAATTAATATTACATTTTGATAAAACTGAGATAGGATTCGAAAGGCCTCCAATAATATGGCATGACCCTTCACCGGAACCAGCCGTCCCACCGTACCAATCACAATGGCTTTGTCGTCAATATTCCACTCCTTGCGCTTATCCGCCTTCTGGATAGTGACACGAACCGTTTCCAAATCGATCCCATTGTGTATGCATACCACTCGGTCGACGTCATAGATCCGGCCCAAGACCTCTTCAATGTCGGACGAGACGGCGATCACCTTATCCACCAGCCAACCGCTTACGAACCTGTCTGCGATCGTGTACCCGACCATTTTCGCATTTCTCAGTCCCTGAAATGGTTCTGGCATTCCGTGAACCACTCTGACCACATGGGGAATCCCCATGCAGCGGGCGACAATTGAGCCGATGATGGAATCCTTATACTTGTGCGTATGAACAACATCGGGACGAAACTGCTTAAAAACCTTTGCAAGACCAAAGGCGAGAGCTAGCGGGCAATGATGTGCTTCAGGAATGACCGTGAGTGAAAGCGGAAGCTTCCGAAGTTCATCCGCTAACCGTCCCTCGTTGAATAGAACCACGGACCATTCGAAGTCGTGCATTCGAACCAGGTATGTCATGAGCGCAAGCAGATGAACTTCTGCTCCTGCCCACAAGTCACCCATCGCGACATGACAGACTTTCACGACTGAATCTCAACTTGGATTCTGCTCAATCGCAAATCTCGTTATCTATCACAATCGTTTTCTCTACTTGAGGATGTCACAAACCACACGCCCCATATCACCCAGTTTCTAACTATCTCCTCGATTCCAGACACTCATCATAGAGTGATTCATACGCACGCACCATCGTTCGTAGGCTGAATTGCCCCTCTGCACGATACTTTCCCCTCTCGGAAAACTCTGCAGCCTGCTGTCTATTCGTTAACAAGGTCACCACACTGGAGGTTAAAGCCTGACTATCTTTCGGCGGAACTAAAAATCCCGTTTCTCCATTGAGCACAAGTTCTGGGTTACCTCCAACCTGCGTCGCAACCACGGGCTTTCCTACGATCATCGCTTCAAGGATCGCCATCGATAATCCCTCCGACAGCGAAGGCAATACAAACACATCAATCACGCCTAGAATTCTAGGAATATCCTGCCTTAGACCAAGAAATATTACTCTTTCCTTCACGCCAAGCCGACACACTTGCGCCCTCAGTTCCTCTTCCAGTTGGCCTCTCCCGGCGAACACAAACGATGTTTCGGGGCATTTCTTCAGGATCGACGGGATAGCATCAATCAAATACTGATGTCCTTTAACAGGATATAGATTGCCCACAACCCCCACAATTTTATGACTCACCGGAAGTCCCAAGTCCTTCCGAAACTTTTCCACCTCAGCGCGATCACACTGGGGTAACACATCTACGCCGTTATAGAGCACCTTCACGCGACTCGAAGAAATTCCTACTTTTTCAACAATAAATTGTTTGAGATCCTCCGACACAGCCACCATGGTCGCCCTTCGACTAACCCATCTATAAGCAAGCCTTCGCCGGAGTCGTTCCCAGTAGTAGTTCTTACCGTGGACGGTTGCGACGAGAGGAACACCCGATAACGCTGCCACAAACGCTCCTTGCACATTGGCGTCAAACTCATGCGCATGAATCAAGTCCACCTGTTCCTGTCGCAGTAGCCGTTTGAATTGAATTGCCCATCGCCAATCGGTCATACCGTGGGTCGGGAGAATGAAGGTACGAATTCCGCAACTTTCGCTCCGTTCCTGAAGCCACCCAGGACGGAACAAACACAGAATGGCTCGAAACCTCTCCGGGTTCAGTGAAGCAGTCAAATTGTTGATGACACGCTCAGCGCCACCCGGACCGCTACTAGTCGATAAATACAAGATAGTGCGCATAAACTTCAACCTTACTGCCTCAGTCTCACAGTTTGACTCGCGCAAGTCTCATAAGAGCGTCAGCCATCCGCGGTGCATCCAGAAGACATCAATGTCACTCATAATAAGAATTGAAGGTTTCGACATCACCGTCATGCCCAGCGGCCTTACACTTTGAACGCCTACCCAACAGGACGAGGTCTCATCCAAGGAGAAACTCGAGGATTATTTGCGTGAAGCAGATGAGGCTGACTCGCGGCATATTGGTTGGTGGTATTCCGAAGCGCAACAGCAAGCGCCATCATGATCCAAAAGGTTGGATAATAAAGGGTTGAGATAAAGGCGCTTGTCGCGAGATACCCTATCATCCCGCCCAAAATTGCATTCCCGTATAAAGAAGCACGCATAAGCTCCAAGTCCACAATATCGGCCTTGTCGCGGCGACTGGAAACTGGGCGCGATGTAGGCAGCATTAGTTCCCTCACTCTCGTATCTCTATAGTTTAAATACACCATCGCCCCAAAGATCATCACTCCCACTAGACCCAATTCTGGCAGCAAGGTGAAGTAGAGTGAGTGCGCCTGACGCCCGGCCAAAGACTTGGTTTGCCACGTTCTTCCTCCCATATATTCACCGATCGCCCAAGGGAAATTTCCCTGCCCCACACCGAACAGTGGATTGTCCAAGAACATTTCCCACCCGATCCCCCATGTGAATACTCGTTGTCCCGCCGTTCCTTCCTCCATGGTTTTATCTTCGGTAATGCTGCTGATACGATCCCAATATTCCTGAGGAGCAGCGATTAAGACAAGTCCGGCCAGACACAATCCTAGAAGGAGCGACATAATCTTCTTGGGCGAATAGAACCAGCAATACGCTGCCACCGCAAGTAACCCGAGAAACCCTCCGCGTGATGAAGTGGCAATCAAAGACATGACAAACACGGCCAACAATCCCACATAAAGAAACTTGCTTCCTTTATTTGTCGCTCCCTGGTACATGAAGAAGGCAACAGGTATAGCCACATTCATTTCCATCCCAAAGTCGTTTTCGTCACCCAACCAGCCTCCAACGCCACGCCCCTGGTGCAGCATCCCATTTATGGCCAATACTGTGTGCACACCTAGCCACATGAGAATCAGCTTATGCATGCGGCTGGTGGTGTTGACGAAAGTGACAATCCCCAAGTAAAAAAAGAAATATAACGTCATATCCTTGAAAAGCATGACCGCATGGTAATTGTTTCTGGCAAATGGTACCCACAGTGCCATGAAACACAAGAGACAGATCCAGAGCTTGGTTTGCTTGTTCGCGAAGCTTACCTTTCCTGACAAAAATACGGCCACAGCAAGGGAGACATCGATGAGAGATGGGAATGGGATAATTTTGAGCGGGGGCAAAAAGTCCTGTGGCCGCCCGAACTCAAACATCAACGCCACCAGGACGAGATAGAACCCAATGTTCGACTCTTGTTGGCGTACCAACTGGGCAGTTCGTGGCCCCTCATTTATATTACGCAGAATAGTTCTCTCCATGTTGACAACCGAGGGGCCTCTAACTCGACTTTCTCAATACCACAATCATATTTGTTCGCAGGTTCCGGAACGGCTGTGTCATGAGCAGCCGTATCCACAGTAACTCAACTGCCGCCAGCGGCGGAAGCATAGCAAAGATGGCATCCGTGGCAATCAAATCAAGCTGCAGAACCTCGAAGCCATTTGCTTGAGCGAGCGCCCTGACTTGAGCCTCAGTATTCGCCTTGTAGTACGTAGGGAAAACATCATGCTCCTGGCGACCCTCTAACAGGTAAATAAGCTTGCCCTTGAGCCACTCAGGCACGACCTTGGATAAGATAACCCCATAGCCGAATGCGTTCGGGGTGTGAAACAAGAACACGCCTTTCGACTTAAGGATGCGCCCAATCTCCCTAAACTGTTCGTCTGGATTGTCCAGATGCTCAACCACCATATTTGCGGTTACCAGGTCGAACGCGTCGTTTCTAAATGGTAACTTGGTGACATCCCCGCGCAACTTTTTGGCGATATTAGGATGAGCTTTGAGAGACGGAAGATCATAGTCGATGCCAAATATCGCCTTACAGGTTTTTACTAACTGACGCTCCTCATTTGCTCGCCAGCTGGGAAGGATGGAGTGTCCACAGCCTATCTCCACCCATTCAACTGATGGCGTCACATACCGCTTCAGCGATTCCTCGTACGAGTACTGGGAATATCTCAGCTTCGGCACAATGGCGCCCCGCAGCGTCCAATAGATGTTGAACAGTCTTGTTCGCAAACTCATGTCGATGCCGTGCCTCCCGTGCTCCTTGCCATCTGCACTCGTGTTCCGATCAAATGAACTCGATCCTAGTCTGCCTTGCCCGATGACAACATCTGCATAACCAATACATCACAGGCCTGCTTAATCATCGAGAAGCAGGTTTGAAAATCTTCCAGCGTACCACTGTAGGGATCCGCAACCTCTCGCACTGAGTGATCGTAAAACTGGCGAAGCAAAAACACCTTCCGCTTGGCCTGAGGGTATAGCTTGAGCACGCGACGTCGCTGTCGCCACTCCATGACCAAAATGATGTCTGCCCGATCAACCTGTTCCTTGTGCAGTGGTTGCGTTGCATGCTTGGTGAGTAAAAGCCCCCCCTGCGTGCCGACGACTTGCGCGAGCGGATGCGCCGCCTTTCCAAACGATGTTTCAAGCCCAGCCGATTCAACCACAATCGGCAACCCATGCTTTTCAACCCGATGCTTGAGATAGGCCTCTGCTAACGGACTGCGACAGATATTGCCTTTACAGACAACTAAGATGGCACGAACGGGACTCGGAAACGCCTGCCGATTAACCAGGCTCCGATAGCGCCACTGATCTAACGCCTCGTTCACAACCCTCTTCATTGAACGAGCAACTCCTCGCAGGGAAGCAGAATCAACTTGGGACATCACAACTCCCTAGGCCAGCTTAAAATACCGCATGACCTCAAACCGGCTAGGCCCGAGATCATCAGCACGCTCAACTTCATAGAATGTATTTCGTTCAAAAAACCGGCAGAAGGACAGTACTGCTTGAAGCCTGGATGGGGCGCCAGGCGGAAGATTCAACGCACGATCACTCTTCCTGATGCGCATGACCAATTGATCCAAATCACCAAGCAACCACCTGGACTTGACTCCGACACGATATCCATTTTGCGGTATCGTCTCGCACACTCCCATTGCCATATTGAGTAAGTGAAGAGGAAAATTGACGCCCGCATCCACAGCCAGCTGGAGCGATCCCCAAAACCGCCCATTAATTTCCATAAGCAAAGGACGCTGAGTGGCGGCATCTACTTTAAATTCCACCATGGCCACACCATGCCACTTCACACGCTGTAACAGCTTCAGGGTAGCCTCAACCATGGATTTCGGCAAGGCAATACTCTCGCGCAATACGCTGACTCCTCCGGAGGGGGGTCGTTCACGCACTCGCCTGTGAGCAAACATCCCCAAAGGTGTTCCTTCCTGCATCAACACAAACAGTCCCTGGCCTTCACCGATCACACGTCGCTGGATCAACGAGGGCTGCCGCAGATAAGGCTTATCGCGATAGAGGCTCAGAAGCTCCTCAAGAGACTCGGCATAGCTGACACTTGTTTTTGTCCACCGATTGCCTTCTTTCACCAATGAACAACCGGGCTTCACCACCACGGGAAAATCAACAATTTCCTGCACGACCCGTTCAACCCGACCATCAGGAACAAAAATGGTATCGGGAATTGCTACACCCTCCGTAATAGCCTGTTGCATCAGTCGATACTTATCGGAGATTTCTTGGAATGCCTGGGGACTGGGAGCCGGGAAATGCGTATATTTTTCGAATTGAGCCTTCTCTGGTCCGAGAACATGCATGGCAATATCAGACAAAGGAATTAAGGCATCGACTCGATGGGTTCGCACTGCCTCCATCAATGTGGCGATGAAACGTTCAGGTTCTTGATAAGGAGACGGATAGGAAATGCTCTGTCGGCAGTAACGGGAGGAACCTGCAAGGGATCGTTGGGACTCCGCCCCAACAATCACCTCTACTTGTTCACCTCCAAGTGCCCTGGTGACCGCAAGCGCAGCCCGCTCATTTCCGTCGGTAATCAATACTTTCACAAGTATTCACGCCCCAAGGCGATTCCCCTCATATCCATTGCCATTGTTGACTTACACCGAACTCGGTTGGGGACCGAACAATCGGAAAGAAAAAAGCGGGATGGTGTCCGATATGTCGTTGTGGATTCCTACTCGGCGAATGGCATACCTATTTTCTGGGCAGCTCCCTTCGAAGCCCATTCGCACTGACACTGCGGCTTCATATCCATTAGCTTTCACCAGATCCTCAATGGAAGCGTCGCTGTTCCCATTCGGGTAACAATAGACCGGCACAAAGTTGACACCCTGATCAAAAAGAACCTGTCTTGACCTCACAAGCTCTTCGGAAACCTCGTCTAATGTGATGGTCGTCATAATACGGTGTGTGCAGGAGTGGGAACCGAATGACACCCCTCCACGGGACATTTCACGCACCTCGTCCCAATTTACAATCACCCGATCCAGGGGTAATGTCACTCGTAGTTCTGCTGCCAACGCCTGCACCAATTCTCGGATGCGCTCTACTGGCAAATGCTTACAGCGCTCGATAATTTCATCCCCTAGTTGCTTTTGGCGAACCGACACTTCAATCAACCGAGAAGCATCTTCACCCAGGAAACCGGACAACACACCCTCAACCGCTGCCAGAGGTTCCTGACGCTGTTTTCGATCCGCAACAACCTTACACAAAACCGCCAGCTGATCAGGCCAAAACCACTCGTTCCTTCCTACATAGTCAGTGGGAAGGAAAATCGTCGCGGGCATACGCAGCTGCTTCAAAACTGGATACGCATGGCGATAGTTGTCCAACCAGCCATCATCGAAGGTAATCACACAATACCGCGCATGGGCACTCCACTCGCCCCGTTGCCACAGATCCAGGAGTTCCTGGAGCGACAGCACCGTAAAATTACTCCTTACAAAAGACATCTGTTGAGCAAATACACTGTCAAGCACATACATTCCCGGCTGAACCGGATAACGAGCAAGTTCCTCTTTCGTCAGGACGCGGTGATACATTAGCAGCGCCACCTTGCCTCGATGACGCCATCGATAGATAGATGAAGCGTGGAAGGGCCTTGCTACCGCAGAGCGAATTGTTTTTTTTAACCGTCCTACCGAGAAGTTCATCTCAACCGCTGAGTCCTCGAAACTAGAACAACGTGTAGATAAACGGAGCCACCGCTGATCCTTGCGTCAGCACGATCAAGCTGCCCAATAGCACCAGCATCACAATAATCGGCAACAGCCAGAATTTTTTCCGTTCTTTCATAAAGGCCCACAGCTCTGTCAGGAACTCGCCCATACTGCCCTCCGTTTGCTTAAAATTGCCTGTTCATGTGGTTGCGTGGCCTTGCCTGCCGCACGACTCGATAACTTTCGGCATCTCGGCTTAGCGCTCTTCGCATCGAGTCCCAACCAAAGATCCGCATGATCACCCCCATCGGGGTGATGAGTCCAAAATACAGAATTCCTAAAATGATCCTGGTATTGATCCATCCCATCACGTGGCCGACTTTCATCCACACTTTGAAAAGAGGCGCAAGAATGGTCGGCGCGGCTAATCCCAATGGAACTAACAGTGATCCCGGCACGATGGCCCATAGACGAATCCCCTCACCATAGCGGATCATAGGCCAGACGCCGATCAGAATGAAAACACCACCGACAATCAACCCAAAGTTGCGCAACTCTTTCTTTTCAACCATCGTATCCATTCAGTACCCCGCTGTAACTATGTTTTCCTACGCGACCGGCCGATCCATCTGCCCACCTCGCTCAACGTTTGGACGGCTCCCAACGAAACACCCGGTCTCCCCGAAAATACCGCATCCAGGCGTCAATGATGGAAAGGTTGACAAGGACAAAAAACGAGGGCAATCGAAACACATTGCTCCTTGGCATCCAGCTGCACCCGGCATAGGCAGCTGCAATGGCATAAAATAAAATCTGTCCCAGCAAAAGAACCCGGTACGGACCGGAACTTATTGCCAATACAATATTTGAGCCCAGCGTGCCAATCATCGCAAATGGCACTAACCATCGACATAGCTTGTGGCTGAACAGTTGCCAGGCAAAGATGCCATACCGAAGTGGGTTTAACATTGGCAGGCTGCGCATCAACACAGCAATCCCCCTTAAGACGGTCCGGACTTTGCGTTGGTACTCCTTTTTCTCATCTGTTAAGTTTTTATAGTAGCCTACACTCGCCGGATCCGACACACCACGTAGCCCGGACTTCATCGAATTCAACAACGTATTAAAATCGCTTTGCAGATCGTCTGCCCAAGGACTACAGACCGTTCTCCTGGCGGCAAAGAATGATCCGCTAAGACCGACCAACGTATTCACCTTTGTTTCCAAATGACGCAATAACATCTCGTACTTGACATACGCGCCTTCTCCACTGAAATTGCCCTGAGCATCGACAAACTGGTCCACACTACTAACACAGCCGACCGTGGGATCACTAAACGACTTCACAATATTGGCAATGCCCTGAGGAGGCAAAGTCGTAGCGACGTCCGAGAAAACCAGTATTTCTCCGTTCGTCTGGCTGACCGCCAGTTTCTGAGCCGCTTCTTTGCCTCTTCGTTCCGGGGCACGCACAAGCCGCACACCCAAAGCCTCATACGATCGTACGATGTCATCAGTCCGGTCTGACGAGCAATCTGAGGCCACAACAATTTCAAGGCGCTCAGGGGGATACTGCTGGTGAAGGCTATTCTCAATCTTCTCTTTGATACGCGCCTCTTCATTATAGGCCGTTATTACAAACGAGACTCTCGGCTGAATATCGCCGACCAACACGGGTCTGTTTCTGAAACAGGAAAGGACCAACAAAGCAAACAAGTAGCCTGCATAGGCATAAACTATGAACACCAACGAACCCCAGAAGATCCATTCCACCAACCACATGATTCAGGTTCCTACCGTTTTAACAGTCTGCCGTTGCTCAAGCCAAAATCGCCCGATCACCTAAATATTTCGAGGCAGCTCAGGGACATGACGCTGCCCGTTTGTAATATCCGGCCGACGAATCGTTGCTGCGCCATCAACCCGCTCAGCTGCTTGAATAATACTGGAAATTCGAACGACGTCGGAGTCAGACACCAATTCGTGAGTTGGGAGCGTAACAAGCCGCTCAGCGATCATAATCGACTTGGGCACATCCTGAGATGAGAGCGTGCCAATGAGTTCGGCAATGTGCTGAAGAGATGAGGGATACAGGGGACTGATTCCAAGCCCCTGTTCGGCTGAGATCCGACACACCGCATCTTTTTCCTGCCTCGAACCCATCAGCACAGGCAATCGCAGATACACTGATCGCCCTCGTCCAGACGGCTTAATAGTCTGCACATTCGACAAGGCCAGCGAGCGGAGGATCTGCTCGGAATGAGCTACTCGACTGGTGGTCGAATTGGCTAGCCGCCGATTCCAGCGACGCAGCAATCCGGCGCGTATCGGGTCCAGACGAGCAATTGGGAAATCAGTGTAGAACTTTGTCTCTCCCAGCTTTAGAAACGGAAGTCCAGCCGGCAGCCAATAGAGGGAAGGGTTAAGCAACACCTTCGTTACTGCCACCTCAAGCCAATTTTTCAACATGTCAGCCAGCGACACCTCGGGAAGCAGTGCATATTCACGAGCCAAGACTTCACCTATCCGATCATCATTCGTAAGAATGGCACCCCCCGAACCGCACGTAATATTCTTCCCTCTCCCAAAACTCAGAAATGAAACATCACCCATCGCCCCGAACGGAACTCCATCGCGTTTACCACCAAACGCCTGCGCCACATCCTCCACCACAAAAATGCCCCGTTGACGACACAGGTCGACGACTCTAGGGACATCAACGCCAATTCCCAGTAGATGGGTAGCCAACACGCACAAGACGTTGGAATCAGCCACTTGGGAAAGTTGGACAAAGTCGAAATCCAACGACAGTGGATCCACGTCACACAGCGCCACCGACAATCGGGCACGAACAACCGCCGACGGCACAGAAAAACAAGTGTATCCTGGAAGAACTACCTTACTGCGCCCAGATAGACTATGCAGTGCCTGGAAGATGAGGCTGAGAGCAGCTTTTCCCGATGATACAAACCAGACATGCTTCACACCGAAGTATTGGCGAAATTCAGCCTGTAGCCGCCCAACGGTTTCGTGCGGGTGCACGAGCCCCATCAACCCCTGAATGAGATCTCGCCATTCGATCGGTGCGGCCGCTGGAGGAAGCGTTCGCTGAGCTTTCATGGAAGATGCTTCACAATGTAAGGGCCAATCAGATTAGCGACTACCACAGGCAATTTCTGCCACAGACGAATTGCGAGAGCGTATTTCGGATTTTGCGGATTGAGTTGAGGAACCGGACGCCCATCTTTCATCCAATAGTACCAATACAGCTGGTGTGGCTGAGCACCCCATTGCTCCTTGAATCGATAGGTTCCGCTGTCGGGAGTTGAACGGCCAAAGTCAAAGGCCTGAAAGCCCTGTTGGCAGGCATATTCCAACACCGTGCCGTAGAGCAACATATTTGGAGCCAGCTTATTAAAGCGCTTATCCGACGCGGCCCAAGGAATTTCTAAAGAAGACCGGAATCCGTATAGGAAACCTGCGGCAACCGGCGTCTGACCATGAGAAACAATGCAGATGCGCGCTTCTTTTGGAAACACCTCGAGGATTTTTTCAAAGAATCCCTTCGCATAAACCGGTGTCCCTAAATCACGCATGCATCTGGCGAAAACCGTGTAAAACTCATCGAGGCACTCAGTCCCCCCTACCCGTGCCGTCATGCCTTCTTTTTGGGCCCGGCGGACCTGGCTTCGTAATTTGGAGGGAAATCCCTTTACTAGCTGCTCATACGAGCTTGGCAACGGCAGCCGCATAGACACTTTTCGTTCGGTGGCCACCCAAGCCGTGTCCATTAGCGTCTGGTGTCGAAGCTCGATATGGTCCACGTTTAGTTCGCGAGCTTGCTCAACAGCACGCGCTTCCAAAAAACAATGTGCTTCTGCTGAACTTGCAACCACCCCGCCGTAGTTTACGAACGGCAGGGATACGAGGAAACGGCCAAACCCTCGGCTTGCCAAAAGAACCAACGGCAGAACGCCCTGTAGTGCACCATCTTGCCCGTGCACAACCAGATAGTAGGTTGGATGCCCAAAAGCCTCCTCAATCACGCGACGCCAGCCGGACTGATGATACCCCGTCGCCAGGGGAGAACTTAGCACATAACTTTCCCATGCGAGGATTTCGGCATCGGTTCGGCCAAGTATTGAACACACCATCGTACTCATAACGACAACACTACGAACAGCCTTTTGCCCCAACGACCACATCGAGGACATCTGCCAATTCGCCGGTCAACGAGCGATAATCGAAACGGTTCACACGCGTCACGTCAGGCTGAACCAGCTTTCGCGCGCCTGTTGCCAGCTCTTTGAGAAGCACTTTGATCGCGGCCAGCTGATTCGGGCTACTTACACCCAGGGCGTGCCGACTGACTAGATTGGCGGTTGCACCCTCCCCACCAATCAACAACAGCGGTCGACCAGTCGCAACATATTCGAAAATTTTGGCCGGTACCTGCAAAGGGGAGTCAGGCTGAAGCACCAACAGCACGCTGGATCGTTGCATCTCTCGTAAGCACAAGCTGTGCGAGACCGGCGGCTCGCGTCGCAAAAAAGAGCATTTCTCGAGGTCTGCTGCATATCGCTCGCACTCCTGATCGGTTGAATCCCATCCACCTACGAAGCGCAATCGGATGGCTTCAGGCTTCAACCAACCCTCTTGAAATAACTCCCACATTGCCTGCAGTAAGACACGCGGAGTCCTCTTCCCGTAGACCGTCCCGAAATGACAAAGTTCATACCCTATAGAGGGAGTGAGGCCATCCAATTGCTCAGCAGGGATCTGCCCAAGAGGCAGCACTTCCCGATCGAACCCGTTGGGAATCCAGGTACAGCGACCTCGGAGTTCGCCATATTCCTCAATGAGTCGTTGGCGAAGTTCCTCTGTATTAGCAATGACATGACTGGCAGCCTTGCAAACTCTCGCCTCAACCGCTTGTGATTTCCTGGTCAAGAACCGAGAACTGAAGGAATAATACGGGTTACAATTCCATGGATCACGATAGTCCAGTACCAGTGGCCGATTGAACTGCTTGGCCAAGGTTGAGCCGACCAAAAAACTTGTCCACGGCCCACCCGTCGCGAAAACCACGTCCGGAATCTGCTTTTCGTCGAATTGCTTAAAATGCCGCACAACCTGCCTCAACCAGCCACATTGTCGATCCGGAAATGCGAATGCCCAATCCAGCAAAAAATCCTTCACCGTTGAACGGCCTGCTTTCGATTGAGGCAGCGAGGGAGGGGTCTGGGTTGTTTGCAGGTTCCCTGTCCTATCCTGCCCCACGTATCTTTTCAGCATTCCCCGGAGTACGTCACGATAGTACAATACCTGCTGAAGGCGATCGGTATAGGGCACACGAGTCACTCCTACCGTCGCCGGCACACGTTCACCAAGCTTCCCATCAGCTTGGTGTGCCGGATACACACACTCCGGAGAGGTTGTGAGCACATAAGGCTGCCACCCAAATGCTGGAAGATTTCGGCAGAAACCAAGTGGGCGCATTGCGCCACTCGCCGCAACCGGCGGGAAATAGTAGGCGATGATGAGGACTCGCTTCACAGCGTCACCACCCATCCCCCAACGAGGCCACGTTTGCGGGACAGATCTTCGGCAACATCACAGTGGAGATGGACGATAAGTTCAGAAACATGGCCATCCCACAATAGGAAAGATACCGACGTCTAACGGCACTCACCAAAAATAAACTGTTAGGCAGCGAGACGGGAATCGTGACGCAGGAGATCTGCAAAAATCTCGAATTCCGCAACGTGGAATAGCCTATTGGCGAAATCTGACTCTCCTCGGTGGTGCCGTTCCAAATCCGTTGTCAAAGCACCAATGTTATAGATACCTCGCTCGCGAACCGCTTGACTCCCCAGGATATCTCGAAGCGGCTCATAGAGATCATGTGCGAACCACTTCTTGCTTGCTGTGGGAAACCCCATCTTATCCACCCGTGATCGCACTGACTCTGGGATCCGCCCCTTCATGCCTTCTCGGAGCACATATTTATTCCAGGGCCCACGTATCTTCCAGTCATCTGAAAGACCCGACACGAATGAGACCAGGCGATAGTCCAAAAACGGAAGCCGCGCTTCCACTGAGTGGGCCATAGAGTTGCGATCCTCAATCCGTAAGTACAGAGGCAACGGCGCGGACGCAACGGACTGCTTCAATGAGTTCGACAATGTCGTAGAAGCCGGCGGGACATCTTCATTGATGAAATGCTTGGTGAGATCCTCACTAAACCACGGATTTTGACGGAGACGTGCCTGGCGCCGAGCCTGTGCCCAACTGCGATACGCATCGAATTTATACATTTCCCATGAAAGGCATCGGACAGCAGCCGCTAGTAGACGCTGATGTGAATTACCGCCATGAGCCTCTGTATAGGCCGTCACAGCCTGCCACGCTTCTCCCACTCGCCCCTGCCGAAGAAGTGATACCCAATAGTCCTGAAAATAACTGGAATAGCCCCCAATGGTCTCATCAGCTCCCTGTCCGTTTAATACAACACGAATTCCATGGGACGCAGCTAGACGCATGAGCTGGTAGCCCACTACGGCAGTCATCGTGTGCACCGGCTCGTCTTGAAACCAGAGGAGTTGTCGCAAGTCACCCCATAGCTCTGCGGGACTAGTTTCGAGCTGCCTGAGTTGTGCGCGTGTTTGAGCCAACGTGTCGGTAATATATTTCGACTCGTCGAACTCCTTTGCCATATAACAGAAGGCCTGGAGAGATTCGGACTGCCCAACAGCCGTCTCACCTCGCTGACGAGCCGCTGCACAAATAATCGCAGTCGAATCAAGCCCCCCGGACAGACATACTCCCACTGGGACATCGCTTCGCATTCGAATTCGAACCGAATCTTCAAACAGCTCTGCAAACGTCGCTGCAGGGTTCTTGGATGCCCTCAGAGGTAACTCATCAAGCGACCAAAAAGACCATTGATGCCAGGTGCCATCCAGCGTCAGTTCAAACCCGCTCCCCGGAGGAATCTGCTCGATACCTTGGTAGAACGTCTCAACCTGGCTATCCAAGCGGCCCTCGAACAGAAACCTGGCCGCAGTCCGCCAATTGATCTCACCCGGTTGATAGCCAGATGCTCGCAACGCCTTAATCTCCGAAGCAAATTGCATCACATCGGAGGTACGACTGTAGTACAGCGGCTTGATACCAAATCGATCACGCGAGCCAAAAATCAGCCGATTTCTACGATCATAGATCACAAACGCCCACATGCCATTGAGTTTAGACAAGCACTCACGACCCCATTCACGATATGCCGCAAGCAGGACCTCGCTGTCCCCGCTGGACCGAAACTGGTACCCCAATTGACGAAGTTCCGATCGCAGTTCGACATAATTGAAGATTTCGCCGTTGAAGACCAACACATACTGCCCATCCTCACTGACCATGGGCTGATGGCCCGCTTCGGACAAATCAAGAATCGAAAGACGACGAAATCCCATTCCGACAGCACCATCCAGATAGATGCCACCGTCATCTGGGCCCCGATGAAGCAAACTTTTGGCCATCCGCTCAACGGCCACCCGCTCGATGGGCCGTCCATTCAGCCCTATGGCTATCGCAATCCCACACATAATAACTATCTGCTGCCCCTGCCCTTTCTAGCCTAGCGTCACCGAACACCCATTACCTTGCAATAACCTGGCGAAAGTACTCCGTGGCCTTCCGAATACCATCCTCGAGATCTACTTTCGGTTCCCAGTCTAAGAGACTCTTAGCTCTCGTAATATCTGGCCGACGAACCTTCGGATCATCTGCTGGGAGCGGACGCTCTTCGATTACACTCTTAGAACCGGTAATTTTAAGAATGATCTCAGCAATACCACGAACCGTAAGTTCTCGTGGATTCCCGATATTAACCGGATCATGAATACTGTCCAGGATAGCGTCGGACTTCTGAGTGAGGAACTTCGTACGATCAGTGCGTTCCGCCACAGACTTGTCTGATTTCACCATCAATAACGCCACGATACCACGAACCAAATCATCGACATAGCAAAAGCTGCGTGTCTGGGAACCATCTCCAAAGACCGTCAGCGGTTTTCCCTGAAGGGCCTGTACAATGAAATTCGAGACGACCCGACCATCCTTCGGCCTCATCCTTGGGCCGTAAGTATTGAATATCCGAACGATTCTTGTGTCAACTCCATGATATCGGTGATAGGCCATCGTCATAGCCTCAGCAAATCTCTTCGCCTCATCATAGACCCCCCGCGCGCCGATGGGATTCACATTACCCCAGTAGGTTTCCGGTTGAGGATTGAGCAATGGGTCGCCATAGACTTCAGAGGTGCTCGCCAATAAAAACCGCGCCCCTTTGGCTTTCGCCAGTCCCAACGCCTTGTGTGTTCCCAAGGCCCCCACCTTCAAAGTCGCAATTGGCATCTCAAGATAATCCTGAGGGCTCGCCGGAGACGCAAAATGCATTACCGCGTCTAACTGCCCATCGACATGCAAATAGTCGCACACGTTGTATTTCACAAAGCTGAATTTCGGATTTCCGATCAGGTGAGAAATATTCTCCGCTCGTCCGGTGATCAAATTGTCCAGCGCAATCACATCATGTCCCTGCCCAATCAGCAGATCGGACAAGTGACTACCGAGAAACCCTGCTCCACCCGTAATCAGAATTCGCATGAATCAATTCCTCCTTCGCCTTCACTATCTTACTGGTTAGTCGAGCTCAAACTCTTTCTTCCAATCTGAATCGCCTTCAAGCGGCTTTTGATCGGCCTTAAGCAACACGCAATTTTCCAGCACGAGCACGTCCATTTCCGTTCGCATAAAACATCGATAGGCATCTTCCGGCGTGCTGACAATTGGTTCCCCCCTCACATTGAAGGAAGTATTTACCAACACGGCATGCCCCGTCTTTGCTTCAAAGGCCTTCAGCAACGCATAGTACCGTGGATTTGTGTCCTGATGGACAGTTTGAATCCGCGCTGAGTAGTCAAGGTGAGTCACAGCGGGAATATCAGACCGCGGGATATTCAACAGTTCGATCCCCCACAATCCATCTTGCGAGGAACTCACAGGAAGACGTCGTTTTTCTACGACAGGAGCTACGAGTAGCATATAGGGGCTGTCGGCATCGAGGACGAAATAGTCGGAGACTCGTTCGCGCAAGACCGACGGCGCGAAAGGCCGAAACGATTCCCGATACTTAATTTTAAGGTTCATCACCGACTGCATATCCCGATTGCGTGCATCGCCTAGGATGCTACGGCCTCCCAGTGCCCGAGGTCCAAATTCCATACGCCCCTGTAGCCAACCTACGACCTTTCCTGCAGCAAGTTCTTCGGCTACACGAGTATAGAGTTGATTCTCATCGAGCCTGACATACGGCGCATCAACCTTCTTCAGATATGCTTCAATTTCCTCGTTGCTATGAGAGGGACCTAAATATGATCCCTTAATACCATCCTTGCCGGAAGTTACCTTGCGAGGTTGTTGTTCATACTGATGCCAGGCAGTTAATGCAGCACCTAAGGCACCTCCGGCATCGCCTGCAGCAGGCTGTATCCAGAGACCCTTGAAGGGTCCCTCCCGAAGAATACGCCCGTTTCCGACACAATTCAGCGCCACACCACCGGCCATACACATATGATCTACTCCGGTCTCCCGATGGAGCGTCCGCGACAGACGTAGCATGACCTCTTCCGTCACTTCTTGAACTGAACGAGCTAAATCCATCTCCCGCTGCGTCAGCTTGGATTCAGGCTTGCGAGGTGGTCCCCCAAAAACATCATCAAACTTGTCGCCGGTCATCGTCAGTCCGGTGCAATAATTGAAATAATCCATGTTGAGCCGGAACGTTCCATCCGGCTTGAGGTCCAGCAAATGCTCGTAAATCGCTTTCACATACTTCGGCTCGCCATAGGGCGCCAAACCCATTACCTTGTACTCGCCGGAATTCACCTTGAAACCCGTATAGTACGTGAAGGCGGAGTACAGCAGTCCGATGGAATGAGGGAAAGGAATTTCCCAGAGGGGAGTCAACGTATTTCCTTGCCCAAGCCACGCCGAGGTAGTAGCCCACTCCCCAACCCCATCCATACACAAAACCACGGCTTTGTCATAGGGCGAGGGGAAAAACGCCGATGCCGCATGCGATTCATGGTGCTCTGAAAACAAAATCTGTGGCAAGGAAGATGTCGTCAAATCCGAGGCATGCTGGAGGAATTCCTTCTGCAGTAAACTCTTCAACAGAAGCTTCTCTTTCAACCACACCGGCATGGCAGCCACGAAAGATTGAACACCCCTAGGCGCAAAAGCAAGATAGGTTTCTAGTAATCGCTCAAACTTCACCAGCGGCTTGTCATAGAAGACGAGGTACCGCACATCTTTGAGCTTTATCTGTCCTTCACGAAGACAGTAGCCGATGGCTTCATGAGGAAACCCGGGATCGTGCTTCTTCCTCGTGAAGCGCTCTTCCTGAGCCGCGGCAATGATTTCCCCATCCCGCACCAAACATGCAGCACTGTCGTGGTAGAACGCAGAAATACCAAGAATATTCATCGCTACTCCCCGCCTGTAAAAGAAATGTGTTTGATCATTAATCTAGCACCGTTTAAGCAATCCCACAGTACTCTGTGAGAGGGGGTAGCCCCTGCTTCTACTGAGATGGTGATAATCATAATACTTACCGGTGGGCTTGGCACTCCTCGATGAAGCCAAGGTATCGATGTGCAATCGCTTCCCAGTTGTACTCTCGACAGGCCCACTCTTTTCCCTGCTTAGCTAGAGTCTCTCGAAAAGCTACGTCGGAGCACAACCTGATCAGACCTGTTGCGAGAGCTCCAGAATCCCCTGCTGGCACCAGAATTCCGGTTGTGCCGTCATGAACAATTTCCGGTACACCGTCAATATTGCTCGCAATGACAGCTTTCCCACATGCCATCGCCTCTGCGATGACCAAAGGCATCCCCTCTGCTCGTGAGGCCAGCACAAAAGCAAGGCACGTCTTCATTAGGCTGAGTACCTGCCTATGTGATTGATTGCCCAAAAATCGAACCTGACCTGACACACCCTGCTCGCGTGACTGACGCATCAAATTCTCTCGCTCGGGTCCATCACCTGCAACAACGAGCTGCAACACCACACCGCGCTCTTTCGCTTCTCGCAATGCGGCGATCACGAGGTCTATCCCTTTCCGCTGAATCAGGTGCCCAGCGGTCAATAGATAGTTTGGAGGCAGATCAGAACCCGCCTCACCTGCTTTAACCGACCGGATAACGTCTAGCGGTGCGCCATTGGGAAGCTGTCGACTGCGCCTAAGATGGACGCCCTGCAAAACTGATTCGACTTTGGCCAAGAGCGTTCGTGAGACGCCTAACACCAGGTCAGCCTTCTCCAATAAGAACCGGACCAATCGTTGTTCTCGCCGATCCCATAGACATAAGTCATGTGCATCGTTTCCTTGATAGGTGATGAACAGAGTTCCTCCGAATACACGCTTCAATATCCCGAAATAGAACATCGCAGGAAGCGGATACTGAATTAATACTGCGTCCAGCTGCTTCTTCTTAGCCAGCCAGATGAGTTGTACCATCGTAATCGGAAACCAAATACAACACATGACCATGGCACGAAGAGGATACTGCGACGAGACAGGCGACCGGAGATACATGCCGTAGACTGGGATTTCATCCAGTGCTTCAATTTGACGAAGCCGATTCTCGCGGTCGGCAACAAAAATGGTGATATTGTGACCTTTCTTCTGAAATTCCCCAGTCAACCGCGCAACAACAGTACTGATCCCCCCGGTGAGGGAAGGTCTCCAGGGAGTGACGAGCATAATGTTCATAGTTGAATTGCACCTACTCCTACAAACCGTCTGCCTGCTTTCGCTATTAAACTAGCGGGTTCGTTGCCGTCAGGACACTTGCCGGCTGACATAGGTCTTGGCGAAGTCCACATACAGCTCCAGATTTAGCGGCCACTGTCGGATTAAGGCACCAAGCCTTTGCCGCGCTGCTGCACCCGAACATTCCCGTCGCTCGAGATACGCCAGTTGCCGCTGAGTTGTGTACAGCTGCGCCTTCACCAGTTGCATGATCTCAGGCCCCTGCGACCGTTCAAGACCATACTCCGTTGAGAGAATTTCGTATATCTTCACAAAATCTCCCAGAAGCCGACGCTGGCTGGACATGAGACTCCCCGCCCTCCAGCGATATTGGCCCAGCGGTTCAGGCAGATATCCAACTCCATACCCCTGCAGACCCACACCAATCCAATGCAAGTAATCCTGAGCAACCGGCAGGCGCGGATCAAATTTTCCTGCATCGTCAAATGCGGTACGACGCTCTACCACCGTCAACGTCTGGATATGAGACCGCAGCAACAGATCCCTGACACACTGCCCCTGAGGAATAGGTCTCTTGGTGTCCTGATTAAAGCAGGTGTGCAGGACTGTGTCCTGTTCATCAATTACCGACACCTCTGTATGGACAAACCCGCAGGTGGAATGCGCATCAAGAAATTCGACCTGCCGAGACAACTTGTCGGGGCGCCAAAGATCATCGGCATCCAAGTATGCGATAAGTTCTCCGCTCGCTCTTGACAGGGCTGCATTCCGTGCCGCTGAAGCCCCCTGATTGGTTTGGTAGACGTACCGTACCGACTCCCCGTAGGCCGCTACCAACGCTTGGGTACCATCCGTCGATCCATCGTCGACGACAATGATTTCGAAATCTCGGTAGGTCTGTCTCAACGCCGAGTCGATAGTTCGCCCAAGAAATTTGGCACAGTTATAAGTCGGAATTACTACGGATACACGAGGCATGTGGGAATGCACCCAGGAAAAGCGACCTATACAACCTTGCCCGACAGCCGCGGTCGCAAAGCGGTCAGTGTTTTCTCCGTCGCCGTCTCCCAGGAAAACCACTCGGCGGCGAGCTTGACAGCACCAGATCGAAGGCACTCACGAAGATCAGCATGGTCCATCACTTCCAGTAGGAGCCTCGTCACGGCCGTATGATCTTTTGGTTCGCAGGTAAGAACATTTTCCCCATGGACAAATGCCTTGTCCATCAGAGGGCCTCGTGTGACGATGATGGGAAGCCCGTGCGCAACCATCGAAGCGAAGGAGCTGTTGTTTAGCTGAACGCCTTCAAGAAAAGGCAGCACACATACGTCTGATGCATGAAGAAACAGCGATGCTTCCTCCTCCTCAGACTTAAATGCGCCTGTCCATGTTGTGACTCCGTCTATGTGCAACTCCTTGGCGAGCGCCTGCATCTCATCAAAATAGGAGGCACCACCTTTGACCTCCAAGCCAACCTTCCCTCCAATGAACAGGAGACGGGCTTCCGGTCGTTGCGCTGATACAGCGGCAAAAGCCCGCAACAGTGTTTCAATGCCTTTAATCGGATAGAGATATCCGAAAAACGTGACGACAAATTCGGATGACGTGACGCCCAACCGTTTCCGTCCTCGTTCGCGTGCCGTTCCCCCTACATTCGACGCGATGAACAAGTTCGGAGGTGGAGGGATTAACGCCACCTTTCGGCTGACGGGAGGCCATTCTTCGTGCAACATGGCACGGTGACGTTCGCACAATGCGATGACAGCATCACTATCCCGCAACAGTGTCCCCGAGCTATACGCCACATCCTTCCCACCAGCCCACTGAACCATCAGCTTCCTGAACAAACGCGAAACAATGCCAGTCTTCGACGGATCGGCCCCTACGAACGCACTCTCATACCGGGTTACAAACGGAACGTTTGGAAATAACTTCTTGGAAAGCGTGGGCAGGAAAGTCACCATCGGATGAAATTTGTACATGAGTCCGATGTACATGAGAAACACAGCGTCCGGCGAACAGTTTTTGAGAAACGACCGAACCCTGAGCAACTCAAGCCAGCCCCATGTCTGCATGATGGGATACACGCGAATCCGAGGATCGTCGGTACCGACATTGCCAACCGACGTGAGCACATGTACGTCAATGCCCCGCTCAGTCAATTGCCGGCACAAGTGGTAGGTATTGGTAGCCTCCCCTGCATGCATCGGAGGATAGGCTGCTGAAATTACCAGGACCTTCATGGCGTATATATTTCTTCCAAGGCTGAGCTAGCACAGATTTTTCAGATCGGCACATTCACCGCAGCGGCCCGTTTCAGCCAGGACTGGTGAATTTCCTCGAAGATATGCTTCAACGTTTTCGTAATGCCCCAGCCGGGATACTGCGTGGTCATTTTCTTCAGATTACTGATGTAGCAAATATGATCACCTTCGCGATTCTTGTCGACATATTCGTACAGCATCTTTTTGCCAGAAATAGCTTCGATCATCTCGAACGCCTCATAAATGGAGCAACTGTTTCCACGCCCGCCTCCGAGGTTGTACACCTCACCGCTTCGTGGGTTCTCGATGAACGCGTGAATGAATCGTGCGACATCCAGGGAATGAATATTGTCCCGAACCTGTTTTCCTTTATAGCCGAAGATGCTGTACTTCTTACCTTCTAAATTGCATTTGACGAGATAACTCAAAAATCCATGCAACTCCACGCCTGAATGATTGGGTCCGGTGAGGCAACCTCCCCGCAAACAACAAGACTTCATGCCAAAATAACGCCCGTACTCCTGCACCATGACATCCGCGGCCACTTTCGACGCACCGAAAAGTGAATGTTTCGACTGATCGATACGCATGTGTTCGGTGATTCCATCAAAATCATTGGGAGACGCATAGTCCCAACGTTTATCCTGCTCGACGAGAGGCAATTCATTCGGGGCATCGCCGTACACTTTATTCGTGGACATGTGCACAAATACTGCTCCTGGCGTGTGCAACCTGGTCGCTTCGAGGAGGTTCAGCGTACCCACCGCATTCGTATCAAAATCATCGAACGGAATCTTGGCCGCGAGATCATGCGAGGGCTGTGCTGCCGTATGCACAATCACATCAGGCTTAAGCTCTTGAATGAGCGCCAATGCGCCCTTGCGATCTCGGATGTCGAGTTCATGGTGCCGGAATTGTTTCAGATCAGCCTGCAGCCTGCGTTGATTCCAACGCGTGTCGCCTTGTGGTCCAAAAAACGTGGCCCGAGTGTTGTTGTCGACTCCATGAATCGACCATCCTTCACCATGAAAGTACGCGCACACCTCAGAACCGATGAGACCAGAAGACCCGGTAACAAGCATTCGCTTCATGATGTACTTACTCCCTCCCTATTCTCGGCTCACCACACTCGACATTCATCAAGGGCGGGCCCCAGTTCTCATTTCAGCGCGAAAATGACTGGCGAGCGCCTCTGCTGCCAATTGATGCCCCCGCTCATTCCAATGACCACCATCTGCAGCGTAGACATCTTCCCCACGATGGTGGGCTTCAAGAACTACCGACGCTACATCGTCCCAATAGGCGATGCCATGACGAGCCGAGATATCACGAAATGCTTGATCGTAGGGCTCCGCTCGCACGCAATTGAATGCCATGATTGATCGATTTCCCACTTTCTTCCGGACCATCCCCATCAACTCATCGGTAACTCCTACAGCACGAACAAATCCGGGATGTCGCATCCCCTCCGATTCAATAGCTACTTCAACCGTATCACGAGTCCTCACCGCTCGCAGCCGGTCAATACGGCTCACAATAAAATAGAGGAACCGACTCCTCCGGTTGATCCACTCTCGAACTTGAAGTGAGGACTCCTTCGGTGACAACAGCTGCACCTGCCCCTTCTGCAAATAAGGCCTGACCCACCCATTGTTATTCACAAGGCTCAATCGCTCAAGCTCATTATCATTATTGATAAAGTCGTTCGCGCAATACTGCCAGAGAATGACGTCTGGTCGAATAATATCGATATACCGATCGAGTATCATGAGTTCCTGCAGTGTCCCGTAACCACCAGCACCATACGCAAATACCTCAACGTCCAGCAGCTGAGCTAATAAGGCATGGTACGTACGATCATCCGAAACTGCGGTGGCATGAGTAAACGAATCGCCAATCACCAGAAGCCGATTTTTCTTGGAGTCCAGATCGCCGAACTGGCGAAATCCGTACTGTTTTTGAGAGCGCCGAACTGAATAGGGCCGACCTGCATTGGTTCTCTCCACCAATGTCTCCTGGTAATATTCGGTCGCTTTCCAGCCGAGTTCCTGATCTAGGCTAATAGGCCCAATCCTTCCACCGTCGACACTTTCGAAAAATGGAATTCCGTCTCTCAGCAAATGGATAGACCGAATCGTCAGTTCGCCAAGACCAAGCATGATCGCAGCAGAAACCACCGTGGCGACACCAAACGCCATGACCATCGCAAAACGTCTTGCCATCGCCGATCCCATTCTGTGGCCACATTGGCCCTATCGATCAAGCCGCGTGCGGCGTAATCAGATAGGGCTCCCAAAAAGAGCGATCGTAGCGTGGCCAGGCATGACAACCAAATGGCAACTGGCGGTGATTCATGTCGTAACACAAGCGAGGCGCCACCTCGAACGCAAAGCGTAGGCCGACTTCGACCGAGGCGACTCTGAAGTCAGGCACATAGTGCTTCGCACGATCAGACCAAAAATGGTCTTCATTCTTGGTCCCGTCAGGACGGAGGTGCCACTGCGACATCTCAAGACGTGCATTGTTCAGCCAGGATAGCCGCTTTGCAAACCGCCTCGGCAGATTAAGCATCCGGACATAGGCAGGCATCCCCGCATACCTTTCCCGCCAATATTCTTCCGGCTCCATCCAATAGACGTCCGAATGGAATACCTTGAGGAAACTCTCGATCTTCCGCAGTGACAACCCGCCATTTCCCACACGTGCTTCCTTCACCCAGGGGCTGTCCGCACAGTGAATCCATGGAGGACCGATGTAGTCCAGCCCCGTATCGCACCAGGCTTCTAACTGATCCGAAAACACCAACGCGTCAAGATGATAGATCAATATATATTGGTACTCACTGAAGGAACGGTAAAAGGTTTCGGACAATAAGAGGCGTGTATTCGCGGCGACACTCCCGAAATATTCATCGCCAAAACGCTTGAGCGAACAACCCGGCAAATCGATGCTGAGTGAGTTCGGCACCACCAGATACTTGTCATATGCATGCAGATAATGCGTGAGATGCCGAAAAGAGATCTGCTCATCAGGAGTGAGCTCGCTCCGATTATGCATCGGCACTACGACGGCTACTCTTTTTTGATGTGTTTTCACCGTTTCAACCCGTCCATTTCAAAGCATTCTGTACTGATCAACGCCACCACAGGTTACAAACAAGTATGTAGCAGAACACACTTACCGGCTCGACTTTTCGACACACACGATCAGCAGACGTCACAGTTTCCCTAACTGCCTGAGCACCTCTTCGCCTACGAGCTTATGCCCGGCTTCATTGTAGTGGGCGTATCGTCGAAACGGAAAAAGCGATAAAGGATCCGGATGGGTGACAAATACCTCATGCATGTCCATTACATGCAGCTTCAACCGCCTGGCTATCCCCAGCACGTTGTCGCGATCCTTGCTGGCCAATTCAGGGAGGCGATATCGTTCCCACGTGGGCAGATAGACGAACACGACACGCCCATCCCACGTCTTTGCCGTTGCCTGGGCCTCGGCCAGAATACGCTCGAACAGTTGAAGGTCTTCCGGAGCAGCGGGTGCGCCGGAATGACGAAGGAACTCCAGCAATTCAGCCGGAAACCCCTGTTCTGCTGGGCGGCGCTCATAAAATGACTGCACGGCATGACGGAGATGGTGAAGCTTCAGGATGTTCTCAAGAGAGATCGGAGCGGTCGCCTTTGCCATTGCGGCATCAAGATAGTCCCTCAACGAATGGTCGATCTCAGGTTGCCGCTCAAATAAGTGTTGAGAAAATGAGGATGACAAATACTTCATCAAGAGCGGGGAGTTCTTCTCCCATCCGTCGAGATCTCTGAGATCATTGCCTTCATAATAAAACCACAGCACCAGTTTCGGCTTAAGTACCGGACCGTACTCTTTAAGCGTGGCTAAGCTCGTGAGCGGACCATGGCTATTTACGCCCAAATTCATCGTATTCGGATGATGCCCCCGGACCACGGCCACGAATCCTTTGTCTGACGAAACACACACTCCATGGGTATAGGAATCACCCAGCGCAAGAATTTCGACCGGTCTGTGGTCCCACATGCCACGCGGATTGTGGAAGCCGTGTTCATCGCTTTCGTATACGACATATTCGCCGCTCTCGTTACAAAACACCGTCGTCGTAGTGGCCATTCCAGCCACGGGCAAAAATTCCTCATGCTGGCTAGTCAGTACGGATTGGATGCTGTCACTGGATGACGGTGCAAACAGGACCATCGGAAAGACATCCGGATACGCATTGACGCCATGTGCCCGCATATCCAGGATCACCTCCAAGCGCGATCGAGCATCGAACTTCTGGTGAGTCTCCTGCACAGTTTTCATTCGTTCAGCCGCAACCCGTACGTTTGCGTCCTGAGGGAAGCTTAACCACGCTTGAGCCCCCAAGGAGGTAATTGCTGTGCCGGAATAGGCGAGGAGCAATTCAGCCAGATATACCGCGACACATGTGGATACGCCGACAAGCACACTATTGATCCTGAGGGATTCCGGCATTCGTACGCCGAGCGCCAGTACTACGGCAAGCCCCACGAACACCAGATAGCGGAGCGACATGCCATGGCGCCATACCAAGAAAACTAACAAGCCCGCACAGAGCGCAGCCCCTAACAAAAGCACACAATTTGCCAATATTCCCAGCTGGCGCCCAAGTTTAGCCATTCGTCAATCCGCTCCCTACGCCCCACAGAGGCTTGACGGCGAAGACATGGTCCTCCGCCTTCTCCGAAGCGAACACTTCAGGCAGATGCTGCTATCGTCTTCCATGCTTTGCCAAAATCATTTCTATGGTTGCACGATAGGAACGCGCAAATTTCTCCGGCGTGTTATTGTTGTGGGCCGCCTCCCACGCTTTCTTAGCCCTCCGACGCAAATCATCCGCAGACATTGCAGCAATCTCGCGCACCTGACGCATGATGGTTTCAATCGAGGCGTCTTCCAAAAGAAAACCAAAATTCTCCACGTCAATTGAAGCTTCATAGGTCACGACAGGGATTACCCCAGCAGCCATGGTCTCTACCACAGCCGCCGCCCCTGCCTCAGAACAAGAGGGAAAGACATGTGCAAGGGATTGCTCCAACACCATTCGAAACTCCTCACTGGACTTATCAAGCCAACCGACACACTTGATATTCGGCGTGTGGAACAATTCTTTCCTATAAACATTCACAAACTCTGGCTCATTGCGCACTGGCCCCACAATGGTGAGCTGGCATTCCGGCATTCTCACGAAAGCCTCCAGCACCAAGTCGAGTCCCTTGTGAACCATCCCTCGACTTCCAAACCAAAGAAACCGGCGACGGGACTCATCGAAATCTTTGTTCTCCGGCCACGGCCACATCTGTTGGACAACCATAGGTAAGCGAAAAATCGGCTTATCCGCATAGGTATATGTGTTCACCGTAAACTCATTGCCGCAGGTTGTGAGGTAATCTGCGTGCTCAACCCCTAAATGCGGGGTTTCTAATCGATTCGGCGGAACCGTGAGCCCCTTCCGCCGTTGAAACGCCAACATTCTGACCATTTCTGCCGAGTTTTGGTAGACAATCTGAGCCGTATCACAGTGCAAAATCTTGATGCAGGTAGAAGGCAAATAAGGTTGTAGTCGCTGCAAATTCAGACGTGTATCAACCACGATATCGTACGGCTTCCAGGGAATGAATCTCTGATTCTCACAGTGAATCACATCTGCGTCATAGCCCAAATCGACAAAGGTCTGAGCCATGATGATAGTCTTCAGAAACTGAGGGTGACTGGTGGGAATGGGTTGCCCTCGCATTTTACAGAGCAACCCATGATTGTCGTATGAAATCAACACGTGGCCGTGTGAACTCCCCGCGGCGTGCAAGGAAACAACACCCCCACGGAACTGAGGCCAGACACGGCAAACCGCAGCAATCACCTCTCGTCCCCATAGATACAGTTGGTACCGTTGCAAGTATCGCCACAACCGTTTCAGCACGTCGCCCTCTGCCACTCGTCAGGAATAGGCCAATCAATTTTCCGCCCCCCATCTACTGCGGCAATCCATTGATGAAAATCCAGAGGATGGGAATCGATATGATGCATCCCGCCTTGGGTCCAGAGCCTCCAACTCGGACCGAATAATGGACTACGCGAAGCGGGCTGCTCACGGTAGGTTGAAGGAGTCAGCTCCGTAATTTCCAACGACCGTACCCTTGTCCCATAGACCGGAAAACAGTCCTGTGCAAAGCTAAGGATGCGATCGCCGACAACCACTACTCGTCCCGCCGGCCTTGCGATATGGGGGTTCTCTTGAATGATCGGAGATCGAGGATGCTCCTGCCAGGGACCTCGAAGGTTAGGAGCATGCCATCGACCGTGACAATAACAGATTGAACTATCATTGAAACGATGGCCACGGAGCAACGCGTCGGCACACTCCCACTTTGCCGGAAATGACCGAGCTTCGTAGAGACGCACACTCTCCGTCTGGTGGGCTTCCGGAATCATATAATATCGGCCGTGTCACTCAAAACGTAGGGATAGGTCAGGTGCAATGATTCCCCTAATACAACTTCCTGATAGGTCCAAGCAAACCCATCCTTGCTGGTGGCACAGGCAATCTCACCACGATCAGCATCAAAATTATATACTTCGAAAAACACGTGCCACCGATCCCCTACTCGAAGCAGGAATGGATGCGCGACGAACATCGCCCTCACGTCCGAAACATCTTCCCGAGTCAGTACCGGATTGAGTCCCCCTAGCGCGTGGCAAAGACGCAAGGGCGACGCCCCGGGTGACAATCCCTATCGACCAGAGTTGATGAATAGCCCTCTGCCCCCCAACAATTGGTCCGCAATGCTCAAAGGACAAAGCTCGCTAATTTTTCGCTTCGCATACCACTTCAGGACCTGCTGCATCGCTGCGGCGATCATGCACGCCCCATAGCAGCATAGGTAGTGTACCAATCAATCGTCCGCCTCAATCCCTCATCCAGGGAAATCTGCGCACGCCACTTCAACAGTTGGTCGGTTTGCATGGTATCGGCGCTTCGCACCGGTTCCGACGGGCGATCCGGCAACATACCGAATAGCGGTTGCGTCCGCTCTCCCATCAGCAAGAAAATCCGCTCGACCACCGACCGGACTGTCCGGTTAGTTCCCGTTCCCACATCAAAACAGTTCCCCTCAATGTCGGGAACTGCCGCAGCCGCCAGGAACGCCTCCACGAGATCATCGATAAAAATCCAATCCACCTCCCAGAGGCAGGAAGACAGCCGGGGGGATTCTCCCCTGAGAAGTGAAAGAATGACGGATGGAATAATTTTGCTTCGGTCCTGGCCTGGCCCGAATGTCATGAACGGAGTAAGAACTACGGTCGGCGTCTGATAGAGCAAATGAAACATTCGCGCATAGGCGCTCGACGTCCATTTTGCCGCCGCATAGGGAGAACTTGGAATCGGTGCGTGCTCGCCCCAAGCCGGTTCAGTAAGTGATCCGGTCATCACAATACGGCCAGAGCCAGCCTCTGTTCCCGCCACAAGTATATTAACAGCGCTTACCACAAGCCCTTCGAGGGTAGGTAATACGAGAGCAAGGTCCGGCTTCGCGCCAGCAGAGCCAGCCAAATGGTACACCACCATTGGATTCAGGTCCGTCAGCAGTTTCCGCACACGATCGATGGCCGTAAGATCGACCTGCCACCAAATCGGCCCACCCGGCTCCGATCTCCGCTCAACGCGTGAAGTCGCGTGTACCTCCGCCCCCAGATCGAGCAACCGTCGACACAGATGTGATCCGAGAAACCCACTGCCTCCCGTTACGAGTATTCTTTGGCCACGCCACAGATTAAGATTTGCCATAGAAGCAATACGTTTACAGAGACGAAGTGGGGGCATCCTTCGGTTTGTACTGCAACTCGCCGTTTTCCTGCGCGCCATCATCGTAGAGCGCGACGATCTCGGCAGGGATTTGGGACAAGTCTGTTCCGCGCAGGTAGTCTCGCATGGTCGTTCCTGTGCACTCTTCATCAACATGAGGTGCGCCCCGGCGAGCGGCAGCATCATCCACATTCACCACACGGAAATCGATACTGAATCGGGTCTTGCCGGAGGTATTCGGCACACTCGAATGCAGTTGAGCCGCCGAAAACAGAATAATTCCGCCGGCAGGAACGATGATGCGAATTTGGGGATCGATCTCAATCGTTTCAATAGGCTTGGAAAGGGGGCGTGGGTCGGCTTTCAGAAATTGAGAGACATGTCCGCCCCGATGTTGCTTGTTCCACTCATAATAATTGTGACTGCGGGAATCATTCTTGACAGCCCGATTCCAATACTTGGGATGAAAGGCCATCGCATTATCCGAACGGATGTCGTAAATAGGAATCCACCAATTGATTTGACAAGGCGGAGCTGAATACCAAGTATCCCGGTGCGGATGCCACGCATAGGCTATCCCGGTCGTCAGATAGTTGTCGCTGGTTGAACTTCGCATTTTGGGGACATCAAAGTAAGTTTTCTCAGGATCAGCTCCCATCTCCGACAACAACCCTCGCAGGTGTTTCTTGGAATCCGGGTGATGAATAAAGTGTGGCTTCAGCTTACCTAGCACTTCAGCGTATTGCTCAACCGGCATGTGATATTGCGCGGTCTCAGGATCAAGCGGGGCAAACGCCTCTTCGATCAACTTGCGCGCATGGGCCACCAACGCCAGGGAATGCTCTCGAGGTGAATATGCTACCAGCTGCCCTTCAAAAATCAGTTTTCTTCTCTCGTCATCAGTCAATTGGGCATCATAGTAAATTGTGTTATTCATTCGGTACCTCCTTTGGCGTTACGCGCTTGATGATGCGCGTTCGCAACCGGACCGCGATGCGGTACTCACTCACAAACACCCCGACCATCCAAGAACCATCCCACTGCGGCTAGCATCACTCCGAGTTCTAATTCCTATCTGGCACACTCTCGGCACCTTAACCAGCAGGACGCAGCAATCCCTGCCCCTCCAACGCATCAGCGGCTAGCTTGATGGTTGAAAAGGGCAACCCCGCTCGCTCAGCTATTTGCAACAAGCTGTGCGCCCCGTCAGACAGGTTCAAGACCCAGAGAAGAGCCATCTCCGCGCTCCGCCCCGTGACGTTTCCTCCGATGGTGCGATAGAGACCACGTTTGCCTAGCTGCGGTTCGCAATAGGGGGACGTGTTGACGTACCCCCTATCTGACTCCAATACCTCTACGACTGACTGGACCACCTGAAGAGATCGCGACAGTGATGTCGGTTTGACAAAATCGAGATTGTCGCCAGACGTGTGATACTCCGGATACCCTCCATTCGCCCGACGCATGAAACATCCGACGGGAAGGTTAAACCCCGGTGAACCGTACTGACGCTCATCGTATCCATAGGGGATAAACTCTGTGACCTCAAATGACTCTCCCGAATGTCGTAAGACATGGGTAAATGCCGCATCAATGTCGGCATGACCAGCTCGACTCTTCTTGTAGGTGAAGCTCCCCTCATCACCCACACCGGTCAGGACAAAGCCATGCTTGATGTTGGACACCTTCTGCTGGTTGAGGGCCAGCCAGGTGATCGCCCCGATAGTAACTGGAAGGAAGAGGAAACGATATGAGTATCGACGACGTGAACTAGTCTGTAACGATTTAGCCAAGAACGTCGCCACCGCAATTCCTGACAGGTTGTCATTGCATAAGGATGGATGACAGGCATGACATGAAATGAGCACTTCTTCTGCAGTGTCCCCTGGCAAATAGTATTCGCCATAGGTGAGGTGTCCCGGTTTCAAGGACGAGTCAATCACGACGTCATAGTCCTCATCACGAAGGTCCAGATATTGGCGATGGCTCAGACAAAATCCCCAAGACTCTTTGTAATAGGACGTTCTGTAAGGGATCCAATCTGGATGATCCGGCAGCGTGAAGAGGTGTGTTTTGAGCTCGCGTAGCGGCATACGCGCTGCGATCGGGGTGCTGTAGCTTACCACATGTAAGTTGGATTGCTTAAAATCAATAACTCGCACTCCCTGACGATCAGCCACGTATGCATCGCGAATATTCCACTCGAGCGGGACCGTCCAATCAAACACCTGCGTTCCGCTTGGCACGGCAGTGATGCTCAAGGGAATATGCTGTTGAATGCGCCCGAACGTGTCCCGGATACCCTGTCCTGTAATACTTCGACAGATCGGATAGAGTTCAGAGATAAATCGATACATCTCCTCGCCGCAACCGTCCGGCAAAACTCTGCTTACACCAGAACTCTTCACGTCACCAGGCCCTCAATATCCTCACCCACCAAGATTCACTTGGCAAAAGAGCTTCCCTCTACATATTGATCAGGGGCATATTCGAACTTCCGGAATTGGCACAACAAACTGTCCGCCCCAATTTCTGACGTAGCTCATTTGTTTCATGATTTCTTCTTTGAGATTCCAGGCAAGAATCAACACATAGTCGGGCTTCGTTTCCTTGATACGTTCCGGGTCATGAATAGGAATACGCACCCCGGGTAGCCAATGTCCTTGCTTGTATGTGCTTCTGTCCACGAGGTAATCGACAAAGTCCTGGCGTACCCCGCAATAATTGAGCAGCGTACTGGCCTTCGCCGCGGCACCATATGCGACTATTGATTTCCCCTCACGCTTTGCCCGAATTAGGAACTCCAGAAGCGCTCGTTTCACCTCTCGGGCTTTCTCCGAAAAGGAAAGATAGTGAGCAAGCGTCGCGAAGCCCTGTGCTTCCTCCTTCTTCTTCAGAGCCATCAACCGCTCGGTCACCGGCTTTAACTGATGCTCATCATGACGAGCGTAGATTCGCAACGAACCACCATGCGTCGATATCTCATCGACGTCGAAAATAGTCAGGCCATGTTTCGCGAAGACCTGATTCACGGTAGTCAGCGAAAAGTAGGAAAAATGCTCATGATAAATCGTATCGAACTGATTCAGAGCCATGAGATGCATCAGATGAGGAAACTCAATCGTGATAATCCCCTCAGGTGCCAGGAGAATTTTGAGCCCTCCGACGAAATCATTCAGGTCCGGCACGTGTGCCAAAACATTATTTCCGATGATCAAGTCAGGACGCCTTTCCTCCGCTACTAACTCTCGTGCAGTCTGGGTCCCGAAAAACTTTACACAGGATGGAACACCTTTCCTGATGGCCACTTCAGCTACATTCTTGGCTGGCTCGATCCCCAGCACGCGAATGCCTCGAGCAACAAAATTTTGGAGCAGATAGCCGTCATTGCTCGCGATTTCCACGACATAACTTTGAGCACCCAGCGAGAATCGTTCCACGGCCATATCGACATAATCTTTGGCGTGTTGGAGAAACACGTCGGAGAACGAGGAGAAATATGCGTAATCAGAGAAGATGTGGTCAGGGCTCTCAAATTCTTCTAGTTGAACTAACAGACACTGCTCACACACAAATGCCCGCAATGGATAAAACGGCTCCATCTGGTTTAGTTGATGGGCCTTTAAATATGAATTGGCCAACGGAGACATGCCCAGGTCAAGAAAGACGTGCTGCAGAAGCGTCCCACAAAATCGACATCCGTCACGAAGCATGACCTGTTCTCCTTTGGCTAGAACGATAACAGCAGGGGTGTGCAGTCACTCAAGCGAGTCTCTCTAAGTAAATTCTGGTGTGTATCCAACGCCGCGCCACACGACCCCTGCTGCGGACATTGCTGCAGGCTCGAATACTCCACGGCCATCAATCACAAGAGCACGGGTCATCAATTTCAAAAAATCAGTCGGCTGAATACTTCGATACTCAGGCCACGCCGTCACGAGACAACAAGCGTCGCTCTTCTTCAACGCTTCCTCCCAACCTTCAGCAAACACGACATCCCGGAATTCCGGTCGCTTCTTCGCATGGGGCATGGCAATGGGGTCATGGGCGAGCACCTTTGCGCCCTTCCTCCGAAGCTCAGCCACCAAGGGCAAGGCCGGCGATTCCCGCAAATCATCCGTTCCAGGTTTAAATGCGAGGCCGAGCACGGCCACGGTCTTGCCTGCTAGCTTCAACTCTTTTTCCAGCAGGGCAACCATCCGGAGAGGCTGGTCGGCATTAATGTCCAACACGGCGTCCAACATCCGAGTCTGCTCGCCCACGGTACGCCCAAAGCTTCGAAGCGCCGCCACATCTTTCGGAAAACAACTGCCCCCAAACCCCAAACCATGCCAAAGATACTCTGTTACTCCTGCCGCCCCACCTACCTGTCCATTGATTGGCGTAAGCCGCCTATCAAGATGAACCCCCTTCCACACCAAACGCGCGTCGACACCGGGGACTGCGGAACACATATTGCCGATTTCATTCGAGAATGAAATCATCGTGGCAAGCAGGGAATTGGATACATACTTAATCATCTCAGCCGTGCGCGGGGTTGTCACCAATTTAGGACAGGTGAAATCGGCATAGACGTTTAGAAACACCTCTGCGGTCATGGAGTCTGTGGCACCGACCACAATGCGGTCCGGAACACGAAAGTCCTCGACGGCACGACCTTCCCTCAAAAACTCCGGATTCATGCATAAACCCCAGCCGTCCCCCACTTTCCTATCCGAGTGAGACTCAATAGCGGCCTTCACCGGTCCCTCCGTGGTTCCAGGCAATACCGTACTCTTCACTGCCACAACATGGTATCCACGTTTGCTCGCTAGAGCCGACCCGATCTCCTTTGCGGCAGCCACAATTTGCGACATGTCCATCCGACCATCCACCGTGGGCGTACCAACGCAGATTAGAGTTACATCAGAATCGAGAATGGCGGTCTTTGCATCCGTGGTGGCAGACAACATTCCCTTGTCGCGCGCCGAGCGAAGTAACTTATCTAATCCTATTTCATGAATCGGTGGACGTCCGGCGTTAATTTCCTGTACCACCTCGGGCCTGATATCGATACAGGTCACCTGGTGCCCACGCTCTGCCAAGCAGGCCCCTGATACAAGCCCCACATATCCTGTCCCCATCACTGATATCTTCATGGTCACCCTAATGGTTAGCCGACACGTTCATCTTTCGCCAGCTCTTCCAAGCCAACGAACTGCTTGTACCATTGCAGCATTCTGCTCAGTCCGAACCGGAGATCGACCAGCGGGGTATAGCCGAGAAGCGATCGAGACTTCTCAAGATTCGGACAACGGCGGTTGGGATTATCCGTCAGATAGTCGGCTTCCTCACTCGGCGTATGGATAACTTTCCGCTTACTACCGGCTACCTCCAGCAACATACGACCGAGCTCTCGCATTGAAATTTCAGGCGAATCACTACCTATATTGAACGGTTCAGCATGATGCGATGATAACAGGGTCAAGAGATATCCGGTCAGTGCATCTGAGACATAACAAAACGTACGTGTCGGACTCCCGTCCGAACGAAGGACGATATCGCGATCGGCCAGGATATCGCGACAAAAATCAGGCAACACGCGGCCGTCTGCCAAGCGCAATCCAGGGCCAAAGTTATTGAACGGTCGGACGATCTTCGCGCGCACGCCATGTTGCTGATGGTACAAATAGCAGAGCGTCTCGCCCAAACGCTTCGATTCGTCATAACACGCTCGAGGACCGATACATGACACATTGCCACGATAGGCCTCGTTCGTTGGAATTTCATGAGCCGGCGGATCACCGTAAATCTCACTTGAGCTGAAATAGAGGATACTTTCAGCCCGATGACTCTTAGCAAGCTCGAGCATATGCCGTAAGCCGGAGATATTCGTATCCAAAGTTTCCAACGGGTATTGTCGGTACACTTTCGGACTGGCGATGGATGCGCCGTGAATAATGAAATCGAAACGATGGCCCGCTGGCCCCATCCAGGGCTTGGTAATATCTTGCCGGACCAGCTGTATGTCGGGACTAGCTGCGACTAACTCAGTCAACCAGCGTGGGCAACCCCGGATGTAATTGTCGGCGGCGACTATGGACAGCGGTTCAGTCTTTAAGCGGTTCCGATTGAGATACGAAAAAAAATGGAGGAATCCAAACCCGAGAAATCCCGCTGCCCCCGTAACAAGAATATGCTTCCCGCGAAACGCCTCCAATCGAGGGCCCAGCGTCTTCTCCATTCGCGCCCAATCTTCATCCAACCATGCCTGCGCCTGCCCGAACAAAGATGCATCAGCGGTCATTGACATGTACTCCTCTCTGCCTGTGCACAATGCCACCAAGAGTCCGCGACCTTATGCATTTCAGAATTCGTATATTCAGTACTCGTCACCATAACTTCCAGGGAGCCTTGCCAGAATTCCACAACTCCTCCAGGTAACTCTTTTCTTTTAGGGTATCCATGCACGACCAGAATCCGTAGTGTTTATACCCTACCATCTCGCCGGCGTGAGCGAGGCGTTCGACTGGCTCGCGCTCCCAAGCCGTATGATCACCATCAATATAGTCCAAGGCCTTTGTGTTGAGGACAAAAAATCCGCCGTTGATCCACCCCTCCCCAGACTCAGGCTTCTCAAAAAACTCAGTCACTCGGTCGCCGTCAAATCCAATCCGACCAAACCTCGCTGGGGACCGGACTGAGGTCATGGTTGCAATTTTCCCATGGGAGCGATGAAAATCCAGCAACTTGCTGATATTCAGATCTGCCACGCCATCCCCGTACGTCAACATGAATGTTTCATCGTTTCCTAGCCATTTCCTCAAACGCCTTACCCGTCCACCCGTCTGCGTTGTCTGTCCTGTATCGGCCAGATGAACGGTCCACTTCGGCTGGTTTCCATCATGAATTGTCGTTTTTCCCGTTGAGAGATCCACCGACAAGTCATTGTTGATGGCAAAGAAATTCAGGAAGTACTCTTTAATCATTTCCCCTTTATAGCCAAGGGCAATGATAAACTCGGTTACCCCATACACCGCATGAATTTGCATGATATGCCAGAGGATTGGCTTGCCGCCGATTTCCACCATCGGCTTTGGACGAAGCACGGTTTCCTCGGACAATCGAGTTCCCAATCCCCCAGCTAAAATCACCGCTTTCATGTCCCTACCTCCAGCAATCAATCATTGTCGCCATCCGTACTGACATGGATACCTACTTCAGAGCACATACCTGTCTGCAGCGAGCAGGAGGCGTAACTCCCCAGAACATCGTCGAAAGCTCGCCAGTTATCAAACTCATAGTCGTACTCACAGAATGTGCCGTCCCAACTCAATTCTGTTCCCACAGGCACGACAAACTCACCATCGCCGGTAGGAGGCATTAGTCTTTACCATACCATCATTAAGCTGAAAGACCTCCTCAAATAGCATTCTACTCGCCAAGAAGGTGCAGCTGAGCTTTCGCGTTAAGACCGCCCGTAGTCTCGAATCATTCACACATACAAAGATCATCCCCACAGCCCAAGGAGTCGGGAAACGCGAGACTTATCTCCATCTCCGGCTTTACACAGCTGACTATCTCTTATTCACGCCGAAATCCTGTTCGCATGCCAACAGAGTTACTCCCACGAACATATTTGCTAGCGTATTAGCCGGTCACAGAAAAACCAACAGCACAACCCTATCGATTGTCATGATTCCATGCTCCCAACCCAGCGAGGAGCAATCCTACCAGTACTGACTAGTGATTCCCTGTCATATCGAGCGATGCTCTGTTGTCCATTGAAGCAAGGGCCTTACAACCCCTTCCCACCGTCCTGTCACGTCACCCCGTGCCGTATCCCCGGTCCCAGGATCCACAACTCGAAAACCCACAGCTCGCGGCACATCACAATGTTCATGCCAAGGATCTTCCGAAAAAATCCCTCCCCCTACTACCATTGTTCCCTCTGACAGAAAATTCCCAGGAATCCAGGCGGTACTGACATATCGACCCACTGGACGAGGACGCCGGTACCATGCTGGATCCCGGTCGTTGACGATGAACGCGATCACGTCTTCTTCTGTATTGAAACCAAATTGCGCAACAACCATCTGCCCCGGCTTGAGGATGTCATATTCTATTTCTACACACATAGGCTTTCGAATATCGATGACATCCGAAATTTGTCCCGCTTCGGATCTGACCCGCAAGGCACGGAGGCGCGCAACGTTATTGCCCGGAGCCTGGGTTGGATCCGGCCATTCCACTACCGGCTGGATGTGTCCGGCATGGAGGTAGTGATTCACCACCTCATGCGCCGGCCCTGCCTGCACGATCTCGCCCTTGTTCAGCAGAATCGCGCGGGAACACATCCGGG
>WBZN01000196.1_pt2 | contig 78137 bp, 70 predicted proteins | sample 5204281 | NCBI WGS metagenome assembly WBZN01 (sample SAMN12344347, study PRJNA552823) | activated sludge metagenome | biome: Activated sludge suspended growth; feature: Nitrification reactor; material: Wastewater; isolation source: activated sludge from nitrification reactor of wastewater... | reverse complement strand
GTGCTCCAAACAGCGGCACGATCGTAAGGACTCCGCGGTCGGCGGTTGCTCGGCTCGCCGGGGCAGCCCGGGCCCCGCGACTCCGGAACCACGACGCGGCGAAGATCCAGCCCGCCTCTCGCCGGCCTCGATCGTTCTTCGACCGCGCAACCCCGCTGCCGACGGTGTCGCACCCGCGATTGCGCGCCAGCGGCGCGCATGCTTGGATGCGGCACATGCGCATGATCCTCGTCGGGCCCCCTGGTGCAGGGAAGGGCACGCAGGCCGGAAGGCTGGTCGCCACCTACCGGATCCCTCACATCTCGAGCGGCGACATGTTGCGCGCTGCCGTCAAGGAAGGGACGCCCCTCGGGGTCGCGGCCGATGGTTATATGAAGGCCGGCAAGCTCGTGCCCGACGACGTCGTGATCGGGATGATCCTCGAGCGGATCAAGAAGCCGGACAGCGCGAACGGCTTCATGCTCGACGGGTTTCCGCGCACGCGTCCGCAGGCGGAGGCGCTCGATGCCGCGATGAAGCAGGCCGGCGTCGAGCTCGACGCGGTCGTGCTGATCGAGGTGCCTGACCAGCTGCTCGAGGAGCGCGCGGTCGGTCGCCGGACAGATCCCGACACCGGTACGATCTACCACCTCAAGTACAACCCGCCGCCGGCCGAGATCTCCGGCCGGCTCGTCCACCGCAAGGACGACACCGTCGAGGCCGTGACGACGCGGGTCTCCAAGTATCACTCGGAGACCGCGCCGATCGTGCCGTTCTACGAGGCCAAGGGCATCCTCCAGCGGGTCGACGGCGTCGGCGATCCCGACGTCATCACCACCCGGATCACCGCGGCCTTGCGCGCCGTCCCGAGCACCTGATGGCGGGCTTCGATCACAAGACGCTCGATGCCAAGTGGCAGCAGTACTGGGAGCGCGAGCAGACGTTCCTGACGCCGACCGATCGCACCCGGCCGAAGTACTACGTGCTCGACATGTTCCCGTATCCCTCGGGAGACGGCCTGCACGTCGGGCATCCCAAGGGGTACACGGCGACCGATGTCGTCGCGCGCGCGAAGCGAATGATGGGCTTCAACGTGCTGCGCGTCATGGGCTGGGACAGCTTCGGCCTCCCCGCCGAGCGCCGCGCCGAGCGCACCGGCGAGCACCCGAGCGTGATCACCTCGCGCAACATCGGCATCTTCAAGAGCCAGCTCCAGAAGCTCGGGTTGTCCTATGACTGGACGCGCGAGCTCGCGACGAGTGACCCGAGCTACTACAAGTGGACCCAGTGGATCTTCGAGGTCCTGTTCGAGCGCGGGCTGGCGTATCGCGCCGAGGTCCCGGTCAACTTCTGCCCGGCCCTCGGCACCGTGCTCGCGAACGAAGAGGTCCACGACGGCAAGTACATCGAGACCGGTGACCCGGTCGAGAAGCGCTTGATGAAGCAGTGGATGCTCAAGATCACCGAGTATGCCGATCGGCTGGTCGACGATCTCTCCGGGCTCGACTGGCCGGTGGGCACCCACAAGGCCCAGCACGACTGGATCGGCAAGTCGATCGGCGCCAACGTGGTGTTCGAGGTCGTCGGACGTGACGACGCCGCGATCACCGTGTTCACCACGCGTCCCGACACGTTGTTCGGTGGCACCTGGGTCGTGCTCGCACCCGAGCATCCGCTCGTCGATCAGATCACCGCGCCCGCGCAGCGCGACGCGGTCGCGAAGTACCGGGAGCAAGTCAGCAAGCGCAGCGAGCGCGATCGGACGACCGAGGCCGCGGACGCTCCGAAGACCGGCGTCCCGACCGGGGCGTTCGCGAAGAACCCCGTCAATGGCAAGCAGATCCCGATCTGGATCGCCGACTACGTGCTCGCGAGCTACGGCACCGGCGCGGTGTTCGCGTGTCCGGCCGGGGACGAGCGCGATCACGCGTTCGCGAAGAAGTTCAAGCTGCCGATCATCGAGGTCGTGCAGGGCGGAAAGGATGTCCAGGAGGCCCCGTACACGGGCGACGGGCCGCACGTCAACTCCGGCTTCCTCGACGGCCTCGACAACGACCAGGCGAAGACCAAGGTGATCGCGTGGCTCGCGGAGCGCGGGCTCGGCGAGCAGAGCATCCGCTACAAGCTGCGCGACTGGCTGTTCTCGCGCCAGCGCTACTGGGGCGAGCCGTTCCCGACGGTCGAGCTGCCCGATGGCAGCGTCAAGCTCGTGCCGAAGGCCGAGCTGCCGGTCGCGCTCCCGGTGATCGACGAGTACAAGGCCACGCCCGATGGCCAGCCGCCGCTCGCGCGCGCCCAGGACTGGCTGATGACCGTCGACCAGGAGACCGGGCTGCCGGCGAAGCGCGAGACCAACACGATGCCGCAGTGGGCGGGCTCGTGCTGGTACTACCTGCGGTTCATCTCGCCGACGCGCGCGGACGTCGCGTGGGATCCCGAGGAAGAGAAGTACTGGATGCCGGTCGACCTCTACGTCGGCGGCAACGAGCACGCGACCTTGCACCTGCTGTACGCGCGGTTCTGGCACAAGGTGCTGTTCGACGCGGGCCTGGTCTCGACCAAGGAGCCGTTCCAGCGCCTGTTCCACCAGGGGATGATCCACAAGACGTCGTTCAAGGACGCGACCGGAAAGTATCGCTACGACCACGAGGTCGAGCAGCGCGATGGGACCTGGTACCTCAAGGGCACGACGGACGTCGTCGAGACCAAGCTCGATAAGATGTCGAAGAGCCGGTACAACGTGGTCAATCCCGACGACATGGCCGCGGAGTACGGCGCCGATGCGATGCGCATGTACGAGCTGTTCATGGGGCCGCTCGAGGACGGCGTCGAGTGGGAGACCTCCGGGGTCGCCGGCACGCGCCGGTTCCTCGATCGGACGTGGCGGCTCGCGGTCGATCCCGAGACCGACGCGCTCACCGGCAAGATCTCCGAGGATGCGCCGGAGGACAACAAGGAGCTCGAGCGCACGCTGCACGCGGCGATCAAGAAGGTGACGCAGTCGATCGCCGATCTGCGCTTCAACACCGCGATCTCCGAGATGATGGTGTTCGTCAACGAGGCGACGAAGGCGACCGCGATCCCGCGCGCCTGGTTCGAGATGTTCGTGAAGCTGCTGTCCCCGTTCGCGCCCCATGTCGCCGAGGAGCTGTGGCAGCGCCTCGGTTACACCACGACGATCGCGTACGAGCCGTGGCCCGTGCACGACGAGGCCAAGCTCGCGCGTGACGTGATGGTGATCGCCGTGCAGGTGATGGGCAAGCTGCGCAGCCAGATCGAGGTCCCGCTCGATGCGACGGAGGCGATGATCCTCACCGTGGCGAAGGCCGACGACAAGGTGCAGTCCTTCCTCGACGGGAAGCCGATCAAGCGCGAGATCTATGTGAAGGGACGGCTCGTCAACTTCGTGGTGTGATCGAGCGGCTGGATCGCGCGCCGAGCTCGATCACGCGGAGTGCGAGCCGGCGACGCCCGACGCGGCCTTGCTCGCGAGCTCGCTCGCAGCGTGCGTGGTCTCGCGCGCGCTGTTGACCGCGCTCGACATCGTGCGCTCGGCCTTGTTCAGGGCCTCGGCGGCGGCGTCGTCGAGCTTCGACACGGTCTTGCGCGCGAACCGAACCGCGCCGGTCGCCAGCTTCTCGGCGAGCTCGAGGCCGCTGTCCACCGCGCTGCGTAGCTCGGTGCGCGCGTCCTGCAGCACCGCGAGCGCCGTGGACTGTCCGCGGTCGGCGACGTCGAGGGCCATGTGCACGACGTTCGGAAGCACGCCGCCGCCCGTGCGATCGGAGGTCTTGATCTCGCTCTTGGTTGCCATGGTGGAGTCCTTCATGGCCTTCAGGTTAAGACGCACCGCGTTACGATCCAGGGTCATGTCAGTGACAACTCCTGACGATCGCATTCATACCGGTCAGGCACCTGGATCGAGGACTCCGAGCAACCGTTTCGGCCACGGCCCTGCAGGATGCTCGCAGCGCATCCGATGAAGGTCGAACGCGCGCTGGCCCGCCGAGCGGTTCGCGGCAGGGGGCGAATCGTTCCGCAGTAAGCTGCCCCGATGGAACGCGAGTTCATCCCGGTCAATGTTGCGGTGCTCACGGTCTCGGACACCCGCACCATCGACACCGACACCTCGGGCAAGCTGATCGCGGAGCGGCTCGCCGAGGTCGGCCACCGGATCGTGGCGCGGACGATCGTCGTCGACTCCGAGCTGATCATCCGCGCGCAGCTGGCGCATTGGATCGCCGATCCCGGTATCGATGTCGTGATCGCGACCGGAGGGACCGGCGTCACGCCGCGCGATGTCACGCCCGAGGCGCTCGCACCCCTGGTGACGAAGTCGATCCCGGGCTTCGGTGAGCTGTTCCGCTCGCTGTCCTATGAAGAGATCGGTACGTCGACGATCCAGAGCCGCGCGGAGGCGGCGCTGTGCGGCCAAACCTACGTGTTCTTGCTCCCCGGCTCGACGGGCGGCGTGCGCACCGGGCTCGAGAAGATCCTGATCCCGCAGCTCGATCACCGTCTCAAGCCGTGCAACTTCGTGATGCTGCTGCCGCGGATCAAGAACGAGCCCACCGGCCGAGGCTAGATCAACGATCGGAGGGGCGAACTGGGAGCCGACTCGACTCGAGGTTGAGTAAGTGGAGAGCGTCCCTCTCCAACCTTACGAAACCGTTCAGTTCGAGATGTGATCTCAGGTTGAGTTAGTGGAAAGCGTCCCTACGCTTAGCTGCGCAGGCCGTGCTTGCGGAGCAGGGTGAGCAGGTAGGGCCGATCCATCCGCGCGAGGCGGGCAGCTTCCGAGGCGTTGCCGTCGGTGCGATCGATCAGATCCTTGAGGTACTCGGCCTCGAAGCGGGTGAGCGCCGCGGTCCGCGCATCGCGATACGCGAGCACGGCGCCGCTCGCGGACGGCGCGGCGGAGGGCGTGGGCGGGCTGTGATCGCCGCCGAGATCGAGCTCGCCCATCACGATCGCCGCCTCGACCACGTTGCGCAGCTCGCGGACGTTGCCGCTCCACGGATGGGCCTTGAGCGCGTCGAGCGCGCCGCCGAGCGGGCCGAGCTCGTCGACGCCGGTGAGCTTCTGCACGAAGTGCTTCGCGAGCGGCACGATGTCCTCGGGGCGCTCGCGCAGCGGCGGGATCACGATCTTGGCGACCGCGAGGCGGTAGTAGAGATCCGCGCGAAATCGCCCGGCGTTGACCTCGGCGCGGAGATCGCGATGGGTCGCGGCGAGGATCCGGACATCGACGGAGATCGGGTGGGCACCGCCGACGCGAGTGAACGCGCGCCGCTCGAGCACGCCGAGGAGCGCCGGCTGGACCTCGAGCGGGAGCTCGCCGATCTCGTCGAGCAGCACGGTGCCGCCGTTCGCGCGCTCGAACGCACCGGTGCGGCGTTGATCGGCGCCCGTGAACGAGCCCTTCTCGTGACCGAACAGGATCGACGCGATCAGGGTTGCCGGCATCGAGCCGCAATCGACGACGACGAGCTCGCCCGAGCGGCGCGGGCTCGCCTCGTGGACCGCGCGCGCGACGACTTCCTTGCCGACGCCGGTCTCTCCCTGGATCAGCACCGACGAATCGACGCGCGCGAGCTTATGCACGAGCCGGGCGACCTCGCGGATGCCCTCGCTGTCCCCGACGAGATCGGGCGGGCGCGGGACCTCCGTCGGAGGAGGCGCGACCGTCGAGCCGGCGTCGTCGACGACGATCGTCGTGTCGCCGATCTTGAGGCGCGTCCCTGCGGGGACCACCGCTCGGTCGACGCGGATGTTGCCGACCCAGGTGCCGTTGCGGCTCCCGAGATCGACGATCGAGACCCCGGCGGCGGTGCGGCGCAGCTCGAGGTGATATCGGCTGACCGTGGGATCGGAGAGGACGAGCGCATTATCTGCGCTGGTTCCGACCGCGATCGAGGCCCCATCCTCGGGTGCGCACGTGATGCCCATATCCGGGCCGTCATCGACAGAGATGCGTAGGCGATGGACGAGGCGCACGGGTCGCGGCTGAAGCCGAGTGCGGGGCGCGTCGTCCATTGGTCGAGAATACCAGGTCACTCCCCGGACGCTTTGCACTCGGTGTGCCTGTTGGCCCGGACCATCGCAGGCACATGACGTGCACGCCGCCGCCACATGCGAAGCCAGACCGTCTTGTGTGTTGCCCTTGCGATCGCCTCGTCCACTGCGAGGGCCGCGACGATTCAGCCCGTCGCGAGCTTTGGTGACAACCCGGGCGCGCTGAAGGCCTACGAGTACATACCCGAGGGGCTGGCGGCCAAGGCGCCGCTCGTCGTGGTCCTGCACGGCTGCACCCAGACCGCGATGGCGATGGAGACGGCGGGCTGGGAAGCGCTGGCGGACCAGTACAAGTTCGCGGTGCTCTATGCCGAGCAGCAGACGGCAAACAATCCGGTGCGTTGCTTCAACTGGGCGGGCGAGTACGGCGACCAGGCGAACATGGTTCGCGGGCAGGGCGAGAACCAATCGATCATGTCGATGATCGATACGGAGATCGCCTCGCACGATCTCGATGCCAAGCGCGTGTACATCGCCGGGTTCTCGGCGGGGGCGGGCTTCACGGCGGTGATGCTCGCGACGTGGCCAGACCGGTTCGCCGCGGGTGCGATCATGTCGGGGCTGCCGTATCGCTGCGCCACCGACGTCAACGGCGCCTACAAGTGCCAGAGCCCGGGGATCACCAAGACCGCCGCGCAGTGGGGAGACCTCGCGCGCAGCGGAGATGCCGGGTTCGCGGGGCCGTGGCCGCGCGTGCAGATCTGGCAGGGCGCGACCGACACCACCGTCGTGCCGCTGAACGAGGATGAGCTGGTCAAGCAGTGGACCAACGTGCACGGCACTGATGACACCGCGGACGAGACCGAGACCATCGGCTCCGCGACGCGCAACGCCTACAAGATGGGTTCGGAGGTCGTGGTCGAGGCCTATCGAATCGCAGGGATGGGTCACGCGGTCGTCACCGGTACCGACCCGCTCGGCGCGTGCACTGCGACGGCGGGCGCATACTTCACGGACAAGGGCGTGTGCTCGACGCTGCGTGCGGCGAACTTCTTCGGGCTGACGGGCGGTGGTGGTGGTGGCGGTGGCGGTGGCGGCGGCGGCGGCGATGGTGGCGGCGGTGGCGGCGGTGGCGGTGGCGGCGACGACAGTGGCAACGGCGATGGTGGATGCAGCGCGGGCGGAACCGCGGGCTGGATGCTGCCCCTCCTCGCCCTCGGTCTGGTCCGTAGGCGCAGGCCCACGATCGCTGCCTAGTCCTGTTGGCGCGATCCAACATCCGGGTTTCCATCTCGTTTCATTCTCGCGACGACCACGCGCGCTGAGCCGGGCACATGACGTGCACACGCCAGCGCGCATGCAGACCGCTCGCCGCCTCGCTCTCTTCGCCGCCGTGTTGCTCACGAGCCGCACGGCGGGAGCCGCGTTGACCCCCGTCACGAACTTCGGGTCCAACCCGGGGGCGCTGTCGATGTATGAGTACGTTCCGGCCGGGCTGCCCGCGGGACGCCCGCTCGTGGTCGTGATGCACGGCTGCACGCAGACCGCGGCGAACATGGAGAACGCGGGCTGGAACCAGCTGGCCGACCAGTACCAGTTCGCGGTCGTCTACCCCGAGCAGCAGACGGCCAACAACCCGGTGCGCTGCTTCAACTGGGCAGGCGAGTACGGCGACCCCGCGAACATGGTGCGCGGGCAGGGCGAGAACGAGTCGGTGATCGAGATGGTCAACACCGCGGTGGCGGCGCACGCGAGCAACACCAGCAAGGTCTATCTCGTCGGCTTCTCCGCGGGCGCTGCCATGGCGGCGGTGATGGCGGCGACCTGGCCGGAGAAGTTCGCGGCCGTTTCGATCATGTCGGGCCTGCCGTATCGCTGCGCCACGTCGGTGCAGGGCGCGTACAGCTGCCAGAGCCCGGGCGTCACCAAAACGGCGGCGCAGTGGGGTGACCTCGTGCGCGCCTCGCACGCCGGTCCGTATCCTCGGATCCAGATCTGGCATGGCACCAGCGACACCACCGTGGTGCCGGCGAACGAGACCGAGCTGATCAAGCAGTGGACGAACGTGCTCGGTACCGACGAGACCGCCGACGAGACCGAGACGATCGGGAGCACCACCCGCACCGCGTACAAGATGGGCGCGACGGTCGTCGTCGAGGCGTACAAGGTCACCGGCATGTCGCACGCGACCGCGGTCGGCACCGACCCCGCGGGCACGTGCCCGGCGACGGCGGGCTCGTACTTCGAGAGCAAGGGCATCTGCTCGACGTTGCGTGCGGCGCAGTTCTTCGGCCTGACCGGCGGCGGCAGCGTGGGCCCCGACACGACGGCACCGACGGTGGCCGTCCAGTCGCCCGCGGCCGGTGAGTCGATCACGGGCCAGGTCACGGTGGTCGTTGCGGCGGGTGACGATGTCGGCGTCGCGAGCGTCAGCCTGACCATCGACGGGACCGCGGTCGGCACCGACACGGAGGCGCCGTACCAGTTCCCGTGGGACGCCACCGCGGCGGGCCCGGGCATGCACGATCTGGTCGCGGTCGCACGTGACGCCGCAGGCAACGAGACCACCGCATCGGCGACCGTCACGGTGCCCGGCGGCGGCGGCGGCGGTGGCGGTGGCGGCGGCGGCGGCGGTGGCGATGACAGCGGGTCCGCGAACGATCTGCCGGGCTGTTCGCTCGACGCGGGTGGCGGTGGCGCCGGCCTCGGCGCCCTCGCGATCGGTCTCGCGGCCGTGTTGCGCCGTCGCCGACGCTAACCACGGTCGCGTTGATCGAGATCCGATCCCGACGACGTCGAAGTCAACGCGCGGATCAGAACCGCGCGGAGAGCGACACGCCGGTGCCAGGCCCCGGGCCTGCGGTCAGCCGCGGTTCGCTGCGGTCATCGCGCAGGTAGAGGATCAGCGCCGCGAGGCCGGTTGCGGCGCCCACGCCGAGCCCGATGTTCGCGGTCATGCCCCAGCGGCGCCCACGGGCCTCGATCGTCTTGAGGTCGGTGAAGTCGTGGGTGGCGGACAGGTGCAGCTGATCCCAGTCGTGCTGGGCGACGCTGAACCGCCACGCCGCGAAGCCCCCTGTCCCGAGGGCGAGCATGCTGAGGACTCCCCACGTCGAGCCGCGTGCGATCCACGACGTCCGGTGCGGCGGCGGTGGTGGCGGAGGAAGCGGGCGCGAGGTCGTGACCACGGCGACGGGCTCGGGGGGCACCGTGCCCAGCCAGATCCGGTTGCCGCTGGAATCGAGCGCGGCGACCTCGATCGCCGTCGTGCCGCCCGGGATCGCGATGCGCGTCGCGTGACGTTCGACGACGTCGCGATGCTGGCCGTTCGGATCGACGACCGCGACCTGGATGCCGGCGACCAGGCCGAGCGCATCGGCCTCGGCGAGCAGCGTGACGAGGCCCTTGACCGAGGTCACGCTGACGCGGAGGGGCAGGGTCCGGGCGCGCGCGGCGGCGAACGGAGCGGTGATCTTCGGTGAGGTCCCGGCGGGGAGCACCGTGTCCGGCCGCAGCGCGAGCAGCCGGGCGAAGTGATCCGCGGCGAGCTGCGGCCGATCGAGCCCAGCCGCGAGGCGACCGGCGAGCAGGTGAAGCTCGGCCAGGCGGCCCGGATCCGAGCCGCCATGCGCGATCGTGTGCTGGATCAGCGCGAGCGCGCCGGCGTAGTCGAGCGCGGCCTCGAGCCGCCGCGCCTCGGCGAGCTCGTCTCCGCCTTGTGCGCGCGCGGGTGCGCTCGCGACCAGCAGTCCGGCGAGGGCAAGCGCGGTGCGCACGGTCGTGAGCTTACCAGGTCAGCTGGATCGGTTTCGCCGCCCGACCTGCCGGGACGTCGACCGTGAGCTTCCTGGTGCGTCCATCCTGGAGCACCGCGCGGATCCGATGCTTGCCCGCGGCCAGGGCGTGGTCGAGGATCGGGGTGACATCGAGCTTCTTGCCGTCGACGTAGATCGTTGCGAACGGGGTCGAGTCGATGCTGAAGGTCCCCGGCGTCCTCGCCGGCGCGAGCTCGTCGACCACCCGCGGCCGGGCATCGGGGGCGCCGGCATCGCGCACCGGCGCGGCGGGCTCGACGACGGCATCGACCGGCGCGTTCACGGCGGGCATCGCATCGACCTCGATCGGCGTGACGCGGAGCGCGGGCGCATCCCGGGGCACGATGACGTGCCGCTCGGGGTCACCGCCGCGGCGTCCGAGGAGGATCGTGGCGGCCGCCGCCAGTCCGAACACCACGACGCCGATGACGAGCAGCCCGCCTGGTCTCGCCGGCACGGGCTTCGCGGCGACCGACGTCCGTTCTCCGCGCAGGCTCCGCGTCGCGACCAGCGAGACCGCCGCCATCGACCTCGCCTGGCCGAGCACGTGCGCCTGGCGCGTCCGCTGCGCCGTGAGCTCCTCGGTCGCGGTCACGGTCGCCGCGATCGCGGAGGTGCTCGCCACCCGGCCATACGAGGCCATCGCTTCATCGAGCGCGGCGGCGAGCTGCGCGGCATCGGCGTAGCGCGCCCCGGGATCGCGCGCGAGCGCCTTGGCGATCACGTCCGCGACCTGGGGGGGGACCGCGGGGTCAGCCTCGTCGGCTCGCGGGATCGGATCCTCGAGGACCGCGCGCGCGGACAGGTACTCGCTGGCGCGCTTGAACAGCCGCTGATGCGTCGCGAGCTCGTACATCACGATGCCGAGCGCGAACACGTCGCACCTGCGATCGAGCGGCTCGCCGAGCAGCTGCTCGGGCGCCATGTACTGGGTCTTGCCCTTGATCGTGCCGGCCTCGGTCTCGGCGGCGCCGCGCACCTTGGCGACGCCGAAGTCGAGCACCTTGACCACGCCCGAGGCCGTGACGAACAGGTTGCTCGGGGAGACATCACGATGCACCAGGCCAGCCGGCGCGCCGTCTGCATCGCGGAGCTCGTGCGCATGATGCAGCCCTGCACACGCCTGCACGATCACCCCGGCCGCGATCCTCAGCTCGCCGATCCGGTCGGGGTCGCGCGGCCGGGCGATCAGATCCGCGACCGGCACACCATCGAGGTACGGCATCGCGAGGAAGTACTCGGCGCCATCGCGCCCGAGCTCGTGGACCTCGCAGATATTGGGGTGATCGAGGCGCGACACCAGCTTGCCCTCGTCGAGGAACATCGCGACGAACGCCGGCGACGCGACGAGCTCCGGCAACAGGCGCTTGACCACGACGATCTTCTCGAACCCAGCCTCGCCGGCGAGCCGCGCGAGGTGGATCTCGGCCATCCCGCCGGTCGCGAGCTGGCCGATCAGCTCGTACCGACCAAGTCGCACAGGTGCGGCCGGTTTGGGTTCGACCTGGTAAGATGTCACGGCGCCGCTACTATGCCGTGGAAACTCGCCCTCTGCGCGCTGCTCCTCGGGGCATGCTTCTTCGACGCGAGCTACGGGCCCGGCGTGCGGTGCAATGACGGTAAGTGCCCGTCGGGCCTGATCTGCGTGACCCAGGGCGAGGACCGACGCTGCCTCACCGAGGTGCCGATCGACGCACCTCCGGATTCCCCCCGGATCGACGCCTCCCCGGATGGACCACCGGCCAATGCGCTGACCTGCGTCGATCCGGGGCCGATCGCCGCCGGGGGTGGGACGTTCTCCGGCGCCACCCTCAATCGGTCAAACTTCGTCACGGCCACCTGTGGTGGCTTCGTGATGAACGGTCGCGACGCGGTCTACCGGGTGACGAACACCACGGTCGGCGATCACATCCTGGTCAGCATCACCGGGGTCAAGGCGTACGTGCTCGCCCCGTGTGCTGCGACACCGGCGATCCCGACTTGTCTCGGCAACTCGTTCGCGTCGCCGGGCAACCCGATCTCGGTGACCACCACGTTCGTCGGGCCGCACTTCATCGTCGTCGATCACGAGACCGCGGGGCTGGGCGCCGCGTACAGCCTGATGGTCACCGTGAACTAGGCCTCCTGTTGGCACGCTCCCACAGGCCGGTGGTGCTCGTGGGGGCGCGCCAACAGGTGATCTGACGCGACCACAGGGCTTCGCCCCGCGATCTGCCTGGTACGGGGGTTGCTCACCCGGCGCCGATGATGCGCGCGCTTGTTTTGGTCCTGGCGGCGGGCTGCCAGCTCGGCGGAACCGGTCACCCCGGCGGTGATGGCGACGACGGTCCGGGTGTCGACCAGTCTGCCTGTACGGAGGCGATGGCCTCGGCCCCCCTCGCCCCGAGTGGCTTCGACTTTCACGACGCGATGCCGACCGCGGCCCGCAACAAGTGGGACGGCGTGTCCATGCCGCAGCCCGGGGATGCCATGTATCCGGGCGGTCGCTATCGCACGCTCAAGGCCGACACCACCGGCATGGCGCACCCCGGCTGCTCGGCCGCGGGCTTGACGTACACCAACGCGGCGATCCCCGACTACCCGTGCGCCGCGCGCGAGTTTCCGTTTCCCGACGGTGCGAGCGAAGACACCACGAAGCCGATCGTGATCCTCGTCCACGGTAACTCCGAGTCGCCGAACGGCTGGATGAAGTTCGTGCACGCCGATCCGGCGTCGCTCATGTTCCCCGCCGACACCGTGGCGCGCGATCAGCTCGGCGAGCTCCTCCCGGCCGCGGGGTTCCGGACGATCGCCGTCGACATGCGCACCGACCTGATCGACGACCCCAAGAGCCCGGAGGGCAAGGACACCGGCAACACGGCGAAGAACGCCGACCACGGGTGGGACGTCCCGATCCTTCAGGAGCTGATCAAGCGCGTCGCGATCGCCTATCCCGATCGCAAGCTCTCGATCGTCGGGTTCTCGCTCGGCGCGACCACCGTGCGCGATGCCCTCCGCCGGCTGTGGGTCGAGAACGCCGATCACCAGTGGGACATCAACATCTTCTCGCGGATCCAGGACGTGATCGTCGCCTCGGGCGCGAACCACGGCGTGGTCAGCTTCGCGAAGCAGTGCGGCGTGAACCTCACGATGCGCGGCACGGTGACCTGCCAGATGGGGCAGCGCAACCAGTACACCGAGACCTCGTTCCATCGCCCGCTCAATGGCCCGCCGATCGACGGCGAGCCGCAGTTCGGTGGCTGGTGGGAGACCCCGTGCGCCGACGGTGACTATGCGTTCGGCAAGCGCGATGCCTGCGGCAAGCACGCGGTCCAGTACACGACGGTCACGATGAAGGACCTCGACAACGGCACCCAGCAGGACGAGTTCGTGTCCGAGCACGCGTCGCGCCTGTATCCGAAGGCGTGTGCGAACAACATCATCAACGGACTCAACGACTTCGATACGAGCGGCTATTTCTACAACGGATACTTTCGCAACCACTACGGCGCCGTCCGTAGCGCCGCGGGCCTCGTGAAGGTCGTCGCGGCACTGGAGGACTGAAGATGCGCACCGCCCTGATCGCGACCCTGATCGCCCTTCCTGCCGTCGCTCATGCCTGGCCGCGAGCGGTCACCACGGCGGCCGCGGACAAGAACGAGATCCAGTTCGACCCCGAGTCCGCGCGCGCCGATGCCGCGGCCGGCACCGACACGGAACAGCCCGCTGACCTGCCGGATCCCGCACCCGTGGCGATGCCGGCCGGTACCACGGTGGCCGACACGGTGACCGCGCCGGTCAAGAAGGTGAAGTGGATCGAGCCCTACGGTGCGATCGCCGGCGGCATGCACCTCCAGAGCTTGCACCAGGCCCCCGGCCAGACGACGAGCGGCCAGAACCCGACGTACGCGGTCTCGCGCCTCGGGCTTCGCGGCGGCGTCGGCCCGTACATCACGTTCGCGAGCGAGTTCGAAGCCGCCCTCGGTGGCTCGCTCGGCTACGGCGCGAGCGTGTGGGAAGGCCAGGCCGCGATCGCGATCCGCGACCAGTACGTCCGTTACACCCGCAGCGGGGTCTCGCTCGCCGCTGGCCGTGTCGCCGACCCCGCCAGCTACGACTACGTCTCCGCCCACATGGGCGACCTGCTCTACACCGATCTGTACACGCGTGACCCGCTGCTCTACTCGGGAGCCGACCGCGGCAACGGCCTGTTCGGCAGCTACGACCTGACCAAGAACATCACGGTCGCGGGCACGTTCCACTCGACCAACCCGACGGGCATCACCGGCACGCTCGAGATCGGCGGCAAGCTGCAGCCGTTCGATCGACCGTTCTTCCTCGCCGCGGCGCAGGTCGGTAACTCGCAGAACAACCTGCCCGATCAGAACCTGCACATCTACTTCGGCTCGCCCTCGGTGATCTTCCACTCGGACCACCTCGAGGCACACGCCGAGATCCAGATGTACAGCCTGGACACCCAGCAGTCGATCCAGGACGACCAGACGATCCGTGGCTACAACATGCGCCTCGGCGCGCGCGCACACCTCGACACCTCGATCGGTCGGGTGTCGCCGTTCGCGAACATCTCGCGCAACCGGAACGAGATCCTCGACCCGGTCGACTCGAAGTACCGGTTGCCGGATCTGTTCCGCTCGTACACGTTCTCGACCGGCGTCGACGTCGACGTCACCAAGAAGAGCGGCGTCGGCGCGAACTACTCGGTGGTCGATACGCGCGAGCCCGATCAGCACGTCCGCGAGCACTACCTCAACCTCGGTACCAGCTACTGGCTCGAGGACAGCTTCGCGGTCGGCGTGCGTGCATCGGTGTTCGCGCAGCAGATCAGCGGCGAGTCCATGACGACCGGCGCGCGTTCGGTCTTCGTGACCGCCCGCCTCGTCCTGAACTGAGGTACCGTCGAAGGGATGCGCTCGTTCGATCTCGCCTCGCGGCGCGCGCAGGCGGTGAAGCTCGACCTCCCGATCCGGCGGTCTCGACTCGCCATCGTCGAGTCGGCATCGCCGCCGACCCCAGCGAACTCGTGAAGCGCGCGGAATATCTGTTGACGAGCGACGACGCGCTGATCGCGCAGAGCGAAGTCGATCGCTATCGCGCATCCGGCCCAGGCGGCCAGCACCGCAACAAGACCGAGAGCGCGGTGCGGCTGCGCCACAAGCCGAGCGGTGTGACCGCGATCGGCGAAGACAGCCGCTCGCAGGCCGAGAACAAGCTGCACGCCGTTCGGCGGCTCCGCTCCGCGATCGCCCTTCAACTACGCGAGCCCCTCGCGCTCGAAGCCTACCTGCCATCGCGCCGGCTCGCCGCCTTGCTCGCCGGAGGCACCGCGCCACTCGGCGCCAAGACCCGGCTCACCGGCGAATACTGGGCCGCGATCGCCGAGCTCCTCGACCTGCTCGTCGCTGGCGACCTCGAGATCGCTGCCACCGCTCAACGCCTCGGCATCACCACCGGCGCGCTCTCGAAGATGCTGCTGCATGACGACCAGGTCGCCCGCACCATCAACGATCTGCGGCGCGCCCGTGGCATGCGTGCGCTGCGGTAGCGCGCTCCACGCACTCGCTGGGCCCGAATTCTTGCCGCGGTGGAGCGGCACGGGTCCTAACGCAGGTTGCGAAGCACGCCGGGCGGGATCATCGCGCGGAGCATCATCCCCCCTGGCACGGGGCTACCTTCGAGCAGCACCACGCCGCCCTTCTTGAGGGCGAGGGCTTCGCCGTGGCGCGTGTCGCCGAAGGCGAGCCACGACACGAGCTCGCCTAGCCATGGCTCGTGTCCAACGACGGCGGTGGTCTCGTTGTTCTCGGCGATCATCGCGAGCAGCTCGGCGCGCGGCGGCTGGGCGAGCAGGTCCGTGGTGATCGGCTTGTCCTCACCGATCGATGCGAGCATCAACGCGGTCGCGCGGGCGCGCGCCCACGGACTGGTCAGCACGCGGTCGAAGGCGATGTCGAGGCTGCGCAGGCCCTTCACCTCGCGGCGAAATTTCTTCTCGCCGTCGCTGGTCAACGCGCGATCTGCGTCGTCCAGCCCTGGTCTGGGATCCTCGGCGATTCCGTGGCGGATGACGTAGAGCTGCATACCTGACCTTACCGTGATTGACACCGATGCACCGCCGTGCGAAGCCCGCGGCATGAAGACATCTCTTACCCTCGCCCTCGTGCTCGTCGCTGCGTGCGGCGGCAAGTCGAAGCCCGCTGACAGCACCACGGCCACCAAGACCGCGGCTGGTGAGCATGGGGACATGTCGCCCGAGATCACCAAGTTTCACGAGGTGCTGTCACCGCGCTGGCATGCGGAGAAGGGCCCCAAGCGCATGACGGACACCTGCGGCGCGGTCTCCGAGTTTCAGGCGAGTGCGGACGCGCTCACCAAGAATCCCCCCGCCGGTGCCGACGCCGCTGCGTGGACGACCGGCACCAAGGAGCTGACGGATGCCGTCGTCGCGCTGGACGGCACGTGCAAGGCCAACGATGCCACGGCGTTCGAGCCGGCGTTCGAGCGGGTTCACAAAGGCTTCCACGCGGTGATGGAGGTTGGCGGCGGCCACAAGGAGGCGCATGGCGAGGCCGAGCACGGCGAGCACGCCGAGCATGGCGAGCACGGTGAACCTTCCGACCACAAGATGTGATGGCCGCGGGCCGCGACAGCGCGGTGACCGCGCGTGGGCGTGGTAGACACGCGTGATGGCAAAGGACCTGCTGTGGCGCCTCGGCGATCAGTACGCCGGCGCGCCGCTCGATCCTGATGACTGCGACCCGGATCCGATCAGCGAGTTTCGGAAGTGGTTCAAGCTCGCGGTCTCCGCGCAGCTCCCCACGGTCAACGCGATGACCCTCGCGACGGTCGACGAGCGCGGCCGGCCGGCGGCGCGGATCGTGCTGCTCAAGGAGGTCGATGATCGCGGGTTCGTGTTCTTCACGAACTACGATAGCCGCAAGGGCGCCGATCTCGCGGCCCACCCGTTCGCGGCGCTGGTCGCGTTCTGGGAGCCGCTGCACCGTCAGGTCCGGATCGAAGGCAGCGTCGAGCGGATCACCGCCGACGAGTCCGATGCGTATTTCTCGTCCCGTCCTCGAGGTAGTCAGCTCGGCGCGATCGCGTCGCCGCAGTCCAGGCCGATCGCGACGCGCAGGCTGCTCGAGGAGCGAGTCGCGGCGCTGTCGCACCAGCTCGGCGACTCCGAGCCGCGCCGGCCGGCCTATTGGGGCGGTTTCCGCGTCCTCCCCGACATGGTCGAGCTCTGGCAAGGCCAGCCCTCACGTCTGCACGATCGCGTGCGCTACCGGCGGACCGACGGGAGCTGGGTGCGCGATCGCCTCGCGCCATAGTTGCTTCTTGTGTTCGAGGGCGTGTTCGTCGAGAGTTCATGCCTCATGTGGCGCATCGGCTGGATGTTGGTCCTCACGGCAGGCTGCTCGACTCAGCTCTCGAGCGGAGAGCAGGCGATCATCGGTGGCACCCGGTCGACCGGGATGGCCGCGACCGTGCTGCTCGCGAGCTTTCCGGCCAACCGCTCGACGCTGTACACGTGCACGGCGGTCGTGGTGTCCCCGACGGTGCTGCTGACGGCGGCCCACTGCGTCGATACCCCGCACCATCCTAACTTCATCTACGGCGTGTTCACGGGAGATGACGCCAGTGCGTACCCGACGCTCGCCGAGCTCGAGCCGCATCTCGAGCGCGTCACGTCGGTGAAGGCTCATCCCGATTACCAGACCCAGCTCCCCTTCTTCGCCGACCTCGGCGTCGTGAAGCTCGCCGCGCCGACCGCGATCACGCCGCTGCCGCTGCAGCGCATGGCGATCGATCAGACCATGATCGGCAAGCCGGCTCAGATCGTCGGGTACGGGCAGACCGTCTATCAGACACGAAACGCCGCGCGATTCGAGGCGATGACGACCGTCGGCGCGATCGATGTCGATACCGTGACCATCGGTGACGATCAGCGCCACGGCTGCCTCGGTGACTCCGGCGGCCCCGCGATCGTCGAGGGCACGCTCGTCGGCATCGACTCGTATGGCCCCACCGCTTGTGATGGCCCCGCGCACTATCGCCGCGTCGACTATTTCCTGCCGTTCATCGACACGTTCGTCCCACCGCCCGGTGCGGCGCCCGATGCGGGTGTCTCGGGGGACGCCGGGCTCGATGACTCCGGTGATGGCGGGTGCTCCACCGGTGGTGGCGCAGGGCTCGTGATCGCCCTCGCGCTGCTCGGGCTGCGCCGGCGACGCTAGGAAGTCACGAAGGGACGCTGTCCACTAACTCAACCTGCGCCGGATCGCGACGCGTCTGCGCAGGGACGCTGTCCACTAACTCAACCTGCGCCGGAGAGCCCTCACCGCCAGGTCGAGTCGGGATCCGCAGCCACGTCATGCGGGCTTCCAGGTTGAGTGCGTGTGCAGGGACGCTGTCCACTAACTCAACCTGCGCCGGAGAGCCCTCACCGCCAGGTCGAGTCGGGACCGTAGCCACGTCATGCGGGCTTCTAGGTTGAGTAAGTGGAGAGCGTCCCCAGTCAACACGCTGAAATCGTTCACCTCGTGTGAATTTGCTGGTTGAGTTGGTGGAAAGCGTCCCTTGACAGGGTGTTAATCGGACACTAACAATGGTGTCATATGAACACGATGTCTGGGGCGACAGCGGCGGTGACGGGCGCCCGGCATCTCCGGACGGGGCGCAATGGGCAGGACGCGGCGGCGATGTGGGTCGGCCGGGGGGCGGGGGCGATCGTCGTATGCGACGGGTGTGGTTCGGGCGCGAGCTCCGAGGTCGGGGCGCGGCTCGGGGCGCGGCTGGTGATCGCGGCGCTCGCGAGCCGGATGGCGAGTGGGATCGGTGCGGCCGACGCGGGGCTGTGGCCGGGGGTTCGGCGGGAGGTGGTAGGCGTGCTCGGCAGGATCGTCGAGGCGATGCGGGGTGATCGCGAGCGGGCGATCCACGATCATTTCCTGTTCACGGTGGTCGCCGCGGCGGTGTCCGAGGACTGCGTCTCGGTCTGGGCGCTCGGGGATGGGGCGTACGCGATCGGCGAGCGCGTGCGCGTGCTCGGTCCGTTCACGGGCAATCAGCCGCCTTACCTCGCGTACGATCTGCTCGGCAGCCCGCAGCTCGCCCAGCTCGAGACTTCGTCGGGCGGCGAGCGCTCGGTGGTCGTGGCGACCGATGGTGTCGCCGAGATCGGCCTCGAGGCGATCGCGCTCGATCGTGCGCTCCGTCATCCCGACGCGCTTCGTCGCCAGCTGACGGTTCTTGCGCGCAGCACGGAGCGGATCGACTGGGCCGCGCAGCGGATCGTCCGGGTACCTGCCGTGCTGCAGGACGATGGCGCGGTCGCGGTGCTGAGGTGGTCATGAATCGCGCGGTGTGGATCGATGGTGCGAAGCGCACCTTCGCGCCGGCGGCGTTGCTCGGGCAGGGCGGGGAGGCGGAGGTCTACGATCTCGGCGATGGCCGCGTCCTGAAGTGGTGGAAGCCCGCCGACCATCCGGACTTCGATGGTCTGCCGGATGCGCAGGCCGCCGCGCGGCGCCGCCTGGATGAGCATCCCGCGAAGCTGCGCGCGTTGCCGGGCAACTTGCCCGCCGCCGTCGTCGCGCCGTGCGGGTTCGCGCTCGCGGCCGAGCGCTCGGCGCAGGTCGTCGGCTATGTGATGCCGAAGGTCACCGGCCATCCCCTGCACGCGTTCGGCGAGCCGCGGTGGCGTCGTGATCACCCGGTCGAGGGCGCCGCGGTGTGCGCCGCGTTGCTCGCCCTCCACGATGCGATCGCGGCGCTCCATTCGGCCGGGGTCGTGATCGGCGACTGCAACGATCTCAACGTCCTCGTCGACGGCCCGCGCGTGCACTTGCTCGATGTCGATAGCTATCAGTTCGGTGGGTTCGCCTGCCCGATGTTCAGCGAGCGGTTCGTCGACCCGCGGCTGTGCGATGCGGAGCTGGTTCCGGTGCGCCCGCATGATCGAGCGAGCGACTGGTTCGCCTTCGCGGTCATGGCGTTCCGCTCGCTGCTCGGCGTCGGCCCGTGGGGAGGTGTGCATCAGCCCGCGGATCCCGCGCGGCGTTGCCCGCCGACGCTGCGCGCGGTGCGCCGCGTGAGCGTGTTCGCCCCGGATGTCGTGTATCCGCGCGCGGCGCGCCCGCTCGCGATCCTGCCCGACGAGCTCACCGAGGCGTTTCGCGCGATGTTCGAGCGCGATCTGCGGGTGTTTCCCCGGAGCGCCCTCGAGCGGTTGCGGCTGCGCCGCTGCTCGACGTGCGGCGAGGCGCACGCCCGCGTGCGGTGCCCGGCGTGCCTCACCACCGCTCATCTCCCGCCTGCGGTGGTCCATGGCGCGCTCCGGTGGTCCGTGATCGCCCCCGCCGAGATCTCGCTCGCGAGCTACGAGGTCGGCCGCACCACCCCGGTCTGGCTCGACGGCGCCGCCCTGTTCCGCCACGGTCCGCTCGGCCCCGAGCGGATCGGCAACGTGCTCGCGGCGCAGACGCGCGTATGGGCTGGCCGCAAGCTCGGCGTCGGGTTCTACCGCGCTGGTGGCTACGCGGTCGGGTTCGTGTTCCGCCCGGACCGCGGGGTGCTCGACGACCGCGTCGCGCTACCGAGGATCCGCGGGCAGCTGGTCGATGCGCACGCGACGATCGGTGATGACCGTGCGTGGTTGTGGCTGACCTGCGTCGATGCCGGCCGGCTCGTCACCACCGGCGTCGTGATCGGCGCCGATGCGACCGTGCTCGCGACCGACCGGTTCGCGGACGTGTCGTGGGTCTCGGGGATCTCGGGTGCGTGCGCCGCGGGCCCGCATCTGTTCGTGCCCACCGACGAAGGCATCACCCGCGTCGAGATCGTGCAGGGCGTGATCACCCAGACACGCACGTTCGCCGAGACCGCCGCGCTGATCGGCGCGGGTGACCGGCTCGCGCTCGCTTCCATCGGCGGCCTCGATGCGATCCGCCGTCGTGACGCAATTCGCATGCAACTCACCTGACAGGAAAGGAGCCGCCATGTCCCGAGCGATCAGACCACTTCCCCTCCCCGATGGGTTCGAGCCGCGCCGCGCGGCCGAGTACGCCTACCGCCCCGACGCCGCCGCGGTGATGACCCAGGCGCTTGCGTGGCGCGCCCAGCATGCCATCCGGCCCGCGGCGGCCGACGAGACCCGCGTGCATCTGCTGCTGATCGACGTCCAGAAGGACTTCTGTTTCCCGGAGGGCTCGCTCTATGTCGCGGGCCACTCGGGCACCGGCGCGATCGATGACTCGCGGCGGATCGCCGAGCTCGTCTATCGCAACCTCGGGATCGTCACCGACATCACGACGACGATGGACACGCACCTCGCGTACCAGATCTTCTTCCCGAGCTTCTGGCTCGACAACGCCGACCAGCCGCTCACCGCGCATCGCGTGATCACCTCCGACGAGATCGCGGCCGGCGAGGTCCGCCCCAACCCCGCGATCGCGAAGTGGTTGTGCGGCGGCAACTACACGTGGCTGTGCAAGCAGGTCCTGCACTACACCCAGGAGCTCGAGCGCGCCGGCAAGTACCAGCTCTACCTGTGGCCGCCGCACTGCCTGCTCGGCTCCGATGGTCACGCGCTCGCCGGCGTGGTCCACGAGGCGCGGCTGTTCCACGCGTTCGCGCGCACCGCGCAGTCGAACGTCGAGGTCAAGGGCGGCAATCCATTGACCGAGAACTACTCGGTGCTCCGCCCCGAGGTGCTGTCTCGGTTCGATGGCGCCGCGCTCGCGCAGCGCAACACGCAGTTCGTGCAGACGCTGCTCGCCGGTGACGCGGTCGTGATCGCGGGCCAGGCCGCGAGCCACTGCGTCAAGAGCACGATCGACGACCTCCTGAGCGAGATCGCCGCCCAGGATCCCTCGCTCGCGAAGAAGGTCTACCTCGTGACCGACTGCATGTCCGCGGTGACCGTCGCCGATGGCAAGGGCGGGTTCGCGGTCGATTTCACCTCCGCGGCCGACGCGGCGCTCGCCAGGTTCGCGAACGCCGGCATGAACCTCGTCCGCTCCACCGATCCGATCACCAGCTGGCCGGGCATCCGGCTCTAGGAGAGCTCCATGGCAACGCAAGATGACGATGACAAGGTCGCGAAGCTGCTCGAGGACGCGCACGCCCAAGGTGCGCTCTCGGCGAAGTCCCTGGCCACGCTCGACGTGGTCGATGTCGGCGCTCAGATCCAGGCCGGTCTCGGGGTGACGATCGATGACGTCGCGGCGAGCGAGGTCGTGCTGGTGACGATGATGCCCGATGACTCGCAGTCGATCGCCGGAGCGGGCAACACCGACGCGGTCCGCGACGGCCACAACTTCGTGATCGAGGCCCTCCGCAGCTCGAGGCAGTCCGGCGAGGTGCTCGCGCACACCCGCTACCTGAACGGCTTCGTGCTGACGCCGTACATCGCGCTCGATCACGCCGTGATCATGACGCCCGCGAACTACGACCCGCGCCTCGGCACGCCGCTCTACGATCAGACCGCGGTGCTGCTCGGGACGGTGATCGCGAAGGCGCAGGAGCTGTCGCAAGCCGGGATCGCGGTGCGCACGGTGACCCTGATCATCACCGATGGCGGCGACTACGGTTCGACCCGCTGCAAGCCCGCCGACATCAAGGCGGTGATCGCGGACATGCTCGCGCAGGAGAACCACATCGTCGCGGCGATGGGGATCAGCGATGGCACCACCGACTTCAAGTCGGTGTTCCGTGCGATGGGGATCCCCGACCGCTGGATCCTGACGCCCGGCAACAGCGCGACCGAGATTCGACGCGCGTTCGCCGTGTTCTCGCAGTCCGCGGTGCGCGCCTCGCAGGGCGTGCAGCTCGGCGGGTTCAGCAACTGAGCCGATGAGGTGGACGCTGCTCGCGATCGCCGGTGCCGGCGGGCGCGGTCGAATCGCCGAGCAGGCCAACCGGTCGCCCGCCGGAGAGGACCGGGCGGCGAACGTGAGAGCCGTCTCCCGTAGCACGCGATACGGCCTCCGCTTCGGGCGCGGCGATGCAGGGCGGTGGTGTCGGCGGGACGGGTACCTACACCGCCTGGGGCGCCTCGACCGACCTCGGACAGGCCGCGAGGGACGCGATCGCTATCGCGTGCACCGTCCGCGGTCGATTCATGGCCTCGAAGGTACACGACCGCGTTAGGCTCGAAGCGTGCGTTGGCTGGGCATCATGGTCGTCGTCGCCGCCTGTCGCTTCAACGCCGGCACCCGGATCCTCGCGGAGGATGCATCGATCGACGACGATGGAGGGCCTGCGGATGCGGCCGTTCCCTCGTGCGGGCCGCCGCTCCCCTGGGATCGCGGGCTCGCGCCGGTGCGCACGCTCTATGTCGCCGCGAACGCCGCGGGCGGTGGCGACGGTTCGCAGCCTGCTCCGTTCCAGACGATCGCGGCGGCCGCCGCGGTCGCGACTCCGGGCACGCGGATCCTGCTCGCGGCGGGAAGCTACCCGCCCGAGACGCTCGACAGTGTCCACGGGATCGCGACCGCCCCGATCTGGATCGAAGGGCCCGCGGTCGGCGCGCGCGCCACGTTCACCGGAAGCTACGGGCTGCGCCTGCACCAGCCGCAGTACGTCGTGCTGCGTCACCTCGACTTCAGCACGATCTCCACCACGGCGATCAGCGCCGATGACAACAACGACCGCTCGAGCGAGGTCGCACATCACCTCGCGATCTCCGACGTCACCGTCACCGATGCGGTCACCACCGCGTTTCAGCTCTCCGGCGTCTACGACGTCGCGATCGACGACGCCACCGCCACGCGGGTGAGCCGCGGCGTGCAGATGGTCGGCGTGCATCGCGCGATGATCACCCGGCTCTCGGTGATGACGGCGATGTATTCGATCCTGACGTCCGGCGGATCCACCGAGATCGAGATCCGCGACGGCCACTTCGTGGACGGCGGTGTGCGCGTGTTCTGGATCGGTGGTGACTCGACCCCGGCCGAGTTCCGGCCTCCGCTCGTCGCGGGCTCGTCCGGTAACTACGAGGCGGCCAACGTCCGCGTGATCAACAATATCATCGAGGACGGCAACGCGTTCGTCACGTGCGATCTGTGCAGCAACGTGCTGGTCGCCGCGAACTTCGTCCGCGGGACCCAGCTCGGCTACGTGTTCCGGTTCATCCAGACGAAGACGACGCTCGCAGGCGCGCAGTTCGTGACCACCGCGAGTACGCGGGTGATCGACAACGCGATCGAGGTGGCGAACAACCCGTATGGCGCCCGCGTCGAGAGCGGCGCGAGTTGCGGCACGTGCGTGTTCGATCACAACCTGTGGTTCGAGTCCGACAACCCGCCGGGCTCGCACCCGCCGCTGCCGGTGCCCGAGACCAACGGGATCTATGAGGTCCCGTCGGGCTACAACGCCGCGGGCCTGCTGTGCGCCGGTGGTGCCGCGATCGCCAAGGGCGTCCGGTTGCCCGAGGTCGACGGCACGCGCGAGGGTGCGTGCCGTCCCGATCCGCCATCGATCGGGCCGAACGAACCCGGCGGTTGCTGACTCGGATCGCCCAGCACGCGACCCGACCGCCTACCACCTGGGTGGACCTGGCTAGCGCTCGAGCCCGCAGGCGGCCGCGACTTCATCGCGATACGCCAGCCACGCCGTCAGCGTGCGCTCCATCGCGCCGAGCACGCCGTCGCGCTCGGTGGCGGGCACGTGATCGAGGACGATTCGCCACGCCGCGGCGCGGTGGCTGCCTTCGACCTTGCGATGCGCCTTGGTCAGGGCGAGGGCCTCGAGCGGCAGGCCATAGTGCTGGACGAGCGGATGATGCTCGAGGGGCGGCACCGGGCGCTTCGGGGCGCTCGGGTCGAGCTCGCCGCGTTCATGGTTGGTGCCTTCGACGAAGATCGTCGTCACCGCGCACGCCTGCGACCAGCCGTGGCGCTGGGTGTGCTCGTCGAGGACGTCGCGGAATCGGCGCGCCGCGGGGGCGAGCTGGATCGCCTCGAACCGCGCGAGCTCCATCCCGAGCCCGCGCGGGTACTCGAGGAACAGCTCGGGGTGCGGCCGCCCCGCGATCATGCTGCCGGTCTCTTCCTCGTAGAGGTTCTCGGCGAGGTCGCGACGAACCTCGGCGATCGGACACTGGACGTAGGCCCAGCCGACCATCACCGGGAAGTCGCGGACGTACGTCTCGTACTCCTGCTCGAAGTGCAGGTGTAGGCGTGCTTTGGGCACCTTGCCCGAGCCGAAATGCGGCCAGGCCCAGTGGACCTTGCGCTCCATGATGTTCAGCAGCGCCTCGCGGAAACCGTCTCGATCCACCTGGCCAGTGTAGGACGCCCGGGGCGCCTGGCCAGTTTTCACCTCGAGGTCCGGAGGGAAGCGTCGAGATCGAGGTGCAGCGAGGCATTTTGCCCGGACGTGGTGATCCGGGGCACGGCGCGCTGGATCACGAGCTCTGCAGGGAGCCCCGCTGCCGCGAGCCGCCGCTCGACGAACAGGTCCGAGAGCAGCCGCGTGAACGCGGTGGTCAACGCGCCGTGGAGGTCGGCGCCGCGACCGCGGAGCGCGGCGACCAGATCGGCGTAGCAGGGGATCAGGGTGGTCGGGCCGCGTTCGCACGATAGCTCGAGCGCGGCGAGGTCGACGGCGACCGCGTCGATCCCGCTCGTCGCGAACCGGAAGTCGAGGCCACCCCACAGCCGGCCGGTGGTGGAACCCTCGCCGCCGCCGGCGATGGCGAGGCGTGCGTCGGCGGCCAGCCGCAGCCCGGAGCTCGTCGCCGCGATCACCGGCGGCAAGGCGAGGTGGATCGGCGAGATCCGGATCGACAGGAGCTCGGTGACGATCGGATCGGCGTTGAACCGCGTGTGCAGCCCCGCCGCGACCAGCTGGCGGTCGAGGAACCCGCCCCGCCACAGCTCGAACAGCAGGGCGTTGAGGGCGTCGACATCGAGGTCGATCGCGAGCGCGGCGGTCGGCGCGATCGTGGCGCGCGGCGCGGGCCCGCGGCGCGGCGGCAGGATCGTGGGCTCGCGCTCGTCGCGCTCGATCTGGACCGCGAACGGCAACGCGCCCCACGCGCCATCGACGATCTCGAGTGGGTCGCTGCAGTAGCCGAAGCGGAGCCGCTGGCCGCCGGCGAGCTCGAACGGCGGCGGCGGCGCCAGCGCGCGGGCGAGGACCTGGTCGAGCTGGCGGCGGGCGAGGCGGGTGGCGAGCTTGTCACCGCCGAGCTTGTCGCTGAGCCACTGGGCGACGCGATTGCCGAACTCGAGCTCGGCGCGCGTGGCGATCCGGAACGTGAGCTCGGTGGTCGCGGGCTGCGGCACCAGGGCGATCACGAGCGGGACGTCGACCCGTGCGAACCGCACCGTGAGCGAGACGCGGACGTAGCCATGCGGCGCGGCGCCCACCATCGCGAGGTCCTCGGGGTGCGCCGCGAGCTGCGCCCACCGCAGCGACAGCTGGTCGATCCGCTGGTAGTCGCCGATCGGGAAGATGCGCTCGCCGCGGAGCTCGGCGTCGATCGACTTCGCCATCTCCGCGGCGACCGTGCCGGGTCCCGCGCGGCCATCATCCAAGAGCCGCTGGGCGACGACGACGCGCCCGGTGCACGCGGGGTGCGTCGGATCCTGGAACGGTCCGACCAGCTGGGCCGCGCCGACCGCGCGTTCGAACCCACCCCGGTACGCCACGCTCCACCGCTTGCGGTGCAGCCCGGGCCCGGGAGGCGCGCCGTCCGCGACGTCCTCGACCACGCGATCGGTGAGCGCGGCCGGCACGACACCGACGATCGCGAGCGCTTCGGACGCGGCGGGCGCCGCGACCTCGACGGACAGCTCGGTGCCGCGACATCGGGCCGCGAGCCCGAGGAACGCCGCCGCATGGGCGGCGACGACCGCGAGCCCGAGCGCTGCCCTCATGCGGTGAACACCACGAGCACGGTGAACAGCTCCCACGCGACGACCCACAGCGTGCACGCGACGACGCTCGAGGTCATGCCGCGGGTCACCGCGTCGGCCTCGGGCTTCGGCGCGCCGCCCTTCGCGACGACGTCACTCGCGATCCCCCAGGCGTAGATCCAGACCAGGAACCCGCCGCGCAGGGCATAGCGCACCCGCTCGGGGCGGGGATCGAGCAGGTCTCCGGTGAGCAGCTGCCACGCATGCGGCACGCCGTACGCGCGGCACACCAGCAGGCCGCCGAGGATCATCCCGAGCGCGAACAGCGCCGCGACCGCGAGGTAGCACAGCGCCGCGGCGAGCCACGCCGGCGCCCACAGGTACGCCTTGCGATCGACCCCGAGCGCATCGAGCGCGAGGGTCTGCTTCGTCAGCCCCATCGAGCCGAGCCACGCGTTGGTCGCGCTCCCCGAGGCCGCGACGAACAGCAGCGCCGACAGGGCGGGGGCGAGCGCGACCACGTAGCTGCCGCCGATCTGGCGGAGCAGCGCATCGGGCCTGACGCCGGCGCCGCCGACCTTGCTGATCACGTAGAGCACCGTGTAGCCGATCAGCGTCGATACGATCAGATAGAACGGCAGCGGGCGAAGCAGCGTCTGCGCCACGACTCGGCGGGCGACGATCGCGAAGTCGCGCGGGTGCTCGACCAGCTGCGCGGGTGCCCGCCGCGCCGCGATCACCGCGACGCGAAACGGCGCGACGAGCGGCTCCGCGATCCGCCCGAGCGTGGTCCGCAGCTCGCGCGGCCTCGGGGTGCCCGTCGGCGGCGGGCGATCGCCGTGCTGTTCGAGGTGGTCGACGAGCACGGCCTCGAGCTCGACGAGCCAACGCCCGCGCTCGGCCGCGTCGTGACCGGGGTCCTCGAGGGCACCCGGCCAGCGGTCCGCGAACAGCTGGTCGAGCCGGCGGTGCTCGAGCGAGAGCAGGAACAGCCGGTCCGCGACCCCCGCCGCGAGCGCGACATCGTGAGTGACGACGATCGCCGACAGGCCGAGGGCCCGGACCTGATCGCGGATCAGCCGCGCGAGCACGCGGACGCGATGGGGATCGAGCCCGACCGAGGGTTCGTCGAGGAACAGCAGCTTGCGCCGGCTCGCCAGCACGCGCGCGACCGCCACCCGCTGCGCCTGGCCACCCGAGAGCGAGGTCACCGGTGTGCCCGGCTCGGCGAGCTTCGGATCGAGCCCGACACGCTCGAGCCACGGCGCGACCTCGTCATCTCCGCGGCCCGCATGCCGGAGCGCGAGCTCGAGGTTGCCGCGGACATCGAGATGATCGAACAGCGCGCCGCGCTGTGGAACGAGGCCGAGCTGGTCGCGATCGAGATCGAGGGTCGCGGTCACGACCTCGAACCCCGCGGCATCGAGGTCCTCGCGCTCGAACAGCACGCGCGCGAACGTCGACTTGCCGGCGCCGGAGCCACCGAGCAGCACCACCACCTCGCCTTCGCCGATCGTCAGGTCGACCCCATCGATCAGGACACGTCCGTCGGGAAGGGCGACGCGAAGCCCGCGGACGTCGAGCGTGGGCGGCGTCCGGGGATTCGCGTCGGCGACCATCCTGGGACCGTATCACCGCCCGAGATCCCGCCGACCCGGCCGTCCCTGGAGGGCGCGTGTCTTGCCACACGACGCCCAGGTGGTCACCCAGCGCTCCAGGCGCGAGCGGCATCAGACAGCGCGACGCCGGCGCGGTTGCAGCTTCGCGCGCAACCTGGCGTGGCGGCTGGTCGAGTGGAATTGCTGAGAAACCTGGAACCGCGCCCGAGGTCGGCTGTCATACGCCTCGACCGCAACGGCAACGTCGCCGACGGTCGCGACGGCTGAGCGAGCCGCGACGTCCTGTGCGCGAGTGCGCACACGATGGACGCGGACCAGCCGAAGCCAGGTGCGCACGCGCGCATCGATGACGAAGGATCGCCATGTCTACCTCGAAGCTCGCGCTCACGTTTCGGATGTTCCAGCAGGGCCGCCTCGTCGGCGAACAGACGCTCACGCAGGGCGTGATCAAGATCGGCAAGGTGCCGTCCGCGCACCTCCGGATCGAGGACGAATCGGTGAGCCGGATGCACGCGATCGTCGAGGTCACGGGCGCCGAGATCAGCCTGATCGATCTCGGCTCGACGCGCGGCACGTTCGTCAACGGCCAGAAGATCAACAAGGCGAAGCTGCAGAGCGGTGACTCGATCACGCTCGGCGATACGCGGCTCGAGCTCGCGGTGAATCAGCCCGCCGCCACGTCGGTGGCGCCCCCGGTCCCGGCCGTTCGGCCGCCGGCGATCCCGATGCCGTCGCCGATGCCCGCCGCCTCGATCCCGATGGCGGTCATGCCGGCACCGGCGCCGGTCGCGCTGCCGATGAGAGCGCCCGCTCCATCCCCCGTGTCCCACGCCGAGTCGATCGAGGACGCCGGTGGCGCGGGTGCGGTCGAGGTGGCCGCGATGCTCGGTGACTCGGTCGTCGACGTGAAGCACTGCATGGATCCCCGCAGCGGCAAGGTGACGCCGAGGACCTGGGGCTTGCTCGCCGGTGGCCTCGCCTGCCTGCTCACCTCCGGTGTCGCGTTCGCCGTGTCAGTGGGAACCGCCGCGAACAACAAGGGCGCGCTCGATGACTGGACCCGCGTCGCCCACAAGCCCGCGCACGCGTTCCGCCCGACCGCGATCGGGCCGGCGACCGAGGTCATGGCGTTCGGTGGGCTCGCGCTCGGGCTCCTCGGCGTGACCGCGGGGCTCGCGGGCGCTCGCCGCGACAAGCGCAGCCCGTACTACCGGATCGGCACGGCGCCGGGTGTCGAGCTCGCGCTCGAGACCGCACCGACGGCGAGCTTCCCGCTCGTCGCTCCGTCGGGAGATGACTTCGTGTTCAACTACGGCGCCGGGATCGACGGCGAGCTCACGGTCGATGGCAAGTCGACCCCGCTCGCCGAGCTGGCCGCGACGGGCCGCGCGCGTGCTTCGGCGACCACCGCGGGCGCGATCGAGGTGCCGATTCCACCGCGCGCACGGATCCGCGCACGCTCGGGCAACACCACGTTCCTGGTGTCGGCGGTGGCCAGGCCGCGCCAGCAGGCGGTGCCGCTGTTCACGATGCAGAACCGGACGATGGCGTACTTCGCGGGCTCGCTCGCGGTGCACCTCGGCGTGTGGGCGTTGCTCCAGACGATTCCCGAGGTCGGCACCGGCGTGAGCATCGAGATGGTGTCGGCGGAGGCGGTCAACATGCACGGCCAGAACACCGACAAGGAGGAGGCACCTCCGCCCGAGCCCGAGGACACCACGCCGGGCGAGGACGGTGGCAAGGACGGCTCGGGTGCGACGATGGCGCTCGAACAAGGCGTCTCGGGCACGACCAAGTCGGATCGCACGGATGGTCATATCCAGATCAAGGACAACCACACGGATCCCGCGATGTCGCGCGCCGAGGCGATCGCGTACGCGCGGTCCGCGAGCATCCTCGGCTCGGAGTCGGCGCTGCAGGGTGGCTTCCACAACATGGTCGCGCAGGCAGACCTCTCGAGCGGCTTCGACAGCTCCGACGTCAACGGCGCGCTGTTCGGCGCTGCAGGAGAGAGCCAGGGATCATTCGGTGGGGGTGTCCGCGGGTTTGGTCCCGGTGGCGGCTGCCGCCTGCCGCCGTGCGGCATCATCGGCACGGGCCGTTACGGTACGATCGGTAATGGTGACCGCGCCGGCGACGGCTGGGGTGGACCGGCAGGCAGCGGCGGCCGGATGCGGCGCCACGCCGCGACGGGGCCGGACGGGTTCCTCGGGCGTCCGACCTCGGGTGGCGGCCTCGATAAGGCGATCATCAAGCGCTACATCAAGCGCAACGTGAACAAGATCGCCTACTGCTACGAGAAGCAGCTGCTCGCGCACCCGGGCATGGAGGGCGAGATCTCGGTCCAGTTCTTCATCTCGCCGACTGGTTCGGTGCAGAGCTCGGCGGGCAACGGCTTCGACCCCACGGTCGCCAGCTGCGTCGCCGATGTGATCTCGAGCATCGAGTTCCCGAAGCCGACCGATGGCGGTGGCGTGCAGGTGAACTACCCGTTCAACTTCCACGCGGCGGGTGCGGGTCAGTGATCGTCGCGGACGAGACGCTCGTCCGACGCGCGGCGAGCACGGCGATCATCGCCGCGCTGGCCGTGCTGGCCGTTTCGGCGACCGGGATCACGAGCGCGCAGCTGGAGGCGCTCGCAGGCGAGCGCCCCGAGGGCCTCCGCCACGCGCGAGGATCGGTGCTCGAGCCCGAGCTCTCCGCGATCACGCCATCGCGTGAGGCGCCTGATCCCGACACTCACATGACGCTGTCGCCGTCCTGGGGGATGTGCCCGCCGTTCGTGCCGTACGACGTCTGCGCGGTCGAGCTGCGGTGCGAGGTGATCGAAGCGGCGCGGGTCTCCGGTCTGCGCCAGGCCGGCGGCGAAACCTCCAGCCGACCTCGAGCTTGTTCGGCGCTGCGCGGTCGCGTACGCGATGAGCGCGCGCGGGGCGCGATGCCCCGGTGATGGCCAGCGCTCCGGCTGCGTCCTGTTGACCGCCCGAGCACCGCGCCGGGGCAACCGCGTGGCCACGGAGCTCGCGCCCGGCGGCAGTCTTCGGCGGAGCCCAAACAAAGAGTTCCCATCGCGCCAGGTTCGTCCGTTACATCGGAAACCGTTCGTCCAGGAGCGTCCGATGTTGCGTGTGATTCCTTTCGTCATCTTCGGGATGGTTGTCGGGTGTAGTGATTCGGGTTCGAGCTCCGGCTCGGGCGTCGACGCCGGCAAGAAGCTCATCGAGCTCACCGCGTCCGAGCGCCAGCAAGTCTGCGCATATATGGTCGAAGCGGAAGGCGGCGTGCACAGCAAGATGTGCGGCGATGGCCTCACCATCACCGTGAAGAGCGCGGCCGAGTGCACGACGAGCGTCGCCGCGTTCTCGACGACATGCACGGCGACCGTCGACAACGCCGAGACATGCGCCGAGGCCGCGGGGGACGACCTGTGCAACCTGCTGAGCTCGCCCGCGTGCTCGTTCCTGCTCCAGTGCCAGTAGCGCTGCGCGCGTGCGCGCTCTTCGTCGTGGGCTGTGCCGGAACATCGGTGCATTACGACGTGGCGCACGTTCGCGGGCCCTACGGCCAGCCGGGGAGCCACGAGGTGCAGCCGGCAGGACGCTGTGAAGCGACGGTGCGGATCCGCGTGATCGACGAGCGCCATGTGGCTGTCGTGGGCGCGCGCGCCATCGTGCGTCGATCGGTCACCGCGATGGCGATCGAGGAGAACCTCGGCGTCTACGAGTGTCGAACGCGTCCCGTGCTCACCGATGGTCATGGCGTTGCCCACGTGTGCTCGCCCGAGGACCTTCCTCCGCGCTCGCCGTGGGAGGGCATCGGCGGCGGGTACTCGAGGCGTGGTCAGGCGCAGCTCGACGTGTACGACGACCAGGGGCGCGTGGCGACGATCTCCGAGCCGTTCGCGAGCGTCGTCGTGCTGAAGTGACGCGACCTGCACCGGCGTCCCGCGTCGTCCGGACGTGTGCGCCGTTCGATGCCGGGGTTCGTCCTGGAGGTTCACGGCTGCGATAGAGTGCGGCCGTGAAGCGCTGCTACCTGCTCCCGGTGGTCCTCGCGGGGGCGTGCGGAGGAGATCCCGCGAGGTCGCCCGATGCGAGCTCGGACGGCGCGCTCGGGATCGACGCGGCGATCCCCCGGCACCTGGTCGCCTACGTCAGCGGCGCGGGCCCCGATATCGTCGTGTACGACGTCGGTGCGTCCGGTGCGCTCACCCGGACGTCGAGCGTGCCGGCGTTTCGCGCGAACCCCTCGTTCCTCGCGATCGATCCAGCAGGCACCGCGCTGTACGCGGTCAGCGAGGCGACCAGCCGGGTCGGCGCGTACACGATCGATCAGACCACTGGCGCGCTCACGTTCATCAACGACCAGCCCTCGGGCGGCAGCGGCCCGGCGCACGTGTTCGTCGATCGCGGCGGCCACTACGTGCTGGTCGCGAACTACGGCGACGGGACGATCGCGGTCCTGCCGATCCGCGCAGACCGTGGCATCGAGCCGCTCCAGCAGACGCTGTCCGCGGGGGCCAACGCGCACATGATGGTCACCGATCCGACCAACCAGTTCGCGTACGTGCCGTGTCTGGGCTCGGACCACGTCGCGCAGTACACGTTCGACGCTGCGTCCGGATCGCTCGCGCCGAGCCTGCCGCCCCTGACGACCGCCGCGGGCGCGGGGCCGCGGCACCTCGCGTTCTCCCCCAGCGGCACGCGCGCGTATCTGATCAACGAGCTCGACAGCACGCTCACCGCGCTCACGCTCGATGGCACGACCGGGCGGCTGACGCCGGTACAGACGATCACCACGCTGCCCGCCGGGTTCACCGGGACGAACTCGACCGCCGAGGTCTGGGTCCACCCGTCCGGAACGTACGTGTTCGGATCGAACCGCGGCCACGACAGCATCGTCACGTTCGCCGTCGATCCGGCGAGCGGCACGTTGTCCCTCGTCGGTCACACGCCGACGCAGGGGATGACCCCGCGCGACTTCACGCTCGATCCATCGGGCAAGCTCCTGTTCGTGGCGAACCAGGCGTCTGACAGCGTCGTGACGTTCGCGGTCGATGCCACGACCGGCGTGCTGTCCGCCGTCGGTGCGCCGGTCAGCGTTCCGTCACCTTCGTTCGTCGGGATCGTCGCGCTGCCCTGATCCGCGCGGCCCTCGCGCAGCCTCCTCCGCAGGGCTCACGGCTGGCGCTTGTCCTGCCCGAGGTGGGTGGCCGGCGCGTTCGTCACGAGCTGACGCACGAACCGCATCGCCGGCGAGCCCCACGACAGCAGCCGATCGTGATATCCGCGCTCGGTGAAGCCGGGCTGCTGGGTGGCGATCCTCCGCAGCTTCAACAGCTCGGAGAACCCGTAGAAGTACGTCGTGAGCTGCGCGCTGGTCAGCCGCGCGCGCTTCCATTTGCCGACCGCCTCGCCGTCTTCCTGGAACGCCTCGCCGGTCATCAGCGCGAGCGCGTCCTTCTCTTCCATCTGTCCGGCGTGGACGTCGTGATCGAGGATCGTGTTCGCGGCGAGCCGGAGCACCATCTTCTGGCGCTGCAGCTTCACCTTGGGGCCGCCGAACCCGTTCTCGGCCATCAGCCACTCGCCGTACACGGCCCAGCCCTCGACGAACGGCCCGCTCGAGAACACGGCGCGCAGCTTCGACGCGAACTGGTTGTTGTGCATCCCCTGCAGGTAGTGGCCGGGCATCGCCTCGTGGATCGAGAGCTCCGCGAGCATCGCCTGGTTGTACTCGCGATAGAACGAGTCGACGCGCTGCGGGGTCCAGTCCGATGGCGTCGGCGAGATCGCGTAGAACGTCTCCGGCGTCGCCTCGAGCGGGCCCGACGAGTCGCAGTACGCGACGGCGACGCCACGGCGATACTCCGGCATCTCGATCACCGCGACCGGCTCGTCGGGAACGCGCACGAGATCATGCTCGCGGACGAACGCGGTCGCCTTCTCGAGCCAGGTCTTGGCATCCGCGAGGATCGTCTGGTTCGTCGGGCGCTGCTTCGCCACGTGATCGAGCACCTGCTTCACGAACGCCTTGTCCTGGGCCGGCGTCCCCAGCTTCGGCAGCTTGCCGAGCTTGTCCTCGGCCCAGATCTGCTTCGCGGTCTCCACCATCTCGTGCTGCGTCTGCGTCAGCAGCTCGCGGGCGCTCGCGGCGATCGCGTCGATATCGACGTCGTCCTCGAGCACGAAGCCGAGCTTCTTGGTGAACCGCTCGCGCCCGAGCCGGAACGAGCCATCGGAGCGCGCGAGCAGATCTTGCTCGAGGAACGCCTGGAGCTCGTGGAGCGCCGCCGACGCACGCTTCGAAGCGGCCGCGAGCTCGGCCGAACGTACGCCGGGGAACCGCGGCGCGAGCTCGCCCTCGACGAGCCCGATCAGGCCGGCGTTCTGCTGGATCGCGGTCTCGGTGTTGACCTTCGCCGGATGCCCTAGCCGGACCTTCGCGGCGGCGACCAGCGCGGGGATCCCGTCGAGACGGGCGAGCAGGCTCGCCATCCGCGCATCCGGGGTGCCGAAGTTGCGGCTGACGAGCGGATCGAGGCCTTCGCCGATCAGGTTCGTGTAGTAGACCGGATCGCGCTCGCGCGGCTTGAGCTCGTCGATCGTGTACATGCCATAGCGCAGCTGATCCTCGAGGATCTGCGCGTCGATCTGGTGCTGCACGTCGAGCTGAGCTCGGGGGATCTGCGCGAGCTGGGCGAGGGTGCGCGCGAGGAACTCGCGGTAGCTCGCCTCGCCGTTCGCGCTGACATCGGGCCACTTGCCGTCGTACCGATGGTCACCTGCGGAGGTCGCGTCGACCGGGGACCGCATCAGGTAGCCCTCGAGGAACTGCTGCTCCTGTGCCTCGAGACCTCGATCCGCGGACGCCGCGGGCACCGGGGCGAGCGCCGGTGGTGCGACGGACACGGTCGGATGCGCGGGCGACGAGCACGCGACGAGCGTGACGGCGAGAGCCAGACGAAGGGGTGCCATGGCGCGCACCATAGCGCGGCGGCCCGATTCCGTGCGAAGGGCGGATCTCCGCTGTTCGAGCGCGGGGAGCGTTCACCGGTCGCCGACGTTGATCGACGACACGTCGACGGTTGTTCGATACCGCCGATCAGCGATCGAGCAGAAGGGCGCGAGCATTTGCCTTCTGATACGCCCCGTTCAGCTGCCGAGACGACATCTGAATTTCTTTTCCATCCGAGGTGTGGACGAACGGCGTGCATTCTCCGCTCGCGACCTTCGCCATCGCGTCGAAGCTATCCTTGGCGTCGCACGGCGCGGCGGCACCGCCCGACGTGGTCTCGAGATCCGCGTTATCGATCGTCACGAACGTGTCTTGCGTGGTCATATTCGATCCTTTTGCGATGGTGGTTGGATGACGGGGAGGCTCAGTGCAGATCGAATGCCACCGGCGAAACGCAGGCGTGTTCGCGACCGACTCACGATGATTTGAGGAGTTAGGTCTGTCGCCATCGACCGCGAGGATCGCTGGATCGTCGCGCGGGGGTGACGACGATGGCTTCCTGGAGTTGCACGGAGTTGGCTTCAGAAATCGGTGCCTAGGGCGTCGCCAGCGATTGCTCCGCGGCGCTGACGATCGGCCACCTGAGCGACGCGGTCTGGGCGAGTGTCTTTGCAGACGGCGAGCACGGCAGCGCCCTGGCTACCGCTGTTCAACGCCAGGAACGCGGGGCGTGAAGGAACGTTTGAACCGCCGCTGTCGAGGTGCGCCACGCGCTCCTCGTCGTGGTCGTGCGGTCCGCAGGTCTAGTCGCACTCGGGGCGGGCGGGAGTCGAAGCGACCGGGACGCGAATGACGTCGATCTCTCGCCGCGGCTTCGCTTGCGCGCCAGCAACGGCTCTACCCACGCGAGCCTCGGGGGAGGTCGGCGCGAATCGTGGCAGCGTTTCAGCGACGTGCCGCCTGGGCGGCGACGACGCCCGCGTTCCACAAGGCGAGCGCGGACCCGAGCACATCGCCGCGCGTGCTCGTCGATCCGTCCGCCCTCGACGTTCGGGAGCGGTTGGCCAGGCCAGGCTCGTCGAGCCCGAGCTCGCGTCGAAGCGGCTCCGGTCGAGCCCCTCGACCGGCGTTCGCGCGCGGTGGTCTCTTGCTGCGGGAGCAGCAGGTGCGCGCCGCGGCGGCCTCCCGCGTCGCGTACCGCCTCGCGCGGCGTGCGCCCGTCGAGCGACGGCACCGGCAGATCGAGCCACTCGCAAGAGGCATCTTCTGATGCGTCGTCTCGGCGGGCGACGCGACGAGCTGGCCATCGCTCATCACGGTCTGTCCGCCGCGCATCGCCGTCGATCGCGGCGAGCCCCGCGAACCCGATCGCGCTCGGCAGTTCGGGACGACCGAGCAGTTACGGGTTCTGCTTCAGGAAGTCCTGAGCCGCCTTCCGCCCAAACGCAGGCGCCAGGTCGCGATCGTTCATTTTCATGAAGGTCTTGCCGCCCGGCGCCGCGATGCTCGCCGTGCACGTGCCTTCGGCCACCATCCGCGCTGCGTCGGCGCGAAACGTTGCGTAGCACGGCCCTTGCGGATCGGGTGCACCACCGATGATGGCGCCGTTATACGCACGTTGTTCAACGCGGCCGATGCCACCGACGGCGTTCACCAGGTCCACCGCGCTGATCGTACCCAACTCATCATTTCCGTGAATCGACATCGACGTGCTCCTGTTAAAGTTAGACTCTTGCCAGAGCAAGCGATGTGCCGTGCCATTCCGTTCGAGATTCCGCGCGGTTCGGCAACCTCGACCGCACTCGATCGCCTCGCCGGGGTTACGTTCCCGCCTCCTCGATGCAACAGACCTCCCGACTTCGAGTCGTACACGTCACAAGGTGGAGTCCGTTCACGGGCGGAGTCCGGATCTCCTCGCGGCAGGAAGGGGATCGACACCGGAGATCGAGCGTGAGCTAACGGATCGTGCTCAGCATCGAAGAACGGCTCGCCAAGCTGGAGCACCTCGTCGAGGCGCCGCAATCGACGATCGGCGAGGACCGTCGCAAATGAGCCGATCGCCTCGTAGCGCCGGGTCGCTCACTTCTTGAGCGCGAGGACCCACGTCCGCCAGATCGGCTCGAACGTCGCGAGGTCCTGGCCGACCACCGCCTCGAGCGCCGTCTGACCGGTGAGGTCCTTCGTATCGGCGAGGAACTTGGTCCAAAACTCGTGCAGCTTGCCCTTCTCTTGCAAGTAATAGAGGAGGTATCGGGCATAGGCATACGCGTCGAAGTCAGCCTCGTAGAAGCCATCCCGGGTGGTGCCGAGGAGCTTGGTCATCGCGGGCAGCGTCTTGCCGCGGATCTCGCGCTGGAGGTTCGGCAGCCTCCAGTTCACGCCGCCGACGATGTGGCCGTTCTTCTCGCCGGGTTGCTCGAACAGCGACGCGAGCCCCTCGTTGAACCACGACGGGCCGTTCGGGAAGTTCGCCTCGATGTACGGATGCACCATCTCGTGCGAGAGCGTGCCGAGCCCGCGGACGTTCATGATCAGCGCGTCGTCGGATGGCGAGTAGTAACCGTACGGCGTGTCCGGCTCGTCGTTGAAGAACTTCTTCGCGCCCTTGCGAAACGACTTCTCGTTCTTGAACAGCCAGACCTCGATCAGCTTCGCGGGGCGCTTCGCGAAGAAGTCCTTCTCGAGCAGCGTGTACGTCCAGCGAAAGAACCCGGTCGTGGTCTTCTTGACCTGCGCCGGCGCTTCGTCGCCGATGATCACGTACGGGCCCTCGATCAAGACCGTGTAGCCTTGGCCGGCGAGCTTCTTGTCGAGGGCGGCCCTGCGCGTCTCGAGCTCCTCCGGCGTCGGCGTTCCTGCCGTGGCGAGGCCCAGCGTCTGGGCATACACACATGCGATCGCGAGTAGGCGTGCGTTCATGTCCCGGTCGACAGCATGAGCTGTGGCTCGGTTGCACGCCAATGCATTGGATCTGCTCGAATAAGTCACCCAAGCCCGAGCCCGGAGCCGGTGTCACATCGTTCGTGACCGGTGGCTCCGCGAGCTCGCATGAGGCGAGCACGGCGCGTCACAGCTCGTGGCCGAGGACGCGCCGCAAGGTCTCGACGTCGATGTTCGACCCCGACAGGATGATCGCGACCGTCTTGCCCGCGAGCACATCGCGCAGCTTCAGCAGCCCGGCGAGCCCGGCCGCGCCCGCACCCTCGGCGAGGTTGTGCGTGGTGCGGAGCAGCACGCGAATCGCCTCCGCGATCTCGGCCTCGGACACCGCGACGAGGTCGGTGATGCCTTCGAGCAGCGGCTCCCACGTCATGTCGTAGGTCGCCCGCGTGGCGAGGCCGTCGGCGAACGTCTCCGCGGTGGCGTGGGTGAGCCGGCGCCTGGCGTGCCACGAGTCGTGGATCGCGGACGCCGCGGCCGCCTGGACCCCGTACACCTTGACGCCGGGCCGCAGCGCACGGATCGCGACGAGGGCGCCGACCGCCTGAGATCCGCCGCCGATCGCGACGACGATCGCGTCGAGCTGGTCGGCCTGCTCGCAGATCTCGGCGCCGAGGGTCGCCGCGCCCGCGATCACGTTCGCGTCGTTGGTCGAGTGCGCCATCACCAGGCCGCGCTCGCGCACGACGCGATGGGCGACCTCGACGGCCTCGTCGTAGTCGCGGCCAGCCTCGATCAGCTCGGCGCGGTGGCCACGGATCGCCGCGTTCTTCTCGGGGTTGTTGCCGTGCGGCACGCAGATCACGACGGGCACGCCGAGCTGCGCTCCCGCCCAGGCGAGCCCGGCCCCGTGGTTTCCTCGGGTCGCCGCGACCACGCCGCGGGCCCGCTGCTCGGCTGGCAGGGCGGTCATGAACGAGATCGCGTTACGCGCCTTGAACGCGTTCGTCGGATGGTGGTTGTCGTGCTTCACCAGCACGCGCGCGCCCGCCACCTCGTCGAGCGATGGATAGTGCCGCAGCGCCGTCACCGCGAGGTAGGGCGCGATCCGCTCGCGCGCGGACACCACGTCCGCCCAGGTGATCGGCCAGCTCACGCGCCCTCAGTCTACCTGCTCGCCCCCGCCGTGGCACAATGCCCGCGTGGAAGTGTTCTTCCTCATGATGGGCCTCTGGCTCGTCGTCGCCGTCGCCCTCGGCCTCCGCCGGCCACGAGGGTTCGGCGGCGTGGACTTGCGCGCGCGGCTCGATGCCGTCTACGGCGAGCCTCACGAGCTGGTGCGCGTCACGCCCGCCGCGTTCCCCGAGGCGGATCTCGAGTTCTATGATCGCGCGCGTCGCGAGCTCGAGGCGCGCAGCTACCGCTGGCTCGCCGACGTCGAGGACCTCACGCTGTCGCGGATCTACCCGCAGAATCGGACGTTCGTGCGGATGTTCATCGATGCCGGGGGCATGATCCGCGCGAGCGCGTATCACATGCACCCGCGCGGCGTCGTGATCTCGATGCTGCAGCTCGTGCAGCTGTTCCCGCGTCACCTGCGCGTGATCGAGCTGGTGAGCGAGATCCAGGGGATGTTCCTCGTCACCAGCAACACGCACGGGGTCGATCGTCTCGAGCCGCCGCCCGAGGCCAAGATCGAGCGGATGCCGCTGAGCACGCCGATCGCCGAGGTCATCACGCGCCACGAGGCGCGGATCACCGAGCTCGTGCGGGATCATCCCGAGCGCGCGCCGGTCACGTTCGAGAGCTTCGAGGACGCGCTCGCCTCGATGGCGCGCGCGCACATCGCGATGGCGAAGCACCGGCAGAAGGTCGGAGGGCTGTCACGAGACGAGCTCGAGCGCCTCAAGGGCCGGCCGCTCAGCGCGACCGAGGAGGCGTTCTTGCGCGAGGTTCAGGGCAAGACCGAGCCGACGTCCTAGGTTCCAGGCCGCCGCTTCAGGTACGATGGGTAGAAGTGTTGACGCGGTTCGTGATCGTGGCGTGTCTGTGCGCCTTTGGTTGCGACCGGGTGTTCGGACTCGCCGAGCGGGACGCCTCCAGCGACCCCGTCGATGCGGATCGACACATCGAGTACATCCAGAGCAAGAGCCGGTTTCAGAACGGGGTGTCCAGCGTGACGTTGACGTTCGACGCTCCCGTGGAGCCTGGCGACCTCGTGGTCGTCGCCATCGGCACCTATGCAGGAGACCTCCAGGCGGTGACGGACACCGCGGGAAACGACTACCGCGAGCCATTTCCCGCGATCCGGACGGCGGGGGGCTCGCGCCTGCGCGTGCTGTACGCGCCCAACGTCGCGACCGCGAGCTCGTTCAGCATCACGGCGCATGTGGCGATGAGCACCTCCAACGAGACGACGATGGCGATCCACGCGTATCGTGGCGCGACGCCGGAGCCGCTCGACCAGAGCTCGTTCCGAACCGGAGGGCCGAGCACGAGCCCGAGCTCGGGGCCGGTCAAGACCATCGTCGATGGCGAGCTCTATTTCGGCGTGGTGAGCCACGACCTGACGTTGGTCACGTCCCCCGGCAGCGGGTTCTCGAGACGGGAGACGCCGACCGAGGACACCGCGAACGTGCCGATCTCGACCGAGGATCTGATCGGTCCGGCGCAACCCTCGATCGCTGCGAAATTCCAGCTCACGCTGGCTTCGCCCTGGGCCTGCGCGCTGCTCACGTTCGAGTGACCCGTCCAGCAACTGGCGCCGCGACCCCGACCTGGCAGATCATCGCGGGCGCATCGATGACAACCGTGACGCCGACGCGCGCTGGGTGGGCGATCCTGGTGCTCGCCTCCTGCAATGCCTCTCCCGCACCCACCGGGAGCCCGGAGGCGTCTTCCAGACCCGGCGTGAGCGATGCGCCCCGTTGGGTCGAGTGCACCGAGGCGTCGCGCGCGCCGATGGAGGCCCTGTTGCTCGCGCGTCACCACCTCGAGCGGGTCGATGACCGCGTCGATGGCCTGACGTGCGTCACGATCCAGCTCGCCCACCAGCCGGCGTTCTTCGTCGAGCTCGTGGCTTCGCACGAGGACAAGCGGCACAAGCTGCGCGGCGTGCTCGCCACCGACGGGACGACCGAGCTGGTCGCGCTCCGCGACGCCAACCTCGAGTGGGCGCAGCAGCGTGGCGGCAAGGCGACGTTCGAGACGATCGACCTCGACGGCGACCACGTCGACGAGATCGTCGTGCACTACGAGGATCGCCGGCAGCGGCTGGCCGAGTGGATCGACGTGCTCGCGATCCGGGACCGCGTGCTGCTCGAGCATCGGGGACCGCGGATCTCGTACGACGATCCCGACATCGAGGAGACCTGCCACGGCGTGCTGGCGAGCGAGCGGGCGGGCAGCGCGACCCACCTCGTGGTCACCACGACCGGGTCGACCGGCAAGTCCGAGCACTGTCTCGGCAACGGCCGCCACGTGTTCGCGCTCGAAGCCGACGCGCTCGTCGAGCGCTGAGCCCTGCGCCACGACCGTGCAACGCAGGCGCCGATGGAGGCGTAGCCCTGCGATTTCATTGACTCACGTACACGCCGTCGCCCGGGCCCACCAGCCCTGCGGGAACCCACGGGATCGGCGCTCCGCGGGGTCAGACCCCCCTGCCATCCTCGACGGAGATGCGGGTCGTCCACACGTCCGACTGGCACCTCGGGCACACGCTCCGGGGCGAGGTGTCGCGCGAGCTCGAGCACCAGGCCTTTCTGACCTGGCTACTCGAGTGCTGCGTGCGAGAAGCGGCCGATGTGCTCGTGATCACCGGAGACGTCTTCGACAGCGCCACCCCGCCCGCGAGCGCCGAGCGGATGTGGTTCGAGTTTCTGGCGGCGACCCGGCGGGCGATGCCGGCGATCGACATCGTCGCGATCGCCGGCAACCACGATTCCCCGGCGCGGCTCGGGGCGGCGTCGGCGGTGCTGCGCGAGCTGGGCGTGCACGTCGTCGGGGGCCTGCCGCGGCGCGGCGATGGCGCGCTCGATCTCGATCGGATCTTGATCCCGGTCGCCGGCGGGCGCGGGCTCGTCGCGGCGGTGCCATTTCTGCGGCCGATCGACGTGCCGGCCGAGATCGAGGATCCGCTGGGCGCGGTCTATGGTGAGGTCATCGCGGCGGCTCGGTCGCGGCGGGCCCCGGCGCAGGCGCTGATCGTCACCGGGCATCTCTACGTCGCGGGCGCCGATGTGCAGTATCTGAGCGAGCGGCGGGTCTCGATCGGTGGCGTCGAGTCGGCCCCGCTGCGGCTGTTCCCCGACGATGTCGACTATGTCGCGCTCGGCCACATCCACCGCGGGCAACGGATCGGGCGCGACACGATCCGCTATGCGGGGGCACCGATCTCGCTGTCCCTCGACGAGGCTGGCTACCGGCACCAGATCGTGTTGATCGACTTCATCGAAGGCCGGGTCTCGGAGATCCGCGCGCTGCGCGTGCCGCAGGCGATCGAGATCATGCGCGTGCCCCGCCGCGGTGCGGCCCCGATCGCCGAGGTGCTCGCAGCGCTCGAGGCGCTGCCGCGGCTCGTGGACCCGGACGATGCCGCGCGGCCGTACCTCGAGGTGGTGGTCGCGCTCGAGCAGCCGGAGCCCAAGTTGCGCGCGGTGATCGAGGCCGCGCTCGACGGCAAGCGCCCGCGCCTGGTCTACCTCCACGTCGAGCACACCGGCGATCGCGCCACGCTCGGCGACCGGATCCGTGCGCGCCGGCTCGCCGAGCTCGATCCGCGCGAGGTGTTCGTACGGCTCTGGCAACGCCATCACGAGGCGCCGCCGGCCTCCGAGGTCCTCGCGGGCTTCGAGCGGCTGCTCGCGGACGTGCAGGGCGACACGGTCGATCCGGAGGCGTCGTGAGGATCCTCGCGATCCGCGGCTGCAACCTCGCGAGCCTCGCCGGCGAGTTCGAGATCGATCTCGCGCACGGGCCGCTCGGCGCCGCCGGGGTGTTCGCGATCGTCGGCAACACCGGCGCCGGCAAGAGCACGCTGCTCGATGCGCTGTGCGTCGCGCTGTTCGACCGCACGCCGCGGCTGACCAACCACAGCCGCGTCACCATCGGACGCGGCGACGAGGATCCCGGCGCGCTGGGGGCCCAGGACGTGCGCACGCTGCTGCGGCGCGGCGCCGCCGCGGGCTGGGCCGAGGTCGACTTCGAGAGCGGGGACTCGCGGCGGTACCGAGCGCGGTGGTCGGTGCGTCGTGCGCGCGGCCACACCGACGGTACGATCCAGGCGCAGCAGGTCTCGCTCACCACGCTCGATGGCGGCGAGCGGCTCGGCGGCACCAAGACCGAGACCCTCCAGGCGATCCACGAGCGGCTCGGGTTGTCGTTCGATCAGTTCCGGCGCTCGGCGTTGCTCGCGCAGGGCGAGTTCGCGGCGTTCCTGCGCGCGGATGGCAAGGACCGCAGCGAGTTGCTCGAGCGGATGACCGGCACGGAGATCTACACGCGGCTCTCGATGCACGCGCACGCACGGGCCACGCTGGCCGAGCAGAAGCTGCGCGAGGGCCGCGCGGCGGCGCTCGCGATCGCGGTGCTCGACGACGAGGCGCGGCAGGTCGTGGAGGCGGAGCTCGTGGTCGCCGATCGGGCGAAGGCCGCTGCTCGAGCGCGGCTCGCCGCGGCGGAGATGGCGGCGCGCTGGGTCGCGGAGGCGGCGCGGCACGACGACGCGTTGCGTGCGGCGCGCGCGGCGCACGCGGCCGCCGTCGACGCGGTGGCCGGCGCGCAGGCGGATCGTACGGAGCTCGCGCTGCGCCGACGAGCGGAGACGCTGCGCGGTCCGTGGGACGATGCGATGCGGCTCGATCGCCAGCACGCGGTCGCTCGCGGCGAGGTCGCGGCCGCAGGGCAGGCCGCCACCGCCGCGGCCTCGCACCACGCCGCGATCACGGCGCGGCGCGCCGCGCTTGGCGAGCTGCACGAGCCGATCCGCGCGGCGCGGATCGCGGCCGGGATCGTCGAGCGCGTCGCCACGGGCGATGGGGCCGAGGGCCATGCGCGGGCGGCGGTCGAGCACGCGGTGTGGCTCGCCCGACAGCGTGCCCTCGGTCCCGAGATCGCGGCGTGGAGCGAGCTCGATGCGAAGTACGCGCAGCACGCCGCGACGGGCGACGCGATCCACGCGCTCGATCGGACGCTTCGCGAGCACGACGAGTCGCGCGGCAAGCTGGTCGCTGGCCGCGCCGCGCTGGTCGTCGAGCATCAGGCGGCGGCCTCGAAGCTCGGCGACGCTCACCGCAAGGCGGAGGCGTTCCACAAGAGGCGCGGGCTGTCGCCGGACGATGCCCGCAAGCAAGAAGACGCCGCGCGGCTGCGGCTGACGGACGCCGAGCGGCTCGCCTCGATCGCCGCGGGGGCGCGCGAGGCGATCCAGGCGAGCACCGAGCTCGCTCACCAGCTCGCCGCGCTCGCCGCGCTCGGGGCGACGGAGCGCGCGCACAAGACCGCGCTCGAGGCCGCGCGACGCGAGGCCGCGGTGGTGCGTACCGAGCGCGCGCGCATGGTCGAGGAGCTGCGGCGCGCGGCGGGATACGAGCACGCGCGCGCGGAGCTGCGCGAAGGCGAGGCGTGTCCGCTGTGCGGCGCCGAGGATCATCCGTGGGCGGATCGCGGCGCGTTCGACGACGTGATCGCCGCGGCCGAGGCCAAGCTCGCCGAGGTGGTCTCCGCGCTCGACGCGGGCACCTCCGAGCTCGCCTCGTTGACCGCGCGCGCGGACCAGCGCGAGCGGGAGCAGACCCGGCTCGAGAAGCTGCGCGCGATCGCCGTGGCCAGCGCGACCGGCGCCGTCACGACGTGGCGCGAGCATCTCGCGGGGCTCGGCGAGCTGCTGTTGGTCGAGGATCCTTCCACGCCCGGGGCCGAGGCGCTCGCGAACGAGCGCGCGGCGGCGGCGAAGAAGCAGCTCGAGGCCGCCCGCGATATGCGCCGGCAGACCGACGCCGCGATGAAGGCGGTCGCCGAGGCGCAGGCCGAGGTCCAGACCTGTCAGGCCAGCGTCGATCAGATGACGGCGAGGCGCGCCGAGCTCGATCGCCGGCTCGCCGAGCTCGACACGACCGTCGAGCGGCTCAAGGGAGAGCGGGCAGGGCGCGCCGAGCGCCACGCGGAGCTCGCGGTCCAGCTCGAGGGGGCGATCGCGCGGTGGACCGCGGCCGCCCCCCAGGCCGCCCCGCTCGGCCCCGCCCGCGGCCGCAAGCGCGATCCCGTGACGTCGAGCTACGATCACTACCGCGCCTGGATGGCCGAGCTCGCGACGGCGTGGCGCGCGCGGGCGGATCGGGTCGCGCACGCGGATGCGGCGCTGACCGCGGCGCTCGCCACGATCGATCGCGATGCCCGTGCCGCCGAGCGCGCCGCCGCCGAGCACGCCACCCGGCTCGCGGAGGCCGAGCGACGTTGCGCCGATCTGGCCGCCGCGCTCGGCGCCGCGGTCGCGCAGCTCGATCTCGCGCGCGCGGGATCGGGGTTCGAGCTCGAGGAGCTGCGCGGTCTGCTCTCATCGGATCCGTCACGGCTCGAGCTGCTCGCCGAGGCGCTCGCGGTGCTCGATCGGGCGGTCGCCACGGCGGTCGCGGTGGTCACCGAGCGCCGTCGCCTCGTCGACGATCACGCGCTGACCCGGCCGGTCGAGCTCGAGGATGCGGCGAACGTGGCGGCGCGCTCGGCCGCGGTCGCCGACGCGGATCATCACGCCGCGTCGATCCATGCGGCGCTCGTCGCGGACACCGACTCCCGCGGGCGCCGCGCCGAGGCGCTCGCGCGGCTCGCCGTGACCGAGGGCGAGGCCCACGTCGATCAGGTCCTCGGTGAGGTGATCGGCTCGCATGACGGCAAGCTGTTCCGCAGCTTCGCGCAGAGCCTCACCCTCGATGGCCTGCTTGCGGTCGCCAACGCGCACCTCGAGGAGCTCGCGCCGCGCTACCAGCTCGAGCGCGTCCCACACCACGACCTCGAGCTCCAGGTGATCGATCGCGATCTCGGAGAGGAGGTCCGGTCCGTGCAAAGCCTGTCCGGCGGCGAGAGCTTCCTGGTCTCGCTCGCGCTCGCGCTCGGGCTGTCGTCGATGTCGGCGCATGATGTTCGCGTCCGCACGCTGCTGATCGACGAAGGCTTCGGCACCCTCGATCCGGCGACGCTCGAGAGCGCGCTGTCGGTGCTCGATGCCCTCAAGTCGGGCGGGCGCCAGGTTGGCGTGATCTCTCACGTGCCGCAGCTCGTCGAGCGGGTCGGCGCCCACGTGCGCGTCGTCCAGCGCGGCGGCGGGCGCAGTGAAGTGATCGTCGCGTGACCGCGGGGCGGCCCGGCGTTCGCGGCGCCGAGCTGCCGCACGGATCGTCGGCGCCCTGACACGAGAGCTCGTACCCCAGACATTTTCTGGCGACCCGGGCACCTCGGATGCATCTCCCTTCCTCGTGAGGACCTCCGAAGTCTCGGTCATCGACCCGTGGACGGCCGCGATCGCGAACCCCGAGGCGCGCGATCCGACCCTGCATCTCGGCGTGCTCGCGATCGGGGCCGCGATCGAGCTCTGCGGGGCGGCGGCGGCCTGCGCGCTGTCCCTGCTGGGTCTCGCCGGTCGGTCACCGGATCGGATGGCGGCACGAGCCGCCGTGGTGCTCGGTTGCGCGCTGGTCATCCACGCCACGTCCGTCCTCGCGGTCTGGCGGGCCGTCGCGCGTCACCTCGATACGCTTCGCTACGACTGCCAGGCCGTCGCCATCGCGCTCGCGCTCGAGGCGATCGCCGGCGTCGCCGCCGTGGTGCTCGGCGGCCTCGCGATCGCGCGTCCGGTCGCCGTTGGCGTCGGGTTGCCCGTCGCCGCGGTCGCGCTCGCGATCGCCACGTGGTTCGGCGGCGCGGCCCAGCCCCAGCTCGGCGGGCTCACGATCTACCCCGCGACCTGGGTGCAGCGGCTCGCCGCGGGCATCCTCGTGCGCTCGGACGGCATGCTCGTGCTCGCCGGGACCGCGGCGATCAACCTCGGAGTGCTCGCCGCGGTGGGGATCGGACCGACGCTGACCCTCACGCTCGTCGCCTACCTCGCGATCGCCACGACCGCGCTGCTCGCAGGCGGTGCACTCACGGCGCGGTTGGCCGCCCACGCGCGCGCTCGTCGGCTCCGTGCTGCGTGATTCGCTGACAGCGACGCCGCGATGCACGGCGGCGCCGGCTGTACGAAAGGGAGCTCTCATCGCTGGACGCTATGAAACAGCTCCGCGCCAAGCTCGCCGAGCGGTGATCGAACGGTTGTCTTCGGTCGTCGCACCACCACACATTGCGACCGGTCATGGAATGACCTCTCGGTGAGGACCGGCGCCGTCGCGCGTCCGGCCGCTGACCGGACGAGGTGTCCGCCGAGCGATCGCACCGGACACGACCGCTTGCGAAGTCGCGAAGTTGCGACGGTACGAGGGATGCAATGCGGGTGGTACGATGGCCGTGATGGTTGCTCGATCGACAAGCACGCCGGTTCCCCTCGGAGAATATGTTCCGATGGCCGACGAACGCATCGTGCTGCGCGGCGTGAGCTGGGCCGGCTTCCAGTCCCTGCTCGCGCTGCGAGGAGACCGTCGCCGCCCGAAGATCGCGTACCTCGACGGAGCGGTGGAGCTGATGGGACCGTCTCGCAACCACGAAGGAATCAAGTCGAGCATCGGATGCTTGATCGAGGCGTTCTGCTCCGAGCACGGTGTCGCGTGGTCGCCATATGGCAGCTGGCTGCTCGACGACGAGTCGGAGGACGCCGGCGTCGAGCCCGACGAGTGCTACGTGTTCGGTGCGGAGCCATTACGCAAGCCCGTCCCCGATCTCGCGATCGAGGTCGTGTGGACCAGCGGTGGGATCGACAAGCTCGAGATCTACCGGCGACTTGGCATCTCTGAAGTGTGGTTCTGGAAGCAAGAGGTGATCTCGGTCTACGTGCTCGATGGACCTCGCTACAACGCTCGCCCGCGAAGCGCCTGGTTACCCCAGCTCGACCTCGAGCTGGTCTGCCGGCTCGCCTCGGTCACGCCGGTGAGTGAAGCCGTGGCGCAATTGCGCGCGGCGGTTCGCGCCAGCGCCGACGGTTGACCTGCGACTCTGCAGCGTCGTGGCTTCGCCTCGTCGAACAGGCCTCTGCCATCGGTAGCATCGTCGCCCCGCGCTAAACCGGACGCTCGCCGTCCGTACGCCGGACGCCATGGCTATGCGAGGCGCCGCGATGTTCCACCTGACGCTCGGCGACGCGATGGTCTACGAGCTCGTCGATCGGCGGCGGAAGACCGGAGCGGAGCCAGGTCACTCGTTCTCGATAGACCCGCTGCATGGGGCCGTTCGATTCCTGGGTGCTCGCGCGCTGGCGATCGGCAGCTCCTCCTCACGGTTGCTTCCGGACGCTGCTCCGCGGCGCGCCCCTGACACGTACGTTGACGAGCTGGATCTCGATCGACGCGACGGTGGTTAGCCAACGTCGGCCGGACCAAGAGCGCACATCGCCGGGCTGGCCGGGTCTGCTATCCAGGTCTACATGGGCTTTCATGCGGCACACACGCGGCTGCGGGAGTGCGCTCGTCACCCTGGACATGCGTGGAGGATCCGCGAAACGATCGCCGCGATCCTCTGCGTCGGATTGTCTGGATGCGGCGGCAGCCGCGAGCTGGCCGACGGCCGGGGGCCGGCGTGCGACGACCAGATCCAGAACGGCGACGAGACCGGCGTCGATTGCGGGGGCGCTTGCGCGCCGTGTGCAGGCCGGGACGCGGGGCTCGTCTGCGACGAGCGCAATTGCATCGGCGGGACCTGCGCGCAGCGCACCTGCGCCGACGGGATCCGAGACGAGCAGGAGACGGACGTGGACTGCGGCGGTGGCGCCTGCCGCAGATGCGCCGGCGCCCGGCATTGCGAGACGGCGTGCGATTGCTTCAGCGGGAGCTGCGTCGCGGGCACGTGCTCCTCGTACCCGACGGTGTCGTTCGCGGACGCGGCCTCGTACGCGTCCGGCTACAAGCCCTACGTCCTGTTGTCCGGCGATCTCGACGCCGATGGCGACATCGACCTCGCGGTGGCCAACGAGGCGGAGAGCACGATCGGGGTGTTCCGCAACCGCGGCAACAGCTCTGGCGTGTTCGAGCGCCTGGTCTCCCCGACAGGCGTCGGGTTCCCCACGGGGGAGTACCCGACCGGCGGCGCCATCGCAGACTTCGATCGCGACGGCATCGCCGACGTGATCACCGCCGACTACCACGGTGACTCGGTGAGCATCCTGCGCGGGACGGGCGCGGGGGGGACGTACACGCTGACCGGACGCTCGAGCTATCCCACCGTCGCGGGCGGAGAGACCTCGAACCTCGCGGTGGGTGACCTGAACGGAGACGCGATCCTCGACGTGATCGCCACCAACCCGCAGGCGGCCTCGGTGAGCGTCTTCCTCGGCCGAGCCGATGGCACGCTGGAGCCCGCGAGCCAGCTCGGGTGCGGCACCGCGGTCGGCTGCGAGCCGTACTCGGTGGCGATCGGCGACTTCGACCGCGACGGCGCCAACGACGCGGCGTTCGCGGACAATCGCTCGAGCACGATCTACATCGAGCTCGGCAACGGCGACGGCACGTTCCGGCCCGGCCCGTCGCGGCCGGCCATCCATGGCGTGGCGCCCTTCATCCTCATCACCCGCGACCTGGATCTCGACGGCAACCTCGACCTGCTCGTCGCCAACCGTGGCAGCGACAACGTCAGCGTGTTGCTGGGCGGCGGCGACGGCGCGTTCCGAGCGGCGATCGTGTCGAGCACCGGCCGCGACACCGGGCCCTACTCGATCGCGGCGGTGGACTTCAACCTCGATGGCGTCCCCGACGCGGTCACCGCCAACTATAAATCCGGCACCGCCAGCGTGCTGCTCGGGATCGGCGATGGCAGGTTCGAGGCCGCGATCGACGCGGGCATCACGGGCGTGTACTCCTACGGCGTCGCCACCGGCGACTTCAACGGCGACGGCAAGCCCGACTTCGCGATCGCGAACGCGGTCTCGAACGACGTGTCGGTCAAGCTGAGCACCGCGCACTGAGCCGATCGATGACGCAGCTGCCGAGCCCGACGAGCCTGACGGCGCGGACCATCCGCGGCGCCGCGTGGACGATCTCGACCAGCCTGGGCTCGCGCGTGGTGGGCCTGGTGGGGACGCTCCTGCTGGTGCGGTTCCTCGCGCCCGCCGAGTACGGCGAAGTGACGGTCGCGGTGACGGTGACGGTGACGGCGTTCGGGGTCACCACGCTCGGCGTCGGGATCTACTTGCTGACGAACCGGGACCTCACCCGCGCCGAGGCGTTCCACGCGTCGTGCTGGTTCCTCGCGACCGGCTTCGCGGCCCAGGGCATCGTGTGGGCGCTGAGCGATCCGCTGAGCGCGTGGTTCGACGCGCCCCATCTCGGCCGCTACCTACCGCTGTTCGTGGCGAGCGCGGTGCTCGATCGGATCACGTACTTGCCGGAGCGGATGCTGATCCGCAACCTGCGGTTTCGCTGGACGTCGCTCGCCCGCGCGGCCAGCGAGCTCGTGTTCACGGCGCTGTCGCTGACGCTGGCGTGGCAGGGCTTCGGCGCGATGTCGATCGCGTGGGCGTACCTGGCGCGCGCCGTGCTGCGGTTCGCCGCCATCGTCCCGGCCGTGAGCTGGCGCGAGTGGATCGAGCCGCACCGGCTGCACGCCGCGACGTTGAACAAGATCCTCGGCTCCGGCGTGACCGTCTCGCTGACCGGGATCGCGACGTTCCTGATGCGGCGCTGGGACAACCTCCTCGTCAGCAGGTGGTTCGGCAACGCGGCGATGGGCGCATACAACTATGCCTACAACCTCGCCGACACCCCGAGCGTGGCGATCGGCGAGCAGCTGAGCGATGTGGTGGGCGCCTCGTTCCCGCATGCCGACAGCGCCAAGCGCCAGGCCGCGGTGGTGCGCGCCTGCACGATGATCTCGATCGTGATGTTCCCGCTCGCGTTCGGACTCGGCGCGGTCGCCGAGACGGTCGGTGATGCGTTCTTCCACGGGAGCTGGGCCGGCGTCGCGCCGATGCTGACGTATCTGTCGATCCTGTCGGCGCCTCGGCCGATGGCGCAGATCCTCCAGGCGTACTTGTTCGCCAGCCAGCGCATCCGCGTGGTCGCGTGGCTCGAGTGGGCGAGCCTCGGGTTGTTGATGGCCGGGATCGCCACGATCGGGCGGATCACGATCCTGTGGACGTGCGGCGTGGTGGGCGCCGTGTTCGCGCTGCGAACGCTGTTGTTGATGTGGGCGGTCGAGCGCCTCGACGGCGTCCCGCTGCGGCGCTTCCTCGTGCCGCTGCTCCGGCCGCTCCTCGCGTGCCTCGCGATGGTGGCCGCGATCCGGGTGGTGCGGCCCGCGCTGTCCGAGCTGGTGCCCGTGGTCCGGCTCGGCGTCGAGATCGCGATCGGCGCGGTGGTCTATCTGGCCGGCGCGCGCCTGATCTTTCGCACCACCGCCGCCGAGTTCCTCCGCCTCGTGCGCGCGGGCGCCTCGCGCGGCTGATCGGTGCGACCTGCCGGTGGTCACGCGTTCGCTTCGATGTACCGGGTGTGCCAGAGGTTCAGCACCATCGCCGTCCATAGCTTGGTGCTGTGATCGTGCGCCCTGAGCCGGTGCGAATCGAGGAGCGCCGAGAGCGCGTCGCGGCGGATCAGCCCCAGCTTCGTGAACCCGGTCTCGAGCAGGATCGGGCGCGACCAGTCGGCGAGCCGGCCGGCAAACAGCTCCTGCACCGGCGTGCGAAACCCCTGCTTCGGCCGGTAGATGATGTCGTGCGGGAGCACGCCATCGATCGACTTCTTGAAGAAGTACTTCACCCAGCCATCGCGCGACTTGAACGTCGCCGGGACGTTGTACGTCCAGTGCGCGTATGCGGGCTCGGTGAACGGGCAGCGCGCTTCGAGACCGAGCCGCGACGACAGGAGATCCAGCTTCGAGAGCATCAGGTTCCCGAAGTAGTTGTCCTGCATCATCGCGTAGATCATGTAGTTCATGTAGTCGCGTTGCCCGTGCACCGTCGCGTCGACCCGCCTGCGGTTGCGGGCCACGATCGTCTCCGGCAGCTCGCGCTGGCAGCGCGCCCACAGATCCGCCGAGATCAGCTCCGAGAGCTGACTCTGGTGCCACGCCACCTCGTAGCTCCAGAAGTACTCGCCATCGGCGGCGGCCCGGTGCAGCACGTCGGATCGCCTGGGATCGAGCAGCGGTGCGAGCGCCGCCGCGGCGCCCCGCAACGCGCGAGGTAGGCGCATGAGCCGCTGCCAGCGCGCCTTGTAGCCGTCGCGAATCCCGACCATGCCGCCGTGGCCGCAGGTCAGCTCGTCGTTCGCCTCGCCGGTGATCACCACGCGCAGTCCCTGGTCCTTGACCATGCGGAGCGCGTGAAGCAGAAATACGCTCGACGGTTCGGAGACCAGATCGTCCTGCGCCTCGATCGTCTGCGGGATCAGGTTCAGGAATTCGTCGATCGACAGCAGCGATTCGTGGTGCTGCGTGTTCGCGTACTCGGCGACCTGGCGCGCGTAGATCAGGTCATTGTACTTGGCGTCGCCTTCGAAGTCGGCGAGCCCGACCGTGAACGTGTGCAGCGGGCTCGCGCCCTGGCGAGCCAGCAGCACCACGTTGGCGCTGGAGTCGTTGCCGCCGGACAGCAGCGCGCCGATCGGGCCTTCGACGCCGCGCCGCCGCACCGCCGCGTGATGGAGCTCGGCGGTCCGGCGCACGTAGTACGCCTCGTCGTCGCGCTCTTCGACGGGCGCGTCGAGCAGGTCCCACCACGGGCGCTCGGTGGCGGCGCCATCGGGCGCGAGCTCGACGGTCGCGCCGGCGGGCACCCGCTTGATCCCGGCGAACAGCGAGCGCGGTCCCGGCGCCGTGAGGAACACCAGGTACTGGACGACCGCCACCTCGTCGTAGCTGCGGGTCACCGCCGGGTGGCGAAGCAGCGCCTTGATCTCCGACGCGAAGATCACGCCGTCGGCGGTGCGCCAGTAGTAGAGGAAGCGGACGCCGAGCGGATCGCGCGCCAGGGTCAGCCGCTCGCGGTCGCGATCCCAGATCGCGAGCGCGAACTGCGCGTCGAGCTCGCGCCAGCCCCGGGGCCCGCGGGCGGCGAACCGCTCGAGCAGCGGCGTCGCGGTCTGGTTGCCGTCGTCGGCGAACACGTGGCCGTCGCAGACCATCGCGAGGTTCCCGTCGGGCGCGACCGCGACCGCGGGGCGGGGCTCGCCGGGCTGGGTGCGCAGCCAGCGGAACCCCAGGCGGGCGGCGCCGTCGGGCGCGGTCCAGGTCGTTGCGCCATCGGGTGCGCGCACCGTGAGCGCGTCCAGCATGGCGGTCAGCTCGGCGGCCGCGGTCGAACGCCGAGCGTAGGTTCCGATCATTCCGCAGATGGCAGACATGGTTCACGAAGCGTGGTCGTACAACGCCTGATACGCACGGGCGACGGCGCGAATACTGTGCTTCTGGTCGGCCTCGGCGAGCGCGTTGTCGGAGAGCGAGCGGCGAAGCACGCTGTCGCGCGCCACGCGCAAGAACGCCTCGGCCATCGGATCCGGAGACTCGGCGGGCACGACCAGCCCGGTCACTCCATCGTTCAGGATCCTCGGGACCTCGTTCACCGCGGTGGCGATGATCGCGCTCCCGGCGCACTTGGCCTCGAGGAGCGCCACGCCGTAGGGTTCGAACTTCGACGCCAGCACGAACGCGTCGAGCGAACGGAGCAACGCCGGCACCCGCGTCCAGTGGCCGAGCAGGACGATGCGATCGGTGATCCCGAGCTCGGCGGCCTGACGCTCGATCGCGCCGCGCAGCGGGCCGTCACCGGCGAGGACCATCCGGAGCCTTGGCTCGGTGTGCGCCGCGATCGCGAACGCGCGCAGCTGGGTCGGGTAGTCCTTCTGCTCGACGAGGCGGCCGACGCTCCCGACCAGGATCGTGTCGCGGTTGGCGCCGAGCTCCGCGCGAAGCGTCGCGATCTCCTCGGCACCGACGGCGCGATACGGACCGAGGTCGATGCCATAGCTGATCGCGCGCATCCGCCGGCGAAGCGCGCGGTACCCGACCGCGGCGACCGGACCGAGCGCGTTCGACGTGAAGCGACAGAAGCGCTCGCACAGCTCCTCCGACACCGCGACGACGTAGCGCATGAGCCAGACGGCCACCTGGTTGCGCACCGCCTGGCGGCGGCCCCGGTTGACCAGCGCTTGCGGAAGGAAGCTGTACTCGCGATCCGGGACCTGGCAGGCGAACGCGCTGAGCGAGCCGACGGCGCGGATCCCGGCGAGCCGCGCGGCCACGCCGGCGTAGAGCAACGGCCGCGGATTGACCGGGTGAACCACCTGGATCCCGTAGCTCCGGATCAGCGACACCAGCATCCGCACCCCGCTCAGTTGCAGGCCGCAGGTGAACGGCAGGAACTCGATCGGGATCGAGCGCTCGCGCAGGAGCTCCACCAGCTCGCTCGATTCGTCGCCGAGCGAGCAGAACACCGGACGGTAGCGGCTCGGGTCGAGGTTGAGCGCGAGGTCGATGATCCCCTTGGTGCGCCCCGACAGCCCGAGGGTGTCCATGACGTACAACACCGGTTTCGCGTTGGCGTTCATGGGGCGAACCATGTTTCGTACCAGCCGGCCAGGGTGAGGAGGCACCACAGATCGAACGAGTGATCCGCCACGCCTTCCCGGTGACGGCGCCATAGCTCGTCGATGTGATCGAAGTCGAACAGCTCGAGCTCGCGCAGCGCCGAGCGCCGTAGCAAGTCCTCACCCCACGGCGCGAGCTCGCCGCGCAGCCACGCCGGCAGCGGCACGCGAAACCCTTGCTTGGTGCGCTCGATGACGTCGTCGGGGAGCCACGCCTGGGCGGCGTCCTTTAACACGGTCTTGGTGCGCGTGCCGTTCATCTTCATCGCGGCCGGGAGCGACAGCGCATACGTGGCCAGCTCGTGGTCGAGGAACGGCGCGCGCGCCTCCAGCGAGTGCGCCATCGAGAACTTGTCGACCCGCATCAGCAGGAGCTCGGGGAGCCGGTTGCGCAGCTCGACGTAGGACATCTGCTGGCTGAAGTCGGCGTCCGGGCGGTGCTCGACGATCTCGCGGTAATACGCGGCGATGGTGTCCGCGGCCTTGCCCGGCATCGCGGCGCGCCCCGTCGGGGTGTAGAGCCGCTGCTTCTCCGACTCGAAGAACACCACGTCGAGCCCCAGGTAGAGCGGCTCGTCCTCGGCGGCTCGGCGCAAGACGTCGACCCGCCCGCTGGTCATGCCCACCCGCTCGGCGCCGAGCTTCACCGCCCGGCGCACCGCCCGGGGCGCTCGCTTGAGCAGCGACCACGCGCGGTGGTACGTCCTCCACAGCCGCGCGAAGTCGGGGTATCCGCAGAACACCTCGTCGCTGCCTTCGCCGACGAGCACGACCTTGATCCCGGCCCGGTGCGCCGCGCGCGACACGAAGTGCATCGGCAAGCACGCCGGATCGCCGAGCGGCTCGTCCTGGTGCTCGATCATCTCGGGCACGTAGGCGAGCACCTCGCTCGCGGTGACCGGAACCTCGGTGTGGTTGCAGCCGAACTGGTTCGCGACCTGACGCGCGTACGGCACGTCGTGGAAGTTCTGCGCGGCGCCAAACCCGGTGAACTCGACCGTGAACGTCCGCAGCGGCGCCGACACGAGGCGGCTCATCAGCGCCACGTTCGTCGACGAATCGACGCCGCCGCTGAGGAACGCGCCGACCGGCACGTCGGCCATCAGGCGCTTGCGCACCGCGCGCTGTACCAGCTCGCCGACGCGCTCGACCGCCTCGCCGCGACGGGGCGGCGCGATCCACGCGGGACCATCGAGCGGCGACCAGTAGCGCTCGATCGCGAGCGTGCCGTGGTGATCGCAGACCAGCGTGTGCCCGGCGGGCAGCTTGCGGATGCCCTCGAACATCGTCCGCGGCTCGGGGACGTTCGAGAACGTGAGGTACTCGTTGAGCGCGGCCAGATCGAGCCGGCGCGCGACGTCGGGGTGCGAGAGCAGCGCCTTGATCTCCGACGCGAACAGCAACCGCCCGGCGGCGACCACGTAGTAGATCGGCTTCTTGCCCATCCGGTCGCGCGCGAGCACGAGCCGGCGGCGGGCCGCGTCCCAGATGCCGAACGCGAACATGCCGTCGAGGGCGTTGACGACGCCGAGCTGGCGCTCCTCGTAGAGGTGGACGATCACCTCGGTATCGGCGCGCGAGCGGAACTGGTGGCGGTCGTCGAGCCGGAGCGTCTCGCGGAGCTCGGCGTGGTTGTAGATCTCGCCGTTGAACGTGATCCAGACCGCGCCGTCTTCGTTCGACATCGGCTGATGCCCGGCGGCGCTGAGGTCGACGATGCTGAGCCGGCGATGGCCGAGGATCACGCGGCCGTCCGCGCTCTGCCACAGGCCGCCGTCGTCGGGGCCGCGATGGACGATGCGGTCGCGCATCTTCAGGACGCGCGCGCGGTCGCGCTCGGCGTCACGCCCCGCAGCACCGAAGTCATACTGCCCGACGATCCCGCACATGAAGAAGGCTAGCGTGGGTTCGCCGATAGAACCCGCGCGTACAGCTCGAGATAGGCGCGCTGCATTCGATCCGCGGAGTAGCGCGTGATCGCGGCCGATCGCGCGCCGTCGCCACATGCACGACTCCCGGCAGGATCGGCCGTCAGCGCCGCCACTCGATCGCGCAGCGCCGCCTCGTCTCGCGCCGGCACGAGGAACCCGGTCTGGCCGTCGTCGAGCACGGCCGGGATCCCGCCGACGCTCGTCGAGACGACGGGCAGCCCGGTGGCCATCGCCTCGAGCACCACCAGCGGAAGACCCTCGGTGTCCGATGACAGCGCGAACACGTCGAGCGCGTTCAAGATCTCGGGCACGTCGCGCCGCACGCCCAGCAGATGAACGAACCCGGCGACCCCGAGCGTGTCGACGAGCGCCGACAGCTGCGCCATCAGCGGCCCATCGCCGGCGATGATCAGGCGAACGTCGGGGCCCACGAGTGGCGCCATCGCGCGCACCAGCAGCGCCTGGTTCTTCTCCGCCGCGACGCGCCCTACCGTGCCGACCACCCACGCGTCCGCGGCGATCCCGAGCTCGCGCCGCACGCGCGCGCGAGCGCTCGCGTCGGGGTGGAAGCGGCCCAGCTCGACGCCATTCTGGATCACCATCAGCCGGCGCTCATCGACCTCGTTGCGCTCACGCGCGACCGTGGCGGTCACCGGCGAGACCGCCACGAACGCGTCGACGCATCGCGCCGCCAGCTTGCCCGCCGCGAGGCGCGTGCCGCCCTTGGGGTTCTTGCCGTGCTTGGTGTGAACCATCCGGGCACCCGCGAGCCGGCCCGCCGGGGCGCCGTAGATGAGCGCCATCCGGTTGTGCGTGTGCACGAGCTCGGCGTCGTGCCGGCGCAGCCAGCGCGCGAGGCGCAGGATCAAGACTGGATCGACGCCGCGCCGCGACCGGGCGACGCGGGCGACCCCGATCCCGGCGGCGCGAAACTCGTCGGCGAGCGGACCATCGGGCGGCGGTTCGAGGGACACCGCGGTCACGCGCCAGCCGGCGCGGAGCTGCGAGATCGCGAGGTCGTACGCCACTCGCTCCTGACCTCCCACCTGGAACGAGGACAGGATGTGGACGACGTGCGCGGTCATGGCGACTGGTAGCACGACGTTCGGGAGCGCGTTCCCATCCGGCTCCGTGGGGGCGAGGGTTCGTGCACACCTGGCGGCTCGCTCGTCGCGACAAAGGCTCGGTGGTCAGGAACTTGAAGCCGGAGGGAACCGAAGCGCGCACGATCGATCGGCGTGGCTCACGCGCCATGCGCGGGGGCGCGCTCTGCCGAGGTCGGATCGCCGACCGGATGCGGCCAGTGCTCGGCGAGCTTCGCGAGCGGTGCGCCGGTGAGGCGGTTCACGGTCCACTCGTTCATCGCGGTGGCTCCGAGCGCCTGGTACAGCCGGATCGCGGGCGCGTTCCAGTCGAGCACCGACCACTCGAACCGGCCGTAGTCGCGCTGGAGCGCGATCCGCGCGAGCGCGGACAGCAGCGCGCGGCCGAGGCCCTTGCCGCGGGCGGCCGGGCGCACGAACAGATCCTCGAGGTAGAGCCCGGGCCTGGCGAGGAACGTCGAGTAGCTCTGGAAGAACAGGGCGAAGCCCGCGGGCGCGCCGGCGATCTCGGCGATCAGGACCTCGGCCGCGGGGCGCGCGCCGAACAGGGTCGCGCGCAGCGTGGCCTCGTCGGCGACGACCTCGTGCGAGAGCTTCTCGTAGCTGGCGAGATCGCGGATGAAGCCGAGGATCGCGGCGCAATCGTCGGCGACGGCGAACCGGATCGTGAGATCGACGGGGGCGGGCTTGGTCATCGTGGGAGCTCCAGGCGGTGGACCACCGCGGTGAAGTCGGCCGGCAGCGGCGACGATAGCGCGACCCGCGCGCCGGTGATCGGATGTTCGAAGCCGAGGGTCGCGGCGTGCAACATCAACCGGCTCGCGGTCAGCAGCTTGCCGCCGGCGTTCTCGTGGTCCCGGATGTAGACCTGCTCGCCGACGAGCGGATGGCCGGCCTCGGCGAGGTGGATCCGGATCTGGTGGGTCTTGCCGGTCTCCAGGCGCACCGCGCACAGGGTCGCGTGGCGGAGCGCCTGCTTCGCCTCGACGTGCGTCACCGCGCGCTTGCCCTGCTCGAGCCGCGTGGTCGAGCCGCGCAGGCCATCGCCGCGATCCGCGATCAGGTGCGACTCGATCCGCCGCGAGGTCACCACGCCGTGCGCGACGCACAGGTACGTGCGCTCCATCGTGTGGGCACGCAGCTGCGCGGCGAGGCCTTGCTCGGCCTTCTTGGTCTTCGCGAACATCAGCAGGCCCGAGGTGGCGCGGTCGATGCGATGCACGACGTGGAGCGGCACGGTCGTCGCGGGCTTGCCCATCCGGCGCCACGCGCCGCGGATCAGATCCATCGCGGTGCCGGTCTCGCGCTCCTCGTACGGGACGCTGTTGACGTCGCTCGGCTTGTCGATCACGACCACGTGCGGGTCGTCGTAGACCAGCACGCCCTCGCGCTCCGGGTCGCGCGGCCGCGGCGAGCTCATCCGCACCTCGACCTGCTGGCCGGTCGCGAGCCGGTGATCGATCGTGGTGACGCAGGTCCCATCGACGAACACCTTGCCGGTCGCGATCTGCCGCTTCGCGACCGAGTTCGGGACGTCGGTCTTCGCCTTCACGAACGCGGCGAGCGTGACGCCTGGCTCCTCGACGATCCATGACACGGCGGTGCACGCTAGCATGGCCCGTGTCGAGCGGAGGTGCCGGTATCGCGGCCGAACGCCGGGTGCTAAGACGAGCCATGGACCGCACCCTGTTCGATCCGGACCACGACACGTTCCGCCAGGCGTTCCGCACGTTCGTCGAGCGCGAGATCCGTCCGAACCAGCCGAGGTGGCGCGAGCAGGGGCAGGTCGATCGCGAGGTGTGGCGCAAGGCCGGCGCGCACGGGTTCTTGTGCCCGTGGCTCGAGGACACGTACGGCGGGCCGGGCGGCGACTTCTTGTGCTCCGTGATCATCATGGAAGAGCTGGCGCACGCCTACGAGAGCGGCTTCGCCATGGCGCTCCACTCCGACATCATCGTGCCGTACCTGTACTCGTTCGGGACCGAGGCGCAGAGGCAGCGGTGGATCCCGGGGTGTGCGTCGGGCGAGCTCGTGACCGCCCTCGCGATGACCGAACCCGGCGCGGGCTCGGACGTCGCCGCGATCACCACCACGGCGGTGCGGCAGGGTGACGAGTACGTGCTCAGCGGTGCGAAGACGTTCATCTCGAACGGCCAGCTGTGCGATCTCGTCGTCGTCGCGGCGAAGACCGATCCGGATCCGGCGAACGCGCACGCCGGGATCTCGCTGTTCGTGGTCGAGGCCGACCGCGAGGGCTTCGCGCGCGGCAAGCGCCTCCACAAGATGGGCCTGGCGTCGCAGGACACCTCGGAGATGTTGTTCGAGGACTGCCGGATCCCGGCGGACAACCTCCTCGGTGCCGAAGGCGCCGGGTTCAGGATGCTGATGCAGAAGCTCCAGCAGGAGCGGCTGTGCGTCGCGATCGGCGCGCAGGCGGCGAGCGAGCAGGTGCTCGCCGATACGATCGCGTACACCAAGGAGCGAACCGCGTTTGGCAAGCCGATCAGCAAGTTCCAGAACACGCAGTTCAAGCTGGTCGAGTGCCTCGCCAAGGTCGAGGTCGGCCGGGCCTACATCGACAAGGTCGTCGCCGAGCACGTGGCCGGGAAGTCGCTGGTCAAGGAGTGCTCGATCGCGAAGTTCTGGCTGACCGATACCGCGCAGGAGATCGTCGATACCTGCCTGCAGTTCTTCGGCGGCTACGGCTACATGCTCGAGTACGACATCACCCGCGCCTTCATGGACGCACGCGTCCAGCGGATCTTCGCGGGGACGAACGAGATCATGAAGGTGATCGTCGCCAAGCAGCTCGGGCTCTGACGCGGACGTCATCGCACGCGCCGGCCTCGATCGGGCCGGGCGGGTGAGCCAGGGCGCACGGCCCACAGGGTTCGAGCTCGCGAGCGGCGGATCCCCATGACGATGTCGCTGGCGGCTGGCCGACGGCGTAGTACGTTCGCTGCCCATGCGAACCGCCGTCATCGACATCGGTACCAACACGCTGCTGTTGCTCGTCGTCGACGAGGCGATGCGGCCGCTCGTCGATCTGTGTCGCTTCGGCCGGCTCGGCAAGGGCCTCGATGGCAGCGGTCGGCTCGCGGCGGATGCGGTCGCGAACAGCCTCGAGATCTGTCGGGAGTACCGCCGCGTGATGGACGAGCAAGGCGTCACCAGCCGCACCGTGATCGGTACCCAGGCGCTTCGCGAGGCGGCGAACAGTGGCGAGTTCGTCGCGCCGGCGGAGGCGATCCTCGGCGCGCCGATCGAGATCATCGCGGGCACGCGCGAGGCGGATCTCGCGTTCACGGCGGTCGCGCGGACGCTCCCCGAGCTCGCCGGCAAGCCGTACGTCGTCGTCGATGTCGGCGGCGGCTCGACCGAGCTGATCACCACCGACGGCACGCGGGTGGTGTCTGCCGTCAGCGTGCCGATCGGCGCCGTGCGGCTCACCGAGCGCCACCTGCGGCACGATCCGCCCACGCCCGACGAGGTCCGCGCCCTGACCGCCGACATCGATCAGCACCTCGCGAAGCTCGCGCTGCCGAAAGGCGTACCGGTGGTCGGCACCGCCGGCACGGCGACGACGATGGCGGCGATCGCGCTCGGCCTCGAGCGCTACGACCCGGACCGGATCACGGGCCTGCGCCTCGCGCCGATGGCGGTCGACCAGCAGCTCGCGCGGCTGCTCACGGCGACCGTCGCCCAGCGCAAGTCGATGCGCGGCATCGAGCCCCAGCGCGCGGACGTGATCGCCGGTGGCGTCGCGATCTTCTCGCGCATCGTGCACCGGATCGACGCCCCGAGCTTGCTCACGTGCGATCGCGGGATCCGCTGGGGCATCGCGTACGAGCGCGCCACCGCCTGAGCGCGCCGTGCGTTAGCCGTGCAGCGCGGGCGCGAGGTGATACAGCATCAGGTACACGATCACGCCCGTCACCGACACGTACATCCAGATCGGCCAGGTGAACTTCACGATCCGGCGGTGCTTGTCGAAGTTGCCGCCGAGCGCGTGCTTGAGCGCGGCGATCACGAGCGGCACGAGCACGACCGCGAGCACCATGTGGCTCAGCAGCGTCGTGAGGTAGAGCGTCTTGTCCCAGCCCTCGCCGGGATACTTGTGCGCGCCGGTCGTGATGAACCGGATCACGTAGGAGATCAGAAACACCGTCGAGGCGGTGAACGCGACCAGCATGCGCTTGCGGTGCAGCGCGATGTCACCGCGCGCGATCGCGACGCGCCCGAGCACGAGGAAGATGAAGCACGTCAGGTTGAGCGCCGCGTTGATCGCGGGATGCACTTGGGACCAGCTCATGCGCGCCCGTCGATCACCATCACGGCGAACAGCACGGGGAGGTAGATGATCGAGGCGAGGAACACGTTGCGTGCCCACCTCGCGTCCCCCGCGCGCAGCCCGCTGAACCCCTGGACGAGCACGAGCGCGCCGAGCGCGCCGGCGGTGACCAGGTACGGGATGCCGACGATACCGAGCGGAACCAGCGCGAGGCTGACGAGCACCTGGATCACGAGGTAGAACGCGATCTCGCGGCGGGCGGCGACGGCCCCGTGCGTGCCGGGCAGCGTCTTGAGCCCGGCGGCGTCGTAGTCGCGCTGGCGATACAGCGCGATCGCGTGAAAGTGCGGCACCTGCCAGAAGAACAGCACGCCGAACACCGCGAGCCCGGCGAGCTCGATGCGGCCGGTCGCGGCGGTCCAGCCCATCAGCGCGGGCATCGCCCCGGGCACGCCACCGACCCACACCGCCCAGTGAGAGCGCTGCTTCATCGGCGTGTAGACGCCGACGTAGAGGAGCAGGGCGACCAGGCCGAGCGCCGCGGTCACCAGGTTGACCCTCGCGAGCGTGGGCAGCGCGAACGCTCCCTGGATCGCTCCGAACCACAGCGCCGTGGTGGCGTCGAGCCGGCGCTTCGGCAGCGGACGGTTCCGGGTGCGCGCCATCAGGCAATCGACGTCGCGCTCGAGCCACATGTTGAGCGTGTTCGCCGAGCCGACGATCAGCGCGGTGCCGGCGAGCAGCCACATCGCGGTCGGAACCGCCACGGTCCCCGGCGCGAGCGTCATCGCCCCGGCGGCCGTGAGCAGCGCCATGATCATGATCCGCGGCTTGACCAGCGCGATCAGATCCACGGTCTTGGCGGTGAGCGCCGCGGTCCTCACGGCATCACCGCCACGCCGAGGGGACGACCGGTCATCAGCCCTGCCGACATCCACAGCGCCCACAGGCTCGCCGCGCCGGCGAAGTGACCGACCGCGAGCGGCACCGCCCGCATCGACATCACCGTGAGGATGCCGAGCACGATCTGGCCGACGACCAGGAGCGGGGCGGCCAGCGCGAGCATCCGCAAGGTTTGCCACGACCGCGCCCGGCGAGCGACGACGACCGCCGCGATCGTCGTGACGATCGCGACGACCACGCCGAAGCCGCGGTGGAGCATGTGCAGGTGCTGGACTCCGGAGTCCGGCCACCAGTCGCCGTCTCTCGTGCAGGACGGCATGCCGAGGCAGACCATCGCCGCGCCGAGGTGGCGGACGAGCGCGCCGAGGAGCAGCTGGATGAACACCGCGCCGCACGCGATCCCGATCCACTTGCGCGCCGTGCCGAGGTCGGCGCGGAGCTTCTCGTGCCGCTGGAGCTCGATGACGCTCGGCGCCGGCTGGGTGCGAAAGCTGGTGTAGATCAGCGTCGCGAAGTAGCTCATCCCGAGGACCAGGTGCCCCGTCGACACGAACCACGGCAGCTTGTACTTCACGGTGATCGCGCCGAGCACTCCCTGCGCGATCACGAGCGCGAGCAGCAGCAGCCCGAGCCGCTTGTACTGCGAGCGCCGCGTCAGCAGCAGCACGGTGAGCGCGATCTGCAGGAGCCCCACCGTCATCGCGGCGAGCCGGTGGCCGTGCTCGTAGAACACGCCGCCGACCATCGGCGGGAACAGCTGGCCGTGACAGATCAGCGTCGGCTCCGGGCACGCGAGGCTCGAGCCGGTCGGGTTCACGGTGCCCCCGATCACGAGCAAGAGAAAGGTCGCGACGGCGGCGAGCTTTGCGAGGCGGTGCTCGAGCATGAAACTTCGGCGCTGGGGTACCACATTCGAAGGTGCGGCGACGAGCGCCGGCTGGCGATGCGACAAGACACCGCCCTCCGGAGGGACCCGAGGGAATCCAGCAGGTTATCTAGAGGGCCCGGGTTGCCCTGTGGACCCCCCTCGGCCTACACTGACCGCGGCCGCGGGATGACCGACGAATGGGTCGAAACGACGTCGATCGGCACGCTCCGATCCGATGACCTCGCCACGGCCGGGCCGACCTTCCGGTACAACCACTACCTCTACAGGATGCTCGGCAGGCATCTCTCGAACGGTGGCATGGGCACCGTCCACGAGATGGAGCGGCGCGACGACCAGACCGGCGTCATCGAGGCCGTCGTCGGCAAGGTGTTCCACTCGAACTACCTGTATCAGCTGCGCACCGACGAGGTGACCCGGCGCGATCATCACAACAACCTCGCCGCGATGGCGCGGATCGCCGCGATCGAGCACCCGAACATCTTGCCGACGTACGTCTCGGCGCCGATCGCAGACAACTACCTGTTCGTGACGCCGCGGATGGGGGTGACGCTGCTCGAGGCGATCACCAAGAACAACCTGACGCCGCGCGCCCGCTGCAAGCTGCTCGTCCAGGCGCTCGAGGGCCTGTCGTCGCTCCACGCCGCACGGCTGGTCCATCGCGACTTCACGCTGCGCAACATCCTGGTCGACGACGGCGGCAACGTCGCGTACGTGTTCGACTTCGACCTCGCGATGTCGCTCGACGACGTCGGCGCGCAGACCTATCGATCGTACTACCAGGGCCGGATCTTCGGCTCCCCGGGCTGGTCGATCGCGCCCGAGACGATCGATCAGGCGTTGATGGACTCGGCCATCACCACCTCGCTCGATATCTACGCGATCGGCGGCGCGCTCCATGGCCTGTTCACCGAGCAGCTGCTGTACGGCCCGGCGGATGACATGTGGGCGTTGCTGATCCGGATCGGGGAGGGCGTCGTGGTCGGCGGTCGTAGCAGGGTGTTCTATCCGGACGGGTTTCCGACCGTGCTGTGCGGCTTGATCGAAGGCTGCCTCGAACGCGATCCGAGCCAGCGGTTTCCATCGGTGCAGGCGGTCGTGCACCAGCTTCGCGGCGTGTTGCGCGAGCTGCCCGACGAGCGTCCGCGCGAGCGCACGCCGCGCCGGACCGACGTCCCGCACGTCGACCAGCCAACGCGGATCGAGTCCGTCGTCGCCTCGAGCGCCGATCCGAGCATCACGCGGGAGGTCGTCAAGGCGGCCGAGGACGCCGTGTTCGCGTGGGGCTACGACGTCGAGCGCAGCCTCGGACGCGTGCGCGGGCATCCGATCTTCCTGGCCAACCCACGGCCCGACATGATCGCGAGCGGCGCGTTCCCCGACGCCAACGTGTTCCCCAAGCTCGTGACGATGATCGATCTGACGAAGGTCAAGGATCCGCGCGAGTTCGTGGACAACTGGCAGCGCTACTTCTGGCCGATCCTCAAGCGGGTGCGCGAGGGCCTGCTGACGTCGCTGCACAAGGTGATCTACGACGCGAACACCAGCTCGTTGCTGCTGTTCACCGAGTACGTCGACGAGCCGCGGTTCGGTGATCGGGTCGCCGAGCTCGACCTCCACGTCGACGGCGCCCTCGCGCTCGGCTTCCTCGTGATCAAGCAGGTCTCCGCGCTTCACGAGCATGGCATGGCGCACAACAACATCTCGCCCGGCGCCCTGCTGTTCAAGGGCGCCGCGGCGACGCGCACGGTGATGCCCGCGATGATCGGGCTGGTCGAGCCCGCGATGGGCGCCGCGGCGATGGCCGGAGACTGCCGCCAGCTCGCCGGCATGGTGCTGGCCTGGCTGCGCCCGGATCGCGTGGTCACGTTGCACATCCGGATCAAGCCGATGTTCGAGGCGCTGCGCAGCAAGCTCTCGGCGTGGGCGTTCGATCGCTCGGTGCGCACGCCCTCGATCGGCGAGCTCAACCAGCTCCTCAGCGACGCGCTCGCGCTCGTCGACTTCAACTGGTCGGTGCTGCGCGACTCCGGCGGAGACCTCCAGGAGTATGCGCTGCTGCTGATCAGCCTTCGGCTCTATCACCTGTTGTGGCCGGGAATGCCTACGCCGACGCCGCGTCCGTCGCAGCCGCAGATCCGCCGGTGACCAACCCGCCGACCTCGTGGCTGCGCCTCGGCGTGGCCCTCGCGCTCATCGCCCTCGCCGCGGCCGGCTTCGCGATCCTGTTCCGCTGGACGCTCATCGAGGTCACGCACGCGCTCGGCGGCGCCGATCTCGTGACGGTCATGTCGGAGGCGCCGCTGTGGGAGCGCTTGATGTTGCCGGCGCTCGGAGGGCTGGTCGTGGGGTTCCTCTTGCTCGCGGCCGCCCGCGTCCGCGAGGGGGCCGGCGTTGGTTACGTGATGGAGGCGATCGTGCTCGGCCGCGTCCGGATTCCGCTGACGCGGAGCCTGTTGCAGGCGGTCGCCTCGTGGTGCGCGATCGCGAGCGGCAACTCGCTCGGGCGCGAGGGGCCGCTGATCCAGATGGGCGCGGCCGCAGGAGAGGCGGCCCGCCGTGGGTTTCGGCTCGACGACGGCGCCGCCCGTCTCGCCCTCGCGGCGGGCGTCGCGGCGGGGTTCGCGGCGGCGTACAACGCGCCGATCGCGGCGGTGCTGTTCGTCGTCGAGGTCGTGACCGGGGTGATCGTCCTCGAGGCCGTCGTGCCGGTGATGATCGCGGTCGTGATCTCGACCGTCGTCACCCGCCACGCGATCGCCGGCGGTCCGCTCTATGGGCTCCTCGGCTTCCGCTCGGTCTCCTCGTACGAGCTGTTCGCGTTCGCAGGGCTCGGCATGCTCGCGGCGCCGATCGGCGTCGGCTTTCTTCGCCTGCTCGCGTTCGTCGATCGCGGCTGGCGCAGGATCCCGATGCCGTGGCGTCCCTCGCTCGGTGGTCTCACGTGCGGCGTGATCCTGTGCGCGATGCCGCTGGCTGCCGGCAATGGCTACGAGTCGCTCGGGGCGATCCTCGACGGCAGGGTCGAGCTCGCGGTGATCGCGTGGCTGCTGCTCGCCAAGCCGTTCGCGACCGCCGCCTCGGTCGGCTCCGGCAATCCCGGCGGTGTGTTCACCCCGACGCTGCTGATCGGGGGCTGCACCGGCGTCCTCTACGCGGCCGGGCTCCACGGCGTCATCGGACACGCGATCAGCGAATCGGGTACGTACGCGCTCGTCGGGATGGCGGCGACGCTCGCGGCCACGATGCACGCGCCGCTCACGGCGGCGATCCTCGCGTGCGAGCTATCGGGCGACTACGCGCTCGTGCTGCCGCTGCTGGTGGCGTGCTCGCTCGCCTCCGGGCTCGCCCGCTCTCTCTACGCCGACTCCGTGTACACGGCGGAGCTCACCCGGCGCGGGCTGCGCTGGCGCCTCACCCTCGATGGCCGGCGCGTGTTCGAAGAACCTGCGCAGGACTACTCGGTCTGAACGGCCGGCGAACCAGCCCGCCGGCCCCACAGCCGTTGCCAGCCATGCGATAGATCAACTGTGCCAGCGATCGACACGTACATCGGATACCTGAGCAAGTTCTCCGCCTCGGCGATCATCCTCGAGAGCGGCAAGCAGATCCTCGTCCGGTTGCCCACGGGCGATCGCGCCACCACCCAGACGCTCCCGCTCGCGGCGCTGAAGGCGCTCGTCGAGGAGTGCGCCCCGCCGGGGGCCCTCGCCGAGCTGCTCGTGCAGGGCAACGCGACCTTCGACTACCGCGGCGGATCCCAGCCGGTGCGCTGCACGATCACGCAGAGCGCATCGTCGATCCGCGTAGTGGTGGCGGTGCCCGATGCCTCGGACCGGCCGGCGCTCCAACCGAGCGCGCCGGTGCGTGCGCCCGAGCCCGCGCCCGCGATCCGGACGCCCGCGCCCGCGCCCGCGCCGAGCGATCCCCCGGTCGCCGCGAAGGCTGCCCCGCCGGCGCCGGCCCGCGTCACCGCCGGGGGCGCGAAGATCGACGAGATGCTGCGCGCGATGAAGGGGATGGGGGCCTCGGATCTCCACATGTCGTGCACGATGCCGCCGCTGGTCCGCAAGGACGGCGAGATGAAGCCGATCCCGGGGTTCCCGGTGCTCACGCCGGACTCGATGCTGCAGCTGCTCTACGAGATCTGTCCCGAGAAGAATCGCAAGGAGTTCGAGGATCGCTCGGACACCGACTTCGCGTACGCGATCGAAGGGCTGTCGCGGTTTCGCGCCAACATGTTCCGCGATCGTCATGGTCCGGGTGGCGTGTTTCGCGCGATCCCGTTCGCGCTGCTGTCGCCCGAGCAGCTCGGCATCCCGCCGAAGGTGCTCGAGCTCTGCTACCTGACCAAGGGCCTGGTCGTGGTCACCGGCCCGACCGGATCGGGAAAGTCGACGACGCTCGCGACGCTGATCGACTACATCAACACGCATCGCTCGGATCACATCATCACGATCGAAGATCCGATCGAGTTCGTGCACGACAACAAGAAGTGCCTCGTCAACCAGCGCGAGGTTCATGTCCATACCCGCTCGTTCAAGGACGCCCTGCGCGCCGCGCTGCGCGAGGATCCCGACATCGTGCTCGTCGGCGAGATGCGCGATCTCGAGACGATCGCGATCGCGGTCGAGACCGCCGAGACCGGCCACCTGGTGTTCGGGACGCTGCACACCACCACCGCCCCTTCGACGGTGGATCGGATCATCGATCAGTTCCCCTCCGATCGGCAGTCGCAGGTCCGGCAGATGCTCGCCGAGTCCGTGCGCGGCGTGATCGCCCAGACCTTGTGCAAGAAGATCGGTGGCGGCCGGGTCGCGGCCTACGAGGTCTTGATCGGGACGAGCGCCGTGCGCAACCTGATCCGCACCCAGAAGACGTTCCAGCTATTCTCGGTGATGCAGACCGGCAAGGACGTCGGCATGGTCACGCTCAACGATTCGTTGCTCGAGCTCGTCAAGGCCAAGAAGGTCGAGCCGCTCGAGGCCTACATGAAGGCGGTGCAGAAGCCCGAGCTCAAGGCCGCGATGCAGAAGCTCGGCTTCCCGATCAACGTGGCCGACGAGAAGGAGTAGTCACTCCGGGAACAGCGACGTGCTGAGGTAGCGCTCGCCGAGATCCGGAAGCATCGTGACGATCAGCTTGCCGGCGTTCTCGGGCCGGCGCGCGACCGCGAGCGTGGCCCACATCGCGGCGCCGCTGCTGATCCCGCTGAGGATCCCCTCCTCGCGCGCGAGCCGGCGCGTCATCTCGACCGCGTCCTCGTCACGGACCTGGATCACCTCGTCGATGATCTCGAGGTTGAGGACCTTGGGGACGAAGCCGGCGCCGAGCCCCTGGATGCGGTGGCGTCCCGGCCTCGGCGGCTCGCCCGCCCGGGTCTGCGAGAGCACCGGGCTGCTCACCGGCTCGACCGCGATCGCCTGGAAGCTCGGCTTGCGCTGCTTGAGCACCTCGCTCACGCCGGTGATCGTGCCCCCCGTGCCGACGCCGGCGACCAGCATGTCGACCTCGCCGTCGGTGTCGGCCCAGATCTCCTCGGCCGTGGTGCGGCGATGGATGTCGGGGTTGGCCGGGTTGTGGAACTGTCCCGGCATGAACGAGCTGGGGGTCGTGCGCATCAGCTCCTCGGCCTTGCTGATCGCCCCGGCCATGCCCTTGTCGCCCGGCGTGAGGACGACCTCGGCCCCGAGCGCCTTGAGCAAGCGCTGGCGCTCGACGCTCATCGTGTCGGGCATCGTGACGATCAGCTTGTAACCGCGCGCGGCGCAGGTGAAGGCGAGCGCGATGCCGGTGTTGCCGCTGGTCGGCTCGATGATCGTGGTCGCCGGCGTGAGCTTGCCGGCGCGCTCCGCCGCGTCGATCATCGAGACGCCGATCCGGTCCTTGACCGAGCCTAGCGGGTTGAAGGCCTCTGGCTTCACGACCACCGTGGCGCCCGCCGTGCCGACGATCCGGCGCAACCGGATCAGCGGCGTGTGGCCGATCGTCTGGGTGATGTCGTCGTAGATCTTGCCGCGGAAGTTCGGCATGGTCGCGAGCGAACCCTAGTCGACGCTGCGGAAACCAGCAAGCTCGCGTGTGCGGGCGCGGTGCGTCGCCGCTCGAGCGGATAGACTCCGAGCATCAGCTCACGATCAGCGGATAGCCGGCGATCTCTCAGCGAACGAGGAGAACCACACCGAGTCCGCGACGCCGTCATCGATCGCGCCAGTAGAACGGCCGTCTGCGTGCGTGGGCGACCGCCAGCACGCGGAACCGGGTCGGCATCTCCACGAAGTACAGGGAGAACGGGAAGCGCTGTACGAACACGCGGCGCACGCCGAGTGACGGGTCGGTCCCCGGCGGCGAGCCGAGGTGGCTCGCCATTCGCACGAGCCGCGCCATCGTCTCGTCGATCGCCGCGAGGAACTCCACGCGCAGCTCGGGTCGCACGTCGCCGTAGCGCCGCGCCGCCTCGTGCAGCTCGTCACGGGCCTCGCGCGCGAGCCGAACCGGCTTGGTCATCGCGTCGGCGTTGCGTGCAGCTCGTCGCGCACGGTCTCCCAGGCGACGTCATCGTCCGGGTTCGCGTGTGCCTCGCGGGCGCGTCGCTCTACCTCGCCTGCCCAGGCCGCTTCGACATCGGCCTCGGGCTCACCATCGAGGCTGGCGAGCAAGTCGGCGGCAAGCTCCGCGCGCTCGGAGAGCGGCAGCTCCATGGCGTCGTGTAGCACTTTGCGAGCGCGGTCGGACACGACTTCAATCATACCAGGTCGAGGGCAGTACGCCGAGACCGAGATCAGACCGCCCCGATGAGCGCGAGCGGCGATACTCTTCGCGTCCGCGAGTGGCTCAGGGCGCGGGCACAGCCGCAGGCGCGGGCGCCGCCGGGGCGGTGCCGTCAGCCGCGGGCGCCTCGTTGAACTTGCGGCGGCAATCCTTGCGCTTCTTGTCGGCCGCGTCGCCCTTCTCCATCGTGCTCTTGTCGATGCTCTTCGTGTCGGTGCCCTTCATCGCGGGCTCGAGCACGTCGTTCTCCCACTTCTTGTACTCTTCGTGGGTCTTGTCGGCGCAGGCCTTGTCGGTGCAGGCGCACATCTTGGTCGCCCAGCCGTCGAGCTCGGCGACCATCTCACCGACCTTGTCTTTCTTGCCGCAGCCGGCGAGCGCGAGGACACATCCGATCACGATGGAGATCTTGAACATGGGCGACATCCTCCAAGATGTCGTCCGTGGGACGCAAGCCCGAGCGCGAGCGACTACGACTCACTCTTGATCAGCTGCGTCGGATCTTCGGGCCAGGCGTGCTTGGGATACCGCCGCATCAGCTGCTTGCGCAGCGCCGGGTAGTGCTTGACCCAGAACCCGGGCAGGTCCGAGGTCACCTGGACCGGGCGCTGGTTCGGCGCGAGGAGGTGGATCACGAGCGGGACCTTGCCGTCCCCGATCGCGGGGGCGCGCGCGAGGCCGAAGAAGTCCTGCATCCGCGACGCGATCCACGGCGGCTGATCCGGCGTGTAGTGGATCGGCGTGCGGCCGCGACGTGGCAGCTGGAGGTGGGTCGGCGCGAGCCGATCGACGAGCGGGCGGAGCTCGCCGAGCTGGGCGTCGAGCAAGTGGAGCAGGTCGACCTTGCGTAGCTCGTCGAACGAGATCAGGCCTTCGCACGCGCGCCCGAGGATCTCGGCGAGCGCATCATCGGTCGGGGCGACGAGCGCGGGGTTGTTGGCGAGCTTGGCGACGAGCGTGACCCGCGCGCGCCACTCGGCGAGCGCGTCCTGGTCGACGAACTTGTCGATGCCGGCGGCGATCGCCTGCCGCGCGAGCAGCTCGGCCGCGGGCCGCCCCGCGCGGCGCGCGCCATCGACGTCGCGCTGGTCGTCGATCGGCAGCCCGTCGTAGGTCATCTGGGTGATCCGCTCGACGCGCTGCTTCGCCGCGTTCCACACCAGCTCGTCGACCTCGGCGATCCGATCGAGGTAGAGGTCGAGCAGCCACGACGCCTCGATCGCGCTCGCCCGGCGGATCTGGACCTTGCTCGCCTGACCGCGGGCACCGGTCTGCGCGACATCGACCGCGACCACGAGCTCGGCATCGATCACCGCGGAGCTGTGGGCGAGCGTGCCGCTCCCACCGCCCGCGAATACGATCTCGTCGCCTGTGGCGCCTCGACGATCATTGTCAGTTCGGCGCTGCGCGCCGGGGGTGCGCGGCGCGCGCCGCTTGCCGACCCGATCGGGGAACGCGGTGAGGATCGCGATCATCAGCTCGCGATCGACGTCGTCGTCCGACATCTGCCCGCGCCGGCGATCGACCATGCGCTCGAGCTGGTTCGCCACGCGATCGACGGTGTGGGCCGTCGCGATGTCGAGGCCGTCGCGCCGCAGGCGGTCCGCGCGCAGGCCGTGCTGGCGCGCGTCGAGCATCGCGTCGAGGTCGTCGATCAGATCCGAGGGCGACGTCAGCTTCGCCGCGCCCGCGGGGCCACGGCGCTCGAGCCGTAGCTCGCGTGCGCCGAGCAGCGCCGCGATCATGCACGCCTCCTCGCCGACGCCGCGTCGCTCGGCCTCGCACACCAGCCGCGCGAGCCGCGGGTGGACCGGCAACCGCAGCATCCGCCGCCCGAGCGTCGTGATCTCGCCCTGGTCGACGGCCCCGAGCCGGACCAACAGCTCCTCGGCCGCGGTCGCCGCGATCGCCGGCGGCGGTTCGTACCAGCGCAGCGCCGCGAGCCCCGCGAGCCCCGCGCCGTGGAGCTCGAGCGCCGCGCCCGCGAGATCGGTGCGCGCCACCTCCGGCACCTCGAACGCGCGGCGGGTGTCGTGATCGTGCCTGGTGTACAGCCGCACCACGCGGCCCGGCCTCGTGCGTCCCGCGCGGCCCGCTCGCTGCGCGCAGCTCGCGCGGCTCACCGGCTCGACCTGGAGCGACGCGAGCCCCGACCATGGCGAGTGCCGCGCGATCCGGGCGAGCCCGCTGTCGATCACGCCGACCACGCCGTCGATCGTCACCGACGTCTCCGCGACGTTGGTCGCCAGGATCAGCTTGCGCTGCGACGCCGGCCGCACCGCGCGATCTTGGTCCTCGGCGGTCAGGTCGCCGTGCAGCGGCATCACGGCGAGCCCGTGGATCGCGGCCGCCTCCGCGACATCCTCGGCGACCCGCCGGATCTCGCCCGAGCCAGGCAGGAACACGAGGATGTCGCCGTCGAGCTTGTCTTGGGCCAGGCGGCGCACCGCCGCGGACACCTGCTTGCCGAGCGGCCGATCGTCGGGTTGCTCGATGTGCTCGATCGTCACCGGGAACGTCCGGCCTTCGGAGCGGACCACCGGCGCGTCCCCGAGGAACGCCGCCACCGGCTCGGCGTCGAGCGTCGCCGACATCACCATCAGCCGGAGCTCGGGCCGCCGCGCGCGCAACCGCTCGACGAGCGCCAGCGCGAGGTCCCCGTCGAGGTGGCGCTCGTGAAACTCGTCGATGATCACCGCGCCGACGCCGCGCAGCTCGGGATCCGCGAGCAGGCGCCGGGTCAGCACGCCCTCGGTGACGAACTTGATCCTCGTCGCGGCGCTGACCTTGCGATCGAACCGGACCTCGTAGCCGACCTCGCCGCCGAGCCCCCCGCCGCGCTCGCTCGCGACCCGCGCGGCCGCCAGCCGAGCCGCGAGGCGCCGGGGCTGCAGCACGACGATCTCGCCGGTGACCACGCCTGCGTCGAGCAGCGCGCCCGGCACTCGCGTCGTCTTGCCGGCGCCCGGCGGCGCGACCAGCACGCACACGCCCCGCTCGCGGACGGCGGCGATCACCTGCGGCAAGACGTCTTCGATCGGCAATCGTGCGGCCACTGCGCGAACCCTACACCTTGTCCTATGCTCGGCGAGATGTCGTTCCCCGCGCCGCTGGTCCCCGTGTTTCCGCCGGCGCACGCCGCCATCACGAGCAGCACGCTCCGCTACGAGGACTGTACGCAGGATGGCCGGCTGATCCCGATCGCGATCCCGGCCACCCTCGGCGGGCTGTGGCGGGACGCGGTGGCGCGTCACCCGGGCGCGCGCCACGCGATCGCCACCGGGACGATCCCGATCCTGACGCGGATCACGATCGACGCGCTCGATCAGCCGATCCGGGTCGACCGCTCGATCGAGACCCGCGGCGGGTTTCAGCTCGCGCACGACCTCGACGAGCGGGGGGAGGTCGCGCGGCTGTTCATGTGCGTGTGGTCCGAGGTCCACGGGATCGCCGGGCGGGTCGGCCCGCGCCAGCCCGAGGGCGCGCTGTCCGTCGCGGGCAGGCTGTTCGCCGAGCACACGTTCACCCGGCTGTTCGCGCCGCCCGGCCAGCGCAAGGTCACCCGGCTCGACGCTCCGGGCTATCCCGAGGTGCCCGAGGCCCGCTATCCCGCGGCGCGTCCGGACACCGCGCAGGAGGCTCCCGAGGGTGCGCGCTGGCTCGACGAGCTCGCCCCGGATGAGGCGCCCGTCGTGTTCACGCTCGATCAGACCGACGCGAACCAGCACGTCAACTCGCTGGTCTACGTGCGCGTGTTCCTCGATGCGGTCCAGCGCCGGCTCGCGCTCGCTGGCCAGCCGCTCGTGGTGATGAGCCGCGCCATCGATATCGCCTATCGCAAGCCTTGCTTCGCCGGCGACCGCGTCCGTGTCCACCTGCGCCTGTTCGCGGATCCCGGCCACCCCCGCACGATCGGCGCGGCCGGCCACATCGTGGGTGACGACGGCAAGCCGCGGTGCTACGTGCGCGTCCGCGTCGGGCCGTAGCCGCGCGCACTAACCATCGCCGCGCCGCGCGTCAACCCGTTGCGAGTTGCTCGTGCATGGTTACAAGACTTCTTGCTCACCCAAGTCCACTTCTTCCCTTCACAGGAGGATCTCTGATGTCGCTCACGCTCCGCAACGCTTCGTCCCCGTCCCGCTACATCGCCCGCGATCCGTTCCACATGGCGCGCGAGCTGCTCGCCTGGGATCCGTTCTTCGGCGGCCGCCCGGCCACCGCGTTCTCGCCTGCGTTCGAGGTCAAGGAGACCAGCGAGGCGTTCGTGCTCCGGGCGGACCTGCCGGGAGTCACCGAGAACGATCTCGACATCGCCGTCCACAACAGCGTGCTCACGGTCAGCGGGAGCCGGCAGGCCGAGGAGCGCAAGGAAGGCGAGAGCTACGCGCTCTACGAGCGCCAGTTCGGCTCGTTCTCGCGCAGCTTCTCGCTGCCCGACATGGCCAACGGCGAGGTCGTCGAGGCCAGGCTCGACAACGGCGTGCTCACGCTCTCGATCGCGAAGAAGACGGAGGCGAAGCCGCGCAAGATCTCGCTCACCAAGCGTGGGTGAACGCGTCGAAGAATGCCCTCGCGAGCTTCTCGAGGTCCTCGCGCGGTGCGACCTTGAGCATGTCCTCGCGTGACATCGCGTCGTCCTTGTACTCGGCGACGATCCGGATCTGGTTGATCCCGTCGTTGAAGTACAGGGCGTAGGCGTCGCTGTACGAGCCCTGCGGCTGGTTCAGCTCGTCCTTGCCGAAGAAATGGCCGACCTGGTACGTGTAGATCAGCTTCTGGCCGTTGACCTCGGTCTCGCCGAGCTCGAACACGGTGTCGGGGCGGTTGCGGAGCTCGTCGGGCAAGAGCTGCGCCTTGAGCGCGTTGGCGATCGCTTGCCACTTGGCGAGCTCGAGCGGGATGCAGTCCGTGCACGGCGCTGCGTTGATCGTCGCGCCGAGCTTGGGGCGGGTCGTCGTCTTGTGACGGACGTCGAGGGCCTTGTCGTCCGCTTTACGGACATCCTTCACGAACCCAGGGAACTCGAGGGCGGCGAGCTTCTCGGTCGTCGCCTTGTCGATCGGCTTGGTCGTCTTGTTCGCGGGCGTGCCGGACAGCTTCGGTAGCTTGATCTCGGTCGATCCGGTCTGGCCGGTGTTCGCCGAGCCGGCAGCCGCCGAACCCGCGGACCCCGAGCCCGCGCTGCCCGAGCCTTGGGCCGCCTGGCCATTCGATTTGCTCTTGCAGCCGATGGCCAGGGCGAGACCGAGAACAACGACGAGGGTACGCACGCGCCGACATTAGCATCACAGATGTTGGACGAGCACGCGGACTCCGAGGCCGATCAGCACCAGGGCCCCGAACACCTCGAGCCTCGCGCCGAGGTGATGTCCGGCCGTGCGGCCGAGGCGATGGCCGATCGCCGAGCACGCGAACGTGATCGCGCCGATCAGCGCGAGGGCGACCCAGGGCGCAACCGACAGCAGGGGGAGGGTGATTCCCGCCGCGGCCGCGTCGATGCTGGTCGCGAGCGCCAGCAGGAGGTAGACCCCGAGGCCGGTGCGGGGATCTTCGGCCTCGTCGTCCCCTCTCCACGCGTCGTACAGCATCTTGAGGCCGATGCCGACGAGCAGGCCGAACGCGATCCAGTGGTCCCACGCCTCCAGGTAGGGGCCGCCCCAGACTCCAACGAGCCAGCCGATCGCGGCCATCCCGGCCTGGAACCCCCCGAACAGCAGCGGCAGGACCAGCGCCTCGCCGCGGCGGCTCTTGACGCCTCGTGCGGCGGCCACCGCGGTCGCATCCATCGCCAGCCCGAAGGCGAGCGCGATCGCTTCCCACATCGGTCAGGCGAGCTGAAAGAGACCCGCCGCGCCCTGCCCACCACCGATGCACATCGTGACCACCGCGTAGCGGCCGCCGCGCCGGCGCAGCTCGTACAGCGCCGTCGCCGTGAGCTTCGCCCCGGTGCACCCGAGCGGGTGGCCGAGCGCGATCGCGCCGCCGTTGACGTTGATCTTGGCGTCGGGGATGCCGAGCTGGGTCTGGCAGTACACCGACTGGCTCGCGAACGCCTCGTTGAGCTCGAACAGATCGATGTCCGAGACCTTGAGGTTGTTCTTGGCGAGCAGCTTCTGCACCGCGGGCAGCGGGCCGATGCCCATGATCTCGGGATCGACGCCGACGGTGACGAAGCTCTTGAAGATGCCGAGCGGCTTGATGCCGAGCTCGTCCGCCTTCTTGCGCGACATCACCAGCGCCGCCGCCGCGCCGTCGGAGATCGGCGACGAGTTCCCGGCGGTGACGCTGCCGCCCTGCGCGAACGCCGGCGGGAGCTTCGCGAGCCCCTCGAGCGTGGTCTCGGGACGCGGCAATTCGTCGACGGTGAAGTCCTTGTAGACCCGCTCGCCGTCCTTGTAGCCGATCGCGCGGACCGCGACGATCTCCTCCTTGAACACGCCCTTGTCGAGCGCGGCCTTGGCCTTCTGCTGGCTCTTGAGCGCGAACTCGTCCTGCTGCTGGCGCGAGATCTGGAACCGGTTCGCCACGTTCTCCGCCGTGATGCCCATCGGCGTGTTCGCGCCGGGCAGCTTGTGCATCAGCTCGGGCGACGCCGACAGGTGGAACCCGGTCATCGGCACGTAGGTCATCGACTCGACGCCGCCGGCGATCACGACGTCGTTGGTGCCGACCGCGATCGAGCCGGCCGCGGTGGCGATCGCCTGGAGGCCGCTCGAGCAGAACCGGTTGATCGTCTGGCCGGGGACCTCGGGGCCGAGATCCGCGAGCAGGCCGATCAGGCGGGCGACGTTGAGCCCTTGCTCGCCCTCGGGCATCGCGCACCCGAGCATGACGTCGTCGATCTTTCCCCGCGCCTGCGGCACGCGCGCGAGCAAGGCGCGGATCACGTCCGCGGCCAGCTCGTCGGGACGCTTGGTCGAGAGGGTGCCCTTGTGACCGCGGCCGACCGCGGAACGAATTGCTTCGGCAATGACGATCTCGCTCATGGTCAGTTCCTCAGGGGCTTGTTGTTCTGGAGCATGTACTGCATGCGAGCCTGGCTCAGCGGTTCGCCGCACAGGCTGATGAACGCCTCGCGCTCGAGCTCCAAGATCTCGTCTTCGGTGACCGCGTGCGTCGATCCGGATGTACCGCCGCACAGCACGTTCGCAAGCTTCATCGCGATCTTTGCGTCGTGCGCGCTCGCGTACTTGCCGGCGACCAGCGTGTTGATCAGCATCTCGAGCGTCGCGATCCCGCTCTCTCCGGGGAGCTTGTAGGCCCGCGGGATCGGCGGGTGGTAGCCGGCGTGGGCCAGGCCGATCGCCCGTTGCTTGGCCTCGTGGAGCTGGCGCGCGCGATCGAACGACACGCCATCGGAGTTGCGGAAGTAGCCGAACGCCTTGGCCTCCTCCGCCGATGTCGCGACCT
>WBZN01000200.1_pt1 | contig 78647 bp, 72 predicted proteins | sample 5204281 | NCBI WGS metagenome assembly WBZN01 (sample SAMN12344347, study PRJNA552823) | activated sludge metagenome | biome: Activated sludge suspended growth; feature: Nitrification reactor; material: Wastewater; isolation source: activated sludge from nitrification reactor of wastewater... | reverse complement strand
GTACATTGAGCTCTTTTACCATCGGCAACGCCGCCATTCACGGCTGGGGAATTGCTCCCCTGCGGCATTTGCCCAACAGTGGGCCCGTCAACAGCCGGCGGCTTGAGGCTGCAATTCATGGCGTCCATTATTGACGACCGGGGTCAATGTGCAAGAGGCCCAAAGAGTAGCAGCGGAGGACTCTCTCAACTCGCGCATCGTTCGTGGTCTGGTGTTTGTGACGAAACCGTTCGCTATTCGATTCGCACTTCTGTCATCCTCCATGCGATACACCATCTCATCATGACGAATTCCCACCCTCGCGATCCGTTACACGGCATTACGCTCGAGAAAATTGTCACCACCCTCGTCGAGCGGCACGGGTGGACGGAACTTGGCCGTCGCTTACCGGTGCGCTGCTTTCTGAATAACCCGAGCGTCAAATCGAGCCTTACGTTTCTCCGCAAGACGCAATGGGCGCGCGAGCGGGTTGAGGGCATGTATATTGCGGAACTGGAGTGATGGCGCAGCCTTTCGTGCGGACGCCGTTCTTCATCGATGTCACTCAAGCCGAACGGCACACGACCTGTCCCATAGGTCTCTGCTAAGCTAGACGCGCTTCGTCTCTGTCAATTTCCTGCGACTTGATCAATCCCGCCCACCTCTGTAGATATGAAGGAGACTCGATCACGATCGCGGAGGTTCACGTTCGTGCACATGCCCCTCACGCTTATCTTCTGGTTCCTGCTCAGCTTGGCGCAAATGTCTGCCGCCTCGGCTCAGGCTCCATCTTCATCGACGGATAAAGCCGTTCGATCCACGCTAGAGACGGTCGGAGTCAAGCTGGACCAGCCGGCGACCGGTGCACCGGCGCCGGATGCCGCGGCCGCGGAGCTCCAACACAAACGTGCGGTGGCAGAAACGGAACTGAGTGCGATCACGACGCCACTAGCCCAGCGCAAAGGGGTGTCGGCGGGGCAGGTGGATGGGCGGCTGGCGGAGCGGCGCTCCCTGCTGCAGCAGTTGGTGCAAATCTACGAGCAACATCTCGATGCGTTGCGCAATCTCGATCAGATGCGGCAACGGGTACGGGACGCCGAACGCCAGGACAAGGAATGGGACGGGTTTTCCACGCGGGCGCCCTATTCGGTGTTGAAAATTGACGAGCTGCGTGATGCCGTTCGATCGATGACCCTCGCATCGCAAGGCGCTCAAACCAGGCTCAACATGACCGAAAGCCTGGCCGATAGCACGCAGCGCAGCCTCAAAGCGTCGCAGGAAAAAGCCCGGCAATTGTCGGAACGTCTCGAAGAGGTTCAGGATCCCGCCAAACGGGATACCCTCACCGCAGACCGCGATCTCTCCCGTGTGCGGGAGCGAGTGGAGGGCGCGCGAGTCGGCATGTTGGAAGCGGAGAAGAAGCAGATCCAGGAGGAGGTGGCCGAAGCGCATCACCGCATGGCACTGCTCACGCGCCAGCTCAAGGTGGCCGAACAGGATCCTGCGTTCACCGAACAGGACTACGAGAAAATCAAAAAGCGGCTGGATGCCGAGCATCAGTCGTTGACGGATGAAATCGAGCGAGCGGTCGTCGAACAATCGACGCAACGGCAGGCGGTCGCGGCCGGAGAGGCGGCTCTGGCGGCGGCTGATGCACAAGAGGCTTCGTCCAAGAGGGCCGCTGCCCGCACGAAGGCGGAACGCCGCACGCAGCTCACCGAGTCGGTCGAATTAAAGCGCCTGCAATTCGACAATGCCAATCTGCATGTCGAGTTGCTGCGCGAGATGCTGACGGGCCTTGAGCAGGAGCGGCATATCTGGGATATCCGTTTTGCCACCGCCCGTGAAACCCTCTCCGTCGTCGAGGAACGAGAGGCGAATGCGAAAATCACCGCAGCCGCGAAACAAATTCGAGGCTGGAAGGAGTACGGGTTCCAGCAACTGAGCATGGTGGGCAATCACATCAGCGATGTGGAGGACCGGCTCGCGGAGGCTCCCTCGCCGGCCAGGGCAAAATTTCTCACCGACAAACTGCGCCTTGTTCGCCACCGTGAAGATCTCTACCGGCATGCGCTCCAGCGGACGGATTCCTTACTGAGCGTGATCGACAACAAACAGGCGGAGTTTGCCCAGCGTGAGCAGGCCCGCTCGGTGTTTGCACGTATGCAAGACTGGGGACGAGCCTCGGTGGTGATGCTGGGGAACGCCTGGCATCTGGAATTGTTTGCCGCCGAAGACACCATTGAAGTGGATGGCAACAATATCACCGGACGACGGAGCGTCACGCTGGGGAAGGTCGTCACCGCGCTGGCGATTTTGATCGTCGGCTATTGGGTGGCGGGAATCATGGCGCGATTTGCCGAGCGGCAGGCCATTACCCGGCTGCAAGTCGATCCGAATGTCGCCAACATCATCCGTCAATGGGCTCTGGCCTGTTTTTTTCTTCTCCTCGTGATCGTGACCCTGATGTCGGTGAAAATTCCCATTACCGCCTTTGCGTTTCTCGGCGGCGCCTTGGCCATCGGGGTGGGATTCGGCACGCAAAATCTGCTGAAGAACGTCATCAGCGGACTGCTGCTGCTCATGGAACGTCCGCTGCGCGTCGGCGATATGATTGAGGTCGATGGCATCAGAGGAATGGTAACCACCATCGGCCTGCGCTCGTCGACGATCCGCGATATCAACGGCGTGGAGACCTTGATTCCCAACAGCAATCTGCTCGAGAAGAATTTGACGAACTGGACCTATTCCAGCTTTCGCAAACGGTATTCGCTGCGAATTGCCGTGGCGACCGGGTCGGATGCGCGGCATGTGAAAGAGAGACTGCGTGAACTGGCCGGCCAACATGGGCAGATTCTCAGGGAGCCGGAGCCGTATGTGTTGTTTGAAGATTTCAGCGAGCAGGCGTTAGTATTCGTCCTCCACTACTGGATCGAGATCAGCCCCGGTATCGACGCGGCCACGGTCGCCAGCGATCTGCGCTTCATGATCGAACGGACCTTCGCTGAGGAGAAGATCGCGAGAAAATAACAGCCGGCTGAATCACCGGACTCCGCCCTCTTTTTCCAAGGAACCGCATGGCCCCGAACGCGACGATTTGTAAAGCGGTCCTCCATATTGCCGATGTGGATCGCCAGTATTACGAAGACCACAGCCTCACCTTGGCGCGGCATCCATCGGAAACCGACGAGCGCATGATGGTTCGCTTGCTCGCGTTCGCGCGTCACGCGCATGAAGCCTTGTCGTTTGGCCGTGGATTGAGCACCGAAGAAGAGCCCGCGCTCTGGCAGAAGGATTTGACGGGTCTGATTGAATTGTGGATCGAAGTGGGGTTGCCGGACGAGAAGGTGATTCGCCAGGCCTGTGGCCGCGCCAGGCAGGTCTGTGTCTATACCTACGGCGGTCGTGCGGCGGATCAATGGTGGAAGCAGAACGGGGCGGCGCTCGACCGGTTACACAATCTCGTCGTCATCAATCTTTCGCTGGAGGGCAGTCGTGCGCTGGCGGGTCTGGCGCAGCGGAATATGGATCTGCATTGCACCATTCAAGACGGGCAGGTGTTGATCGGAGACGGAACGAACGCCGCACAGATGGAATTGGTGATGTGGAAAGCACCGGCGCCTGAAAAGTGAATGGAGAAGAGGGGCGGCATGAAAGAGAAGAGGCGTATCTCCACCGATGGCGAGCCCGTGGCATGGAAGAGTCCGTTTGCGGGGTTGAAGGATGTGGTTCTGCCTCAGGCTCCTCCACGGGGGCAGGTCAATCAGCCCGCTACGCCACAGCCCGCGTCGGCGAAGAATCGCGGCCGGGTGGATATCATCCGGCAGACGGCGCATCGAGGCGGCAAGACGGTCACGGTGATCACGGGATTCGTCGGCATCGGCCAGGCGGAGAAAGAACAACTGGCGAAGGAGATGCAGAAGGCGTGCGGCGTCGGAGGGACGGTGAAGGAAGGCCGCATCGAGATTCAAGGCGACCGGCGCGACGACGTCGCCCGTATTTTGACGAAGGCGGGGTTCCGGCCGGTCTTTGCCGGGGGGTAAAAGGCCATGGCGGAACCGCTCAAAAATAGTTTCGGTGCCGATGTGCCTCGTACCATTGGGCGAATGATTGCCGCCGTCTCTTCTCGATTCGAGGAAAAGGCGTTCGTCCGGTCGGCGCTGGACGGGTATGACGAGCTAGAATTGATGCCGCGCGCCTGGAAGATCGCGCATACGTTGCGACGATTTCTGCCAGATGAGTATGGCAAGGCCATCAAGATCTTGCTCGCCTCGATCGAGGAGCCATCCGGGCGACCGGCTGCCCAGGGCATGGCCGCCTTTCTGTTGCTACCGCATGTGTTCTTCGTTGCCGAATACGGACTGGACCATTTCGAAGCCTCCATGCGCGCACAATATCTGTTGACGCAACGATTCACGGCGGAGTTCAGCATTCGCCGCTACCTCGAGCGACACCAGGCGGCCACTCTGGCGCGTCTGGCTGAGTGGGCAACCGATCCCAGTGAAGACGTGCGACGCCTGGTCTCGGAAGGTTCGCGTCCACGATTGCCTTGGGCCCCGAGACTGCGCGCCTTCCAGACCGATCCGAGGCCGGTGCTGGCCCTGTTGGAGCGGTTGAAAGACGATCCATCGCTCTACGTGCGGCGCAGTGTGGCCAACAATCTGAATGACATCGGGAAAGACCATCCCGATGTGCTGGTCGAGACGGCCAGGCGGTGGCTGAAGAACGCGACGGACGAGCGACGTTGGGTCATTCGCCATGCGTTGCGATCGGCGATTAAGCGGGGGGAATCAGGGGCGCTCCAGGTCTTGGGTTTCGGGCACACACCCCTGGTGGCAGTGGAGACGATCCGCATCGCGCCAGCACGGCCGCGGATCGGATCATCGGTGGAGATTGCGTGCGAGATGGCGAGCCAGGCGTCAGCGGTTCAACGGGTGCTGGTGGATTTACGCGTCCACTACGTCAAGGCGAACGGCAGGCACAGTCCGAAGGTGTTTAAGTTGAAGACCGTGGAACTCCTGCCGAAGGGAACCATCCGGTTCAGCAAATCGCTGGCCCTCACGCAACTCACCACGCGGACCCACTATCCGGGATTGCACCGGCTCGAGTTGCTCGTGAACGGCCAGGCCTATCCGTTGGGCGAGTTTCATATCACGGCAGGGTAACCGGCGCATTGTGGCGCTAGGTCGCGGCGATCTGTCTGGGATCCAGTGTCTGTCCCGTCATGGTCCCTTCCACGCTGGCCAGGTAGGCCTGCGCCACCTGATCGGCAGGGATGCCGATGGAAGGGTCCATTCCTCTGGCGATCAAGGTTTCCGTCACCCAGGGCGGGCTGACGACGTTCACGCGCAGGCCGCGGGGCAGATCGATGGCGGCGGCGCGGACAAATCCTTCCAGTCCTGCATTGACCATACTGATCGCGCAACTACCCTTCATGGGATTCTGGCTCAGGACTCCGCTGGTGAGTGTAAACGATCCGTGGTTGGTGACAAACGGCTTGCCGATCCGCACCAGATTCGCCTGACCCATCAATTTATTTTTCAAGCCGATGAAGTAATCGTCATAGGTGAGATCGTCCAGGCTCGCGAACTTGGCGATCCCGGCAGCGCTGACGACGGCATCACAGGTGCCGACGGCTTTGAACAGGCTGGTGATGGAATCCGGCGAGGCCAGGTCCACCTGAAAAGCGCCCTTCTTGTGCCCTACTACCACCACCTCATGCCTCTCGGACAGCCGCTTTACGACAGCCGATCCGATGGTGCCCGTTCCTCCGATGACGATGACTCGCATGGCAATCCTCCGTGGTTCATGTTTCGCGCAGTGTAGCCATGAGGGCTGAATCGGCGCAAGCGCGAGATCCTATTCGGGACTGTCGATCACATACTGCGGCCTGGCCGGTGGCTCGACGGCAGGTTGGAAATGGCGACAAGGGGGAATGTCGGCCTGAAGCCGTCGCAACAACGCCGTGACCTTCATGTTGGGGGGAATGTCGCAGATCCAGACGTGCATGCCCGATTCGAGATCGTCATAATGCCGCTGCACGGCAAAGTCCGGTTTCTCCATGAAATAGGCGGAGAGAAATCCGTTGATGGCCTGGACGGTCCAGGGATGATCCTTGATGTAGCGGTAGGTGAGTCGCAGTTCCACGACCTGATTCGCTGGTGCTGCATTCATGTCTACGTGGCTCCTCGTGGTGACGGCGCACTCTAGCAGGTTGTGGTGAATGGTCGCCAGCATCGTGCGCTACACCAACCCGGTCAAGTGGATACATTGAGACCGCCGCACTGATCTGTGTAAGGTACGCCATGGAGGATTCTGGCCATGTTGACTGCCTATAATCAGGTGCCTGTTCCCTCGTTCATGTACGGGACGGCGTGGAAAAAAGACGCAACGACAGAGTTAGTGAAACAAGCCGTGGCGGCGGGCTTCACGGCGATCGATACGGCTAACCAGCTCATTCATTACCAGGAAGCCCTGGTCGGCGAGGCCTTGTTGGCATTGGCAACACAGGGCACGCCGCGTGAGCGGCTATTCGTCCAGACGAAATTTACGCCAGCCAACGGACAAGATCATCGGACGCCCTATGATGCGCAGGCCGATCTCACCACCCAGGTGAAGCAATCGTTCGATAGTTCCCTGGCGCACCTGCACACCGACTATCTCGATTCCTACGTGTTGCACGGACCCTATGCCCGGCGCGGATTGAGCGACGCGGATTGGGAGGTCTGGGCGGCGATCGAAGCGCTCTACGAGGCGCGCAAAACCAAGATGATCGGCATCAGCAATGTATCGGCGGAGCAGCTCCGGCTGCTCTGCGAACGGGCGACGCATAAACCCATGGTCGTCCAAAATCGTTGTTACGCCGCCCTGGGCTGGGATCGAGACGTGCGGGAGATATGCCGCCCGCATGGGATCATCTATCAGGGATTCTCCTTGCTCACGGCCAACCGCGACATCTTCGCGGACCCCGAGGTCCGGACCATGGCCGCCAAGTACGGCATGGGCTTGGCGCAATTGGTATTCCGGTTTGCCATGCAGATCGGCATGCTGCCGCTGACCGGGACGACGAACCAACAACATATGGCCGAGGATCTCCGGTCGGATCAGTTCACCATTTCGGCGGAGGACCTCCAGCGGCTTGAAACGATTGGGATGTAGTCACATGCCGGCATACCTCCTGTTCTGAATCCATGGACAGCCTGCATCAACTGGAAATCATTATCCTGCTGCTCGCGGTGGTGCTGGCCCTCACCACGATCGCGCAGAAACTCAGCATCCCGTACCCGATCTTCCTTGTGCTGGGTGGTCTGGTGTTGGGACTGGTGCCGGGCCTGCCAACGGTGACGCTGCATCCTGACCTCGTATTTCTCGTGTTTCTTCCGCCGATTCTCTGGGCGGCCGCCTATTTCACGTCGTTGCGGGAGTTCCGGCAGAACCTCCGGCCGATCACCCTTCTGGCCGTCGGCTTGGTGCTCGCGACCACCGCCGGGGTCGCGGTGGTCGCCCATGCGTGGCTGCCCGGCATCGGTTGGGCGGAGGCCGTCGCGCTAGGCGCCATCGTGTCGCCGCCAGATGCGGTGTCGGCGACCGCCATCGGGAAACGCCTGCGGATTCCCCGTCGCGTCGTGACTATCCTGGAAGGTGAAAGTCTGGTCAACGACGCCACGGCGCTGGTCTTGTACCGGGCGGCTGTGGGTGCGGTGGTGAGCGGCTCATTCCTGCTCGGGGGGACGCTGCTCAATTTTCTGTTTGCGGCGCTGGCGGCGATGGCGATCGGTCTCGCTGCGGCTTGGCTTTCCCGCTGGGCGCTCTGTGTGACGGAAGACGGGTATACGCAAATCGGGGTGACATTGCTCGTGCCCTATATCGCCTGGGTTATTGCGGAGTCGGTCCATGCCTCTGCCGTCTTGGCTTGTGTGGCGGGCGGGATCACGCTTCGGCAGTATTTCAGCGGTGCAGTCGCGCCGGCGACAAGGTTGCAGGCCCGGGCTGTGTGGGAACTGCTGATCTTTGTTCTGAACGGCGTGATTTTTATTTTGATCGGGTTGCAGTTGGGCGCCCTCCGGGATGCCGTCCCTGCGGGGCAGTATGGTCCGGTGCTGTTTGCCGGGTTCATGGTGAGCGCGACGGCGATCCTCGTGCGGTTTCTCTGGGTGCCGCTGGCGGCGCTGATCCCGCGATGCCTGAGCGCGATTCTGCGCGCGCGTGATCCGATGCCTTCGTGGAAGGGGCTCTTCCTCATTTCCTGGACCGGCATGCGAGGCATCGTCACGTTGGCCGCGGCCTTGGCCCTTCCGATGACGACAGCGACCGGCGCGCCCTTTCCCTTCCGGTCAGAAATCATCCTGATCAGCTTTGTAGTCATCCTCGTCACCTTGGTGCTGCAGGGACTTTCGCTTCCACCGATCATCCGGTGGCTGCGCCTCGAAGAGGAAGATGCTCTGGAGCAGGAGCAACACCTGGCGCGAGAACATGCGGCAACGGCAGCGTTGGCCCGGCTCGATGCTGTCATGACCGAGGACTGGGTACCGAGGCAGCACATCGAACGGGTGCGATCACGCTATCTTCGCCGGCTGGAACACCTCAATCGGGCCGGGTTGGATGAGGAGGACCGTCCTGAGGGAAGCATTGAAACTGTCCAACGTCTGCACCATGAAGTGCTCACGGCCGAGCGCGTCGCTCTGATCGGACTTCGAGATGACGGCACGATCAGCGACGAAGTGCTACATCAGTTGGAACAGGAACTGGACGTGGCTGCGCTGCATCAGGGCGTCGGGGAGCGACGGGCGGGAAGGGGACGGACCTAGCATGCCGATTCTGATCAGGGAGGCGGTACCTTCCGACGCACGGCACATCGCCGAGCTGGTTGACGCATTGCTGCAGGAAATTATGGCAGTCATCGGCACACACGCGTTTCATGCTTCGGTGGCTGATACGGAGACGTGCGTTCGGTCCTGGCTGATCGACGGAACGTATACTATTCTCCTTGCGTGTGAGGGCGACGCGCCGTGCGGCTTTCTGACTCTCGCCGAATGCCGCGCACTCTATGTTGGTGGAGTGTTCGGGATCATCCCGGAGCTGTATGTACGCCCGGACCGGCGGTCGCAAGGCGTGGGGCGCGAGTTGGTAGCGGAAGCGACACGTGTGGCCCGCTCGAAACACTGGGCGAGACTGGAAGTGACGACGCCACCGCTTCCGCAATTCGACCGGACCTTGACGTTTTATGAGCGACAGGGATTCAGCGTGTCCGGCGGAAGGAAAATGAAAGTGGACATCCGATGAAACCGGTTGTGCAGGCGGAGCGAACCGGTTGTGGCATTGCCGCGGTCGCGGCGATTGCCGGTGTGTCCTATGCACGTGCCAAGGCGGTGGCTGCCTCATCAGGGATCTCCGCGCACGATAGGTCTCTCTGGTCTGAGACGGAGCCGGTTCAGCGATTGCTCTCGCGGTTTGGCCTGCATGCCGCACCGGCGCCCACACCGTTTCGTTCGTGGGCGGACCTTCCGGATTGTGCCCTGTTGGCGATTAAATGGCATCGAGAGGCGTATCGACCCTGTTGGCATTGGGTCGTGTTTGTGCGTGACGGGGGGCGCGAGTACGTGCTTGATTCCAACGCCTCCTTGCGTAGACATGTGCGGGTGGATTTTGGCCGCATGCAGCCGAGGTGGTTTCTCCCTGTGGCGCGCCATTCGTCCGTCGCTATGCATTCACCGGCCGGACAGCGCAGCAGGTAAGTGCGGTTTCCCCTCCATCCATGGTAAGACAGCAGCGCAATTCCGACATCGATCACAGGGGTTCACGGGCTCAAGAGAAAGATCACATGAACATCGCCATTATCGGAGGCGGACCGGCCGGGCTCATGGCTGCAGACGTGGCGCTGGCTGGTGGCGCGCAGGTCACACTCTACGACTCCATGCCCTCGGTGGGCCGGAAATTCTTGCTTGCCGGAAAGGGCGGGCTGAATCTGACTCATTCCGATCCGTCCGACCTGTTTCTTAGCCGGTATGGCGACCGCCGAGCGCAGGTGGCTCCTTGGTTGGCCGAGTTTGGTTCGGATGCCCTTCGTGCTTGGGCACGTGGCCTCGGGATCGAGACCTACGTCGGCTCATCCGGCCGTGTGTTCCCCATGGATATGAAAGCCGCCCCGTTGTTGCGTGCCTGGTTGCGGCGTTTGCGTCAGGCTGGTCTGACCATCCAGGTACGGCATCGCTGGTGTGGATGGGATGAACACAAAGCGCTTCGATTCGAGACGCCACACGGCGCGGCGGCCGTACGAGCGGATGCCGTGATCCTGGCGCTAGGCGGGGGCAGTTGGCCGCAACTCGGCTCGGATGGCGCCTGGGTGCCGGTGCTTGCCGCGCGTTCGATTGCGATTGCTCCGTTGCGTCCCGCAAACTGCGGGTTTGATGTCGGATGGACGGAGCACTTTCGAACGAAGTTCGCGGGACATCCGGTGAAAACGGTCGGTGTGGTGGCGAAATCTCCGACCGGCGCCGTGATGCGTCGTATGGGAGAATTCGTGATCACTGACACCGGTGTCGAAGGGGGTGTCATTTATGCCGTGGCCCCCTTTCTCCGCGATGAGATCGAGGCCACGGGACGAGGCACGTTGCGGTTGGATCTTGCGCCGGACCGTGAACTGCCACGACTCATCAAAGATCTTTCGCAGCCTCGCGGAAAAAAGACGATGGCCACGCATTTGCAGCGGCGCGCGAACATCGACGGGGTGAAGGCCGGGTTGCTGCGAGAATTCGTCTCGAAGGAGGATTTTACCGACCCGACGCGCCTGGCCTCGGCGATCAAATCATTGCCGCTGACGTTGAAGGCTGCACGGCCGTTACAGGAGGCGATCAGCTCCGCGGGCGGGGTGACCTGCGAAGCGCTCGACAAGCGGCTGATGCTCAAAGCGCTGCCGGGCGTGTTCTGCGCGGGAGAAATGGTGGATTGGGAAGCGCCGACGGGCGGGTATCTGCTCACCGCCTGTTTTGCCAGTGGCCGCACCGCCGGTGCCGGGGCTCTGGCCTGGCTCGCGGAGCGTGCGGAACGTGCCAAGTCCTAAGACGACCCTCGACAGGGTGATGGCCTTGATCGTGCCGGGCATCGGCAACTCGGGTGCACAGCATTGGCAAACCCTGTGGGAGCGGCACCATCCCAGCTGGCAGCGTGTGCAGCAGCGCGATTGGGACCGTCCTGTGTTGGCGGAGTGGCTCCCCGTATTGGAGTCGGCCGTCGCCGGCTTTCCCGCTCCACCTGTGCTCATCGCCCACAGCATGGGTTGCCTGTTGGTTGCGCACTGGGCGCAACGAGCCTCGGTGCCACTGCGAGCGGCCCTCTTGGTGGCCCCGCCCGATCCGCAGGCCGCTGCGTTTCCAGCCACGGCGCGAGGGTTTGAGGCGGTACCATCTGGCAGACTACCCTTTCCCAGTCTCGTCGTTGCCAGCAGCAACGACCCCTTCGGATCGGTGGATTACGCCAAGCGATGCGCGGCCGTATGGGGCAGCACGTTCGCCGAGGCCGGTGCGATCGGTCACATCAATGCCGAGAGCGAGCTTGGAGAATGGCCTGCCGGTCTCGTCTTGCTCGAACGGTTGCTGGCGTCGTCGTAATCTGTAGTCCCGATCACAGAGGTAAGGCCCCACCGCATCACGGCCTTCACGGTCAATCCCGCTCGATCAGCAGGCGCTGGTCGTCCGGACCAGCCAGTGTCCTTGCAGAACAACTCCAGTGGAAGAGGAAGACGGCGGGTGGGTCGCACGAGCGCGCGCAGCAGCCTCCAGCCATCGGGACCTTTGTAGAGCTGTGCTTCTCCCTCATTCGGCTTCCATGACTTGTGTCCAACTCATCCCGCTGCGTACAGTGGAAGCATGGCTATGCCCGGTATGAATCCGACCATCGACACGCCGCCGCGAAGAGGGACAGGCCGGCTACTCCTGCTCATACTGCTGGGACTGGCGATCTGCTGTGTCGGTGCGCTGTTTGCGCTGCCCTGGCTCCTGAATCGTCCTGCGAGTATGGCGGCCGTACTTCAGGAGTTTGAGGAGCGGACGGGCTTTCGACTCTCAACCGGGCAATCGCATGTGCAGATCTTTCCCTCGCCCAGGCTGACGTTGACGGAGCCACGGCTCTACGGGGCCGCATCCACGACGCCGCTGGTGCTCGCGGAGCGGCTGGAGCTGGCGCTGCAGTGGCTGCCGCTTCTGGATGGGCGCATGGTCGCCAAGGATCTGGTCATCGACCGGCCTCGCGTGACCCTTCGCCGGTCGCCGAATGGGAATTGGGCTCTCGGTAACGAACATTCCCCCGCCGCTGCTTCAGAATCACCTGCGCCGTTTGCGTTGTTGCAGGTCGTGAGAAATCTCTTTGTGGTTCAGGGAATGATCACGCTGGTCGATGCATCGGCTACCCCCGCCACTTCTCTGAACATCATCCTGACGGAGGCTGCGTTATCGAGTGACATGTTGGGCCGCCGTGCGAAGCTGCATCTTTCGGGAGAGCTTCCGCAGGCAGGCGGGCGCGCGACGTTTCTCTGGGACGGTTCAGTTACGCAAAGCGGCGAAGAAGAAGGCATGCAGGCAGAAGGGGATCTGCGGCTTCATCAACTGAACGTGCGCCAAGCGTTGTCCTCCTGGATGGGGGACGGCCGGATCACCGATGGCTTCTCGCAGCCCGCACAATTGATGGTGCACCTGCGTTGGAAGCCAGGTGCGGCGGGATATGATCTGCTTGCCGACGATGTGAGGGCCGAGTTGGCAGATGTCTCCTTGCAGGGAACCGGGGCCATTCTGGGCATCGGGACGGCACAGGCACGATTTTCATCCACTCTGTCTGCCCCTCCGGTGACGGCCGCCCGGCTCTTAAATGAAGTGCCCTCCACATGGATGCCTGCTGAGTTACGGGCACAGTTCGTGGACCACGCCGTGGAGGGATTGATCACGCTTCAGTCCCTGTCGATCGCCGGAGACATCGTCACGGGAGCACGACCACGCATCAACGGCTTGCTGGCGATTCGAAATGGTCGATTCACGCTCAGTTCACAATACCCTCCCGTCGAGGCGCTGACTGTCAGTATAGCGTTCGACGCCGATCACCTGCGTATGACGGAGGTGCGCGCCCAGTGCGGGCCCGTTCGCCTGGCAGGTCGGGATTTGCTGATCACGCAGTGGGCGACGGATCCGCATATCGATGTGAACATCACAGGCACGGCACCGGTAGCTGGCTTGGTGGAGACGGTCCGTCGTCTGGATGACTTTCCCTTGTTGCGCGATCTGGTGACCGGAGTGGAGCAACCAACCGGGGATGTCGAAATGGTTGCCCATGTGAGGGGACGACCGCTCAGCGGCCAACCGCTCGCGCTGGTGGATGCCGATCTCCGGCTGCAGCGGGGCGGGGGGCGCAGTGCGAGTTTGCCGATGCCGGTGCGGCAGGTGGAGGCGCACGTCACCGTCACGCCGACCGTGGTGGCGATTGAGCATCTTGATGGGTGGCTCGGGCCGGCGGCATTCCAGACCCACGGTTCCGTCACGATGGCTGACGGTAAAGCCTATTCCAATGTGACGCTGGCGATGAGCATGGAAGCGTCGGAGCTGCAATCCTGGTGGACGCAACAGGCGGGGGAAGAATTGGTCCCCGAGATGGACGGCACGATTCGCCTGCATGCGGCCATGACGGGTGCAATTGGACACCCGCGAATCAAAGGGAGCATCGATCTCGCGCAGGCCGGGGTTCGTGTGCGGAATTGGGTGACCAAGCCGCTGCAGGCGCCCGCCGCCATCGATTTTGAAGGGCAGTTCTCCCGGGATCATCGTCTGGTGATCCGACATGTCGGTATCAAGTTTCCACCGGTTACCGTGACGGCATCAGGGACGATTGAGTTGGACGGGGAACGGGAATTTTCAGCCCATGTGTCGTCGGGCCGGATCGCCGTCGCGAGACTTCCGAAAGGCATTGTGCTGGGACCTGTTCGAGCCGGCACATTGGAGGCCACCCTCGATATGGAAGGCCGGATGACCGATCGTGCGTCCTGGCGCACATCAGGCCAGATCAGATTCGATGACGGCACGATCAAGGTGGAGGACGTTGATGAACCGATCCGCGACGCATTCGTGACATTGCACTTCGATCGAGACCGGATTCATATTCCCCGCATGGCGTTTCACGTGGGCGCGAGCGATCTCCGGATCTCCGGCTCGATCGCGCAATGGGCCGACCACCCGAAGGCCCGCCTCGTCGTGGAGTCGTCTCAGATTGACCTCGCCGCTTTTGAACTGTCTCGGCCGCGCTCATCGGCGGCGCGCCAGCGATCGTCCAACCATCTCTGGACGGACACGACCCTCCATGCGTTTCTGTTTGCCGATCATGTCTATTACAAGAAGTTCCTCCTCACCGACCTCTCCACAAAAATCACCTGGGACCATGGCCTGCTGACTGTTGAGCGCATCAGTGGTGATACCAACGAGGGCCAGCTCGCAGGGCAGGTGAAGCTTCGGACGAAGAATGGTCAGATGGAACAGGCTCGCGGTACCTTCCGCGCCAGCGGCATTCCGGTCGAGCGTGTCCTGTCACCCTTTCAAGAGAAGCCCGCGCTCTCAGGGTGGCTGACGGCGTCGGGAAAAGTTCACGCGAAATTCGAGCGGGGGGTGCTTCTGCCTGCCGGGCTGACGAGCCGTCAGCCGGTTCAAATCCTCATCGAAGAAGGGCGCATGCATCACGTCCCGGTGTTGTCTACCCTGCTGTCTGTGCTAAACCTGCCGGCTGTGTTGCAGGGGCAGGTGAACCTCGAGCAAGAGGGGATGCCCTTCGATCGGCTCAAGCTCGCGGGGTCTATCAACAATGGCGTGGTCAACACGAAGGAATTTCTGCTCGACAGCCCCGTGCTCAAGATCAGCGGAACGGGTCGCTATGACATGCTGGCGGATGAATTCGACATGGTGCTGGCGACGAGCCCCCTCGGATCCTACTCGGCGATCTTGAAACGTATTCCTCTGTTCGGGCACCTCCTGTCTGGAGATCGACAGGGGTTTGATACCGCCGTGTTCGAGTTGAAGGGATCGGCGGACAAGCCGCAGTTGCGCTATCTCCCCGCGGAATCGCTGATGACTGGCGTGAAGGGGACGGCGCAGTTGGCCTTCGATATTTTGGTCAACGCGATTACGCTGCCTCAAAAAGCCTTCTCGCTTGTGGAAGAAGGTGTGACTGGCGGAGAAGAGGGGGAGTTCTAAGTCCTGGCTGAGGCCGCGGCTCGTCACGGCGCAGGATCGGCGCGAATGTCCAGATCGTTCTTCACGCGCCGCACCCCTTTCACCTGACGCGCCAGTTCAGCCGCTCTCGCCTTCCGTTCGGCCTTCTGCACCGTGCCGGTCAGGGTGACAGTTCCCTCCTCAGTGGTCACGATGATGCCGGTGAGTCCGCCCTGCTGATCTTCGGCGAGCTTCGCCTCGACCTGCGTAGAAATCACCGCATCTTTGGGAGTATCCGGCAATGGGGACGATCCCGGCCACAGGCAACCGGTAGAGAGGCACAGTAGCAGCGGAAGGAGCAGAGACAAGCGGAATAGGCGCATGGGATGTCGCGGGTATCGCGTCTCCAGAAAAATTGGTCCCGGATCTTGGCATAGTGGCGCCTCCGGTTTCCATGCCGAGTTTTACGATTGCGTGTCCCGGTTCGCAACGGGCATCATGCGGCGGCAGCAATCGGTACGTTGAAGGATAAGAGGAGATGACAACGCCAGTGGTGGATATTTGCGTGATCGGGGCCGGGGCGGCTGGATTAGCGGCCGGGATTTTTGCGGCCGAGCTTGAATCAGCCCTCCGGGTTGAATTGTTGGACGGGGCTACGAGCATCGGGGCAAAAATTCTCGTTTCAGGCGGAGGGCGTTGCAACGTCACGCACGATGTCGTCACGCCGGACGATTTCTTCGGGACCAGGCACCTTGTACGCAATGTGCTGGCGGCGTTTCCGGTAAAGGATACCGTCGCGTGGTTTGCTTCGTTGGGTGTCGCGCTGAAGCGCGAGGAGACCGGTAAGTTGTTTCCGGTGACCGATAAAGCCCGGACGGTACTCGATGCGCTCATGGCGCGGAGCCGTGAACTGGGCGTGGTCCTTCGACCGGGGCATCGCGTGGCGAGCATTGAACACCGGAACGGATCCGAACCGGCCGGCACGGAAGATCTGCCCCGGTTTGTGATTCGCCATCAGCATGGCGAGACCGCTGCGCGCCGTGTGATCCTGGCCACCGGCGGGCAGTCGTTGCCGCGCAGCGGCAGCGATGGCTCAGGGTACGGATTGGCGCGGCGTCTGGGGCATCACGTCACACCGACCGTTCCCGCATTGGTGGCGTTGATGCTAGATGAGCGCGGTTTTCATGCGGACCTCTCAGGCTTGTCGCAGGACGTGGAGATTCAGACCTTGGTGGCGGGACGAGCCGTCGACCGGCGGACAGGCAGTTTGCTCTGGACGCATTTCGGCATCAGCGGGCCGGTGGTGATGGACGCTAGTCGCTTCTGGTGTCTGGCCAAGGCTCGCGGTGAGACAGCGGAAGTCTACGGCAATTTCCTGCCCGGCCGGAATGCGGAACAGGTGAGGGACTGGTTCCTTGCGCAGGCCAGCCATAACCCGCGCCGGTCATTGCTGAAGCTCCTTGCGGACTCGTTGCCGGAGCGGTGTGCCGAGGCACTGTGCCGTCACGCCGGAGGTGATCCGCAGCAGGTCTGCGCCCAGCTGCCGCGTACCATTCGCGATCGTCTCCTTACGGCACTGACGCGATTCCGTTTTCCTGTCGTGCGTGATCGGGGCTGGAATGTTGCCGAAGTGACAGCGGGCGGGATTCCATTGGAAGAAGTCAATTTCCGTACGATGGAATCGAAGCTGATGCCCGGTTTCTATCTGGTGGGAGAGGTGCTCGACTGCGACGGTCGGATCGGGGGATTCAATTTTCAATGGGCCTGGGCGACCGGGCGGGTGGCGGGCCGTGCGGCTGCGGCAAGTCTCGGTGCGGGAAGCGGCCGGTAGATGGGGATGCGCTTAGCGGAATTCGTACCCGACGCCGAAAATCATCGCCTCATCGGTCTTTTTACGTCCCGGCGCCGGTTGTGTGTTGAGCCGGAGATCGTACTCGACATTAAAAAAGAGATTCTTGTAGACCGTGATACGGAGTCCCTGGTCGGCATTGAACCGGAAGGCATTGCCGGCATTGATGTCCCAAAATCCTTCGTGCCGATGGAATACCTTCACCCGATCCGGCCACAGGTGATGCTCCCAACGCAAGCTCCAGCGGCCCGAAGGCGTCTGCGTGTTCGGGCTATTCGTGAAATGTTCGTTCACATGGGCGATACCGGCCGATAACGAAAGAGACGTGGTGGGAGTGTCAAAGAACTGGTAACCCAAGCCGCTTCCGATCGTGGATCGAAGTTGCAGGGCCTGCAGTGTATCTTTTTCCAGCATGCCGAATGTTTCGATGAAGATCTGCTTGCTGAGAAAGTAATTGTGTTTCAGGCTCGCGAGGGAGTTTCGCGCGGTGATTTGATCGTTGGCCTGCCCGTAGTTGTATTTCCCTTCCATCAGGAGCCGCTGCCGGTGTGCGTAAAGCGTGAAGCGAGCCGCGCTGTTGAAGGCCTTGGTACTGCTGTTGCCGGAGGTATTGTTCCCGCCCACCGTGACGGTGCCTGCCACGCGGAACGGCTCAAGGTTGATGGCGGTGATGTCCGATAGCGGGGTGGCGCTATCCGGTCCCGCTTCCGTCACTTCGCGCTGCCCGTGCGTGCCGTAGAGGAAATCCCGCAGCACATCGTGCGATTCGCCGGGCACCAGGATTTTCAAGGGGTTGGTCGCCGTGAGGCGCTGTACCTTTTTCCAATCGACCTTGATCTCGCCGCCATAGTCCGTCTGAATCGTCAGGAGATTTTCTTCCATCTTGACGATCGTGCCGGTGAGCCGGTCGCCGTTCTGCAAATAGACCTCGTCCGCGGCGGCCGGCGTGGCGAGCCACAGGCTCAAAAGGAGTAACGCCCGCTGCCAGAGCAGGAGACTGAAGGCGTGGTCATGATGCATGGGTATCAACCGGAATTCAGACGGGCCGGCGGCTCGCAGTCGAGGCGATGTGCTGCCATCTGTAAGACCAGACCTCACCCTAATCGAGAGGATGGCGAGTTTCAAGTGCGTATGCGTGAAAGTGATCGAAGGCGATGTCCGGGAGGGGATTATTTCGCGATGGTGATGCTGGGCACGCCGCTGCGCGACACTTCCGTGACGGTCATCTGGAACAGTTGGTACAGCAGCTTGAAGGCCTCACGGTTCCACCGCGCGAGCGGGCCGCTGATGTTGACCGAATAATATTTGTCATGAGATCGCACGGTTAGATCCGATTCGGAGGGGCTGGCATCTTGTACCAGAAGGTCCATGGTTCTGACCGGATTGTCCATAAAGGGCGGTGTGCGGCTGTCTTTCTCGACCGCATATTCCGGCTCTTCCTCCACAGCTTGCGCCAGAAAATTCAGCATGGTGTTGAAGCTACGTAGTCGGAATTCGCCCCTCAGCGGCCACTCTCCTCCATAGTGCCCCGGACGAATGTCGAACGACACATCGTTCATGGGGCGCCGTTCCGCTTCCTCATGGAGCCGGACACGTTCCTCGGGAGGAAGCGTGTTCGGGTCGTAGTTCGTAATGAGAATGCGTCCGGACACCGGTTTGCGCAACCGGTAGGTCTTGTGCTGCGGATCGTAGGCGACCAGATAGTCCTGCTCCAACGCTTTGAAGCCCTCCGCCGTCACGGAGTCGGCTGGAATGGTCCAGGTGCGTTCGAACAGCATGGATTCCGCATAGAGACGATTGGCATCCTGAATGGCGGAGATATGGAGGACCACCTTTCTGAACATCTCATAGCCTGACTTGTCGGTCGGGTTGTTCCGGTAGGCGACATCCTCCCCGTGATCGTTCAGGCGCAGTTCTTTCGCCATCAGACGAAGCAGGAGATCGATATCGCCGCCTTGCCGCAGCAGGAGCGTGAATTTGCTTTCTTGAAAGGGCGTCAGCAGGCGCCGCGTGAACTCTTCTCCGTCTATCGGCGCAATGCTGATCGTGGGGTTTTCCGCCACGCTGCCGCCGAAGACCGGAAGGATGGTGGTGCCGGATTCGCCGGTCAATGCCGGGGTGGCTCCCGCATTGACGCGGAAATCGAAGGTGGCGGCGACGTTCGAGACACCTGTAAAGTGGACGGGTTGATGGTGATGCGCGCGCGCGATATTCAGCAGGAGTTGCTTGGAAATGGAGTCCGTGATGGCCTCATCGTAGGAGACGACGGCGCGTGTCAGCGTCGGCGGCGAGAGACAGCCGGCCAGGTTCAAAACGGTGCCGAGGCCGACCAGACCACGCACTAGGGACGGAATGGTGATACGCATCGAGTTCAGCGATGAAGGTGGCTTCTCCGCAGCGTTTCTAGCATACCTGCCCCAGGAAGCCTAGGGGGATAGATTGGTCCATGCGGCTCGTTGGTCCGGAGCGCGCTCGCCTCGGGGCGGCGATTTGTTTTATCATCGGAAACCGTGATAACCAGGAGCCGCATGAGAGTCTTCCACCTGAGACATTGCGTTTGGGTTGGGGTGATGCTGGGATTATGCCTGCCCGGATGCGGCAGTTCGGCGAAGCTCATGTCCGGACTCAGCATTGAAGAATTGAAGCCGGTGCCGGGCATTCTGTCGAGTGCCCGGCTTCTCAAAGGAACGATCCGCAGCATCACCGGCGATCGCGTGGAAGTGGATACAGGGGAACGGGCTCCCCGCTATTTGTCGCTGGAAGCCGGTGGTGACGAAGCCCGTGGATTACAAGTCGGCGGGGCCGTGGAGATCATGGTGAACGACCGCGATGACATCGTCGCGTACCAGCGCCCGGTCGAGACGCCGCCGACCAAAGTGTTTCGCGGCTCGTTGGGCAAGGTGTTTAATCCAGAAAAAGAACGTGTCACGATTCGCCTCGACACCGGGCGCGATGTGGGATTCTACGCGCGGTCTGTGGCGATGGAAAAACTCGCGGCGCTGGAGGTCGGAGAAACGGCTGACTTCGCCGTCGATCGCGCGTATCTGCTCGTCGATGTGTTGTCGCTGGGGAAGCCTCGCGATTTCGGCGTGGGATCCTCGCTGCCGGCACCCCAGCGTCGTGTGGAAGGCGCGTTTGTGACGATCGGTGACGGCCGCATGCGGCTCAGGATGAAGATCGATGACATTCAATCGTTTCCCGTGCGTCCCCTGCTGCAGCCGGCGATCGAGCAGCTCACCCCGAATGAGGCTGTCGCGATTTATCTCGACGGCCAGGGGCAGGTGATCGATATGGTGCGCACTGCACGCCGGTGACTTTGATCAGCGTCGCGGCGGAAGTTGCACGATGCGGGTGATAATCCAATCGTTGAGGCGATCGGGAAGGAGCAGGGCCAGCCACGAACGAATCGCGGCGTCGGAGCCGACGAGGTACCGTGTCTTGGGCCAGCGGGACTGCAGGGCATGCGCCACGGCCGCCGCCACAACGCGTGCCGGTTGGGCCTGTTCACCTGCCGCCGTGGCGGCGTCCTTGATGCGGGTGAACCCCTCCTTGTACATGTCCTTGAGGTCCTGGCTCCAGGTGGCATCCCAGGTATCGGTTTCTTTTCGGGTCTTCCCCCAAATGGGCGTGGCAATGGCGCCCGGCGTAATCAGCGCGACGCGGATGCCCCATGGTTGCAGCTCGAGGCGGAGGGCATCGGTGATCGCTTCCAGCGCATGTTTGGAAGCCGCATAGGGGGCCATGAACGGCATGGAGGCCCGTCCGGCGATCGAGCCCATGTTGATGATGCGTCCGTGGCCTTTGCGGATCAACGGCAGAAAGGTTTGGGTGACCGCAATCACTCCGAATACATTCACCTCAAACTGACGCCGCCAATCGGCGAGGGGCAGCAGTTCGATAGGACCGGCTACGCCGATGCCCGCATTGTTCACCAGGCCGGCGAGCCCCCGGTCGTCCACCATGGCGGCGACCGTATGGCTGGCGGCTGCGATCGAGGCCGAATCGGTGACATCGAGACGAATGGGCATCAGGCGTGGACCGGCTTGCCGCTGTAGCCGTTCGCCGTCCACGGGATTCCGAACACCAGCAAAGACGCGGTACCCGAGTGTGTCCAACGTGAGGGCGCATGCGGCTCCGATGCCCGATGAGGCGCCGGTCACCACCACGGAGTCTGAGAGGGAAGGGGCTGTAAACCAGTTCGGCATGTCTCGCATTCCTTGTATCTGGCCGCGTACCCTACCATACTTTACGGTGTGACCCTACAGTCAGATGCATCCGAGGGAGGAGTGGCCGTGTTCAGCGTTCGGCGCAGGGCCGCCGGAGCGTGAGAGATGAAAGGAGCAAGCATGCAAGGTGCGGGATGGAAGCAAGCGCTACTGATCATGATGGGGCTTAGTGTGGCCGCATGCGTGTCTCCCCTGAGTGGCGAGCCGGACCGGGCCGTCGCCACGTCTACAGGCACGGTGGTGACGGTGCACCCTCGGGAAATCGACGACGTGCTTGATAATCCCGGAATGGGATTTGCCGATTTCCACTTCGGCTTCGGCCATCCGCCGAAGGCCGATGAATATCCACATACGACCGTAGCCTATTTCCGCTGGCCCTGGGCGGAGCTGGAACCGGCGGAGGGCCAGTATAATTTTGCATTAGTGGACGGGATCATCGCCCAGGCGAAGGCCAAGGGTGAGACGCTCGCCATCCGGATCGTCTCCGAGTACAAGACCGGTACTCCACAATGGCTGCTCGATAAGGGAGTGGGCAGCGTCAAAGAATCGGACGGCATTTTCCCCGACTATAACAATCCCATCTTCCTCGACTACCATGAGAGACTCATTCGTGCCTTCGGCGACCGGTATGGCCGATCACTCGACATCGATCATGTCGATATCGGATCGGTGGGTTGTTGGGGCGAATGGAATACGGCTTGCTGCGGCGGTGTCGAGGCGCAATGTAAAGCGTATTTCCCGACCGAGGCGAATCAGCTTGCCATCACCGACTGGTATCTCACATATTTTGCCGGCACGCCGCTCGTGATGTTGCACGGCGGGCAGCTCAAGTATGCGACGTCGCGAGGGGCTGGCTGGCGGGCGGATTGTTTCGGAGACTACGGCTATTTCAGCCCAGACTGGAACCATATGGAGCACGCCTACGCGCCGGTATTAGAGGAGCCGGCGGTGGCGGATGCCTGGAAGCGCGGGCCGGTGCAGATGGAAGTCTGCGGGTATATCCATGAGTGGCACGAGCGGGGATTCGATCTCGACCGGATTCTGGAGAAGGGGTTGGAATGGCATGTCTCGGTGTTGAATGCCAAGTCGAAGCCGGTCCCGGCCGCATGGCGGCCTCGTTTCACTGAGTTCCTGAAGAAAATCGGGTATCGATTTGTGCTGCGCGAGCTGACCCATCCGGCCACGAGCGGAGCCGGCGAGTCCTTCGTCATTCAATCACGCTGGGATAATAAAGGGGTGGCGCCGATCTATCACGCCTGGCCGCTGGCGTATCGGTTACGTTCCGGCACGGACCGAGTCGTGGCGCAGTGGGTCAGCTCGGCTGATCTGAAGCAGTGGCTGCCGGGCCCCTCGCGGGCCGAGGATAGGGTGGTGGTGCCGGCAGGCGTTCCTGCCGGTTCGTATACGCTGGATGTGGCGATTCTTGCTGAGGATGCCCGTTCGGCTGTTGTCGAGTTGGCGATCGAGGGCAAACGCGCGGATCGCTGGTACGCAGTATCCCAGCTCGAGATTCGCCAGGCGTTGGCCGTCGTTCCGGTTAGCGTGACTTGAGCCGTAGTGCTGGTGGCAAGAGCGATTCCGACGTGAACGCCATCGTTATCCCGCCATGGCCGCCGCCTGATCGAGGCGGAGCAGCGTCATGACCTGGTTGCCGTTCCCGCGGTATTCGATGGAATCGAAGCTCACCTTGTTGGCCATGGCGATGCCGCGTCCATGGGTGTCGAAGGCTCGCTCCGGATCGAATTCCATATACTTCTTCCAGTCGAACCCCTTTCCTTGATCGGTGATGTGCAGCGACAGCCCATGCGGTTGTCGTGCAAAGTGGGCCATGGCCACACGGGAGGAGTAGGGGGGTGAACTCAACCGATGGGCGATTTCCTCCTCCAACGTATCTTCCTCGATGAGGCGCGACTTTTCCTTATAGCCGATACTCAGGTTGCCGTGTTCGATCGCATTCAAAGTCAGTTCCAGGATACCGGTGACCACCCGATCGGCGTTGGGATAGGCATGCGCGAGCAGCATGGCCAGATTTCTGGCCTCGTCAGGAGTCCTGAAGTGGAATATTCCCGACTCCAACAGGCGCATGGTCGTCGTCCGGCGCAGATCCTGCCGAATGTCCAGATAGCTGAAATGATCGCGGGCCGCTGCATCTACAATGGCTTGAAGCGTCGCTTGGTCGAACGGTTTGGCCAGATAATAGTAGGCGCCCGCCTGCAGTCCTTCCAGCGTTTGCTGGTGTGTCGAGGCCGCAGTCTGCAAGATGACGGGAATCTGCTTGAGCACATCATGGTGTTTCATCTTGTGGAGGACTTCCATCCCGTCCATCCCGGGCATGACGCGGTCGAGCAGCACGGCGTGGAAACGATCGGGCTCAGCTTCCAGCATCTCCCAGGCTTGCAGGCCGCCTTGTGCGGTGGTGCAGTGATATTGAATGGCGGGAAGAAACTCCTGCAAGATTCTGAGATTGAGGGGAGAGTCATCGACAAGTAACAGCTGGGGTTGAGGGAAGATCATAATAGGGAGCACCTCCGGTTGCCGGTCAAGCGATCGGGGGAGAAGGCACGGGTATCGCCTCACATCGACATGTAAGGTCCTGCTATGCCTATCGGAAGTTTCTGAAGAATACTTAAGGAAGGAAAAAAATACATTGGCAGGACTTCTCTAAGGCATAAGCCCCAGAGAAGTCCTGCCGGTAGGGCTATTGCTTCACGATATCCAGCAGTTCGACTTCAAACACCAGGGTGGCTCCGGGCTTGATCACGGGAGGTGACCCACGGTCGCCGTAAGCAATGCCGGATGGGCAGACCAGCTTGCTCTTGCCGCCGACCTTGATCAACTGCACCGCTTCGGTCCAGCATTTGATGACCTGGTTGAGCGGAAAGGTGGCCGGTTCGCCACGTTTCACAGAGCTGTCGAAAACGGTCCCATCGGTCAGGGTGCCATGGTAATGGACCTTGACCGTGTCCGTGGCCTTCGGGGTCGCCCCTTTGCCTTCCTTGATCATGGTCACAATGGCGCCGGATTCTGTCTTTTTGGCGCCCGGTTCCGCTGCGGCCTTCGTCAGGAATGCGGCACCGGCTTTCTTCTCGACATCGGCCAAGGCATTGGAGCGGACCTGCTGCAGTTGCTGAATCTTCGGCCCGTACACATTCATGTCCACCTTCTGCGACCGCTTCAACACGCCGTCTGCCAGACCGGCCTTGACGAATTCGAGTTCGGATTCGTTCAACGTGAAGGGCATGAGAGACTGACTGATGGCTGCCCCCAGGGCATACAAGGTTTTCTGCTCATCGTTGGCCGGTTCGGGGGCGGCGGCCCAACTGAGCGAGGACATGAGAAGCACAACTGCGGACACGGCACCGGTCACATGACGCATAGACGATCCTTTCTGCTGAAACAGCATGACTGAGCTCACCATATGACAGGGAGCGTATGCGGCTCAAGATAATTCTTGGGCCGGCAGCTGAAAACGACCTCCCGCGTCGTTCTCGGCTCGTCAAAATCCTCGACGTACCCCTGCGGGTACGCCTCCGGTTTTGACTCGCCTGCGGTCTAGCGGGAGGTCGTTTTGAGCAGCCGGCGAAGATCGCGCGGACTCGTGTGTGGCCCTGCCGGATGCAAGTGCTCTCCGGCGTCCAGGATGGGGAAACATGCCGTCTGTTTCAGCATGGAGCCGGGAGGTGCGTGTTAGGAGAGCGCGTCTCTTCCGTGAGGGCTTTCTAAATCGAGCTGCGGCCCGATGGGCACGATGCGGGTCGGGTTGATGTCGTCGTGCGTGACATAATAATGCCGCTTGATATGGTCGAAATTGACCGTTTCTGCGACGCCGGGCACCTGATAGAGGTCTTTGAGGTAGCCGGAGAGATGCGGGTAGTCGATGATGCGGCGGACATTGCATTTGAAATGTCCGTGATACACGGCGTCGAACCGGATCAGGGTCACGAAGAGTCGCCAATCGGACTCCACGAATCGTGCGCCGAAGAGATAGCGACGTTGGCTGAGCCTGGCATCCAGCTGGTCGAGCGCCGCGAAGACTGATCGAGCCGCCCGCTCGTAGCCGCGCTGAGACGTCGCGAATCCGGCCCGGTACACGCCGTTGTTTACCTGCTCGTACAGGAACGTGTTCATTGCATCGATCTCTGCGCGCAGCCCCGCAGGGCAGAGATCCAGCGTGCTCGCGGTGAAGCGATTGAACTCCGCGTTACACATCCGCATGAGATCGTCATCAGAATTGCTCACGATTCGCTTCGTGACGGTATCCCACAGAACTGGTACGGTGACGCGGCTTCGGTAGGCCGGATCGGTCAGGCGATAGGCCTCGCTGAGGAAGTGAAATCCATTGATCGGATCGATGGAATAGCCTGGCCCGGTACGAAAGGCCCAGCCCTGTTCGTCTCGAATGGGGTCCACCACGGTCATGCCGATGACCGACTCCAGCTGCTTGAGTGCGCGGACAATGATCGTGCGATGCGCCCAGGGGCAGGCCAGGGACACATAGAGATGGTAGCGCCCGGCTGCGGCAGGGAATCCGGAGCGCCCGTCATCGGTGACCCATTGGCGAAATGCATCCTCCTGGCGTTTGAATTCGCCTGTTTCGGTCTGTTCGTCTGGAAACTGAGGCTGTGTGGTCATGGCTGGACTCTCCTTGAGGATTCACCTTAGCTAGGTTCAACGAGTGACGTCAATCGCGAGAGCGCCGACGGATGTGGCACTGGAGCACCGGTTTATTGGCGGTCGAGCTACCGGGCTTGGCGAGGTGCTGAAAGATCCCATCCGACCGAAAAGAACACGAGGAGCCCGGCACCGGTCGTCTGCTTTGTGCGGGCGCTGGTTTCCCGGGGAGGCAACGGTTCATTGGCAATGATGCCGTCTCCCAGCACGCGAGTATCAAAATCCAAGGTGCCGCCGATGCCGAAATTGACAGTGTACCGATCGCGTGCATGCGGCCGGTATCCCGCCATGAGGCCGCCTGCCACGGCATCGATGATCCGGGATCCCGGCGCCACGGCGAGAAACGGCCCCCAACTCCATCGTTGTTCGTCCCATCGATCGATCCAGAGATGAACCTCCGGCATGACGCGCACCAGGTCGTTGCGTTCGTCATCGATGCGTACGATGCGGTTTGATGTGACGGAGACGGACTCCACTCGCCGCGGGCCCAGATTGTGAGTCCAGCCCAAGCCCAGACCGAATCCGATGTTCTGAAAGAGCCAGGGGCCAGACTGGTCCTCTGCCGGCGGTGATTCAGTGCGGCTGTAGACCATGGCCGGGGATGTGAGTTCTTCCCTGCGGACCACGGGCACCCCCCGCTCGCCTGCCGATTGGGAAGGTGGTGTTGGCGCAGAGGCAGGGCTGCTGGGGTCGGTTTCAGCAGGGGAAGAAGCCTGGGCAAGCGTGGTCGGTACAAACAGCCGTTCAGGCTTCATCTGTTCCGTGACGCGCTCAGGAGGATCTTGCGGTAAGGGTGTTGGTCTCATCGGGTGGAGAGAATATTCGGTCGTAACCGGTGGCGAGGGGGCGGCCGGTGGAGCGCAGTCACTGTCGAACGGTTGCTCCAACGGGATTGGTGGAGAGACGGCGCGCTGCGCCGTCTCCTGTAGGGTTGCGGCGGGCGTCCCCAAATTCGAAGGAACGGTTGCCGGTGGTGCCGGGGCGGTGGCTTGTCGTTCAGGGTTCGGTGGCAATGGCGGCGTCGTAGCTGATGGTTCCGGAGTTGATACCGGCTGCGTGTCAGGTGAAGCTGACGCGGCCACTGCCGGTTGTTCGGGATGTGAACCGGTCGGCGACGATATTTCAGGGGGATTCTCACGTGTCACGGCAGGGGGAGCGGCTGCCGGATCTGACCGTTCGGCTTGTGGGTGTCCAGGGGAGAGCCCCGGCGCTTGTTCAGGCTGATCAAGAGGCACGGTGAACGCGGGTATTTCTGTGGAACTGCGCCGTCCGCTCGAATCGATGTCGGCAGGCGCTGTGACGACGACGTGAGTGGAATCTCGTGATCCCTCACCAGAGCCTTGGGGATGTATGGGAGGGACGGTAGCCGGTATGGCCCGAGCAGGTGGCCTGCTGAAGGCTTGACGCAGAGAAGCATTGGCGCTTTCCATGGCCAAGATCGCCGGCGTCCTTCCGCCGCTGTCCTGAATCTGGGGATCAGCTCCAGAACGAATCAGCCGGTCGATCACGGCGGTTTGTCGCGCCACGCGGTCTGCGCGTGATTCGCCCGTCGTTTCCCAGAAACGCCTGACGGCTTGGTGAAGTGCCGTAAATCCGAGCTCGTTCCGGATGGATGTCCGCGCGCCTGCGGTTAGGAGCGCGTCGACGCAGGCCAGATGGCTTTGGAGACTGGCCTCATGCAAGGCGGTATTGCCGTCCCGATCTCGTGCCTCCACGTCCGCGCCTTGATGCAGGAGCAAGAGGACGAGCGCAAGGTTGCCGTTTGTTGCCGCGGTGACGAGCGGCGTGGCCCCTCGGGCATTGCGGGCTTCGATATTCGCTCCGCGGTCGAGCAACACCTGGATTCTGGCAGGAGTGCTTTCGGTGAGGGCCGTATGGATCGTTTGTTCCGCGTCGACAACAGTGGCGACTGGCTTTGCCCGCTTCTCGACGGGACGAGCATCGCTGACGGACCAGCATCCGCAAATCACAAGGAGGATGGCGCAGGTCACGCCGGTGCTGTGGTGCAAGCGACCCACGGGTCCCCACGAAAGGCCAGGCAGAAGTTTGCAATGCGGACTGTATGGTTTAGCATACAGTCCGGTGCGGCGTCATCAGCAGTTGTGTGGAAAAACAGGCCGCTTCGAGGGGGTGAAGGCAGCAAACCGGCGGACGAGAGACCGTCTTTCAGTCACGCGCTCGCCGGCTGAGTGAGAGCAGGTCCGGCGCAGTCCTACCAGTGACGATGCCACCGTCCATAATAGGGACGATAGAACCGCGGTCCCCAGGCGTAGGGGCGCGCGTAAAACGGAGCGCCGTACATCCACGGGCGTCCGAGGTACAGGCCGAATCCTACCGACGGGTATCCGTACGACAATCCCGGCGCAATTCCAGGAGACACGTAGGTATAGGTTGAGGGAGCGGAGGATTGTTGCGCCATCTGCCGCTGCAGCTCAGCCGTCATGGCGTGTTGGCGGTCGGCTTGGTCTTTCAACTGACCGACGGTGCTTTGCTGAAGCTGGACTTCCGCCTCCAGCTTGGATATTTTCTCCCGCTGAATTTCGATAAAGGCCTGCAGGCATCGAGTGTGGGCATCACCCGTGTAGTTGCTGCATTCCCACGGGCCCGACGATTCCGCGCCAAACACCGGCAGCGCGAACAACAGGGCGCTGAATCCTATTGCGAGAGCGGTAAACCTTTGCCGAGGGGATTCCAATCGGTGTGTCGCAAGACGTACCATGACGCTCCTCCCTGGCTAGCTACTCATAGCCTATCATGGCGTTGCCGGTGAAGAACAGATCCGGCTCATAGAGCGTGAAACGAATGACTGCCTCCTTGGTTGACAGAGACGGGGCGAGAATCGCTGCCGGTCTCACAGGCAGGAGAGACACAAAGGAGAAGAACATATGGCAGAGAAACAGGTGATTGCGGTGGTCGGGGCGACCGGAATGCAAGGGGGTGGGTTGGTCCGGGCGATATTGGCCGATCCTGCCAGTGGTTTCACAGTGCGCGCGTTGACCAGGGACGTCCATTCGGACAAGGCCAAGGAACTCGCCCGGCTTGGCGCAGAAGTCGTGGCTGCCGATGTGCATGACGGAGAGAGTTTGAAGCGGGCATTTGCCGGCGCAACCGGCGCGTTTTGTGTCACGTTTTTCTGGGCGCATTTGTCTCCCGAAAAGGAATACGCCGAAGCGGAGGCCATGGCCAAGGCCGCCAAGGCGGCGGGGGTGCGGCATGTGGTCTGGTCGACTCTCGAAGATACGCGTCGGTGGGTTCCGCTCTCCGATAACCGGATGCCGACGTTGATGGGCAAATATAAGGTGCCGCACTTCGATGCCAAGGGGGAAGCGGACCAGCTGTTCAAGCAATTGGCTGTGCCGACGACGTTCCTGCTCACATCGTTTTACTGGGACAACCTCATTTACTTCGGCATGGGGCCGAAACCAGGTCCGGATGGCACGCTCGCGTTTACTCTCCCCATGGGCGAGGCGCGGTTGCCCGGGATTGCGGCGGACGATATCGGGAAGTGTACCTTGGGCATGTTCAAAAAGCGGGACGCCTATCTTGGCAAAACGGTCGGCATCGCGGGCGAGCATCTCACCGGGTCACAAATGGCCGCCGCCTTGAGCAAGGCGCTCGGGCGCGAGGTGCGGTACCAGGCGGTGCCGCCGGAAGTCTACCGGACCTTCGGATTTCCGGGGGCGGACGATCTGGGCAATATGTTTCAGTTTAAGCGCGACTTTAATGCCGTCTTTTGCGCGGCCCGAGAACCGGCGATCGCCCGGGCGCTCAATGGCGGATTGCAGACATTTGCGCAGTGGCTGGAGACAAACAAGGCACGGATTCCCCTCTCCTAGCAGGAGGGACGGTGCCCGGGGAGTCCTTAGTGCTGGGACTTCTGCTTGGTGAGGTGGCAGGCGGAGGTGAACGGATTACACCGCAGCCGGTGAATCTTGATCGTCCGCAATTTTTCCGGTCCTGCCGTGATCTGCGGCTCCGGATGACGCTCTCCGTTCGTGAGGACCGGAAACGAAGCCAGCGTCGTCAGGATACAGATGGACAGGACGGCCACCACCCAGACAAAGTACAGTGAGTAACGCATGGCCTATTCGTATCATGGTGCGGTTGGAAGTCAATGAAATGGTCGTTTGTCGCCATCGCTTCCCGTTGGTGATGGTTGCGCCCTGCTGTCGTTCATAGGATTCGTGGACTCGGTTCAGGCAGTTTCTTCTCGCCGTTGCGCAAGCGAGGCGCTGTCGCTACAATCCCATCGCTTGCCGCCGCCGGCGGATGTCGTCTCACCGACAGGCACATGGCCTCATGCTCCTCTCCTTCGTGATTCTGTACCTTGCCGGCTCCGTCGGGATCGGGCTCTACGCGGCGACTCGTGTCCACAACACCAAGGATTTTGCCGTCGCCGGCCGGTCTCTTCCTTTCCCGGTGGTGACGGCGACGGTGTTTGCGACCTGGTTCGGGGCCGAGACCGTTCTTGGGATTTCCGCCACCTTTGTCAAAGACGGGCTTCGGGCGGTCGTCGCCGACCCCTTCGGCTCGAGCCTCTGTTTGATTCTGGCCGGTCTGTGGTTTGCCCGCCGGCTCTACCGATTGAACCTCCTCACGATCGGAGACTTTTACCGGTTGCGGTATAACCGCGGGGTCGAAGTCCTGTGCACCTTGTGCATCGTCGCCTCATACCTGGGGTGGGTCTCGGCCCAGATTAAAGCGTTGGGGCTGGTGTTCAACGTCGTCACGGACGGAGCCATGAGCCAGTCTGCCGGCATGGTGCTGGGTGCGCTCATCGTGTTGACGTACACCACATTCGGCGGCATGTTCTCCGTGGCGATTCTCGACTTCGTGCAGATCACCATCATTATGGGCGGCATGCTCTACATCGGGTCCGTCATTAGCGGCCTGGCCGGTGGTGTGGGGACGGTGGTCACTCATGCGGCGGCGGCGGGCAAATTGGATTTTTTCCCGCCCGCACGGATCGAGACGTGGATTCCGTTCCTGGGGGCCTGGGTCACCATGATGTTCGGATCCATCCCGCAGCAGGATGTCTTTCAGCGGATTACCTCGGCCAAGGATGAGGGCACCGCGGTGCGGGGTTCCGTGCTCGGCGGCACGTTGTATTTTTTCTTCGCCTTCGTGCCGATGTTTCTGGCTTATTCCGCGACACTGATCGATCCGGCGCAGGTGTCGATTCTGCTGGAGCGGGACTCCCAGCTCATTCTTCCGACCTTGATCGTGCAACACACGCCGCTCGCCGCGCAGATCGTTTTCTTTGGCGCCTTGTTGTCCGCGATCATGAGTTGTTCATCGGCCACGTTGCTCGCGCCGTCCGTGGCCTTCAGTGAAAATATCGTCAAGAGCCTGGTGCCGACCATCGGCGATCGGGGCCTGCTCGCGGTCATGCGGTCGGTGCTGGTCGGGTTCGCTTCGCTGGTGTTGCTGTTCGCGCTCAACTCGGAAGCCAGCATTTTTAAGATGGTGGAAAGTGCGTATAAAGTGACGCTGGTGGCGGCCTTTGTCCCGCTCCTGGCGGGCCTGTACTGGGCGCGCGCGACGGCGCAAGGCGCGATACTCGCCATTGTCGCCGGGCTCGCGACCTGGCTGACGTTGGAGTGCATGGTCACGCCGGATCAGGTCTGGCCGCCGCAGTTAGTGGGCGCCTTGGTGGCGGCAGGCGGCATGGTGGTCGGATCGTTGCTGCCTCAGTGGATTCCGCCTCCGGTAACCACCGACGCTCCAGGTGGTCATCAGTCTCACCGTCTGCCGGTGGGATCGCGTACCGGGACGCATCAGTCGCATTTAAGCGGGGGACACTGAATGCAGGATCTCGCGCACGAGGCGGATCAAGTCTTCAGGCGAGAACGGCTTCTGTAAAAACGTGGTCTGCCCCTGGCTCTCGGCGCCTGTCACCGGCAGGTTGTCGCTGTACCCCGACATGTAGAGTACCTTCAAATCGCCAAAGTGGCTTCGCAGCCGCGTCGCCAGCTCCTTGCCGTTCATGCCCGGCATCACCAGGTCGGTAATCAATAAATCGATGTGCAGGGTATTGCGCCGGATGAGATCCATCGCCTGGAACCCGTCCTCTGCTTCGTGCACGGTGTACCCATGCGTGCGAAGAATATGCTGCGTCAGCAGGCGGACGGAAGGCTCATCTTCCACGAGGAGAATGATCTCTGTCCCGGTTTTGTGTTCCGGTTCGGTCGATGCGGGCGGCAACGCGATATTCGGCGGCACGACCTCCGGAAGAAAAACCGTCATCGTGGTGCCCTGCCCCACCTCGCTCTCGACGGAAATCGTGCCTCCGCTCTGGTGCACGATGCCGTAGACCGTGGAGAGGCCGAGGCCGGTTCCCCGCCCGGTCGGTTTGGTCGTAAAAAACGGCTCGAAGATTTTCGCCTTCGTGGCCGGATCGATGCCGGTTCCCGTGTCGTGCACACGCAGCCGGACATAGGTTCGAGTCGTACGCGAGTCGTGTCCGGGCCCCCACACCTCGTGCGGAAGCACCTGAGAGGTATCGATGGTCAAGGTGCCGCCATGCGGCATTGCGTCGCGGGCGTTGACGGCCAGATTGAGCAACACCTGTTCGAGTTGCACGGCGTCGGCTTTGACCCATCGCGGGCTGGGATCGAGCTGTAACACGATTGTGACGTGCTCGCCGATCAAACTCTTTAGAAGCGCCATCAGGTCGCGGATCACCCGATGCAGATCTAAGGAGACCGGGTGGAGCATCTGCTTGCGGCTGAAGGCGAGTAGTTGGCCGGTGAGTGCCGCGCAGCGTTCACCGGCGCGCTGGATTTCCTGCACGAAGTAGCGGGCTGAGGAGTCGTGACTTAGCTCCTGAAGCAGGACGGCACTGTACCCGAGGATGACCGTCATCACGTTGTTAAAATCGTGTGCCACCCCGCCGGCCAATCGCCCGACCGCTTCCATTTTTTGGGCTTGTCTCAGCTGGTCTTCCAGTTCGCGGGCATCCGTAATATCTTCCGTAATGCCGCTGAGACTATCGACCTCACCGGTGCCAGTGCGATGAATCACCATCCGATCGTGAATCCACCGGGTTTTTCCGTCGGGCCGTACGATGCGATACAGCAATTGCACGTCGCGTCCTGTCGGACGGGTCAATTCCGCGTCGTACACCTCGGTGACCATCCGCTGGTCGTCCGGATGTACGCAATCGCGCCAGAGTTTGGGGTTTTCATAAAACCGAACGGCCGGCAGTCCCCAGATTCGCTCGAAGGCCGGGTTTACGTAGAGCACTTGAGGTGGGTGTGCTTGAGCGAACCAGACGCCCTGGTTCAGATTGTCGGTGAGATAATTGAATCGTTTTTCGCTCGAAAGCCGGGCCCCTTCCGTCCGCCGATGTTCCCGTACCTCGTCTTGCAACCGGCTATTGGCTTGAGCCAGGTCTGCCGTGCGTTTCGCGATGCGCTGTTCGAGATCGCTCTGAGCCGTTCTCAATTGCTCCTCAATGGCGCGGCGATCATGGATTTCTTTGGTGATGTCTTGATTCAGCCGCTCCACGGCTTCCGTGCGCATGGTGAGTGACTGCACCAGGTTGAGCTTTTCTAACTGCAACCGCATGGAGGACAGCAGGACGTGGTTAAAGGTCCAGGAAGAGTGGATCGTGGCAAAGAGAAACAGCGTGCCCATCACGCCCATGATCAGATGAAAGTCATGGCCGCTGAAGAAGAGATGCCCCAGCATGGGAAGGGTCACGGGCAAGGCATAGCACAGGAACAGGGGAAAGGAGACCGACAGCACCGAGACCGCCCCGGCCGTCATCCCGCCCAGCACGAACAGCTGCACCAATTCGTAGGGCAGCGGAATTTCCGGCGTGAGAAAATAGACGCTGCCCCCCCAGCCGACGCCGGCCATGGTGGTCGTTACCAGCATCCAGCGGTGCCAGTCGGCGCTGCTCCATGCCGCTGGCGTTGCCCGGCGATAGTTGTAGATCAGGAGCGTCCGAGCACCGGCCGCCAACCAGAGGATGGTCACCCAGGCCAGGAGTGGCGCGTGGGGAACCACGGGCCATTCCACTGCGGCAAGAATGGCGGCATTGACGGCGCTCGCCAACACGCCAGTGGGCATGTTGCGATACAGAACAGAGACTTGTTGTGACTGGAGTTCCTTGGCCGGGTCGGTGTGGGCCGGGCGATCCATGGGAGGACCCCGCTCGATAACAGATGCGTCCTGCACGCGATACCCGTTAGGCGGCGACGCTCCGCACGCCCCGTCGGATAGCGTACTCTAGCACGATCGTTGACCAGGCGCGCATCAAAAATTCACACGGAGATTGATCGATCCGACGTGTAAAGTGGTGCGGTATGTTCCATTCACGGTTGGATTCACGTTGCCGGCGACAGTTCTCGTTTCGTACAGGATGGCCTGGTACGCGAGATCGACGCCGAGTCCCTTGGGGCTGAGTTTGCTTGCTCCGCCGCAGGGTATCACTCCGAGAAACCGTCCGTTGTCCCGGCATGTGAATCCGATGCCGGTCGACACCGCATGGTTGTCGCCGTCGGGGATCGCCGGGTTGAAGGTTTGATCGGGAACCGCCTTCTGTGAATGCCAGTATCCGGCACGCAGGGCAATGTCCCAATCGGGGAGTGGTTGCGGGTTGAGCCACTTATGTTCCGTGCCGATCATGACCGTGTAGCCGCTCATCCAGTTGGCCGGAGTGGCGACCGTGATGCCGTTTGAGAGGCGTGAATCCAAATTACGGACCGATTTCCAGCCGGTATAGTCCACGTCCAACTCTACTTTCCATTCACGCTCTTTATTACGAACGGGCCAAAGAGCGATGCCTCCGGTCAGGACCTGCGGCACGACAAAGGTGGTCCGCGCGTCTGCGACGCGGGTGCCGCCCGCCAGCAATTGGCCGTCGAGGTGTAGCGTGGCCTGGCTTCGATAGATCAGGCCGATATTGACGAGCGGTTTGCCATCTTCATTGCGCAGCGGGGTATACAACAAGCTGGCATTCCAGCCGGCGGCCGTGTCACGTCCGTTCAACTCCATGCCGGTGCCGACTGGAATGCCGAACGCGCCGGACGAGCGAAATTGTCGTTCCACCTGTCCCTCGCCGAAGGCGCCGGAAAACGTATACACATCCGCGCCCAACCCAATGGCGAGATCCGGGAGCGGTCTGAAGGCGATGGAAGGACGAATGTCGATCAACTCGAAGGCGGCCTTGGTGGTGGCCGTCGAGAAGGGACTGCTGTCCGGCCAGCGCGTCAAGGTGCCGAAGGGGCTGAAGACGGCCAGACCCACCGCGGTACTCTCGGAAGAGCCGATGCCCAGGTCTTTGAGATTGGCTGTGATATACAAATTGGACGGAGGCGGAACCGCCACACTGCCGCGGAGGTCTCCATGGGCCTGCGTGCCTGCGGTGTTCTGAAAGGAAAAGCCGCCGGCGATGAGCGTGGTGCCGGCCGAGAGCTGCACCCCTCGCAGTTGAGTCATGCCGGCAGGATTGTAGTACCCGGCGGAAGCATCATCGGCTTGGGCCGTGAAGGCGGACGCTTGACCGGTCGCCGAGGCGCTATGGTCGTAGATGCGAAAACTTCCGGCAAACACCGGCGCAGGACCAACGGTTGGCCAGGCGGCCAGTAGCGCACTACAGGCGAGGAGTAGTCGAGCGGCGGTGCGACCGTTCCGACGTGCCGCGACTCTGTTCCGGCGCGCGGGCGGCAAGTCGGTTTTGAATAATACAGGGGCAGTGCCGAAGCCCATCGTACTCACCGTCATTCCTCGCATGAACCGTGCTAGGTACAAGATCGTAGCCAGTTGATCTGGTATGGGTTCATCTAAGAGCAGGCGCGGTATTTTGTCAAGCGGGACGAAGCGCGGAGGAGGGGCGAGCGTCGCGATGCATGTGTTTTTCTGCGCAGGATCGCGTATGCTCGGCGACATGAGGATCCGCTGGTGGTGTCCGTGAGGCGGTGGCTTTTCCGCGCGCTTGTGGCAGTGACAGGTATGCTCCTCCTCGTCGTCGGGAGCGCCCTGGCCTATGGACTGTACCTTTCCGCCAGCCTCGCGCTGCCCACGGGAGATGAACATCCTCCCCGTCTCATCTATGGCGCGCCGTTTCTCTTGAAACCTGACTTGGATGTGGTCTCCTCGCACTTGATCGAGCGGCTGAACCGGCTGGGCTACCAGGCGGTCGACACAGCGGTGCGCACACCGGGAGAGTTTCTCGTCAGGCCAGGCGAGATCGATATCTATCTCCACGAATTTTCTGATTTACACTTCCGGCCCATGCCGACGCGTTTGGTATTGGAGCAGGGGCGGGTGGTACGGGTCTTGTCGATTCAAACAGGCGACGAACTCTTTCCCGCCTATCTCGAGCCGCAGCTGATCAGTGGCTTACGCGGCGCGTCGCGGCAGGTGCGGGAATGGGTCTCGTACGACGACCTCTCTCCACGCTTTCTCGATATCCTGCTCGCCATCGAAGACCGGCGGTTTTTCAGCCATCCGGGCATCGACCCGATCGCCGTGGGGCGGGCGGTGTGGACGAATGTGACCCGGGGGACGGTCATTCAAGGCGGTAGTACCATCACGCAGCAGTTGGCCAAGAACCTGTTTTATTCCCCGCAGCGGACGTTCGGACGGAAGCTGAAGGAATCCATCGCCGCCTTGGTGTTGGAGGCGAAATACCGGAAGCAGGCCATTCTCGAGAGTTATGCCAACGAGATTTACCTCGGGCAGGTCGGCTCCGTATCGATCTACGGCGTCGGCGAAGCGGCCCACCGGTATTTCGGCAAACGAGTCGATACGCTCAGCCTGGAAGAGGCGGCCTTGTTAGTGGGCATGATCAAGGGGCCGAATACCTATTCGCCGTTGAGAAATGCCGCCTTGGCCAAGCAGCGTCGCGATGTGGTGCTGGGCCGGCTGCACGAACAGGGGTTGATCAACGCTGAGGTGTGGGCGCAAGCCGTCAACACGCCGGTTCAGGTGATGCCGCCGCAGGACACGCTGGCGGATGCGCCGTTTTTCGTCGACTACCTCTTGCGGCAGGTGGAAGAGGCAACCGGCGCGCCGCTGCCGGACGGGGTGAGGGCCTATACGACGCTCGATCCTGTGCTCCAGCGATTGGCTACCCAGACGCTGGAGAGTGAACTGACCAAGCTGGAGACGGCCTATCCGGCATTGAAAGGCCATCCTACCGCAGTGCAGGGCGCGCTGGTGGCGATCGATCCGAAAACCGGCGGTATTCTCGCAATGGTAGGCAGCCGGGACTACCGCATCAGTCAGTTCAATCGGGCGGTACAGGCGAAGCGCCAGCCAGGGTCGCTCTTCAAGCCGCTGGTGTATCTCGTCGCCATGGAGGCTCGTCGTGAACTGACCGGCGGGCAACCGGTGACGGCGGCCACCTCGATCGTCGATGAACCGGTGACGTTTGAATCGGCCACCGGCCGGTGGACGCCTCAGAATTACGACCATAAATTTCACGGGACGGTGTCGCTGCGAACGGCGTTGGAACAGTCGCTGAATATTCCCGCGGTCAAGATCGCGCAGCTCGTCGGCACGAAACGCATTCTCCACCTGGCAGAGAAGCTGGGAATCCGGAGTCCGCTGGCCGACAATCTGTCCATCGCGCTCGGCACCTCCGGCGTGTCTCTTTTGGAGATGACCTCGGCATTCGGCGTTCTCGCTCATGAAGGCGTCAGCATGGCTCCCACGGCGCTGCAGGCGGTGATGACGCCGGAAGGAGATCCGGCCTGGCATCACACGCCGGCGAGGCACCAGGCAGTGTCACCGCAAGCGGCGTATGTCATGACGTCATTGTTGAAGGGCGTGGTGGAGCGGGGAACCGCGGCGAAGGCCAAGTCGATGGGGCTGCGTGGAATCGTGGCCGGGAAGACGGGCACGACGGATGGGTATCGCGATGCCTGGTTTATCGGGTACACGCCGGATGTGGTGGTCGGGGCCTGGGTGGGATTCGACGATGAGGAAGCGTTGCACCTGACCGGCGCGCAAGCCGCATTGCCGATGTGGGTGGAATTTGTCCGTCAGATCCTGCCCGCCGCGTCGCGCGACTTCGTCATGCCGCCGGCCGTGATCACGCGCGACATCGATCCCCAGTCCTCGCAGTTGGCGACCTCGAAATGTCCGCATCGCGTGGCGGAGCTGTTTATCGAAGGCACGGAGCCATCGGTGTATTGCGAAGTGCACGGGAGTGGAATCTGGGAACGCGTGAAGCGGAGTTTTGGTTTTTTCTAGGTGTCATCGAAAAGCTGGTGTAGGCTCGGCTCATGTTGAAGTGGTTCTCCGGTTCATCCGACACGGCCTGCGACAAGGAGCTCCAGATGATGAAGAAGCCTGGTTTTGTGGAACACGACAATATCACTTTGCTGGCCAAAGGGGTGTTGCTCAGAGGGGAAATCCATGTGGAAGGCACCGTGCGCATCGACGGCCGCCTGGAGGGGGATTTGCAGACCAGTGGGACGGTGGTGATCGGCGAAGACGGAGTCGTGCAGGGCACCATCACGGCCGGCACCATCATCAGCAGTGGAAAAATCAAAGCGACCGTGCGGGCCACGGAGCGGATTCAATTGCTCAAGACCGGCCTCCTCGTCGGCGAGGTGCATGCGCCGGCATTCTCCATGGAAGACGGAGCGAAATTTCAGGGCCTGTCGGATATGGGCGTCACCTCGTGGGGCGATGACGCGCAGAAGCTGCCCGGCAACGTGCGGGATATTGCCGCCCAGCGCCCCAAAGCGGTCGCCATGGCCGGGGAGAACGCCTGAACGGCGTCTCCTTCGATCCCTCGGCCGCCGGTTCCGGCGCGCCTGCCAGCTCGTCCCTTCTTCTCGCTGCCCAGCCATAGGTCCTTCCTCCAGGCACGGGGATCGCAAAACCGGCGCGTGACATCACGGGCAGGTTCTGCTATCAACGGCACAGGCACGGGTTTCTTTATCTCTTCATGAATCGACGACAGATTTTTGCAGCCTGCTTCTTCGGCGTCCTTCTGGCCTTGCTGTATCAGATGGCCCTGATGTTCCGCCCCTTCGTCTTTCCGGTCCTCTGGGCTGTGATATTGGCGCATCTCTGCTTTCCCCTGCATGCCCGGTTGACGGCCTGGCTCGGCGGGAAGGAATCGCATTCCGCTGTCCTCCTGACGCTGGCCGCGCTGGCGTTGGTTGTGGTGCCGCTGGTGGTCCTCAGCGTAATGTTGGTCAAAGAGGCCGGATCCGCCGAACGCGCGGTGCGGGAATGGATCGCTTCCGGAGGCGTTCAACAGCTTCCCGATCGTCTCTCGGGACTGCCCGGCGGCGGACTGGCGCGTGAGTGGTTGGAACGATTCACCGGCCAGGAAAGCGACCTGGAGCAGTTCGTCTTGTCGAGCGCCAAGACGTTCAGCAAATTTATCGTGGGCGAATTGAGCGATCTCGTTCGCGACGTGTTCATGTTGGTGGCCGATTTTCTGGTTATGGTGTTTACCCTGTTCTTTTTTTTCAAGGACGGTCGGCACTGGCTCGCATCACTGTATGGACTGATTCCGCTCGAGGCCTCGCACAAGGACAAGATTCTCGTCCGCCTGGACCAAACGATTCGTGCCGTCGTGAAGGGGATTGTGCTGACGGCGGTCGCGCAGGGATTCCTCGCCGGGGCGGCGTATGCGGTATTGGGCGTGCCCTTTCCGATGGTCTTGATGGCCCTGACCATTCTGCTGGCGCCGTTGCCGTTCGGCGGCACTGCGCTCATCTGGGGGCCGGTAGCCGGGTATCTTCTGTGGTCGGGAACGGTGGGGAAAGGCTTGGTGATGTTGGCGTGGGGCATCGGCGTGGTGTCGACCGTCGATCAGATTCTGAAGCCGTTGTTCATCGGCCAGGGCGCGCAGATTCCTGTCTTGTTGTTGACGTTCAGCGTGCTCGGCGGGCTGGCGGCCTACGGCATTCTCGGCCTGTTTCTCGGGCCGATTCTCGTTGGACTGTTCCTGACCGCGCTGCAGATTTACCGTGACGAATACCAGCTGCCGAACGCCCTGCCGCCCGCGAAGTCCTGATCTTGCGCTGATCGCCGCTTCCCTCAGTCGAGAGGGATCGTAATCGTCATCCCCCCGATCACATCATTGAGTGCGAAGTCCCGTTTGGGGCTTAAGGGATGACTATTGTGGCATTTGACGCAGGATGCTGACGTCGCGCGATCCGAATAGATCGCTTGGAAAAATTGTTTGCGGCCGCTGGTGACAATGCCGGTGAAGGGCCGATCCGGCGTCTCTGCAAAACTTTCCAGCGCCCGGCGCTCCAATTCCGTCGCCGGGGCGTTGCGTTGATAAATCGGCCAGAGGCTGATGAGGCGGTAGCGAATGCCGCGTCCGGATTCCGCGACCAGCTTGCCCGAGTGTTGAAGGAACTGCGCGGGCAGGGGGAGGGCGTTTTCATGCTCCCAATGTTCCACGGCGGAAACGATGCCTTTTGCCTGCATGCGGTTGACCACCTGGTTGGTATAGATCGTCCGGTCGGCGTCGAGGACGGCATGGACGAAGTCCGCGACCCGTTCCGGTGAGATGCCTGCCGGCGGCGTGAGGTCCTTCGCCTGCAAGGAATAGGCAGAAACACAGGCCAGAAACAGCGCCGGCCATACCATCCATGATCGAACGCGTGTCAGGATGAGATACATGGCTCCTCCTTTCGTACCGCTGCCTTCTCTGCCGGCAGCGCAATGACGCAGGTGGTGCCTTGGCCTTCCGGAGGACTCTCCAGCCGTATTTCCCCGCCGAATTTTTTGATCAACCGTTGCGCGACGGTGAGCCCGAGCCCTGATCCTTCGCCCTGCCCCTTCGTCGTATAAAACGGATCGAAGACCTTCCCGAGATGCTGCTTGGGAATGCCGGGTCCGTTGTCACGAATCTTGATCGTAATCAGATCGTCCTGCTCTTCCGTGGTGAGCCACAAATTGCCTTGCCCGTTCATGGCCTGAATGGCGTTGGTCAGGACATTGATAAAGGCCAACCGAAGCTGGTCGGGTAGTGCGGTCACGGGGGACACCGGGACATAATGTTTTTGGACGTTGAGGCCCAGGCACTCGTGGGACGTCTGCACGATGGCCAGCGCCTGTTCCAGTTGAGCCGTCACATCGACGGGGATCCGTTGGCTCTTCGATTCGCGTGTGGCCACCCCAGTGAAGTCGCGGATGATGGCCGCCATCTTCCGGCCATGGCCGACGATGTCTTGGGCGTAGCCTTTGGCGCGGACCAGGTCGCATTCCTCCTGAATGGCTTCTCCGAGGCCGAGGATGCCGAACAACGGATTGTTGAGCTCGTGGCCGATGCCGGCGGTCAGCACGTCGAGACTGCCCGATTTTTCAGCTTGAATCAGTTGATCCTGCAAGCGGCTTTCATCCGTGGTATCCCGGAGGACGAGGCCGAATCGTTTCCCCGCGCCGCTACGGCTTTCCAGCGGGAACCACTCGTACTGATACAGATGCGGGCCGATGCGGAGCTCTCGACGGGATGCGGCCGGCATCGGGCCGAGGGTCTGGTTGAGCGGATCGCGTGCCGGCTTGGGCAACAGGTTCCGGTCGTGAACGGGAGGCGTGAGCGCAATGCCGTCTTCCACCAATCGTAGGTCCCGCCGCAGCGCCTGGCGGTGCTCTTCATCGATGGGCAGGAGGTCGAAGAGCGGGCGCGAGGACCAGTTCTCCGCCTGGACCGCTTCGCGCGACGCCTTATTCATGTACTGGACCAGGCCCTGCTGATCCACCATGACGATCGGCGTCGGCACGGCATCGAGTACCTGGTCGGTGGCCTTTTGCAGATACTGCACTTCCTGCGTCTTTTCTTCGACTTCCGTATTCAGTCCGGCAAAGGAGGCTTCCAGTTGCGTGTGCATGCGGTTGAATTCCTCCGCCAGGTCTTCCAGTTCATCACCCGTGTGAATCTGAATCGGCTCCTGCAATTCCCCGCGGCCGATGAGGCGCGCTGCCTCCTGGAGGCGGCGGACCGGCGTCACGATCCGGCTGGCGGCAAAATATCCCAGCGTGGCGAGCAGGAAGAGGGCGACCGATGCCAGGATCAGCATCCAGATCATCAGATGCCGGATCGGTGAGAAGAGCTCGTCGGACGATTGCCATACGAAGGTATGCCAGGCGCCGTTCTCCAAGGAGCCGTTCGTCGCGCGACTGGTTTCGGGAAGCGTCGCGAATCCGATAATGGCAGTCCCTTGTCCACCGTGCCCGTCGCTGTGCGCCGTGACCCAGCCCGGTTGTCGCCCGGTCACCTCGGGTATCAACGACGGGTCTGAGAGTTGAACGCCGGTCGGAAGAATGGGGCAGCTCATGACGATGCCCCGGCTGTCGATCAACATCACATGGCCGGTGCGGCCGAACCGAATCGGATGGGTGGACGGGGAAAAGAATTCCTTCGCATCAATCACCCGATGCAGGACACCGACAACTTCATAGCGAAGACTATCCATGATCGGAATGGAGATACTGAATACGTAGGTATTGGCCTGCTGATCGAAGTGCAGGTCTTCGATGTACAGCTGGCCGGCGCCCTTGTTGTAGGCGCCGGTCCACCAGGGACTATCCGAATGCGAGAAGCTGGGAATCGTGGTCAGAGCGGCAAATAAGTTGCCCTGCACGTCCGTGATGAAGAGTTTTTTTGTGGCGGCGCGTACAACCTGAGGCAAGAGCAGGTCCGACTCGTGTTGGGATCCCGCGTAAAATCCGCGCAGCATGAGGGCCGTGCGATTTTCAGTGATCGCTTTGATCGCCACCGGATCTCGCGCGGCCCACTGCGTTCGTTGTTGAGTCAATGCCGCGGCGGAGAGTGTTTTGTCGGCGGTCTGCAGCAGATCCCGATGGTGCTCCAGTTGACGAATGATGTCCGGGTGTGTGGTGATGCGGGACGTTCTGGCGACTTCCTCGGCGACAAGCAAGTCGAGCTTGCGGGCGGCTTCCGTGGCCAGGGCCTCGAAGCTTTCCCCGCTGACGACTTGGATTTCTTTGGAGCCTTGCAGGAAGGCCATGCTGAGGCCGAGTAGCAGGGGAACCACGCCGACCAGCAGCATTGAGACGATGAGCTTACGTTTCAGGCCCCATCCCAGCGGATTGGAGAAGGGGCGCCAGGTGATCGTCATAGGGGCGCGCATGATGTAGTCGGTTGCACCTGTGGAAATTCGATCCGGAATGTCGTGCCGACACCGACATCGCTTTCGACGCAAATATGCCCTTCCATCTTCGAAATCACTGACATCACATTGTACAGCCCCAGTCCTGTGCCTTTCCCCGGGGGCTTGGTGGTGTACAGCGGCTCAAAGATTTTCGAGAAGGCTTCCTTCGGAATCCCGCATCCCGTATCACTCACTGACGCGCTGACCAGTCCGTCCGGACTGACGTTTGTCTGCAGAGTCAAGGTGCCGCGAGTTTGAATGGCTTGCACGGCGTTCGTAATCAAATTCACAAAGACATGGAGCAACTCGTCAGAGTTTCCCAGGACTGAGGCGTCTTCGGCATAGCGTTTCACCACCGTGACATCCTGCAGTGTCACGGCATAGCGGGCGATTCTCAGTGCTTCGTCCAGTTTCGTGTTCAGATTGACCATCACGTCCTCACCGGTCCCGTTGCGCCGTGCGTAGCGGGTCAGGTCGCGGCAGATGGCGCTGGTGCGTTTCACCGCCTCGGTGATGTCGCGCGCCTGTTCGTGAACGACGGCCAGATCTTGCTCGTCCGTCAGATTTTCCGCAAGGCCGAGGATGAGCTGCAGCGGGTTATTGATGTCATGCGCGATCCCCGCCGCAAAGGAGCCCAATCCGGCCAGTTTATCGGCCTGAAACAGTTCGGCTTCCAGTTTTGATTGGTGCTGGACGAGTTTCCATAACAACCGCGTGGTGGCCCCGCTCAAGACTTCGGCGCCGGGACGTTTCATCGCTTGGATGAAGGGGGCCATGGATGGATCGCCCGTCACATCCATGATGAGGTTGACGCCATGGTTCCGGATGAGATCGTACACCTGTTTCTCAACCGGCACATGCAACTCCTTCGCTCGTTGGAGGCCGGGCGCGGCGGGGTCCTTGTCCGCAATGCCGACGATATCTACGTCGGGAATCTGATGTAGGAGATCCAGCAGCGCCGTGCCGCCTCTTCCTGCGCCGATGATGGCAATCTTTGTGCTCTTGGATGGCATGCCTGACTCCCGGTGGAGTAACAATAATCTCTGGGGTGCGTCGCCGTCGGGGAGGACTCAGGTCCTCCCCGACGGAGTGTTGAAGACGGATGTGGCACGGCCCCTCGCTAGAGTTGGGCGAGCTCCCGTTGCTCCATCGCCCTGGCCACGGCGGTGCGAAGTTTTTCTCCTTCTACCGGTTTCACCAGGTAATCGACGACGCCACTACGCAGGAAGGAGGTGGCCATGTCCGTGTCGGGAAAACCGGTCAGCACAATAATCGGGACCCGCGGCCATTCCTGCTGAAAGTAGGCGATGGCTTCAACTCCGTTGATCTTCGGCATGCGGATGTCACAGATGAGCACATCCAGGAGCAGCCGGTTTTCTCCGGTATTGATCGCCTCGATGGCTTTTTCCCCGTTCTCCGCTTCGATCACCTCGTAGCCGGCTTTCTGCAGGGTCATCCGGACGACTTTGCGAATGTCCGGTTCGTCATCCACGACGAGCACACGGCCATTGCACGCGGTTTCACTCATGAAAAAGCCCGATTTGAATTCTCCCATGATGCCCTCCTTGGTGGTGTGACGAGGTGTAATGTCGTGATCCATTTGCTCATCCGGTACAGCAACAGATGTGCCTCGAGACGCACCTAGAGAAGTGGCGAGATTTCAGATAGTTAGCGGTGACGCGACGAAGAAGGCACCAGGGCAGGTGGTTGGGATCCACCAGCCCTGGTGAAATGCACCACCGGCACGTGCTCCATCCAGAGGATGCACGGTGGTAGAGGAATACCTGCAGGGAAGTGAAGAAGGCGAGGGGGTATCCCACCGCCCCTGCTAAGACACTATTTAGCGGGCGGGTTCCCGAAGAAGTGAAGGTCTTTCTCGCCTCTGAGATGTTGCGGTGTCACGACATATTCCCCGCCGATCGCCGGCCCCCAGATTTTGTCGGCCGTCGCCTTGTCTCCACCGGTAAACACGAACCCCATTCCTCCGGCGACGGCTCCGAGTACGGCGACGGCCATCTTGATCCCGCCATAGGGTAAGGTCAGGAAGTAACTTCCCAGGCCTTGAATGGCTTCCGATCCGGAACCGGCCGCCGAAGCCGTTCTCACCGAGAGCGTGGCTTGGCATCCGAGCACAAATAGCAACACGAACACGGTCGTTCGTACGAGCGGGCGTGGCTGACGAGACATCGTCTGAGGCATGACCGTTCTCCTTTCTGCGTATGCGCATACCATGGACTAAGTATCGCGGCGTAGTCTAACGGGCCGGCGGATAAATTGCCATCTGTGGAGCGACTCGGCTCTGTTCAGAACTCACTCTCAGAGCATCACATTGCCTTCGGCTTCCCGGATGCGTTATTCTGTTCCCAGATGATTACCGCCGAAGCCGTAACGACCTATATCCGTCACGTGTTTCCCGATGCCGCTGTCACGGTGATTGATAAGACCGGTACGCAGGACCATTTGATTGTGCGTGTGACCTCCACGGGATTTGCCGATAAGAATCTCCTGGACCGGCATCGCATGGTGTATCAGGCATTAGCCGCCCCGATGAAGGACGGGCGCATTCATGCGCTGGAGATTACGGCCACGACACCGGATGAAGTGAAAAAATAGGGGGGAACAGATGGCTGACCCGATTGAAGAAGAAATTCAGCGAGAAATTCAATCCAATAAAATTTTGATCTACGGCAAGGGAACCAAAACCATGCCCATGTGCGGGTTTACCCGGGAGACGATGCATTTTTTTGAAAAGTACGGGTACCCCTATGAACTCATCGATGTCCTCTCTCAGCCGGCCAAGCGCGAGGCGTTGACCAAATTGACGAATTGGCCGACCTTGCCCAAGGTCTTCATCGACGGGCAGTTTTACGGCGATACGGATATCCTGGACCCGATGGAAGCGAAGGGCGAGGTGATGCCACTGCTGAAGAAGGCTTTCGGTGCCCAGTCGTAAGGTTTCCGGCCTGTAAGCCCGCTTGATGACTCCTTCCCGGCGTTCCGCCGGTCCTGTTTCGAACAGGGCGCCTTGTCTGTGATCGGACGAGGCGCCTGACTTGATGCCTTCCTGTAATTTCTTGCGAGACCGCCTGCTAGCCGATAGAATCCCTCTACCTCTCATGAGCAAGGAATATTCAGTCAAGGGCCCGCTTTGTGTTGATCTTGATGGAACGCTCATCAAGACCGATTTGCTATGGGAATCACTGCTGGTGCTTCTCAAGCAGAGTCCGCTCTCAATCTTTTTCCTTCCGCTCTGGTTGCTCAAAGGCAAGGCTCATTTTAAGCACGAGATTGCCCGTCGGGTGACGCTCGACGCCAGCATATTGCCTTATCATGAGGAGTTGATCGCATTTCTTACTGAAGAGAGACGCTGCGGGCGGACGCTCGTATTGGCCACGGCCAGTCATGTGAGTTTTGCGCAAGCCGTAGACGATCACCTCGGTTTGTTTGAAGGGCAGGTCTTCGGCAGCGATGCCTCGATCAATCTCAAGGGCGCGCGCAAGGTGGCGCTCCTGGTCGAGCGTTATGGAAGTCGTCGGTTTGCCTATGCAGGAAACTCCACTGCCGATTTGCCGGTCTGGGCCCAAGCCAATGAAGCGATTGTCGTCAATGCATCTCCCGGTTTGGCAAAGCGTGCGCAGGCGCTGACTCAGGTCAGTCGGATCTTCAGTCAGCCGGCGAGTTGGCTCAAGCAGGTGGCTAAGGCCCTACGCGTGCATCAATGGGCCAAGAATGTGCTGGTGTTTATTCCGGTTGTCGCCTCCCATCAACTCACCCATCGTCCATTGCTGGTTCATGCAGTGTTGGCGTTTCTGTCATTCAGTCTCACAGCGTCCTCGGTCTACATTCTGAATGATTGCCTGGATCTTTCCTCTGATCGCCGGCATCCCCGAAAAAAATCCCGTCCATTTGCCTCGGGTAGCCTCTCGATTCCAGTCGGACTCTCCCTCGCTGTCGGTAGCCTGATGGCTGGCGTACTCTTGGCCTTCGCACTTCCCTCGGTGTTTTTCATGGTGTTGGCCGGGTACTTCGTCTTAACCACCGCCTATTCATTCTACTTAAAGCAGTTTGTGCTGCTGGATGTGATTGTACTGGCCCAGCTCTATACGGTGCGGGTGTATGGTGGCGGAGCTGCGACCGGCGTCGTTCCGTCCCATTGGTTGCTGACGTTTTCGCTGTTTCTCTTTCTCAGTCTTGCCCTGGTCAAACGGTTTACCGAGTTGCGTCTCGCGAGCCAGACTGAAGGAACCCAATTACATGGACGGGGATATTGGGTGACGGATCTGGAGCATATCTCTAGCATCGGCACAGCAAGCGGATTGCTGGCGGTGTTGGTGTTGGCATTGTATATCAGCAGCAAAGAGGTCTTAGTGCTGTACTCCCATGCAGAGGTCCTGTGGCTGGTGTGCCCCGTGATGTTGTACTGGATCAGTCGGGTTTGGATGCTAGCCTACCGGAATCAAATGGACGATGACCCGGTGGTGTTCGCGGTGAAGGATCCTAAAAGCTATGCGATGGCGATGCTCATCGCTGCCATTCTTTTTCTCGCGAAGTAAGGGTGAAGACGTCAAATGCCCCAGCCGCCGCTCAGATGGAGATTTGCCCCGTTGACGTAGCGCGCCTCCTCACTGAGTAAGTACCGCACCGCGGCCACTGTATCGTCCACGCTGCCGACATATCCCGCCGGAATCCGTTTGACTACTCCTGCCAGTTCTTCCGGGGGCGCACTGCCTGAATCGATAAAGCCGGGTGAGATTGCATTAACCGTAATGCCATAGGGCGCGAGCAGCTTTGCCAGGGTGCGCGTCAGGATCAAGACGCCGGCCTTGGCAATGTAATGCCCCGTGACTTCCGGCTGGGCCACCATCTGGTCGGCATTGGCCATGCTGAAATTGATGATCCGTCCCTGCTTCCGTGCTTTCATGCCGGGTGTCACCGCTTGCCCGAGATAAAAAATCGGATGAAGATTCCCATCGAACATTTCACGCCAGCCTGTTGTCGTTTCGTCGAAGAGGTTCACGCGATGGTAAGGGCCTGCGCCATTGATCAACGCGTCGATCCTGCCCCAACGCGCCTCCACCTGCGCCACCAACTGTTTGGATGCCGCCGGATCGGACACGTCGCATTGTAGGGCAAGGGCTTGGCCGCCTCGCGCCACGATGGCGGCGCTGGTCTCTTCTGCGGCAGTGGCGCTTGTGCGGTAACATAGGGCGATGCACCAGTGTTGCGCGGCAAGGTCGAGGGCAATGGCGCGGCCGATTCCCTTGGCTCCGCCGGTGATGAGTGCAACCTGGTTCGGCATAGGCCTCCTTCTACGCCAGGCGTTCGCGCAGGCGCTTGGCGAGCAACTCCAGCGTTCCCGCCGTTCTGGTTGAATAGACGCGTTCCTTCTTCGAGCGTTTCTTATCCGCCACGCAATCCTCGATCAAGGCGTGGAGATCTTCCAGGGTGTCGACATCGTTCCATGCAGGCAGGAGCGCAGTTGTCAGTCCTTCCGCGGCCGCTTTTTGTTGAGTGAGCGCCAGGACCTGGTCCGTCGACCAGGGAATATGCTCAAAGAGAGCCGGGTGAGGCCTGGTCATGCCGATCAGGTAGTACCCGCCGTCGTTGGCCGGCCCCAGGATGAGATCATGCCGGGTGAGCGCTGCAAAGGCATCGCGATAGTGCGCCAGTGGCAGTGACGGGACGTCGGTTCCCACCAGGCAGACTTGCCGGTAGCCGCGAGCGAAAAGCTGATCGAACGTGTGTCGCATGCGACCGCCCAGGTCGTCGCCTTCCTGATCAAGGAGTGTCACCCCGTGGCGCGCTTCCATGATGCGGAAAAACACGTGCGTGCTCGAGGGGGCGCAGGCCAGTACACGATCGAACGAGAGCTTGAAGGTGCTGGCCGCGGCTTTGGTGCGTTCCAGAGTATCGAGGACAAAGCTGCCGTGAAGCGTGGCGGCTTCGTCTTCGGTCAAGGCCGGGCAGAGCCTGGTTTTCACCTGCCCCGGAACCGGCGCTTTAGCGAAAATGACCAGGGCTGCGGACGCCGTCTGTGTACGGTTCGAGGGTTGGGGGCTCATGAATTCATCTCACCATGCTGTAAAAATGTTGAAGTCGATGTGGGCTGACCCCGATCCAGTACAGGAAGCGAAGGGTCCACATCAACAGAATTGTGCGAAGAGGACCCTGTTGTTCCCATCGACGGAAGGCGGTCACAACCTCATCCGGTAGGGACGCCAGCGGTCCGGCTCGTTTGAGCCGCCGCGTGAACTCGATGTCTTCCATCAGGGGAATGTCGGCAAATCCTCCCAGGCTTTCAAACACCGCGCGCCGGACAAAAATCGCCTGATCGCCAGTGGCGATCCCGCTCCAGCGCGAGCGCAGGTTCATCAGCCTGCTGATGACGCGGGCCGGGAGGCGCGGGGAGTCGAAACGAACATTGAAGCGTCCACCGACGCAGGCGGCCTCAGCCAGCGCGGTCAGGAGGGCCTGCCGAGCGTTCGCCGGGAGCAGTGTGTCGGCATGCAGAAACAGCAGGACATCACATCCGCTCGCGCCCGCGCCGGTATTGAGCTGTCGGGCGCGACCGCGCGGGGCGGTCATGAAGCGCACGGATCGGGTCGCGAACGGGGGAAGGGAGGAATGTGTCCCCAGGCTCTCTACGAACGACTGCACGATGGCGCAGGTGTCGTCGGAACTTCCGCCGTCGACGATGATCATCTCGTCGAATCCCAAGGCCTGCGTATGCGAGAGCGTTTGCCCGAGGCAACGGCCTTCGTGCAGCACCGGAATGATGACGGCAACAGTCATCCTGGCTGGCGGACCAGCGTGGTGGTGTGGGCCGTCCCCGGCCATTTACGCGGTCGGTTTGGGGTCCTTGAACATGAAGTACATGACGACGGCGACAGTGGACCAGAAGACCACCTGTTTATGCCAGAACAAGACTTCGCCGTAATGGAAGAAGGCCAGACTGATCAGCACGGATCCTGCCATTAACGAATAGCGGACGGTCGGATTTTCCACGACCGCGTTAGACCAGACGGCGATGCCGCTGAAGTAGATCAAGAGCGGGACCACGTTAATCTCAAATCCGCCGCTGATGGAAAGAAACACGTCCAAAAAGCCGATGAACATCAAGGCCGTGCCGATCATCATTCCGAAGACGTGCGCCTGGCGTTCAGCGTTGCTTTCATCGTCCGGGCGATGCGGAGGCGGCCAGGACGGACGGGTAGAGGGATCGGGGAGGTCGCTGGGAGGTGCCATGGTCAGGCCTTAAAATGTTTGCTGAGGGTGAGGGCTTGTCGTTGGTATGACGAGCCGAGCGCCGTCCCATAGACTTGCGATGGGACCGTCAACATTCGATCATACACTACTTTGAAGAAGGTTTGCCCGTCATGAATCAGGAAGGGCACGTCGTGCGGGCGGACTTCCAGCACGACCTGCGTGCCGCGCATCGTCCCGTCGCCATAGCCGAAGCCGGGGTCGAAGAACCCCGCATAGTGCGTGCGGAGTTCGCCGCAGGCCGCTTCATACGCCACCATTTCGGCGGCATACCCGGACGGGACGCGGATGCGCTCTTTCGACGCGAGGATGTAAAATTCTTCCGGCTCCAACAGCAGGCTGTCATGCCGGTGCCGCTTGAGCGGTTCCCAGAAATCCAGGGCTGCATAGTGACCGATCTTCGCCAGGTCGATGACATGGCTGTTTTTTTTCGCCCGATACCCGATGACGGTATCTTCGCGTGCGCTGCCGGTGAGGTCGATCCGCAGGAACAGCCCGCGGTCTGTCCGGAAGTCTTTGTGAGAGAGCGGCTTCGGGGAGGACGCATTGTGGAAGAGCAGCGGATCGGCGTCGTGCAATTTTTTGAGGGCGGTGTCCGACACCGTCGCATCGCCCCGCACGAAACGGATTTGATTGAGCGAATCACCGGTGCGGACTTTAATAGCGAATGACCGGGGAACCACTTCCAGGTAGAGGGGGCCTGTATAGCCGGCCCGGATCTCATCAAACCCGGCATTGAGGTCGGTCACGACACGGGTGAAGACGTCCAATCGTCCTGTGGTGCTTTTCGGGTTGGCACGGGCGCGCAGCGTGGCCGGCAGTTCCAGATGCTCCAGGAGCGGTACCAGATACACATGGCCCTTCTCCAGAATGGCGCCTTGCGTCAGGTCCATCTCATACATGACGAGATCGGACTGATAAAAGTCGAGCACATTGAGACGGCTGCTGATGGCCGATAACTCGGGCAGGAAGCTACTGATCAGCCGGTAGGCTTTTTTGCCCAGTCGCAAGTCCAGACTGGCCGGCTGGATTTGCCGGTCTTCGATCGGGGCGTCGGACTTGATGGCGCCACGGGCGATCAGTTGGGTAATGTGCTGGTACGGCAGAATGCCCTTCGCGGACGCGGCACGTTTCACAGGTGCTCACCCCCTCCGTCACACCCGTTGCCGGCAGCGGCCCAAGATGGGTGAGCGCCTACCATCGGCAACTCGCGGCCTTGAGGGGAGCCAGGCTGAGGATAGTGATACGTATTGTTTTCGTAGTTTCTCAGCACCGCACCATCTTCATCGAGGTTGACGAGATATTCTCCAGGGAGCAGGGGAATTTTCCCGCCACCGCCGGGGGCATCGATTACAAAGTGAGGAACCGCCATCCCGCTGGTGTGACCTTGCAAGGACTTGATGATTTTCAGCCCTGTCTCCACTGAAGTCCGGAAATGATTCGTGCCCTTGGTCAAGTCTGCCTGATACAGGTAATAGGGTTTGACGCGCGCCAGCAGGAGCTGGTGCATCAGTCGTTTCATGACCTCGGGATCATCGTTAACCCCTTTCAGTAACACAGTCTGTGCTCCCAGGGGAACCCCGGCGTCCGCCAACAGGCCGCACGCGCGTTTCACTTCCGGCGTCAGTTCATCCGGATGGTTGAAGTGCAGATTCATATAGAAGGGATGATATTTCTTGATGATCTCACAGAGTTTCGGCGTAATCCGCTCGGGGAGGCTGCCCGGTACGCGCGTCCCGATGCGGATCAATTCCAGATGGGGAATGGTGCGGAGCGATTTGAGGATTCGTTCCAAGAGGTGATCGGGCAGTAACAGCGGATCACCACCGGATAGGATCACATCCCGCACTTCCTGATGTTCACGCAGATAGGCGATGGCCCGGTCGAGTTCTCCCTTTTTGAGGAAGCCCGGTTTGCCGACCAGCCGCTTTCGGGTACAAAACCGGCAATAGATCGGGCACTGATTGGTGACCATTAACAGCACACGGTCGGGATACCGGTGGACCAGATGGGGCACCGGGCTCATCAGGTCTTCTTCGAGCGGATCATCCTCTGCATCGGCGTCGGCCATTTCAGCGCGATCGGGCACCACCTGCTTCCAAATCGCGTCACCCTTTTCCTTGATGGTGGCCAGCACAGTTGGCGTAATGCGCATGGGGTAGTCACCCACGATGTCCTCAACTTCTTTGGGGTCGACACCGAGCCGCTCGGCCAAGTCTTTTGGCTTCACCACGCTTTGAGCCAGGATGCGTTTCCAATCCTCCACGTGTCTATCCTTTCGCTGATGCCGTTCCAACCGGCCCGGCCGTATCGGCCGGCGCCTGTTCCTGGCATCTCGTCTGATCCGTGATCTTCAGCGGTCGCCCTAGGGGCGTCGGCGACCTCTTCACGGTTGCGCCTTGTCGTAATGGGTGTCTAGGTGGGCCAGGATGTCGTGGGTTTCCGAGAGCACGGTGTCTCCGTCTTTTAAGACTGGAACATAATATTGGCCGGAAACCTCGAAGACTTGTTTGCGCATCGGCCGGAAGTCCGGCACGACTACGTCCTCATAGGACAGGTTCAATTCACTGAGGCGATCCCGAACGACCGCGCAATCGGGACACCATCGCACATGATAGAAGGTCAGAGCCATGAGTTCCTATTGGGGAAAAGAGTGAGTATCCATAGTCTGAATCATTGAGGGCATTCCCGCCATCACCCCACCCCTAGGCAGCAACGTTTGGCGCGATCGCACAAGGCGCCATGATTGCGTCGACCATGCCGTGAATGATCTTCTTATTCGCAGGACAGAGTGTTGCAAGAATTCCCCCCAGTTCGGCCTTGTCGCCGGCAACAAAATAATAGGGAGACAAGCGAACCCGTCCGGACATCGGCACCACGCTGTCGCTTCGTTCATCCCAATAGGTCGCCTCGAACAAACGGCCCTTATGGAATTCTTGAAGCACGTAAGGGATCGTCGAAAAGGACTGCAGCGCTTGCTCCAGGGCAGCAGCCCATTCGATTTGCGGCAGGTCATGCCCGATGGAGACGCCCCGGCTGCCCCAGGCGAGCTCGGAGAATCCGGAGGGTTTGACCACTAACTGCCGTTCCTTTTGAGTCGTGTGGGCCAGGCGGCGAAAATCCGATACGGCTCGCCCGCTGATGAGGAGATGCGGAATGACGGCCGTCGGAGGTACGGGTTGGGGGTCGAGAATCCAGGTGCGAGGAAGTAATCGTCCCAAGTTCGTTCTCGTCTCGGCGGTCAACGTCTGCTCCCAGAATGGCGCCAGCTCAGGGTGATGGAACAGGCCGAATGCCAACTTTTCCTCTAAGGCCGGCTTGTAAGGCGGCGTGACGGCTACCTGTCCCTTCTTGGCAGCATACATCATGAGCTCGGATTTCGGGATGTTCTTCAAGTCGAACAGCTCAAAAAAACGGTAGAGCAATCCGATTGTCCGCATGCCTTGCTCATCCTGGAGATACAGCCCTTCATCGGTGCAACGAACCGCCCGCGGTTCGACACAAAATGCCTGGAAACCGATGTCCCGCAGGCGCTGGGCGATCCATTCCATCTCCGGGCGGTACTCTTTCGCCTCGTCGGACACGACAATCGCAAGACAACCGTCCTGGTCGCCCTGCTGAGCGCGTAGCATTGCGGCGAACCCTTGCAACATGCCGTCACGGCCGGCAATCAGGGGAGACCGTTCGGATGGTGTAGAAGCGGATGACGGGGTGAGGCCGAGCTGGTCATCGTAGGCGCGTGTCATGCAAGCCGTCAGGCCGATTCCGCCTGGAACGGAATCGAGCTCCGTGATCACCATGCCATCGGCAGTCGGAATGACATCAGGCCGAATGATGCCGGGTATGAGATTTCGAAACCGCTTCATCCGGCTGAAGGTGATCAGGGATTCCGGTTTGCCCTGATCGAGATAGGCCGCAACCCAGCCGGGCTGGGTTCCGCGGGTACTTTCTTGATAGAGACGATTCAATGCCCGGTAAAAGGCCAGCAGATCATGCCCTAAGTGCTGAAAAAATATCGCGTCAGACGAGGAGAGCGGAAAGGGCGTCGGGGAGAGGCGGAAGCGTACCGGCGACACTCCGGAACCGGCCGTGGCTGTGCCCTGTTCCGTGTCGGCCGAGCCATAGACGCCGGCGTGAACGAGCGTATCACGGATTGCGAGACAACGTCGGCGGGCTTCGTCGGAGTTCAACGGCTCACGTGAATGTTGTGCCAGTGCCAATGCCATATCCTCGATGCTCGCAGCGCCGTCGCATGCTTCGCAGTCGCGGTCGGATTCGAGGTGGAGCAAATCGTACCATGGCCTCTTGCACTGGTACAAGTCGGCGAGGCGTCAGAGAGGCTCGTTGTCAGCTCTTAGGTCCGCTCAGCAGGCCTTGAAACGGCAAGCCTGTGGAATAGTAGGACCACGTGCAGGTTAGTGTTACAATGCGCGCCAGCGCATGACGAGTCCACTCGTTCCAATCCCCCCAGCGAGTCCCTCACGACCGGTAGGGCAGTCTCTCCTGCAGATCGTGCCGAGCACGTCTTGTCTTCAGTGTGAGGTGTGTTGCCGGTTTCCCGAGAAGGACAGCTTCTTGCGCCCCTTCTTCACGGGCGATGAGATCTGGGCAGCGGTCGCGGCCGGCCTGGCACCGGAACTGTTTCCGTCTACCGAAGGCGCACAAATTCATCTGGTCCCGAATCCGGCTGGTGAAGGATATGTCTGCCCGGCCTTCGATAGTGAGACCTCGCACTGTCGGATCTATGAAGTTCGCCCGCTGGACTGTCGACTCTATCCGTTTGCCTTGATGTGGGATGCTGAGCGCACCCATGTTCTCCTCGGGTGGGATACGAAGTGCCCCTATATGCGCGAGGCCCCCTCGTCGCTGGTGGACCAGGCAATCGATGCGGTGGCGCAATGGATTGAAGCGGATGAGCGGGTGGACACGCTGGTTCGGTATCCCAGGCTCATCGGACGCTTTCAGGATGATGTCATCTCTTTGCGTACATTGGCACGGGTGACCGAACGTGTGCAGCAAGGAAAGGCGCGCATAACCAGGCACCCCCTGACGATTCAGGATCGAGGCCGGATCGAAGCCGCAGTGGCTGTCACCGCCGGATTGCAAGAGGCCCCGCTCGCCGCCGCGTCGTTCGCCTACCATTACATCTGGAAACATCGGTTGACCTACACATGGGGAGAGCTGCAGGGGCAGCTGTGCCTGTTCGCCCAATCGCCCGACGGGATATTCCTGGCCTTGCCTCCCTTGGGGGAAGGGTCCATCGATCAGCCCACGGCCGACGCTTTTCGGCTGATGCGGGAGTGGAATGGGGATTCGTCCGTCACGCGGATGGAGAATGTGCCGGGATCTTTCGTGCCCGCATTGCGTGCGTTGGGATATGAGGTGCGTGAAAAAGAGCCGGACTATCTCTACGCTGCTGCGGATGTCGTCGACCTTGCAGGAGACGCGTACCGATCACCTCGCGCAGCCTGTAATCGCTTCATGCGCGAGCATGGCGGGGTGCTGGAACCCTACGATGCGCGCGATCAGACGGCGTGTGTGAGTCTGTTTCGTGAATGGAGAGAACAGAAGCTGCGGTCCGGATCGGATCAGTGGGCCAATGCGCTGTTGGATGATGCCGTCGGAGCCCATGCGACAGCGTTGTCGGCACATACGGAGTTGGGCCTCACTGGAGCAGTGGTGCGAGTCGGGGGGCGCATTCGAGCCTATACGATGGGGCTGTGGCTCAATCAATCTGTGTTCTGTGTCTTGCTGGAAGTGGCGGATCGGGATATGGTGGGGGCCGGCGCGTTCGTGTTTCGTGAATTCTGTCGCCAAGCGCTCGCCAAAGGTGCATGTTGGATCAATACGATGGATGATTCCGGTCTTCCGAGCCTGGCGAAAGCCAAGCAGTGGTATCATCCGGCGCGATTGCTGCCGAATTATGTTGTGACGGAGTGCCGACGATGACCGCCTCGTCCCTTCCAGGTTTCCCCCTCCGATCCTATCCGTGGCTTCCTGTGCTGATCGTGGGTATGACGATTGTGGCGCTGGTAATCGGCGTGGTCATGCTGCGCTCGATCGAGGTGCGGATGGTTGAAGCCACGGGAGAAAATCTCACCCTCGCCTCGGCGGAGATTGCGGACAAACTCGACCGCCTGCTCTTCGAGCGTCATGCGGATGTGCGCATGATGGCGCGCGCGTTCACCGACCGGTCTGTCGATAAAAAATATATCAACGAATATCTGCAGTGGATGAAGGAGACCTACGCGCCGGTCTACCTCTGGCTGGGGGTGACGGATCCTCATGGACGCATGATTGCGGCCACGGATTCATCTGCCATCGGCCAGGACTATAGTCGGAGCGGCTGGTTCGAACGCGTGCGGCAGACCGGCACGGTGCAGGTCGATGAAGTCGAGATTCACGAATCGAATCATAAGATCGAGTCGATTGCCTTTACGGCTCCCATTGTCAATGTGAACGGACAGTTTCTCGGTGCGATCACAACCCGCATCGGGCTGCCGATGTTGGAGGATGTGCTGATCGAGACGGTGCGTGAAATTCAGCAGACCGACGGTGCGGGCGGTCAGTTCGAGTATCAGTTTTTGACCAAGGCAGGGGTGGTGTTTGTGGATTCCGCGTCACCCAGTGAGGAACGGACCAATCTCCGCGAAATGGGGTTGCCCTCGGTGTTGCTGAGTGGCTCGGGCAAGGCCGGGTACGTTGAGGAAATGCACGTGCGCCGGCACGTACCGGTGGTGACGGGCTATTCGCAAACCAAGGGCTACAGCGAATACTCCGGCCTGCAGTGGACGATTCTGTTGCGCATGGATCGCGACGTCATTCTGTTGCCGATCCGGGCGATGATGTGGAAACTGGGCATTGCCGGTGTGGTGGTGTGGGTCCCCATGGTGGGGCTGCTGCTCTGGGCCACCGGACGATTGCGGGAGCAGCATCGGCAAGCGCAGCAAGAGAGCGAATGGGCCCGCGCGGCGGAAGCGGCCCTGTTGCAGAGCCAGGAACGCAACCGGGTCATCGTCGATACGGCCCTGGACGCCGTCATCTCCATGGATGCAGGCGGCATCATCACAGATTGGAATGCGCAGGCCGTCAATATTTTCGGGTGGGCACGCGAGGAAGCGCTGGGCCGGCGTGTGTCGGAGACGATCATTCCGGTTCGGGACCGGGAGGGGCATGAGCGCGGGCTGCGGCATTTCCTCGACACGGGGCAAGGCGCCCTTCTCAATCGGCGTATCGAGATGATGGGCAGTCATCGTGACGGGCATGAATTCCCGGTGGAAATTACCATCTCTCCGGCCAGACTGGGCGACGCCTACATTTTCAGCGCCTTCATTCGCGATATCACCGCACGTAAACGCACCGAACGCCAGCTGGCCTCGCAGTACGCCGTCACGCGCGTGTTGGCGGAATCGCGGACCCTGGAAGAAGCCGGTCCCAAAATTCTGCAGGCCATCTGCGAAAGCCTGGAATGGGAACTGGGCATCTTCTGGCGACTCGACCGGCAGGGCAGCGTATTGCGTTGTCTCGATGTGTGGCAGGCACCGGGGTTGAATGCCGAAGAATTTGTGCTCGACACCTGGCGCCATACTTTCGGCATCGGGAAGGGGCTTCCGGGGCGGATTTGGCAAGCGGGAGAGCCGACCTGGATCAAGGACGTCGTGCAGGAAGCGAATTTCCCTCGAGGCGGTGCCGCCTCACGCGTCGGACTGCATGGGGCTTTCGGATTCCCGGTTCGAGTGGGGACGGAGGTCGAGGGCGTCATCGAACTCTTCCGGCGCGAGATCAAGCAGCCTGACGAGCAATTGTTGAAGATGGTCGCCGATGTCGGTCTCAAGATCGGACAGTTCGGCGAACGAGCCCGTGCAGAGGATGCGTTGCGGCGCACGGAAGCCCAGCTCCAGCAGTCCCAAAAGATGGAAGCCGTCGGTCGACTGGCTGGCGGCGTGGCGCACGATTTCAATAACATGCTCACGGTGATTCGAGGATACAGTGAACTGGTGCTCAGCCGCCTGTTACCGACCGACGGGTTCCGGAAGGAGCTGGAGGAGGTCAAAAAAGCGGCGGATCGCGCATCCGGTCTGACCGGGCAGTTGTTGGCCTTCAGTCGCCGGCAATTCATCGCCCCGAAGGTGCTGGATCTGAATTCGGTGATCCATAATATGGAAGGTATGCTCCGGCGCCTCCTGGGCGAAGATATCGTTGAGCTCTGTACTGTGCTGGATCCGGGGTTGGGGCAATTAAAGGCGGATCCCGGCCAGGTCGAACAGGTCATCATGAATCTGGCCGTCAACGCCCGCGATGCCATGCCGGACGGTGGCCGGTTGACCGTCGAGACGGCCAACGTGCAATTCGGCCAGCGCCGCAACCGCCCGCCGATGGGTGCCGAGCCTGGTTCCTACATTGCGCTCATCGTGCGCGATACCGGCCATGGAATGGACGAAGATACGCAGTCCCACGTCTTTGAGCCGTTTTTTACCACCAAGGAAAAGGGCAAGGGGACGGGACTGGGATTGTCCACTGTCTACGGCATTGTCAAACAAAGCGGCGGGTTCATCGAGGTGGAGAGCAAGCCGGGCCGCGGGGCCACCTTTAAAATCTTCTTCCCGCGCGTCGAGGCGGTCAGTGAGGAAACCGAATCGGTCCCCGTCGGCGGTGACTCGGTGAGGGGGCGCGAGACCGTGTTGTTGGTGGAGGATGAACCGGGAGTGCGGCGCTTGGTCAATGAGACACTGCGCCTCCACGGATACACGGTGTTGGAGGCTCGACATGGCATCGAGGCGTTGCTGACCGGCGCCAAACATGCCGGTCCGATCCATTTGCTGCTCACCGACGTGGTCATGCCCCAAATGAGCGGCCCGGAAGTGGCGGAAAAACTTGCCACGGTCCGCCCGGAAGTCAAAGTGCTGTATATGTCCGGCTATCCCGATCATCCGGCTTTCTCCAAAGGCGGCATCGATACGGAGCACTCCTTTCTGCAAAAGCCTTTCACGCCCACGACGCTGGCCCAAAAGGTTCGTGAAGTGTTGGATGGGTCGAAGGTCGGCTGAGCAGCGCAATTTGTCCGAGGCCCACTGTCGATCGCTTGAACTTTCTGCCGGTTTCCGTTTATCGTGGCGCACCATGCAGATTATTCAATTTCAGGCAGGAGTGGCGGAATGAGCGAGGGGCGAGCAGCGACGGCGCCAAAAGGGCAGGCACAAGACATCGACCAGTATCGGATCGCGCGCGAACCGTTTTACGCCGACGTGCGAGGTGAGGTCGGGCTCTTTACCATCGCGGCGCAAAGCCGCATGCCGGTGATGCTCAAGGGACCCACGGGTTGCGGGAAAACCCGGTTCGTCCAGCACATGGCTTACCGCCTGGGGCGTCCGCTGATTACGGTGGCTTGCCATGAGGATTTGACCGCCTCCGATCTGGTCGGCCGCTATCTCTTGAAGGGGCAGGAGACGGTATGGATGGATGGTCCGCTGACCCTGGGTGTGAAGCAGGGAGCGATTGTCTATCTGGATGAAATCGTCGAGGCCCGCAAAGACACCACGGTCATCATCCATCCTCTGAGCGATGACCGGCGCCTGCTGCCGATTGAAAAAAAAGGCCAGGTCATCGAGGCGGTGGACGACTTCATGCTGGTGATCTCTTACAACCCCGGTTATCAAAGCATTCTCAAAGATCTGAAGCAAAGCACCAAGCAGCGGTTTATGGCCATCGAGTTCGATTATCCGTTGCCGGATATCGAGAGCCGGGTCGTGGCGCACGAGGCCGGTGTCAGTCCCGAGATTGCCCACCGACTGGTCAAAATTGCCGAGAAGGTCCGCAACCTCAAAAATCACGGTCTTGAAGAAGGCGTCAGTACCAGATTGTTGATCTATGCGGCGACCTTGATCAAGCAAGGCGTGCCTCCGGATCGCGCCTGCGATGTCGCAATCGCCAGGCCGATTACGGATGACCCGGACATGTTGCGCAGCATCGTCGAGGTCGTGAAAGCGATTTTCTAGCCGTTCGTTCTTTGCGCCTCACCGACTCTGCGTGCTCCACAATGTTGTGACCACCCACAATTCCGGGCGGGAATCCAGACCCGCAGTCGAGCAGGCCGTTCGCACCACACCCGAGGGCGCCGTCATTTCCGTTCATGTTCAGCCGAAAGCCTCCCGGACTCAATGCGCAGGGCTTCACGGTGGTGCGATTAAAATTCGTGTGGCCGCGCCGCCGTCGGATGGTGCGGCGAACGAGGAGTTGTGCCGGTTCCTTGCTCGTGCCTGCGACCTGCCGTTGAGCGCCGTCGAGATCCTCAGCGGGGCGAGCAGCCGCCAGAAACGTGTTTTGGTAAGGGGGCGTTCTGCCGCACAGGTGCGCGCACAACTCCAACTCGAGTAAGCCGCGCTGGGGTCGCACCCATGAAGGTATGAGGTTCTATCGATGCGAGGATGTTATGCATGGTGAGTTGGATGCTGAGGTATGGCAGCGGTCGTCTCGTCTGAAAACAATCGGATCACAGATGTCTCGATACGCACTGTCTCTGATCGTCCTGGCCGCGACGGGCTGTGCAGGGCCTGAACCCATCTTCAAGTCCACCACGTATTTGCAACTTCACGGCCGGCAGCAAGCTCAGGATGAAGCGGCGGTTTGCGCGGTGAAAGCTGAGCGGGCCGGATTGCAGCATGGAACGAATCGCAGTGGGAATGCCGGCGCCGGAGCCGTGCTGGGAGTCATCGGTGGGGCGGCGGTGGGAGCCTCGGCCGGGTTGGTCGGCGGGCCTGCGGGGATCGCCATCGGCGCAGCAGCGGGCGGCGCCGTCGGCGGCATCCTCGGTCTGCTGGCTGGGACCTATAAGCCGTTGCATCCCCAGCAGGACTATGCGGCATTCGTCGAGCGTTGTGTGAAAGAGAAGGGCTACGAGACCGACGGGTGGCAATAACGGTGTGATCGGAGATGACACGCCGCGTACGGTCGGTCAAAATGTAAAACAGCCTGAATAGTCGGCCATCAGACATTGAACACGAATAGAAATCCGCTCAAGCCGCTCCAATTGTTGCGGCGTCGGAGCGGAACCGCGTAGCTCCCTCATCCACTCAAGATCCTGCTCCAATTTTCTCAACGACCAGCGTGATGTGCCTGGAATGCGGGTCTCCTCGTGCAGCGCCTGCTCCACAATGTTGCGAAACGAAGCCACTTCATCGGCAAATTCGACACGGTGTACATCATACGAGTAGCGCGTCTCGTCCTGCGCCATCAGTGCGATCAGCTGGCGCAGCCACTCGACCGTGGCAGCCATCCGTTCGTAGTGAAGCGTGCTGGCGACGTCGCCTGCCGTATGGTAACGGGGCGAGCGCGCCGCGGAGAGAAACAGGAACGGGATCTGATGGTTGCGGAAGACGTCGTAATCGCTGAAGGCCTTGTGACCATGGTCGGGAATTTCTTCCACGAGATGGATGCCTCCGCAGTAGACCGTGAGGGATGAAACCTGGGTTTGAATGACTCGTCGGTAGAGGTCAGGACTTTTTTCCGCGCCGGTGGCAAAAATGGCATCCTTGAGAGCGGGCCACTGCACGCCTCCCATCAAATCCATGATGATCGCGGTTTGAAGATTCTCTGTAGAGCCGATTTCCGGCGGTAAGTGGTGAAACAAAAACTGGGATCCCATGTCGGCCGTGCCGAAATAAGGGAGTTCCTCACCGTTGAACCCGACAAACATGATGCCGTATTGGGAGAGTCCCGCGAGATTTCTGGCCGTCTCGATCAGGATGGCGACGGAGGACGCATTATCGTCGGCCCCCAGGAAGGGATATCCCAGATGATCATAATGGGCTCCGACCACAATCCAGCGTGTGGTGCCGGTAGGGGCGACCGGCGGGATGACGCCGATGATGTTGTCGCCCATGCGAGCCGAAATGGTCTGTCGATAGCCGTCGAGCGAGGCGAGTGGCTGTAATCCGGCCAGGCGAAACTGTTCCTCGATGTAATCCGCGGCCTGGCGATTGCCTGGCGTGCCCGGCTGGCGGCCGGCCAGCGTCGGACTCGCCAGGAACGACACATGGGTGTGCAATCGTTGCGCCGGGGCGGTCGTGATCGGCAAGATCCTCGGATCCAGAGGATCCATTGTGTGGAGGCAACCGGCAAGGCTGAAGCAGCTCAGCATGGCGAGAACCGACAGGCCGGAGCGAAGACAAGCCAGTGGATGGCAGGAAACCTCGTTCACGATTGCGTGGAGGCGTCCGGAGTGGCAGGGGCGTCGGTCGCCTTCGGCGCCATGGGCAACGCTTTGTGGCGGAGAGCCCGGCCCTTCTCGGGAGTCGGATCGGTAATCAGCCCATAACACTGGCGGCCTTCATGATCTTCCGGCAAGTACTCGGTGATCGGCATGCCATCTTCCCGGACAAAGAGCAGGCAATGGCAATATTTATAGATCTGCATTTCGTCGCAGGCACACATCCAGCGACGCAGTTTGGCCTCGGCCTGTTTGTCCGGGTAGAAATTACAGGGGCAGAGCGGTTTGCCCAGCTCATCAACATGGGCGGCTAAGCCCAGCACGACGGCATTGGTGACGGCAGGATTCGGATGCATGGCCGTGCCGCTCTTCTCGGCAAAGCCTTTGACATACTTCCACATCTTCTCGAGACTTTCTTTGCTCGGTTCAGCCATTCCGTTCCTCGTGTGACAACGGCACAGTGTAAAAGTCGATGGGGGCCAGGCAATCCCGGCAGCGAGGACACAGTTTACAAGCGAAATTGTGTCCTTTACAATCCACCACTTCCCTCAAAAATGGATCACAGGAATGACACCCGGGCACTCCGTCCTACAACTTATTGAGCGATTGGCCGACCAACTCGGGACGGGCTCCGCTACGGCGCTGGTCGACGCAATCGTCGCCTCTGCCAACAGACCGGATGCGCCGGCAGGGGTGTGGCTGTTGCTGGAGGAGCTCACGGACGCTGCGCCAAAAGCAGCCAGAGGGGCGATCGAGGCGCTGTTGGAATTGCAGCGCCGGGGGTTGCTGGCCGAGGTGTTGCCATGGCTCGATCTGGGAGTCGCCATCGCGGCTGATTCGGGGGCGTTGGCATTACGATTTTTCAAAGAGAGTCCCCTCCTACTGGGTCTGCTCGATCCCCCCCAGCGAGCCATAGTATTGGCTGCCTGTCTGGAGTTGGCTGACCGTCAGGCCAATGTGGCGGTGGAATTTATTCGGGTTGCGCCGGAAGTGGTGCCCGTTCTGTCCCCAACCGACTGGCCGACGTGGATGGAACTGGCCTGTGAGTTGTCAGAGACCGATTTTGCCTTGGCGGTGGAGTACACCCGTCAGATTCCTGCCGTCGCGCGCGTGCTCTCCCTCGATACCGTTAGAGACTGGATGCAGTTCGGGATGACACTGATTGTCGACAATAGCCTCGGTAAGCCGGACTATCTGGGAGCGCTGGAATTCTTCCGGACGAGTCCCGGCATCCTTGAGGATATTCCCGATCAGACATCACGTCACCAAGTCCTTCGCGTGGGCGCGCAGATGGCAGATCGGTCGCCGGAGTTGGGCATTGCGCTCCTGGCGGAAGCCCCTTCGATCCTCCGCGGTCTTCCGACTGACGAATGGCGAAGGCAGGTCCTGCAATACGGCCTGATACTGGCTGGGCGCGATGCCGAGACGGCCTTGGCCTATCTTCGCCGTTGCCCTGAATTAGTCGCATTGGTTGGATCAGGTGAAGGGGCGCAACAGAAGTTTCAGTCCTGGTTTGCCTCCGGGATGGACGTGCTGGAGTACAACGTGGAAGGGGGCCGCGCATACTTTGGCATGGAGTCCGAAAAAGCATTGGGCGCCTTGTCGCAGGCCATGAGCGGAGTTCCCTTGCGACAGATCGCCAGGAGGGTCAAGTTATTTGCTCAAGCCCTCTGTGGCCGCGATTTGCGGATCTACGATCTGCCCGACTCGCTGGAATCAGCGCAGCCGATGGCACGTGCCACGGTCAGTGACGATGGGCGGAGCATCGGATTGCCGTCGCTCGTCAGGCGACACCCGACCTATGAGGAGAATGTCCGTCTCTATATGGTCATGGCCGCGCACGAGGCGGGGCATCTGGAGTTCGGTACTTTCGATGTGTCCCTCACCCGGTTGCAAGACCTGAGTGAGGAACTGACGCAACGATATGGACGCAAGTCCTCGAAGGAAGTCCGTACCCTGGGCGATATGTTCGCGCGGTATCCTCAGCCAGGGCTCATCCGCGATCTGTGGGCGCTCGTCGAAGATGCCCGGGTCGAATATTTCCTGCGTCGCGAATACCCAGGTCTGAGCCGGGATTTAGCCGTGATCGCCAAAGAGGCGGTGCAGGTGCGAAGTCTGGCCCATGGCATGACGGTGCGCGAATTGGTCGTCGATCAACTCCTGCTCCTTTCCACGGTCGAGGCCGGTTCCGTTCCGCTTCCTGACGCGCTCAAGCATGAGATCACTCACCTCTGGAGCCTCTGTCAAAGCATCTTCCATCCGTTGGCCACTGCGGAAGAGGCCATACGATTGGCCGACCGTCTGTATGTGTCGATGGACGAGTTATTAGCCATCCGTCGCGAGGCCATTCCAAACTCAGACGAGGCGGACGCGCCCGAACAGTCCATTCCGGCGCCGAAGGCCTCGGAGGATCTTTCCGATACCTATCGTCCCATGGATAACTGGGACTATCGTGGCGCGATGGACCCCAATCTGGTGCGAGATCGCACTGAATCTGCGCCTGAACAGAGTCCGGCGTCCGGTCAAGGAGATAGTGAAGGCGGAGTTGGTCTAGCTGGTGATTCAGGCGGATCGTCCGGTGCCGGTACGGCGCGTTCCCAGCAGACGTCTCAAGAAATGTTAGTGCCGGGTCGGCGACAGCCCTCGCTGGTCGAAGAGATGTTGGCGGTCGAGGGCGAGGGGGCGCGGCCTGAAGATGAAAAGCCCGAAACGGTCAAGGCGGTTCGTTATCGTGAATGGGATGCCGCCATTCAGGACTATCGCATGAATTGGTGCCGTGTGGTCGAGCGGGACGCGATCGAAGGGTCGTCGGATTTTGTGGAAGAGACCTTGGCGGCCCAGCGTGGGCCGGTCGCGCTCCTGCGCCGCTATTTTGAAAGTCTGCGTCCCCCCGGATTGCGGCGTGTTCCAGGCCAGTTGGATGGTGAAGACCTGGATATGGATGCCGTTATCCGCCGTCTCACCGATCTACAAGCGGGAATTGAGCCCTCAGAACGGATCTATGTGAGGCGAGAGAAGCGGGAGCGCGAGGTGGCCGCCGCGTTTTTAGTCGATCTCAGCGGGTCCACCAGCCGCCAGGTTGAACAGGGACGAAGGATCATCGATATCGAAAAGCAGGGATTGGTCCTGTTGTGCGAAGCGCTTTCTGCGATCGGGGACCAATTTGCTGTCTATGGCTATTCCGGGCAGGGGCGCCATCTGGTTGATTTCGTGGTGGTCAAAGATTTTGACGAGTTGGTGACTGGGCGGGCAGGCGCGAAGCTGGGGGGCATGGTCCCCTTGCAGCAGAATCGCGATGGCGCGGCCATCCGGCATGCGACGACCAAACTACTCGCCCGTCAGGCAAGAACGCGATTGTTGGTCATGATCAGCGACGGCCGTCCGTTGGATGACGGATATAAGGACGACTATTCATTGGAAGATACACGCATGGCTCTGCGGGAAGCGCGGGCGAGCGGGATTGAACCGGTCTGTATCACGATCGACAAGCAGGCGGATCCCTATCTGCGGCGGATGTACGGGGATGTGCGCTATGTGGTGATTGATCGGGTGGAGGGGTTGCCGGAGAAGCTCCCGAGGATTTACCATCGGCTGACGGCCTGACCAGTCACGCACAGGGCCCTTTCCGCATTGGAGCATACGAACCATGATTGAGCAGCCTCCCCGACCGACCGTGCCGCCCTGGCTCTATAAACTGTTTACCGGGCATCAATACCCCTATGTGCGACGGCAGGCCAAGTTTGCCAATCGAGACTTCAAGCCGGGCGAAGAGCGTCCGGAGCCCACGCGAGAAGCGATCGACGCCAAGTTTTGGGAAATCTATCCGCGGTGTACCGCCAAGATTTTAGAGGAAGTGAAGGCCGGCATGATCGTGGTGTTTCACGAGCTAGGTGATTATCCTCCGGGCGGATATCAGGCACTGGTGGATGCGCCCGAAGAATTTCTGGCAGCGAAGTACGGGAAAAAGAAAATCAAAGTGAATTTCTATGACGGTGATAATTTTGTCTGCACGATCAATTTTAAGGTCGGCGGCTGGACGGGTCACGAACCGGCGTGAAATGTGTGAGGCAGGTGCGAAGGGGACTTGGCGCTTAAAGCTTCACGTGTCACGCTTCACGAGGTGGGGATAATGGGACGACCAAAAATCACAGTAGTGGGCGCGGGCAATGTCGGTGGAACGGCCGCGCAGCGGTTGGCCGAGAAGAATGTCTATGATGTCGTGCTGGTCGATATTGTGCCGGGGATTCCACAAGGGAAAGCGTTGGATATCACCCAGGCCGGCCCCGTCTGCGGGTACAGCACCCGCGTGGTCGGGACGAATGGATATGATGAGACGGCCGGGTCGTCCATTGCGGTCATTACGTCGGGGATTCCAAGAAAGCCAGGTATGAGCCGGGATGAACTCCTCGGCACGAACGCCAAAATCGTCAAGACCGTCGTGCAGGAATTGGTGTCGCGTTCACCGAACATCATTCTGATTCTGGTGACCAATCCACTGGATGCCATGGTGCATGTGGCACGAAAAGTCAGCGGGCTGCCGAAATCTCGTGTGCTCGGGATGGCGGGCGTGTTGGATACCGCGCGGCTCCGATCCTTTGTCGCCGAGGCACTCGACGTGCCGGGGACGGATGTGGAAGCGATGGTGTTGGGCGGTCATGGCGATACCATGGTGCCGTTGGTTCGCCAAACGACTGTGGCGGGCAAGCCCATCACGGATCGGTTGTCATCTGAGCGTCTCGCGGCGTTGATTAAGCGCACGCAGGACGGCGGGGCCGAAATTGTGGGGCTGCTGAAAACCGGCAGCGCTTTTTATGCGCCGTCAGCCGCTGCAGTGGATATGGTTGAGGCGATCATGAAGGATCAGAAGCGTGTGGTTCCCTGCGCGATGTTGTGCGAGGGGGAGTACGGGCTCAAAGATGTCATCGTCGGCGTGCCGGTCAGGCTCGGCCGCGGGGGTGGAGAATCCATTGTGGAATACGATCTGACTGCCGAGGAGCGGGGGGCTTTACAGGCTTCATCCGATGCGGTGCGGGACCTGTGCGGCGTGGTTGATCGTCTGTTGACGGCATAGGCGGTGGGCACCAAGACCGCGTGGAAGGCCGGTTGCTTGACAAGGCTCGGCAGCCTGCAGTAGAGAACGTGGTTGGCAGTAAACCGTTACAGTTGGGGGACGTATGAAATTTCTCGAGGATCCGTATCAGACATTAGGCGCAGGGGTTGCGCTTTCTGTCGGATTGATAGTCGTCTATCTGGGTATGACCGGGGTGGGAGCGGGCGAGGCCGATTGGTTCGGTCTGGTCGTCCGCTGGGTCCACTTTTTGGCGGGCATCACCTGGATCGGACTGTTGTATTTCTTTAACCTGATCAATGCGGGTTTTCTCAAGAGCTTGGATGGGCCGACGAAGAACATCGTCATCCCGAAGCTGATGCCTGCGGCGTTGAACTGGTTCCGCCATGGCGCCACGGTCACCGTGCTTGCGGGGATCGTTCTCTATGGCTACCTCTATTCAAAGGGGGGCACGGGAGCTATGGCCCTCGGCATCGGTGGGCTCCTTGGCATCATCATGATGGGAAACGTGCACGGCATCATTTGGCCGAATCAGAAGAAGGTGATTGCCGCGGTCGCGGCTGCCGCACAGGGTACGCCGGCGCCGCCGGAGATGGCTCAGTGGGGTAAAACCGCTCTCTATGCTTCGCGGATCAACTTCCTGCTGTCTATCCCGATGTTGTTCTTCATGGGCGCAGGGAGCCATTTAAAGTAACGTTACGCGTGGACAGAGTTAGGGGGGATTGGTCATCCGAGCGGATGATCAGTCCCCTTTTTCATGCTCTGACCTGTGATGTGAGTTATCAGCCCCTCGAGGCGAGTCTTTGGGCTGAGTTGTTGTAGGTCCATCAGGCCTAACTGATTGAGATTGAGGCCTAATCAGGCGAACGTGGCTTGACGGCTCTCAAAGCGCAGCCGTATAGTAGCTACCTGCTAACCTGGGGGTGTAACCCCCGAAAGGGAACAACGTGACCCTACCTCAACCACGGGTATTGCAGAAACTTGATGGGGCGCCTTGGGAAATCGACCCCTACCTCAAGACCGGCGGCTACGATGCATGGCGAAAGTGCCTGAAGGAGCTCACGCCGGCTGATGTGGTCGGCGAGATCAAGAAGGCCGGTCTGCGCGGGCGAGGCGGAGCAGGGTTTCCAACCGGCATCAAGTGGGACAAGGTGCTCAACCATCGCGTGCCGGAGCGGTACTTTGTGTGCAATGCCGGTGAGCATGAGCCGGGAACCTTCAAAGACCGTCATCTCCTCAAACACATACCGCATCAGTTGATTGAAGGCTGTCTGATCGCCTCCCGCACGGTCAATGCGAAGGCGTCCTATATCTATGTCAACCACGAGTATGAAGAAGAAGAAGCGAATCTGAGAAAAGCCATTGCTCAGGCGCGAGAACGGGGGCTGTTGGGGAAAAATATTCTTGGCACGGGTGTGGATCTGGAGCTGGAGGTGTTTTCCGGTCACGGCAGTTATGTCGCCGGAGAAGAGACGGCGATGTTGGAATCGATGCAAGGGCGTCCAGCGATGCCGCGGCAGAAACCGCCGTTTTATCCCACCGATTTCGGCTTGTACGGGAAGCCGACGTTGGTGAACAACGTCGAAACCTTGTGCAACATCCCGCAGATTTTGAAAAATGGGGCGGCATGGTTCACGCAGGTGGGGACGGAGAAGTGTCCGGGTACCATGCTCTTCTCGCTCAGCGGTTCCGTCAATCGGCCTGGTGTGTATGAAATGCCGATGGGCGTGACCATCAGGGATCTCATTGAAACTTGTGGCGGGGGCGTTCCCAACGGTCGCAAGATCAAGGCGGTGTTTCCTGGAGGACCTGCGTTCTCGATGGTGACGGCTGATCAGCTGGATCTGTCGATGGATTTTGATTCGCTCAAGAAGGCCGGGACCGGGCTGGGTTCGGCCGGGACCATTGTCATTGATGATGCCACCTGTATGGTGGCGGCAACCCTCAAGTATTCGAATTTTTTCAAAGGTGAAAGTTGCGGACAATGTCCTCCTTGCCGAATGGGTACAATCAATCTGGCCACGTTGGTCGAAAAGATTGAGCGAGGAGAGGGTAGCCAAAAGGATTTGGACTCCCTCCTGCAGCTGTGCGGTTTCGTGAAGGGAACGGGGTATTGCACCCTCATCACCGGTGCGGCAGTGCTGGTGCAAAGCAGCCTGCGGTTATTCCAGCATGAATTCGAGGAACATATTCGAATGCACCGCTGTCCGTTTCAGCCGGCGCAGACTGAGACCGGCGCGAAGGCATAGAGGAGATGGCGCATGCCGCGTGTGAGTTTTCTCCATCCGGATGGGCGCAGTGGAGAGGTGGATTCGAACCTCACTTTACTGGAAGCGGCCAAAGTCCTCGGTTTTGCGCTTAATCACGACTGTGGAGGGAACGCGTCCTGTACGACCTGCCGGGTCGAAGTGCAGATGGGCGGGGAGAACCTGTCCGAAATTGATTTTGACGAACAGGATCTCCTGGATCGTGAAGCTCTCTCTGAGCCGTGGCATCGGCTTGGCTGTCAGGCAAAGGTATTAGGCGATGTGGTGGTTCGTGTTCCAGAAACCAAATGGGTGCAACCTGCCTCAGCGTCTCCCAGCCAGTTCGGGAAAAAAGGGGCCGGGCTTCCGTAAGTTCCCGCGAGATGGTAAAGTAACATAACGTGCCGAACACGCAGACCAGAAGGAGGACCAACGAATGGTAACGATTACGCAATTGGCAGAGCAGAAGATAAAAGAATTGATGACCGAAGAAAAAGATGTGGTCGGTCTGAGAATTTATGTTCGTGGCGGTGGGTGCCACGGGTATCAGTATGGCATGGCCTTCGAATCAAAAATGGCCGATGACGATACGGTCATCGAAAAAGGTGATGTGAAGGTCATCATGGATTCTCAAAGTGCTCCGCTGCTGCAAGGTGCGGAGGTTGACTATGTCGACAGCCTGCAAGGATCCGGCTTCTCGATTAAGAATCCGCAAGCCAAGACCACCTGTGGTTGCGGCAGTTCCTTCAGTGCATAAGAGCCTTCCGGTTGTGATCCAACCGGAGCGCACATGTTTCGTTGAGTGACGGATCAAGCCGGGAGTGGCTCCCTCTCTAGCGGGTAGCTCTCCCGGCTTGTTCGTTTTGATGATCTTCCTGGAGAGTCGTCCGGATGTCTGAGGCCACCATCACGCGTCGCTACCGTTTCTGCGCTGCTCATCGTTTGCATACCGATCAGTTATCGTCCGACGAAAATTGGGCCACGTTCGGCAAGTGCAACAATCCCAACGGACACGGGCATAACTACGTGGTATTCGTTTCAGTGAGGGGCGAAATGGACCCCGTGACCCATCAAGTGATTGACCTGTCCAAGCTTGATGAGGTGGTCCAGCGAATTGTGGTGCGACGCTTCGATCATCAGGATTTGAACAAGGATGCTGAGTTTGCGACACAGACGACCACCGGAGAGAATCTCGTATTGCTGATTTGGGATCTCTTGGTCAATGCAGTTCCGGGGGGGCGTCTCGTGAAGGTCGGTGTGATCGAGACACGAGATAACTATTTCGAATATTCCGGTTCCGCGAAGCAGGTGCGGAGAGAAGATGGAGTGAGGCATGGCTAAAGTCGTTTCCGGGTCCCGCGCCAGACGGTCGCGTGTCACTGCAACGCCCACCGCCGACGACCCGATCGAAAGCTTGATGACGAAGCTATTACTTGAGTTGGGGGAAGAGCCGAGTCGGAATGGTCTGCTGAATACGCCCAAACGTGTCGCGAAAGCGATGCGCTTTATGACCCAAGGCTATCGCCAGGACATCGATCACTTACTCAATGGCGCCCTCTTTCCCATAGAGTACGATGAAATGGTGATCGTGAAGGATATCGACTTCTTCAGCATGTGCGAGCATCATTTATTGCCGTTTTTCGGAAAGTGCCATGTGGGATATCTCCCGAACAAGAAGGTTGTCGGCCTGAGCAAGATTCCTCGGGTGGTCGATGCCTTCAGCCGGCGCCTTCAGGTGCAGGAACGTCTCACGCTTCAAATTGCGGAAACGCTCAAGAAAAAGCTCAACGCCCATGGTGTCGCCGTAGTCATGGAAGCGCGGCATCTCTGCATGATGATGCGCGGGGTCGAAAAGCAAAACACCGTCGCCGTGAGCAGTTCCATGCTGGGGGTGTTCCGTACTCAACAGCAGACCCGGGAAGAATTTCTCAAGCTAATTCGTGGTAGCAGCGTCAAAGACGGAGGCTAGGATCTCCCGCCGTGTGACCCCAACCCCTCGACGAACCCCCGCAATAGCTCATTAAATAGCCCAGGTTGTTCGCAATTGCTCAGATGTCCGGCGGCTGGTATGACGGCCAGCCGGGCATTCGGTATCTGGCTGGCCATCACTTGGGCGTCGGCGAGTGGCGTCGTATGGTCTTCATCTCCGAGCACGACGAGCGTCGGGCAGGAAATGGCCGACAGGTGGGCAACGGAGTCGGGGCGTGCTGCCATCGCCATGAGATCGACAAGAATCCCGCTTACAGGGTTCTGTTGAATCGTTCCGCGAATGCGATTCACCAGTTCGGGTTTGTTCTTCAGCGACGTGGCGCCGAGCAACTTCGGCAACATGGTGTTCGCGACCGCTTCGGTGCCTTGCGTGTAGGCGGTTTGTGCCAAATGAAAGCGGCCGGTCCGTCCATCCGGAGTATCCGCCTGTGCTCGAGTATCGGCGAGCATCAGTCCGAGCAGCCGACTGCCGTATGTTCGTGAAAATGCCAGGCTGACGTATCCTCCCATGGAGAGTCCCACCAAGACCGCCTGCGGAATATTCAGATGGTCGAGCAGTGCGGCCACGTCGTCGGCATATTGATCGAGCGAAAAAGACCAAAGCGGGGCATCCGATTCGCCATGTCCGCGAAGATCGATTGCGATGGTTCTAAATTGTGTCGATAGCGCGCTGACTTGGGGTGCCCACATTGAGCGATTCAACGGGAAGGCGTGCAAAAATACGATGGGGAGGCCTGAGCCCTCGTCGTCATATGCTAATCGAATACCCTGCGTCTGAAAAAACATCGGTCCATCCTGAGAAAAAAGATGCTGGGTGGGTGGTAGCATTGCCAAGGCCGAGAATCAAGAGGAGGGTTGTGCCAGCACACGAGTTTGCGGTATTTCCGTGGCGACGTATAGAATGCTGAAGCCTTTGCACCTGAGAGCAATGATGCCCGCTCACGATTCTACCGGCGATCTATTCGCTTCATCCCCACCTGCCCGGTCGGCAGCGCCTTCCGGGAAGGTTCCCCTGGCTGAACGCCTACGTCCGAAACGTTTCGATGACCTCGTCGGTCAAGACGACGTGGTAGGGCCTGGGCGTCCGTTGAGAACGGCGATCGAGCAGGATCGACTCTCTTCCGTAATCTTCTGGGGCCCTCCAGGTTGTGGCAAAACGACGCTGGCGGGCTTGGTCGCCCAGTATACAAAATCGCAGTTCGTGCCGTTCTCTGCGGTCACCGGAGGGATTCCGGAACTGCGTGAGATTATCAAAGCGGCGGAGCAACGGCGAGCGAGGGGGATGGCGACGATCCTCTTTGTCGATGAAATTCATCGGTTCAATAAGGCGCAGCAGGATGCGTTTCTTCCCCATGTCGAGCGGGGAACGGTGGTATTGATCGGGGCGACGACCGAAAATCCGTCGTTTGAGTTGATCGCCCCCTTGCTTTCACGCTCCCTCGTGATCGTGCTCCATCCGCTAGCAACCGATGCCCTGGGCTCGATTCTGGATCGCGCCGTGGCTGATACCGAGCGCGGGCTGGGCTTGCTTCGCCTCACGATAGCGCCCGATGCACGAGAGCGGTTGATCGCATTCGGGAATGGGGATGCGAGAAGTCTCTTGACGACGCTCGAATTTGTCGCCGGTCAGGCGTCGGTCGGTCCGGATGGACGACGGATCATCGATGAACAGGTGTTGGAATCCGCGCTGGTCAAAAAGACTCTTCGTTACGATAAAGGCGGCGAAGAGCATTACAATTTGATTTCAGCCTACATCAAGAGTCTGCGTGACTCCGATCCGGATGGGGCACTGTATTGGCTCGCGCGGATGCTGGAGGGGGGAGAGAATCCTCGCTTCATCGCGCGCCGCATGGTGATTTTCGCCTCTGAGGACATCGGTAATGCCGAACCGCAGGCACTGGTCCTGGCCAATGCCGTGGCGCAGGCGGTGGAATTTGTCGGACTGCCGGAGGCCCAGATCACGTTGGCTCATGGCACGACCTACCTAGCTTCGAGGCCAAAGGACAATGCCTCCTATGTGGGCCTGCAGGAGGCCCTTCGTGATGCGCGGCAGCATGGCAACCTGGGTGTGCCGTTGCACCTCCGCAACGCCGTGACCTCACTCATGAAAGACGTCGGGTATGGCAAAGGGTACCGGTATGTGCACGATGACCCTGCGGCCAAATCCGAGCAAGGCCATCTCCCTGAACCGCTCAAAGGGACGCGATATTACCGCCCACGGATGCCCGAAGGTGAAGAAAGGGACTAGACAAAGCTGGTTATACGGTTATACTTAGCACCGAGGTCGCTATGCCGCGTCAAACCAATCCAACCGAAAGTGTCAGCGAACGCCGGAAGTATGTCCGGGCGACTCTGGTCGGGTCAGCCCTGGTCTCACCCCAGAACGGGGCCAAGGGGTTTACGGCGGTGCTGAACAATGTGAACAAGATCGGCGCAGGACTGCATTCCAAAGAAACCTTGCCGATCGGCGCGAAGATCACCGTCTCGCTGGCGTTTCTAGATCCCGATCGTGTTGAGCAGCAGGAAAAGTTGAGCGCCACGGTGGCCTGGGCGAAACCGTGGGAGAAGGGGATGTTGCTCGGCGTGGTGTGGGATGATCTGGTGACGAAAGAAAAGAACCGCTGGTTGTACTACTATTTGGAAGAGACGCTGAAGTCGACGGACTAACCGAGTGCCGTCAGTTTTCCCCGGACCTCCTGCAATTCCTCCGACAACGATTCCCAGCGTGCCGTGAGCCGTTCGAGCTCTTTCTTCCACGTTTCCTGCTCTCGCTGCAGTTCGCTCCAGCGGCCGAGCTCCTGATAGAGCGCCGGATCCGCCAGTTCTAACTCTCTCGCCTTCACCTTGGATTCCGTCGAGGCGATCTCAGACTCCGCGCGAGACACTTGTTTTTCAAGCCGCGCCTGCGTTTTGCTCAAATCTCGCCGCTCTCCGCCGGAGGATTTCTGCTGGACCTGCGACACCATGGCCTTTGTGGGACCTGACGATTTATCGTTCTGGGCGCCGGCGAGTTCGGCGCTGCTTTCCTTGATCGATTCGAATTCCTGCGCCTTCTTCCATAGAAAATACTCGTAGTCGCCCAAATAATTCTTGGCCTGGCCTTCGTCCACTTCCACGATCATGGTCGCAACGCGGGCAAGAAAGGTCGGATCGTGAGAAATGAAGACGATCGTCCCCGGGAAATCGGTCATGGCATCCGTCAGCATATCCACTGAGGCAGGATCGAGGTGGTTGGTCGGCTCGTCGAGCAGAAGGGTATTGGCCGGTTCCACCAGCATACGAGCCAGGGCCACGCGATTGCGTTCGCCGCCGCTGAGCGCCTTGATGGGCTTCTTCTGATCGTCGCCGGTAAAGAGAAAGGCCCCGGCAATGCCGCGGAGAAAATTGGTTTCCGCCTGCGCTGAGACTTCGGCCAGAGATTCCAGAATCGTGTGATCCTGGTTCAAGGATTCGGCCTGGTGTTGCGCAAAGTAGTGCAGGGTGACTCCGTGGCCGACATGACGGGATCCCTTTTCGAACGGTAAGACGCCGGCCAGCATCTTGAGCAGCGTGCTTTTGCCGGCACCGTTTTCACCCACCAGTGCGATCCGCTGACCGCGTTCCACCGTGAAATCCAGGGAGCGGTAAATAACTTTCTCGCCATAACTCTTTGCCACACCCTTAAGCTCAAGCACGTGCCGGCCGCTGGCCGCGGGAAGCGGAAATTTGAACCGCACCCGTTTGGTATCGCGCTGTCGTTCGATCAGCTTGACCTTATCCAATTGCTTGATACGTGACTGCACCTGCTTCGCTTTGTTCGCCTGATAGCGGAAGCGGTCGATAAAACTCTGCACGCGCGCCACTTCTTTGCTCTGCCGATTCGCTGCCGCCTCAATCTGTGCATCGCGGGCCGCCCGGAGCTCCTGGAACTTCGTATAGTTTCCGCGATATTCCTGCAAGGTCCGATCACGGAGCTCCCAGATGTGTGTGGCGATGCCATCAAGGAATTTGGTGTCGTGACTGATGACTAACAATGTCAGGTTGGATTCGAGGAGAAACCGCTCGAACCACCGCTGAGTGGGCTTGTCCAAGTGGTTGGTCGGCTCGTCCAGCATGAGCACGTCGGGGTTCGAGAGCAGGAGGTGCGCCAGCGCAACGCGCATACGGTATCCGCCGGAGAGGTTCTCAATCGGCCGGGAGAAGTCGGCTTCGGTAAAGCCTAAGCCAGATAGAATACGTTCCGCTTCATGTTCCGGGTAGATGTCGCGATGCGCGGCATCCAGCACCGTTTTCCCGACAATGGTTTCCAATTCCTGGGGGAGATAACCGACGCGGAGTCGTGGGCGTTTGCGGATGGTGCCTTTATCGGGGGATTCTTCGCCAAGAATCATCCGGAAGAGGGTCGTTTTCCCCGCACCATTGGGACCGACGAGACCGACACGCGCTCCAGGCCGCAGGTGTGCGGTAGCCCCTTCGAGCAACACCTTCGTGGAATATTGTTTATGGACAGATTCAAGCTGAAGCATGGATCAGTAGTATTCGGGGTCTGAGGTGAAACGTTCGGCGAGGTACCCGCTGCGAAATATCAGCGCCTGCGTGTGAAGCGGCGACTGGCTAAGCGTATGACTCGTAGAGTTCGGATATCCCCGCACACATCCGGAGTGTTGGTCGGACAAGCTTGTTTTGGTGGAGCTGGCCGGGATTGAACCGGCGACCTCGTGAATGCCATTCACGCGCGCTCCCAACTGCGCCACAGCCCCACGCAAGCTTGGATCTTATGTGCACAGGCAGCGAGAAAACGAATGCTGCTGCAGACGTAACTCCGCAATCTAGCACGGGCGGATTTTGTCAGTCAAGAAAGGGTGGAGAGGCGGCGATGTACGCGCCCGTTTGTGCAAGCGCAATTTAAAGGGCGCGGTACATGCCTTGTTGTGAGAGCAAGGAAGCGACGGAGAAGGTCCAGGAGCATCCGCCCTCTAGCAAAATGGGGCGCCGGGAGGACGAATACCCAGCCTGTCTATCTTGGGAAGCACACTGGATGGTGACGCAATCAAGGGCGGAAGCTCATTCTCAAAAACCCTGCTTGACAAACCGCAGTCCGAATCCTACCATGATGCCCTTCCGGCTCTGATCAGTACGAGGTCAGAGCCTTTTTTTCGAGTTCAGACGGGAAGAAGGAGCAGAGGCAGCGAACAATGGCGAATCTCGTCATCATCGGCTCCCAATGGGGAGACGAAGGTAAAGGCAAAATTGTCGATATCCTGGCTAAGGATGCCGACATGGTCGTGCGATACCAGGGTGGATCCAATGCCGGCCATACGGTCATCAATGCGCGGGATACGTTTATTTTCCATCTCATCCCCTCCGGCATCTTATATCGCGGCACCCGGTGCCTCATCGGTAACGGCGTCGTGGTAGATCCCGGAGCATTGATTGAAGAAATGGATCATCTGCAAGGCCAGGGCGTCAAAATCGCAAAAAATTTCGCCGTCAGCGATCGCGCGCATTTGATTTTGCCCTACCATAAGGCCATCGATAAAGCATCGGAGCAGTCTAAAGGTGTCCGTCGCATCGGCACCACCGGTCGAGGTATCGGCCCTTCCTACGGCGATAAAATGGCGCGGATCGGCATTCGCATGGGCGATCTGCTCAATCCCCCGCTTTTCAGGCAGAAGCTGGAAGAAAATCTCGTCGACATCAATTGGCTCCTCGAACAGCTGCACAAGGTGGACTGCTTCGAGTTGGAAAAGGTCTATCAGCAGTACATGGCTTATGCTGATCGATTGAAGAGCTACATCCTCGATACGACGCTAGTCGTCAACAAGGCCGTCGACGCCGGGAAGACGGTCCTGTTCGAAGGCGCGCAGGGGACGCACTTGGATGTGGACTTCGGCACGTATCCCTACGTGACCTCGTCGAGTTCTTCGGCCGGTGGCGCCTGTACAGGGACCGGGGTGGGGCCGACAAAAATTGATGCGGTGATGGGCATTACGAAGGCTTATACGACGCGTGTTGGCAGTGGTCCGTTCCCGACCGAATTATCCGATGAAGTGGGCGGATGGCTCCAGGAGCGCGGAAAAGAATTTGGAGCTACCACTGGGCGCGCTCGCCGCTGCGGATGGTTTGACAGCGTAGTAGTCCGGCACGCAACGAGGGTCAACGGGCTCTCTTCCCTCGCGGTCACGAAATTGGATGTGTTGGACGGCCGGAAAGAGCTGAAAATCTGCACGGGCTACCGGGTGAACGGCAAGCTCCATCGTGACATGCCGTCCGATCTGCTCGCCTTGACCAAGTGCGAGCCGGTGTATGAACGCATCCGTGGATGGAGCGCACCCACGACGGGCGTCACCACCTATAAGAAATTACCGGCGGAAGCCAAGCGGTATCTCACGAGGATCGAAGAGCTGGCTGAGTGTAGAATCGATATGATCTCGACCGGTTCACGGCGGGATGAAACGATCATCCTCAATAATCCGCTCACGGCAGGCCGCCGCAAGCGAGTGTCACGTTCACGATAATCGCTGTGTTTTTTGTAGGTCACCGCTGTGCGCCGTAGCGATACGGGACGCGTCAGTGGTATGATCCCCTCCCGTCACGTCCACCCGTGACGATGTGTTGTTCCATCTCGGGAGAGTCGGTAGCTCAGCTGGTAGAGCATCGCCCTTTTAAGGCGAGGGTCCTGGGTTCGAATCCCAGCCGACTCACCACAATAAATCAAAGACTTACGAGGTTCGAAAGCCTCGAAAATCTTCAGAAACCGCCCCGTGTGCTAATGAAATGGACCCAGCCTTCTTCCCCAACACGCCTCATCCGAGGCAAGATGGGTGCTCGCGAGCGCGCCACGCACACTCATCGTCCGTACGAAGGGAGGGCTGTCATGCACATCACAAC